>Ga0209382_10007093_pt1 | contig 14340 bp, 10 predicted proteins | sample SoiMetdeltSBSDD5_FD_187599 | JGI IMG/M metagenome (GOLD analysis project Ga0209382, IMG submission 187599) | Bulk soil microbial communities from a Populus tree surrounding site in Tennessee, USA - Soil MetaG P. deltoides SBSDD5 (SPAdes) (version 2) | ecosystem: Environmental > Terrestrial >... | reverse complement strand
GGCGACGCCTGCACCGCGCGCCGCACCGAGCGCGCGCACCGCGCGCTCGATCTCCGCGGCAGCGGGCGGCGCGACGCCCGGGCGGAAGCGCGCGCGCTCGAGCGACGCGAGCAGCGCCGCGGCGTCGCGCGCGGCGGGCTGCGCGGCGCGCGCGGCGAGCTCCTCGGCGTCGAGCGCGAGCGCATCGGGGATGTGCCGCGCGAGCGCGGCGCGCAACGCGCGCGACTGCGCGGCGAGCTCGGCCGTCGCGTCGCCCGCCGCACGCGAGCGGCTGGCCTCGGCGAGCGCGCGCGCTGCCGGGTCGTCCTCGCGCCGGCGCAGGCGCCACCAGGCGGCCGCCCCGGCGAGCGCGCACGCGGCACCGATCGCGCCCGGGAGCGCGAGCGAGGATCCGTCCGGCTCCGCGCGTACCGCCTTTGTTGCCGCTCGCGGGCTCGACGCGGCGGCCGCCGCGCGCTCCTCCACCATCACCTGCACCTCCTGCGTCGCAGCCTGTCGGTACACGCCAGCCTCCGGATCGAAGTAATCCACGCGCAGCGGCGGGATCACCAGCCGGCCCGCTGTGCGCGGCACGACGTCGTAGGCGAAGTGCTGTCGCACGAACAGACCGTGGCCGCGCTCGAGCGCGAGCTCCGGCGCCCGCGCGAACACGTCGGTGCCCGGCAGCGCAGCGTCCGTCAGCGGCGGGTCGAGCAGCCAGAGATTCCCGGCGCCGCGCGCCATCAGCGCGATCCGCACCGACTCGCCGAGCGCGACCCGCTCAGGTGTCACCACCAGGTGGAGGAACAGCGGACCGACCACGCCGGCGAACCCAGCGGGCCTTCCGGCGTCCGGCAGCGGCCGCACATCGAGCTCCACCGGGGCGACGCGCACGTCCTCCTCCCCGCCCCCGGCCGACACGCAGCGCAGCACCGCGCCGCCGAGCGACAGGCGCCCGCTCCGCTCGGCGAAGAGCGCGCGCAGCTCCTCGTGCACGTGGTAGAGGACGCCCTGCTCGCGCACGTCGGGGCCCGGCTCGGAAGTCAGCACCTCGGCGCGCGCATGCGCGAAGGCGGGCGGCTCCGCCCACTCGACCCGCGCGACGTCGTCGCGGCGCAGCACGCGCACGCGGTAGAGAACCTGCTGGCCCGCCACGGCCTGCGCGGGCTCGACGCGGGCCTCGGCGCGGCAGCCGGGCTCGGCTGCGTGCGCGGCTCCCGCGAGCGCCAGCGCGCCGAACAGCGCGAGCACACGGGCGATCTTCACCACGCGGGACCCGATCCGTGACGCGGGCCGGCCGCTTCGCCGCGTGCGGCGGCGCGCAGCGCGCGGCTCGGATCGTCCTGCACGCGCGCGAGCCAGCGCTGCTGCTCTTCCTGCGTGAGCTGCGGCGGCTCGGGCTGCCCCTCGTCGCGCGGCGCATCCGGCTCGGGCGGCTGCAGCGGCGGCGCGGGCGCCGGCTTCGGCGGCTCGTCCTGCGCCTCGGGCGGCTCCGGGCTCGCAACGGGCGCGTGCTGCTGGAGCGCCTGCAAGGTCCACTCGAGATTGAAGCGCGCGCGCGCGTCGCCCGGCAGCAGGGCCAGCGCGTCGAGGAAGGCGTCGCGCGCGCCCGCGTAGTCGCCGCCTTCGAGCGCGGCGACGCCGAGATCGAAGTACGCGACGCCCGCGGCTTCGGTGTCGCGCGTCGAGAGCGCCGCGGCGAGGAACGCGCGCGAGGCGGCGTCGCGCTGGCCGCGCGCGAGACGCGCGGCGCCGAGCTCGATCAGCGCGCGGGGATCGCCGGGTTGCTCACGCACCTCCGCCTCGAGCGCAGCGGTGCTCGAGAGCGCGTCGTCGCCGGCAGGTGCGGGCACGGCCGCGACCAGCGCCGCCGCGGCGCTCGCAAACGCGAGCGCTTCGCGCCGGCCCGCCGCGAAGAGCGGCACGCGCGGCAGGCCTTCGAGGAGCAGCAGGGCGAAGGCCAGCGCCGCCAGCGGGACGACCGGTGCTGCGCGCACGCGCCGCTCGACCTTCGCGCCCGGCGCGCTGCCGGCGTCGCGACGGATCGCGGCCATCGCAGCGCCGAGATCGATCTCTCCCCAGGTGTCTGCCGCGAACATCTGGCCGTCCGTCGCCTCGCAGAGCGCTTCCAGGCGCGCGAGATCGCGGCGGGTCACCACCGCCCGCCCCGAGCGATCGAGCAGCGGCGCGCCGTGGTCGTCGAGCGTGCTGCCGGCCTCGGTGCCGAAGGCGGCCGCGAGCACGCGCACGTCGGCGCGCAGCGCCTGCGCCGCGCCGGCGTCACCGCGGCGCACGGTGTCCTCGCCGTCGCCGAGCAGGAACACCACGCGAGGACGCTCCGAGCCCGCCTCGAAGGCGCCCTGTGCTGCGCGCAGCCCCTCCTCGATGGACGTGCTCGTCGGCGCCACGAGCCCCGTGTCGATGCCGCCGAGCAGCTCGGCCAGCGCGTCGCGATCGGGTGTCAGCGGGGTCAAGAGCACCCCGTGCCCCGCGAAGGCGGCCAGCGCCGCTCGATCCGCGGGCTCGAGCCGAGCGAGCAGCTCGGCCGCGACGCGCCGCGCGCGCTCGAGGCGCGACGGCGCCACGTCGCTCCCATCCATGCTGCGCGACACGTCGAACGCGAAGACGACGTCGATGCCGGACGCGGGGATCTCCTGGACGCGCGAGCCGATGCGCGGCCCGATGAGCGCCAGCGCCAGCAGCGTCAGCGCAGCGAAGAGCGCGACGTCGCTGACGCGGGGTCCTCGTGCTGCTGGAATGCCCGCGCCGAGGCGCTCACGCCGTCGCCGCAGCGCCAGGCGCGCCAGGCCGAGCGCCAGCGCCGTCGCCGCGACGGCGAGCGTGAGCGGCACGAGCCACTCGGGATGGGTCCAGAACGCGGCGCTCACGGCAAACGCCTCCGCCACACGCGCGCCAGCACGATCTCGACGAACAGCAGCGAGCCCGCCGCCGCGAGCAGCGGCTCGGGGCGGTCGGTGCGTCGCACCCGCGCCGGACGCACATGCTCCGCGCGCTCGAGCCGGTCGATCTCGGCGTAGACGGCTTCGAGATCGCGCGGGCGGCGCGCGGCGAAGTAGTGCCCGCCGGTTGCGGCTGCGACGGCCTCGAGCGCGCGGGTGTCGACGTCGTGGCGCTCGAAGTGGAGCGCACCACCGGGGCCGGGAATCGCGACCTCGTCGCCCGCGCTGCCGATGCCGACGGCGTGGACGCGCACGCCCGCCGCGGCGGCGAGCTCGGTCGCGACCTCGAGCGAGGGCGCGCCCGCGTTGTGTCGGCCGTCGGTCAGCAGAACCACGGCGCGGCCGGCGCCCGGCGCCGCGCCCGGCGATCCGTCGCGTGCCCCGCCCGCGCGTTTCACGGCGAGCGCGAGCGCCTGCCCGATCGCGGTCGCCTCGCCCGCCATGCCGGGTGTGACCCGCTCGAGCGCGCGCGCGAGCAGCGCACCATCGGAGCTGAGCGGGCACAAGGTGAAGGCGCTGTCGCCGAAGACGACGAGCGCCACCCGATCGCCCTCGGCGGCGCGTCGCGCCGCGAAGCGTGCGACGACCTCGCGCGCGAGGTCGAGGCGGCTCTGCCAGGCGTCACCCGAGCGCGTATCGAGCGCACGCATGCTGCCGGACGCGTCGAGCACGAGCGTGAGGTCGAGCCCGAAGCCCGGCTCGGGCGGCGCGCGGTGCACGCCCTCCGGCCTGGCGAAGAGCGCCGCCAGCGCCAGCAGCGCGCCGAGACGGAGCGCCTTCGCCGCGCCTCCGACGAAGTCGCGCCGGCGTGCACCCGCGCGACGCGCCTCCGCGAGCGCGGGCCATTCGAAGACGGATGGCGCCGCGCGCCGCGCCGCCAGGAACACGCCGAGCGCGAGCGCCGCGAAGAGCCAGAAGATCCAGGGGCTCGCGAGGGCGTCGATGCCGAGCCAGCCGGCGTCGTTCATCGCCGCGCCTCCGGCGGCGTCGTCTCGTCGACGAAGGCGCGCGCCGCCAGCAAGAGCTCCGAGGCACGCGCAGCGCGCTCCACGTCGGCGTGCGGCCGGAAGCGCGCCGCGTCGAGCGCCGCGAGCAGATCCACGAAGCCGCTCCAGCGGGTCGTCATCAGGAAGGGTGGCGCCGCGCTGCGAAGCTCCTCGACGCTGCGCGGCGGCACGTCCGCGGCGTAGCGGGCCGCCGTGTAGCGGCGCAGCGCACGCGAGGCGGCGTCGAGCGTGGCGCGCGGGTCGGCGCCCTGCTCTGCCTCGGCTTCGTCGAGCGCCGCGCGCGCAATCTCCCAGGCCGGCGTTCCCGGCACCTCTGGCGCTCGCAGCGCCCGCCGCTCCGCCCGCCGCCTGCGCGCGAGCGCTACCACACCGACACCGCCGAGCGCCACGACGACGCCCGTGCCGAAGGCCAGCGCCGCGCCCGCGCCGCCGACCCGCGCGGCGGGCAGACGCCGCAACCCGAAGGGCACGCGTCGCTCGGGTCCCTCTCCGAGACTCGACACCACCTCGAGCGGTAGCGCCGCGTAGGGGACGGCGAGCGCCGCGCCTTCGGCGGTCTCGCCGGTGACCTCGCCGCCGGGGAACTCGAACTGCCCGACATCGATTGCGCGAATGCGAATGCGCACGCGGTGCAGCCAGCGCGACGGCTCCTGCACGGGATCCTGCATCTCGCGCTCCACGAGCTGGAAGCCGGGAAGCGCGGCCGGCGCCTCGGGCGGCGCGATGCTCGCGCCCGGGTGCGTCACGACGGTGAGCACGACGTCGGCGACGTCGCCGAGCGCGACCTGCGGCGGCTCGAGCACGAGTGCGGCGCGCTCCTGTGCCGGCGCGCCGTAGCGCGGGGCTTCGCCCTGCGAGCAGGCGAGCGCCGCCGCCGCGATCGCCGCCCCGCGCGCGAGCCCACGCAGCGCGCTCGGCCTCATCGCGACACGCGCTGGCGCCGGGCCGCGCGCTCCTGGAAGAAGCGGCCGATGGCGTGGAGGGGGCTCTGGTCCGTGCGCAGCCAGAAGAGCTCGGCGCCCGCCTTTCGCATCGCCATGCTGAGCCGCTCGCGGCGCGCGGCGCAGGCGGCGAGCCAGCCCTCGCGGACTCGACGCCGACCGGTGTGGAGGACCCAGGTGCCGCCGGGACGCTCCGGGTCGGACAGGCGGATCGACCCGACCGCCGGCAGCGCCAGCTCGATCGGATCGAGCACCGCCCCCGCCACCAGATCGTGGCGCCAGCCGAGCTCGGCCAGCGCCTCGCGCAGCGGTGCCGGGCTTCCCGACTCGGGCAGGAGCCGCTCGTCGACGAAGTCGGAGAGCAGGACGACCACGCTGCTTCGATGCGCCTCGGGCCGCAGCGCCGAGAGCCCCGCGGAAAGGCGCGTGCCACCTCCCGCCGCCGTCGCGCAGGCGAGCCCCGTCTCCACCAGCCCGCGCCCGTGCGCGACGCCGCGCGCGGGCGGAATCACGGCACGAAGCCGGCTGTCGAAGGCGACCAGCCCGATGCGGTCGCCCGCGCGACCGGCCGCCGCGGCGAGCAGCGCGAGCGCGTGCGCCGCGGTGCCGGCCTTCGACTGGCTCCCGCTGCCGAAGCGCATCGAGGCAGAGCAGTCGAGCGCGAAGAGCAGCGTCTGGTCGCGCTCCTCGCGAAAGCGCTTCACATACGTCTCGCCGTGGCGCGCGGTCGCGTTCCAGTCGATCGTGCGGACGTCGTCGCCCGGCACGTAGGGGCGCGACTCCTCGAACTCGAGCCCGCCGCCCCGGAAGGCGCTGACGTAGTTGCCGGCGAACAGGCCCGTCGCCTCGCGCCGGCTGCGCACCACGAGGAGGCGCGCCGCGCGCGCCAGGTCCTCGCTGCGCGGAGCCTCGGCGCGGGCGCTGCGGAGCATGGGAGCTAGGCCGTCTCGACCGCCGCGAGCACGCCGCGCACCACGCTCTCGGCCGTCACACCGGCGGCCTCCGCTTCGTAGCTCGGCACCACGCGGTGGCGCAGCACGTCGGGGGCGACGCGCTTCAGATCGTGAGGAGTCACATAGTCGCGGTCATCGAGCAGGGCGCGCGCGCGCGCGGCGCGCACCAGGTAGATCGAGCCGCGCGGCGACGCCCCGAGCGCGACGCAGTGCGCGGGCGCCGGCGCGCCGGACGCGTCGAGCACACGCGCGCCCGCCGCCTCCGGGTCGCGCGTCGCGCGCGCCAGCCGCACCGCGTAGTCGATCAGGGCGGGCGCGACGTGCACAGCGGTGGCCGCCTGGCGCAGCGCCGCGAGCTCGCCGAGATCCGCGACCTGCTCCACCTGCACGGGGCCCAGCGCGTCGCGCGCGACGATCTGCGACTCCTCGTCGGCCTCCGGATAGGGGACGACCAGCTTCACCAGGAAGCGGTCGATCTGGGCTTCGGGCAGCGGGTAGGTGCCCTCGAGCTCTACCGGGTTCTGTGTCGCCATCACGAAGAACGGCTCGGGCAGCGCATGGGTCTCGTCGCCGATCGAGACCTGGCGCTCCTCCATCGCCTCGAGCAGCGCCGACTGCACCTTGGCCGGCGCGCGATTGATCTCGTCGGCCAGCAGCACCGGCGCGAAGATCGGCCCGCGGCGCACGACGAAGCCGCCGCGCGCAGGTTCGTAGATGGGCGTGCCGAGCAGGTCGCCGGGCAGGAGGTCCGGCGTGAACTGGATGCGCCCGAAGCCGAGCCCGAGCGCCTGCGCGAGCGTGCGGATCGCCGTGGTCTTCGCGAGCCCGGGCACGCCCTCGACCAGCGCGTGTCCGCCGGAGAGCAGCGCCACCAGCAGGCCCTCGACCAGCGGGCGCTGTCCGACCACGACACGGCCCATCTCGTCGGCGAGGCGCTGGAGCGTCTTCATGGATCAGCCGCGGATGCGCTCGACGAGCGATGACGTGCGCGATCCCGGCACCACCGGAACGCGCACGACCCGACCGCCCCAGCTCTGGACTTCCGCGCGCCCCACGATCTCCTCGAGCCGCCAGTCGCCGCCCTTCGCGAGTACATCCGGACGCACGCTGCGGATCAGCGCGAGCGGCGTGTCCTCGCCGAAGACTACCACCCAGTCCACACACTCGAGCGCCGCGAGGACCTCGGCGCGCCTTCGCGCCGGCACGATCGGCCGTCCGCGGCCCTTCTGGCGCCGCACCGACGCGTCGCTGTTGACTGCTACGAGCAGGCGGTCGCCCTGGCGCCGCGCGCGCTCGAGGCTGCGCACGTGGCCGACGTGGAGGAGATCGAAGCAGCCGTTGGTGAAGACGACTTTCTCGCCGTTGCGACGCGCGCGCTTCGCCGCTTCGCGCGCAGCGCCGCGCGAGAGCAGCTTGCTCCGCGCGCTGCGCGGTCGCTCCGTCACGAGCCGGCCGGCGGGACAGCGGTGTCGGGTGTGGGCGCGGGGGCCCCCTCCGCCGCGGGGTCCGAGGGCAGCAGCAGCCCGCCGATCGCCTTCACGCCCTGGATCACCACGCGCGGAATGCCCTCGAGAATGTCGCCTCCGGCGGTGTCCTTCATGGTGCGCAGCGGCTGCGGCTGCGCGACCGGCTGCTGCCAGGTTCCCATGAGCTTGAAGTACGCCGCAACCAGGTTCTTGTTCTCGCCGAGCAGCAGCTCGTTCAGGATCGGGATCTTCACCAGCGCCCAGTCGAGCTGGCGGAACAGGAAGAGTGCGAGCTCCGCGCGCAGCGGGTTCGGCTTGTCCTGCAATCCGATCTCGCCCGCAGCGAACAGGCGCATGTCGGGACCCTCGACCTCGAGCGCTTGCGTGGAGACCGTACCCGCCGTGAACGTCAGATCCGCGCCGATGCGTGTGTAGCGGATGCGCTCGCGCGACGAGAACGGATTGAGCGAATCGCTGGCCAGCGCCAGCGCGAGCACCGGCGGGACCGTCTTCGGGATGGTGCCGTCGCGCAGCGAGAGCTTCAGGGCGCCGCTCGCGTCGTGGAGCTGGGGGCGCTTCGGCACCAGGGTGCCCGCAAGCGTTCCGCCGAGGTCGAGCGTGCCGGCCATCGGCTCGCCCTGCGCGCCGCGGTGCACGAGCAGCGCCGCGAGGTCGCCCGAGGAGAGCTGCGCGTCGAGCGAGTAGGGGACGGCGTCGCCGCGCGAGAGATCGAGCTCGAGCGTACCCGCGATCTCACCGCTCGGGTCGAGCTCGCAACGCACGTCGGTGAAGCGGACGCGCGCGCCCTCCGCGCGCACGCGCGCGGCGGTGCGGCGCTGGCGGAAGCTGCCCTGCATCGTCGGCGCGATCTCGATGCGCCCGACGGCCCAGGCGGCGTCTTCCACGGCGGATGGGGCGCCGTCTGCGACGACCGGCACCGGCGCGTCGAGGCTGAGCGGCGCCGCCGGCGGCGCCTCGGGTGCCTCGATGCGGACGTCGATGTGGCGCTCCGGTTTCGGCGTCCAGTCGAGCTCGCCGACGATCGGAACGCCGGCCCAGCGCGCGCTGCGGATCGCAACGTGGAGTCCGTTCTCGCGCGGCACGACGTCCGCGAGGACGCGCCGCATGGGCCAGAGCAGCGCGCGATGGTGAAGGTGGTCGAGGTCGAGCGCGACCGACGGCGGCGGCGACGACGGCTTGTCCGGCGGCGACTTGAACACCTCGAAGAGAGGCGTGATGCCGGGCAGCGACACCGCCGTGGAACGCATCGAGCGATCCTGCGCCTCGGAGGCGAGCAGGCGCGCGAAACCGCGGAACTGCACGTCGAGTACGGGCAGCGGCTGGCCGTCGAGGAGGGCGCGCGCGCCCTTCACCTCGAGCAGGCCGGCGCTCCAGGCGAGCGCACCCGAGACGCTCTCGAGCCGGCTCGCCTCGTTCAGCGCGACCTGTGCGCCGTCGACCTCGGCGGAGAGCGAGAGCGCGGGCAGCATCGCGTCGACGTGTCCGCCGAACGCAGCGCGCCATTGCTCGAGGGGGGCCTCGGCTTCGAGCTCACCGCGCACGAGGCGGCCCTGGCGCACGCGGCCGACCAGATCGCGCGCGGGCTCGCGCACCGAATCCGGGAGCCAGCCGACGAGCTTCCGTGCGACCTCCGGGTCGAGCCCGAGGTTCTCGATCGCAACGTGGCCGTGCGTCGTCGCGTCCGGTCCAAAAGGACGCGCCATCGAGGCGTCGAGCGAGAGGGTCCAGTCCCCGATCTCCACGCGACCATCGGAGAGCGTGAGCCGGTCCGGCTCGAGCGCGAGGCGGGCGTTCGCGGCGAGGCGCTCCACCTCCAGCCACTCCCTGTCCTCCGCCTCGCCGATGCGCGCCTCGAGATCGCGCGCGGTCAGCGCCAGCACGAAGCGGTCGCGGCCCGGGGCGACGCCCTCGAATTCCGCCACGCCGTCGAGGCGTCCGCGCATCGCGAGTCCCGTCACGAGCCCGCGCAGCTTGGGAGAGAGCGCTGAGAGCGCGAGGCGCTTCGCGTTCATCTGGAGGGACACGCGTCCGTTGGGCGTGCGGCTGCCCGTCCAGGTGAGGTCGCCGCGCAAGGCGGTGCCCTCGACCCAGCGCCCCTGCACCTCGAGGTTCGCCTTCCCCAGCAGCCGGCTGTGCGAGAGCTCGCCGGCCAGCCCCTCGAGCTGGATGGAGCCGGCGCCGCGCCGCGACTGCTTCACGGAGAGCCGGCCGTCCTCAACGACCACGGTGTCCGCGAGCACCGGGCGGTTCAGCAGGAAACGCGCGAGTCCCCCGATCGCGCGCAGCGGCTCGATCGGCTTCTCGCTCTGGGGGCGCGGCGGACCCGGCTTCCCGAGCTGCGGCTTCCAGGAGCCGTCCTTGGCCTGGGTGAAGCGCAGCTCGGCGCCGTCGAGTTCGAGGCGCGACAGGTGCGGATGACCGCGAAGCAGCGAGAGCAGGTCGATGCGCGCGCGCGCCATCTCGACGGTCAAGGCGCCGTCGTAGAGGCGGAGCCCCGCGCCGTGCAGCTCGAGAGGGAGCCCCCAGACGAGCTGGAGCGCCCCGATCTCCACGGGTCCGCGCGTCTCGCGAGCCAGCAGGCCCTCGACCTCGGCGCGCAGCCGCGCGGGTGCCAGCGCCCGCACCCGCTCGTAGGCCACGTACGCGAACGCGCCGAGCACGGCGAGCACGAGCGTGACGACTGCCAGCCTGCGAATGCGCTTCGGCGCCGAGTCTTTCTTCACCTGCGGTGACCCCGAGGGGATGCTCCTGCATCCGCGAGCTGCAGACTGCCGATCCCTACGTTGGGTTCATTCATACCGCCCGCGCATGCACCCGTGGGGGGGATGTCCGGGCCACCGCAGCGCTTCCTGGTTCGGGGCTCACTCACCCCGTCGCGCCGCCAAGCTCTCATTTTCCCTAAAGAAATCCCGCCTGCGGTCGAAACGGCACTCAGCCCGAGGGGTGCCGCACGGCGGCGTCTGGCGTGGTTCAGGGAGTGCGACGGAATGGATCATAATCGATCGACCTCGATTCGCCGGAATCGCGTGCGCGAGCTGCGCGAGAACCGGCTCATGACGCAGGCTCAACTTGCGCGAAAGGCCAAAGTCGCGCTCCGCACGATCCACAGTGTCGAGAAGGGCATGAACTGCCGCATGGACACCAAGCGCAAGATCCTTCTCGCGCTCGGCATGCGCTTCGAAGACAAGGATCACGTGTTCCCGCCGTCGTCGGCTTTCGAGCTCGGCGCGGGACACGGGCACGGCGGCGAGCAGTCGCCCATCTTCTGAGCGCGCGCGCTCGTCGGAGAGCGCGCTCCGCGATTCGTTAGAATCCGCGCGTTCCGCAACGGCCCACGCGCTGCTCGGCCGAGTCATGCGGCTCGTGACACCGGGCTCGTGACACCAGAGGTCCGACCAATTCCGGATCGGGTCAGCCTCCTCGCCGACGTCGCCGAGGTCGTTGCGCGCTCGCACGACCTCGACGAGACGCTTCAGAACGTCGTAGAGCTCGTCGCCAAGCGGCTCGACACGGACGTGTGTTCGGTCTACCTGATCGAGGCGGACCTCACGCGCCTGACGCTCTCCGCAACCATCGGCCTGTACCGCGAGGCGGTGGGGCACGTGCAGCTCCCCGTCGGCGAGGGCCTGGTGGGGCTCGCCGCCGAACGGCGGGAGCCGGTGGTGGTGGAACGCGCCGAGAGCCATCCCCGCTACAAGTACTTCCCCGAGACGGGCGAAGAGCGCTTCTCCTCGCTGATGGCGGCCCCGCTGATCGTGCGCGGCGTGACGATCGGCGTGCTGGTGGTGCAGACCCGTGAGCCGCGACAGTTCGACGCCCACGAAATCTCCATGTTCCAGACCTGCGCCCAGCTGATCGCGCCGGTCGTCATCAATGCGCGGCTGCTCTCGCTCGTCGGCGAGACGGAGGAGGACACGGCGCGCAGCTCCGCAGAGCTGGCCCTGCACGGCATCCGCGTGAAGGCCGCGCAGACCCCACGCCAGCGCTCGGTGGCGCTGCGCGGGCTCGGCACGTCGCGTGGCATCGCGATCGGCAAGGTGCACCGGCTCGAGAACCCGCTCGACCTGGCCGAGCTCGACTACCAGCCGAACCCCGACGGCGCGCGCGAGGAGCAGGACCTGATGCGCGCGCTCCAGGATGCGCGCCGCGCGCTCGACGCGACGAGCGAGGAGGTCGGCGACCAGTTCGGGCCCGACTTCTCGGCCGTCTTCCACACCCACATCCAGATCCTCGAGGACAAGGGCTTCGTCTCCAAGCTGCGCGACGAGGTGCGCGACACCGCCAATGCGCACCTGGCGCTGCGCAACGTGCTCGACGCCTACCGGCGCACCTTCGCGCGCATCGAGGATCCCTACTTCCGCGACCGCATCGCCGACGTCGAGGACGTGGGTCGCCGCGTGATGGAGCAGCTGCTCGGCGAGCGCCACCACGCCGCGCCCCTCGCAGAGGGCTCGATCGTCGTCACCGACAACATCCTGCCGAGCCACTTCGCCCGCCTCGAGCTCGACAAGGTCGCGGCGATCGTCTCGGAGCACGGCGGTCCGACGTCGCACGGTGCCATCCTGGCGCGCACGCTCGAGATCCCCGCGGTGATGGGCGTCGCGCGCCTGCTCGAGACGGTGCAGCCGGGCGAGACCGCGATCGTCGACGGCGGCGAGGGCAGTGTGTTCCTGGCGCCGGACGAGCGCCTGATCGCCGAGTACGAGCGCGCGCGCCAGCGCCACGTCATCGCGACGTCGCACCTCGACGCGCTGCGCGACCGCCCCGCCGAGACGCGCGACGGCCGCCGCATCGCGCTCTCCGCCAACTGCGGCCTGATCAGCGACCTGAAGCTCGTCGAGCAGCACGGCGCCGACGGCATCGGCCTGTTCCGCACCGAGATGCTGGCGTTCGCACATCGCGGCTTCCCGGAGGAGGAGGAGCAGGAGCAGCTCTACGAACGCGTGGCCGCATTCCTGGCGCCGCGGCCGGTCACCTTTCGCACCCTCGATCTCGGCGGCGACAAGGACATGCCGGGGCTCGGCGCCTCGCAGGAGGAGAACCCGCAGCTCGGCTGTCGCTCGATCCGGCTCTCGCTACTGCACCTCGACGCCTTCCGCGCGCAGCTGCGCGCCGTGCTGCGCGCGAGCGCCAAGGGCAACGTGCGCCTGCTGCTGCCGATGATCTCGTCGCTCGACGAGATCCGCCGCGCGCGCGAGCTGATCGAAGAGGCGAAGGAGGACCTGCGCGCGGCCGGCACGCCCTTCGATGCCGGCATCCCCGTCGGCGCGATGATCGAGGTGCCGGCTGCCGCGCTGACCGCCGATTCGCTCGCGCGCGAGTGCGACTTCTTCAGCATCGGGACGAACGACCTCACGCAGTACACGCTCGCCGTCGACCGCGGCAACGAGCGCGTCGCGCACCTCTACGACCCGCTCCACCCGGCCGTGCTGACCTTGATCGACCGCAGCGTGCGCGCCGCGTCGCGCGAGGGCATTCCCGTCACGCTGTGCGGCGAGCTGGCGAGCAATCCGCTGGCCGTCCCCATCCTGATCGGTCTCGGCATCCAGGAGCTCTCGAGCGCGCCCTACGCCGTGCCCGTCGTGAAGGAGATCGTGCACGGGCTCGACTACGGCGAGTCCGAAGCGGACGCTCGCGCCGCGCGCACCGCGGCCACGCCCGAGGAAGTGCACGCCATCGGTGCAGCGCGCCTGCGCGCGGCGGGGCTGCTCGAGCACGCGGACATCGGGCAATGGCTCCGGCAGGTCGTGGCGAAAGCAGGCACGCGGTCGTAGACGAGCGAGTCGATGTAGCTCGCCGAAGGCGAGCGGGTCGCCGCAAGCGGCGGCCGCTGCAACCGGTTCATGGCGCGGCATCGTGCCGACTTCGAGCGCCGCCGCGCGCAGCGAGGCGAAGCCGAGCGGAGATCAGCTCGAGGCGGCGATCAGCGCGACGCCGAGCACCGTCGCGAACGCGCCCGCGACGCGTTCCCTTCCCGGCTGCTCGCCGAGGAACCACGTCGAGATCGCCACGGCGAAGAGCACGCTCGTCTGCCGTACGGCGACGGCGTAGCTGACGTTCGCCGTCGCCAGCGCCTGGAGCACGAGCGTGTAGCTCATCAGGCTGATCAGCGACGCGACGGTCGCCACCGCGAAGCTCGCGCCGGCGGCGCGCCGCAGCGCGCCGGCTCCGCGCTTCCACAACACGAGCGGCACGAAGACCGCACCGTAGGCGGACGAGAGGAGCGCGAAGTAGAAGAGCGCCGCCGGAAACGGCGCGCTCCAGCGCGCCCGGCCGAGCTCGGCCATGGCCGCCTTGTCCACCAGCGAGTACGCGACGGTGGCGCCGAGGGTGAGGAAGGCGAAGCGCGCGGCGGGATGGGACAGCTCGCGCAGGGTCCAGCGGTTTGCCCCGTGCACCAGCCAGATTCCCGAGACCACGACGCCGATCCCGAGGGCACCGCCCCACGAGATGTGCTCGCCGAGCAGCGGCACGGCCAGGAACGGCAGGAAGGCCGGCGTCGAGCGCGCGATCGGGTAGACGAGCGAGAGATCGCCGTGCTCGAAGGCCCGGCACATCCAGTAGACGTAGGCGGCGTGCGCGATCGCCGTCGCGGGCAGCAGGGCCCAGACGAGTGGGGGCACCTCCGCGAGCGAGACGAATGGCCAGAGCCCCGCCAGCAGCACGACGACGAGCGGGAGCTGGAGGACGTTGAAGAGCAGCGGGTCGCCGCTCTGCTTGATCGAGGCGCTCCACACCGCGTGCAGCAGTGCCGACGCGAGAACCAGCGCGAGCTCGAAGGGCGTCAAGCGGACGCCAGAGTACCGGGACGCTTCGGCGCGCGCGGCAGCACGATGAAGCGCGCCGAAGGCGCGCGGGGCGCCGCAAGCGCCGGCGAAGACCCGGCTCGGCGCTCTCTCCCAACGCCGGCGCGCGCAACCAGCCGAAGGCGAGCGGAGTCACGGGCTGGTCCGCCGGGGTAGGCGTGTGGTACCCATTCGCGCGTCCGACCGGGCGCCGCGCTCTCCCGAGCG
>Ga0209382_10007092_pt1 | contig 14341 bp, 10 predicted proteins | sample SoiMetdeltSBSDD5_FD_187599 | JGI IMG/M metagenome (GOLD analysis project Ga0209382, IMG submission 187599) | Bulk soil microbial communities from a Populus tree surrounding site in Tennessee, USA - Soil MetaG P. deltoides SBSDD5 (SPAdes) (version 2) | ecosystem: Environmental > Terrestrial >... | reverse complement strand
CCGCCGTGGGCACACTCACCCAGATTCTCGCGGAGGCAAGCGTCGGCATGGCTTTTGCCCAGCTCTGCCGCCCGGGTGCCCCCGTGATCTTCGGCACCTTTGCCAGTTCGATCTCCATGCAATCGGGAGCTCCGACTTTCGGCACACCTGAGCCAGCGCATGTGCTCTTTGGTGCGGCTCAGTTGGCGAGACGCCTCAGCGTGCCCTTTCGCTCGGGCGGCGCTCTGTGCGCCTCGAAGCTTCCCGACGCTCAGGCCGCTCACGAAAGCGCCAATACCCTGTGGCCGACTTTGCTCGGGGGCGTGAACTTCGTACTCCATGCCGCGGGTTGGCTCGAAGGCGGGCTCGTTTCTTCCTACGAGAAATTCATTATCGACGCCGATCAACTCTCCATGTTTCAGCGTTTCGCCGAAGGGGTCGATTATTCGGAAAACGGTCAGGCGCTCTCCGCCATCCGAGAGGTGGGGCCAGGCAGCCACTTTCTCGGCTGCGCTCACACCCAGGCGAATTTCGAGACCGCCTTCTGGCGCTCAATCGTCGCCGATAACAATTCTTTCGAGCAATGGCGCGACGATGGGGGCAGGGATGCGGCGGCGCGCGCGAATGCAATTTGGAAGCGACAGCTGAAAGATTATGAAGCCCCGCCCCTGGATCAGGGTATCGACGAGGCGCTGCAGGACTATGTCATCAGGCGCAAATCCGTTCTGCCCGACTCGATCACCTGAAGGCTCACTCCCCCGTCACCATCCGCTGCGCCCGCATATCGGTCCAGGTGTAATAGCCGACGCCGGCGATCACCAGCACGGTTCCAAGTGCATCGAGAAGCGTGAAGGGCTCGCCCAAAATCTCTACCGCGAGAATGATGGTGATGAGTGGCGACAGGGTTGAGATCATTGCCGTGGCCTGCGGGCCGATGCGTGCAAGCCCCGCATTCACGAGAAACGAGGGCAGAACCGTTGCGAAGAAGGCGAGCACGGCTGCAATGCCGATGAATTCCGCCGACACGGGAAAGGCGAAGCTGCCGCTTAGCGCCCAATAATGCAGGATGGAGGCAAGTGATGCCGCCGCCATGGCCACCGAGGTGAACAGTATGCTTCCCATCTTGGCAATGAATCCCCTGGCCAGGAGCTGGTAGATCGCGAAAGACAAGGCCGCTGCGAGCACCAGGAGCGTGCCGATGGCGCTGCCGTAACCGCCGATCTCTAGTCCGCGCTGGAAAACCAGGGCAAGTCCTCCATAGGTGATGATGGCGCCAATGGTGCCGCTCAGCGTCATGGGTTTGCCGAAGAAGAATGCGCCAAGGATCATGACGAACAGCGGATAGCTAAACAGAACAAGTCTCTCCAGCTGCGCCGTAATATAGGTGAGTGCCTCGAAATCCAGGATCGCCGCAAGGTAATAGCCGATGAAACCTGATAGGATCGCGGCAGCAACTGTCTTCGTATCCGGCATTGGCTTTGCCTCCGCCCGTCTCCGGAGGAGGGCGGCAATTCCGATGGCGGCGAAAACGGGCAGCGCAAACAGCATGCGCAGCGCCAGCAGCATTGCGGCGTCGGCTGCTTCAGCATAGGCGATTTTGACTAGTATGGCTTTCGAGGAGAACATCGCCGCACCGATGCCGACCAGCACATAGCCGATCACGAACTCGCGCTGCCTTGCCCGAATTCGCGAGCTCGCCTCTGTCGTACGATTCTCGGCCGTCATTGTGGTTTCTTGTTTCCCCTGATATCGACGACCGATGCCGTCACCGACACCTGTCCACTTCAGATCTGCAGTAGAACTCGGCCGACTCTTGCGCAAGCGCAAGCTCAGCGCCCGCGAGTTGCTCGAGCTCTGCTGGAAGCGCTACGAAGCCTGCAATCCGAGCCTCAATGCCGTCGTGATCACCGACATCGCTCGTGCCCGCCGTGCGGCAAATGCATCTGATTGGCGTTTAAGAAGGGGCGAAAGCCTGAGCCCCTGCGACGGCGTTCCCATGACGATCAAGGAATCCTTCGACTGGACCGGCACGCCATCGACCTGGGGCGCGCTGGCCTACCGCGACAACATCGTTAAGGCAGACGCGGTGGCGGTGGAGCGCATGGAGAGGGCAGGAGCCGTTATCTATGGCAAGACCAATGTGCCGCTCATGCTGGCCGATTGGCAGAGCTTCAATGACATCTACGGCACCACCAACAACCCGTGGGATCTTGCGCGATCTCCCGGCGGTTCCTCGGGCGGTTCTGCGGTGGCGGTGGCAACCGGCATGTCGGCCCTCGAGCTCGGTAGCGATATCGGCGCTTCCATTCGCAATCCGGCCCACTATTGCGGCGTCTTCGGACACAAGCCGACGTTCGGCATCGTTCCCATGCGCGGTCACCGGCTTCCCGGCGTTTATGCGCCAAGCGACATCTCCGTCGCTGGTCCATTGGCACGCAGCGCAGCCGATCTTGGCCTCGTCATGAAACTGCTTGCTGGCGCCGACGAAGCTGAGGCCCAGGTGGTGCGCTATCGTCTCGCTGCGCCCCGTCATGACGGTCTTGAGTCTTTTCGTATTGCCGTGATGCTGAACGATCCAGTCAGCGAGGTGGACGAGAGCGTCCAGCATCTGCTTGCAAATCTTGCCGACTGGCTTGGTCCTCGCGTGAGACGCCTATCCATGACGGCGCGCCCCGCTTTCTCCTCGCACGAAGTCTGGGACATTTATGTCAAGTTGCTGCGCTCGGCAACGAGCCGCCGCCAGACGGACGAGGAATTTTCCCACAACATCAAGAGAGCCCGCGAGCTGAAACCGGAGGATGAAAGTTTTTATGCGCGGATGCTTCGCGCCTACACCATCTCCCATCGCGACTGGCTCGGCGTCAACAATCGCCGCCACGCGCTGGCGCGCGTCTGGGCTGCCTTCTTCGAGGATTACGATTTGCTTCTGTGTCCGGCCGCGGCCTCTCCCGCCTTTCCCCATGATCACGAAGGCGAGCGCCATGAGCGGCTCATCACCGTCAACGGTAAACGGGTGCCGACCGTCGACCAGCTTTATTGGGCGGGCTTCTCCGGTTGCTTTTATCTACCCTCGACCGTAGCGCCCATTGGCCTCACGCCGGCGAGCTTGCCCGTTGGAGTCCAGATCGTCGCCCCGCTCCACGGCGATTTGACGGCCATCCGCTTCGCCCAATTGATTGAGCGGGACTATTACCGCTTCGTGCCGCCGCCCGATTTCGCCTGACTGCTCCCGGTTAGAGGACCCCCAAGTGAGCGCGTTGTTAGTGTCTCAGCGACGCCCCAAGACTTACCAGAAACCTGGCGAGGAAATTTCAAACTGAGACACTACCAACGCGTTTCACCCATTTAATTTGGGTCGGCGCGGTGCTAGGCTCGCGATCTCACCGATCCTGACGGGGTCTGTGATGCGGGTGCCTTTGCGCCCGCTATGGGTTCCGGAACACCCCTGGGAGGTAAAGACAAAGATGTCAGATAAGGAACATATTTGGATACCAAAGCTGAAGCAGCAGCTTTCCGACAAGCTGATCTCGCGCCGCGAGTTCGTGCGCTACTGCACGTTGTTGGGCATGTCGGCAGGCGCAGCTTATATGTGGGCTGGCAAGATCACGGGCGAGCCCTTCGCACCTCCCGCGCGCGCGCAGGACATGCCCAAGGGCGGCACCATTAAGGTTTCGATGCGCGTGCCGAAGGTCGACAACCCGCACACCTTCTCATGGGCCTTCGATTCCAACATTGTCCGCCAGGCAGACGGCTATCTCACCCGCACAGGCCCCGACAATGTGACGCGGCCGCATCTCGCCTCCAAATGGGAAGTGTCGCCTGATCTCAAGAGCTGGACGTTCACCATTGCCGACATCAACTGGCACGATGGCGAACCCTTCACGGCCGAGGATGCAGCCTGGAACATCAAGCACTGCCTCGACCCGAACACAGGATCATCTGTGCTTGGCCTCCTTGAGCCCGTGTTGCTCAAGGTCACCGAGACGGGCGAGAAGAACGACAAGGGCGAACCCGTCAAGAAATATGACCTGTGGGACGCCAATGCCATCGAGGTCAAGGATCCCAAGACCCTAGTCCTCAATCTCCAGGTGGCCAACATCGGCTTGCCCGAGACATTCTTCCATTACCCGTTCCTCATGCTCGATCCCAAGGAGAACGGCACGTTCAAAGTCGGCTCGCGTGGCACGGGTGCCTTCACCCTGGTCGAGCACGAAGAAGGCCGCAAGGCCGTCGTCAAGGCCGTCGATGGCCGCGGCGCCCATGTCGACTCGGTCGAGTTCATCGACCTGGGCGACAATCCGCCGGCCACTGCCGCCGCCATCCAGTCGAAGCAGGTGCATCTCGCCTACAACGCCAATGTCGAGCAGCTCGATCTCTACAAGGGGATGGCCCATGTCGACGTCGTCGAAACGGTCACGGCCCAGACCGCCGTTGCCCGCATGCGGCTCGACCAGAAGCCTTTTGACGACCCGAAGGTACGCAAAGCCTTCCGCCTCGCGACGGAAAATGCACCCGTGCTGCAGATCGCTCACAAGGGCTTAGGCGAAGTGGCCGAGCACCATCACGTCGCCCGCATCCATCCGGAATACTTCAAGCTGCCGGAGATGAAGCGCGACGTCGAGGCGGCGAAAAAGCTCCTGGCAGAAGCGGGTTTCCCGGACGGGCTCGAAACGGAGATCGTCTGTAAGCCCGAGCCCACCTGGGAGCAGGCCGCGGTCGAGACCATGGTCGGGCAGTGGAAGGAAGCCGGCATCAACTGCAAGATCAACCTCATGCCCTCCGCCAAATTCTGGGAGGTGTGGGACAAGGTGCCCTTCGGCTTTACCGAGTGGACCCATCGCCCGCTCGGGATCATGGTGCTTGCCCTTGCCTATCGCACCGGCGTGCCATGGAACGAGTCGGCCTACTCCAACAAGCAGTTCGATGAACTCTTGACCAAGGCCGAAGCGACGCTCGACGTGAAAGCCCGCTCCGAAATCGTGGGTGAGCTGGAAAAAATCCTCCAGGAGGATGGGCCAATCGTGCAGCCCTTGTGGCGCTCGATCATCTTCCCCGTCGACAAGAGTGTGAAAGGCTTCCAGGGCCATCCCACGCGCTATTTCTTCTGCGAGGAATGGGCCATCGAACAGGCCTGAGGTCAGTTCAGCGAATGCGATGGCCGGGCAAAGACCCGGCCATCTTCTTTCCAACTCAGCCTACCACTCCTGCCTTTTTGAGAGCGGCGATCTTCGCCTCATCGAGGCCGAGGACGGAGGTGAGCACCTCCATCGTATCCGCCCCCAGTGCCGGCGGCGGCCGGTCATAATCGACGGGCGTTCGCGACAACCGCAAGGGATTGGCAATGCCAGGCGTCTTCACCCCATCTTGGCGCTCCAGATCCACCCGCATGCGGCGATGGCGGACCTGCGGATCGGCGAACACTTCGTCGATCCTATTGATCGGTCCGCATGGCACCGCCGCGTCTTCAAGCGCCTCCACCCATTCCTGGGTGCTGCGCCGATGCATGGCCTTCGAAATGATGGGAATGAGCGCTGCACGATTCTGCACCCGTGCCCGGTTGGTGGCAAAGCGCAAATCCTCGGGCACGCCCTCAAGGCCGGCGATGCGGCAGAACTCTCTGAACTGCCGGTCCGTGCCGATGGCGATGATCACATGCCCGTCCCGCGTCTCGAAACTCTGATAGGGAACGATATTGGGATGCGCATTCCCGAGCCGGGGAGGGGGCTCACCGCTCACCAGATAATTGAGCGCCTGGTTGGCGAGCACGGCGACTTGCGTATCGAGCAGGGCAATGTCGATGTACTGACCTTCACCGCTACGCTCCCGATGGGCGAGCGCTGCGAGCACCCCAATGGCGGCGTAGAGACCGGTGAACAAATCGGCGAAGGCAACGCCACACTTGACTGGACCAGCCCCCGGTTCGCCGTCGGGAAGTCCGGTGATGCTCATGATGCCGCCCATGCCTTGGATCATGAAATCGTAGCCGGCGCGCTTCGCATAGGGACCGTCCTGACCAAAGCCGGTGATGGAACAGTAAATGATCCGCGGATTGAATGACTTGAGGCTGTCGTAGTCGAGACCGTATTTTTTGAGGCCTCCGACCTTGAAATTCTCGAGCACGATGTCCGAACCTCGCGCCAGCTCCCTGATCAGGGCCTGCCCCTCGGGGTTCGCCATGTCGATGGTGAGCGATTTCTTGCCCCGGTTGGCCGAAAGATAGTAGGCGGCATCGCCGCGCGAGCCGTCCGCCTTGGTAATGAATGGCGGACCCCACCCCCGGGTATCGTCACCATCGGCCGGTCTTTCGATTTTGATGACTTCCGCGCCCAGGTCGGCCAGCACCTGGCCCGCCCACGGCCCGGCCAGCACGCGCGACAGATCGAGAACCCGAATATGGCTCAAAGGCCCTGGCAATGAATGCCTCCCTGCCGGCCCGTTCTATCCGGCTGCCCTACGCAGGGCAATCGAGTCTCAGGGACAGACTCAATTTTCGGTTGGACTTCAATGCTGTGTGATCCGGGCTTCTCCCATTGCCGCCTGTCATCGAAACGTCATACTATCTCGCGAGCAAGTGTGAAGCTGGGGCAACCAGCCGACACTAAGCTGTCATGCAGTGATGGCAGCTCTAGCTAGAGACCGGGCGACAAACATCTTTACTCTCGGAGGACAATAAATGAGTAAAACTACTGATTCGGGCCGTTCCAGCTATGAGACCGTGCTGGCGGCGAGGCGCTTCAGCCGCCGCACCCTGCTGAAAGCCGGCGCCGCCGCAAGTGCGGTCACCTTCGCCGGTCCTGCCTTGGTCAGGAACGCCTTTTCTTCGTCGGGCCAGCTGAATCTCCTGATGTGGTCGGACGAATTCCCCGATCCGGTCGTTCCGAATTTCGAGAAGCAGTCAGGCATCAAGGTCAATATGACGCCCTTCTCGCAGAACGAGGAGCAGATCAACAAGCTTCAGGCTACGGGTGGCGAGGGCTTCGATCTCTGCCAGCCGACCCGCGACCGCGCCCCGCAGTTCAAGGATCTGGGCGTGCTTGGGCCCTTCGACATGAACAAGCTCAAGAACACCGGCAACCTCATCCCCGCCATGCTCGAGGGATCGCAGAGCCTGTGGACGTGGGATGGCGGGCTCTATCACCTGCCGCATGTCTGGGGCAGCGAGGCGATTTCTTGGCGCACCGACAAATGGCAGCCCAAGGACACTGCCTCCTTAAGCTATGGCGATCTTTGGAACGAGGAGGTGAAAGGTCACGTTCAGGGCCGCCCGCACTCCATGCTCCTCGGCATCGGCCTGTGGATGGATGGCACTGGCAAGCTTCCCTCCAACCGCATGCTCGATGCCTTCAAGGACCCGGAGACCTTCAAGAAGATCTACGACCAGATCCTTCCCTTCGCCATCGAGCACAAGGCTTGGATCAAGCAGTTCTGGGATTCGGCCGACAACACCAAGTCGGGTCTCCTGGAGAACGACGTGTGGATCGGTCAGACCTGGGATGGTCCCGCCCTCTCCCTCAAAAAGGAAGGCAAGCCCGTCACCTATCAGGCGCCCAAGGAAGGTGCCATCACGTGGCTCGACGGTCTGTCAATGCCCAAGGCGGCGGCCAATGTCGACCAGATTTACGAGTTCATCAATTACCTGCACACCAAGGAAGTGGCGGCCCAGCTCGCCGAAGGCTCGGGCTACAACCCGGTCGTCACCGGCGCCGATGCACTTCTTTCGGACGTTGCCAAGAAAAACTTCGCCGAAGCTTATCCGGGTGATTCCTTGAAGAACCTCTGGCACCGGCCGCCCGAGTCGAGCTGGCTGGGTGACCTGAAACTCGAGTACGCCGACAAATTCAAGGCCGCCTGATTTATTCAGCTTCTGCAAAAAGCTTGGCCCCGGCCCAACCAGCCGGGGTCGGGCATTTACGCTGCCTTGTCGATGCGCCAATATGGTTCCTCATTAGGGAGAGGGTGAGGAAGAGCGAGACATGAGCGCTGACGTCGAGCTCGATCGTGTCACGATACGATTCGGCAATTTCACGGCCGTGAAGGGTGCCACGCTCAAGATCAACAATGGCGAGTTCTTTTCGTTTCTGGGTCCCTCCGGCTGCGGCAAGACCACGATTCTCAGAACCATATCCGGCTTTCTAGAACCCTCCGAGGGCACCGTGCGCATCGGCGGCAAGAACATGGTCGGCATTGGTCCCAACAAGCGACCGACCGCGCTGATCTTTCAGAATCTTGCCCTCTTTCCGCTGATGACGGTAGCAGAGAACATCACCTATGGTCTGCGCGTGCGCGGCGTTTCCCGCGACGGGCGCCGCCGCCGGGCCAATGAGCTGCTCAATCTCATTGCCCTTCCCGATCAGGGCGGCAAGCTCGTGAGTGAATTGTCCGGCGGCCAGCGTCAGCGCGTCGCCATCGCCCGCGCCCTGTGCGTCGAGCCACAGGTGCTTCTCCTCGATGAACCCTTGTCGGCGCTCGATCTCAAGCTGCGTCAGCACATGCGCAACGAGCTTCGCAGCATCCAGAAGCGCGTCGGCATCACTTTCATCTACATCACTCACGATCAGGGCGAGGCCTTGACCATGTCCGACCGGATTGCGGTCATGAATCAGGGGGTGATCGAGCAGATCGGCGACGGCAAGACGATCTATGATCGCCCCGAGACCGCTTTCGTCGCGAGCTTCGTGGGCGAGAACAACCCCTTCCATGGCAAGGTGGCGCGTGCCAGCAAGAGCGAAGTCGTTCTTGACACGAGTTTCGGGCCTCTGCGCGGCCGCAGCATCAAGGCTCTCTCGCCAGGCGACCGCGCCATATTGTTCGTCAGGCCGGAGCTTCTGCGCCTTGGCAATGGCACTGCCGATTCGAGCCTGCAGTCGACCGTGCTCAACGTCGCCTTCGAAGGTAACGCCAGCCATGTGTTTCTGAAAGGCGCAGGCAGCAAGGACATCACCCTCACCGTCGACCGTTTTGCGGGCGTCAGCATTCCCTCCCAGGGAGAAATGGCGCATATCTCCTACGATCCCACCATGGCTCTCGTACTGCCGGAAGGAGACATGGCGCGTGAATAACCGCCTCATCGTCTTCATCATTCCGGCGGCCATCATCGCCGTCTTCTTGCTGCTTTCGATGGTGGAAAAACGCGCCGTTGCGGATTCGCGCCGCACCGGCTTCCTCCAGCGCAATGGCGCGGCTCTATCCGTCTTCTTCGTCATTGCCGTGGGCTTCTGGACCCTGTTCATGGTCACGCTGCCCTACCTCTACATGTTCCAGGAATCCTTCCACCCCACCCTGTGGCCCAAGGATCGCGGCGGGCCCAAGGACATGCTCACCCTCGAACATTATCGTTTCTTTCTCTACGGCAGCGATGGCCGGGGCAATTACACCCACCTGTGGGCCTTCTTCCTGACCATCCTCATCAGCCTGCTCGTCACTATCGCCAATTTCATTCTCTGCTATCCGATTGCCTACTACATGGCGCAGGTGGCGACAGCGCAGAAACTCCGTCTGCTGCTGCTGGCGCTGATCGTGCCATACTGGGTGAACGAGATCCTACGCGCCTTCGCACTGCGTGTGCTGCTCGCCTCGAAAGGCGTCATCAACACCGTCCTAATGAGCCTCGGTCTCATTGATGAGCCATTCGATTTTCTCGGCGCGAACATTGGTCTCTATGTCGGCCTCTCCTACGCCTATCTGCTGCTCATGGTATTCCCGCTCTACAATGCCATCGAGAGCCTCGATTCCAATCAGATCGAAGCGGCGCGTGACTTGGGCGCCCCCTGGTGGCGTATCCACAAGGACATCGTCATACCCCATGCCAAACCCGGCATCGCCTCGGGCTGCACCATGGTTTTCATGCTTTCAGCCGGCGCCCTTGCCGCACCGCAGTTCTTGGGCGGTCCCAAGACACTTTGGTTCACCTCGATCGTCTACGATTTCTTTTTCCAGTCCTTCAACTGGGCGCGCGGCTCGGCTTATGCGCTCATCCTGCTTCTCGCCTGCATCCTCTTTGTCATGCTGATGCTGCGGCTGTTCAAGGTGTGTTTGGGAGAGACGATCCGATGAACTCCAAATTCGTCATGCGGGCGATGATCGGATTTTATCTACTGGTCTTCTTTTTTTATCTCTTTGGCCCGCTCGTCTTCATGAGCATCACGGCCTTCAACACGCCGAACTATCCGACTGCCTATCGCTTCGAGCAATTCACCTGGAAATGGTTCGACGCTCTCTTCAAAGATCGCGACATGATGGACGGGCTGGTAAACTCCATCATCATCGGTCTCGGTGTCGTAGCATTGGCGGTTCCCATCGGTCTCGCCGCCTCGGTCGTCATGCAACAGATCTACTGGCGGGCGCGCTCCCTCTATTATCTCGTGACCGTTTCGCCGGTGCTCACGCCGGGCGTCATCATCGGCATCTCGACGGTGATATTCTGGAAAGACTTCAGCGAGGCGACAGGCCTCAAGCCCTATCTCTATAAGGGCATCGTGCTCGCCATCATTGGTCAGTCAAGCTTCATCTGCGCCTACTGCATGCTCATCATCATGGCAAGGCTGCAGCGTTTCGATCGCTCCCAGGAGGAAGCCGCCCTAGATTTGGGGGCGAGCTACCCGCAGGTGTTTTGGCACATTCTCGTTCCATTTTTGAAGCCCGCGCTGTTCTCGGCCGCCGTCATTGCCTTCCTGTCCTCTTTCGAGAACTACAACACCACCACCTTCGCCATTCTTGCCGACAAGACACTGGTTACCGTGCTTGCTGGCCGTGTGCGCCAGGGCACCACGCCGGCCCTGTCCGCGCTGGCGGTCATCATCATCACCATCTCGCTGGCCGGCGCCGTTCTCTACGAGTTCCTCAAGCGGCGGGAGGAGCAGAAGGCGAAAAGGGCGTACGAGCAAGCGCGTCTTGCCGAAACGGTCGGTGTCGGTGGTGTACCCGCCCTGGCGCCGGCCGGCAGCGGCTGAGGCAGCGGCTCAATACCAGTTGCCGCGCTCTTCGCTCGTTTGCATTATCGCCGCTTTGCGGTTGAGAAAGGCGTCCATGTGGACAACCGTCCGGTCTTTCTCGGCCAGAACCACCGCGTACATTGCCGGCTCGTCGCTATACACCGTTGACACCGACCCCTCGACCAACGGCAGCTGATGATTGATGGAGGGAGGAGCGGCGAAGGGTATGCCGCGCCATGTTCCACTGATCGCCCGATGCGCGTGTCCGAAAAACAGATGCCGGATGTCATGCATCTTGATCGTTTCGTAAAAAGCTTCCGCCTCCTCGAGTTTGATCAGATCCATTAGGCTGTGGCCGATGTCGAAAGGTGGATGGTGCATGAACAGGAACACCTTGCGGCCGCGGGCAGCTTGCAGCTGCTCGGTCAGCCATCGGCTTCGCCTCTCGCAATAAATGCCGGCCGAGGTATCTCCGCCCTTGAACGTGTCGAGGAACAAGCATTGATGATCGCCGACCGCATGGGCGCTTTGCACGAAGCCTTCGCTGTCGCAATGCTCTTCGCCGAAAACGCGCCTGAAGCAATCCCTGTCGTCGTGGTTGCCGATTAGCAGAAAGGTACGGATCGGAAAGCGGTCGACGATCGACTTGAGCTCTGCATAGGAGTCTGTTGCCGGCTTGTCGGCCAAATCGCCGGTAATGACGCAAAAGGAGGCATCGCCATGGTGGCGTGCGATGTCCTCAAGACACTGCGCGAAGCGCTCGCGCGGATCGAGCCCCCACAGCTTCTCGCCCGGCCGCACCAAGTGCAAGTCGCTGATCAGCACGAATTTCACGATGCTTCCGCTGCCTTGAGCCGGGATTCTCGCAAGAGTCCGGCCGCATGCACGATCGGATAGCCCGCCGACACCACGTGTGAATGAATGGCATGCAGATCCCGGATGAGATCGACGAACAGGGCGCCGCGCCTGAGCGATGACGGCCTGGCCTCGCTGCGAAACTGCTCGCTGATGATGCGGTTCTCGATGGCACGGAAGCGGTCTTTGAGCTCGATCAGCCGGCGCGCCCCACTCACGTCGCCCGCCCCGAATACACCCGACGCAATCTTAAGGCCGTCGCGCACGATGGCGACCAGCCGCTCGATCGCGTCGTCCTCGGCTGGCGCAAAGGTCACATTTTCCTTGATCTTCGCCTTGATGCGGTCGGAGAGGCTGAGATGGATGATGTCGCCCGCATGCTCCAGATTGCTGACATAGAGCATGATCTCGAGCGCGCGCTTGCTCTCCTCCGCTGAAAGCTCCGCGCGGGTAAGCTCCGCCACATAAGCCTGGATGTCTCTCTGGTAGATGTTGAGGCGCTCATCGAGAAGCCGAATGCTCTTGAGGCTTTCCGCTTTGTTGATCTTGAGTGCCTCGACTGCCAGGCAGAGCATCCGGTCGAGAAGTTCAGCCATGCGCACGGTCTCGAGCGCGGCGTTGGACAAAGCGAGGCCCGGCGATTCGAACGCATGACGGTCGAGATAACGGGTCTTCATGAGCGGATCTTCGCTCTCCTGCCGGTCGGGCAGAATTCGGGCGGCGAGTTTGGCGGCAAGCCCGCAGAAGGGCAGAAAAAGCACGGCAACCGCCGCGTTGAAAAGCACATGACCGCCAAGGACCTGGCTAACTGGGTTGCTGGCCAAATCACTGGCCAGGGGCGCGAGCGATGAGAGAAAGGGCAGGGCGAGCCCAGCCGCTGCGCCGCGGCACAGGAGATTGGCGAGCGGCACGCGCCGCGCCGAAGGTGGGTATTCCGCGGTCGACAGCAGCGCCGGCAGTCCGGCGCCGAAATTGATGCCGAGAACGAAAGCCAAAGCACCAGCCACCTCCAGACTTCCGTTGGCTACGAAAGAGGCGATGAGCAGTATGATGGCGAGGCTTGAGTAGCAGACCCATGTGATAACCGCGCCGATAATGAAGGCGAGGAGATGTTCCTCGCCAATGTTCGCCAGCACATTGTGGAACAGCGTCGCCTCGCGGAGCGGTGCTGTCGCCGAGGTCACGAGGTTGAGCGCCAGAAGCATGAGACCGAGGCCCATGCAGATCCGGCCGATGTTGCGTGGCCTGAAGTCGCTCGAAACCGTGAACAGCACATATCCTGCGAAGATGAGGAGGGGCGACAGCCACAGGGACAGAAACGTGCCGCCCGTGGCGAAAACCACCGAAACGATGGATGAGCCGACGTCTGCCCCGAGCAGAACGGCGAGGCCGCGAGCCGCCGTAATGCCGCCTGCCGCTGCAAGACCGGTGATGATAAGCGCGGTGGCGGTGCCGCTCTGCAGGAGCATCGTGGCGCCCACCCCTGACAGCATGGCCGTCAGCCTGTTCTTGAGACGTGCCTCGATGAAGCGCTTCAGCCTCTCGCCCCAGGCGCGCACGATGCCGGTGCGCACCATGCGCACGCCCCACAGCAGCAGCGCCACGCTGCCCAACAGGTTGACGATGACGAGAGAACCGGGGCTTAAAGGAGTCATGAGGAAATCCTTAGGTCCTGCCTAAACCGCTAAGCAGGCCATGGCAATGAATAGGTCTTCACATTGGTGAAGAACCGCATTGCCTCCAGAACACCTTCCTTAACGCCATTGCCCGAATCTTTGATGCCGCCGAAGGGCGACATTTCGATGCGATATCCCGGCACCTCCCAGATGTTGACCGTGCCAACCTTGAGCCCCTCGATATAGCGGGCGATGCGGTCAAGCCTGTTGGTGCACACGCCGGAGGAGAGCCCGAAGGGCGTGCCATTCGATATGCTGATGACCTCTTCATCATTGCCGGGCACGCGAATCATGGGGATGACGGGTCCGAAGGTTTCTTCCCGGACAAGCTCGCAGTCGGTGGGAACGAAATCGAGCGTGATGGGGGGCAGCACCGCGCCTCGGCGACCCGGATTGTAGAGGATTTTCGCACCCTGCTCCGCCGCCTCAAGCGCGCGCTTTTCGAAAGCCCTGGCGGCATCCTCGTTCACCACCGTGCCCAGATCCGTTTTGCCGTCCATGGGATCCCCGAATACGATCCCTGCGGCATTCGCCTTCACGAGCGCGGCGAACTGATCGGCCACCTTCTCCATGACGAGAATGCGTTTCACCGCCGTGCACCGCTGGCCGGAATTCCGTGTCGCTCCTTGAACGGCGAGCTCCGCCGCACGGACGAGATCATCGGAGGAAAGATCATCGCACACGATCAGTGGATCATTGCCGCCGAGCTCGAGTGCCGCGCGCTTATAACCAGCCTGTGAAGCGATGAGCTTGCCCACCGCTACCCCGCCCGTGAAGGTTATGATCTCGATGTCGGGGTTTGTCACCATTTCGGCCCCGATCTCGCTCGGCCAGCCGGTCACCACCTGGAACATTTCCGGCGGCAGTCCCGCTTCATAGAGGAGGTCGGCGAGCGTCAGC
>Ga0209382_10007091_pt1 | contig 14342 bp, 19 predicted proteins | sample SoiMetdeltSBSDD5_FD_187599 | JGI IMG/M metagenome (GOLD analysis project Ga0209382, IMG submission 187599) | Bulk soil microbial communities from a Populus tree surrounding site in Tennessee, USA - Soil MetaG P. deltoides SBSDD5 (SPAdes) (version 2) | ecosystem: Environmental > Terrestrial >... | reverse complement strand
GTTAGAAAGCGCGCTCAGCGAGCCAATCCGCTGACGAGGGACACGACTTCCTGTCAGGCTCCAATATCAGCGGGCGGAGGGCACGCGGATGAAGACCAGCACCAAGCGGATAGATACTAACCAATGGTGTTAGTCTTTGACAAACCAAACAGCTATATTGGTCTTTTACAGACTAAACTCAGCCATCGAGAGAGGCACGAAGCCCGACGCAGTGGGGAGTACGCCATGCCACTGGACGAGTACATGAAAGGCGGCCATGGTGAAGGCGAGGCGGGCGTGGAAGTACTCCCAGCCCCGATGCATCACCTTCTTGAAGTGGCAGACCACGGTCAGCATGGAGAGCACCGTCTCCACCAGCATGCAATCCTGCCACTCCCCGCGCTGACAGAGTTTGAGGTTGGCGGGATCGCCCTCGGCGGCATGGCAACCGGTATCGCTCAGGACAATCATCCGGCCATCAACTTGTCGACTGAGCCACTGAAAGGTGTGATCCGCGACATTGGCGGTGGCACACGCCCACCCCACAATCAACCCCCACTGGTTCAGCAACAAACAGCGTTTGCCGCCCACAATCCAGCGGTGATTCGACACGCCTTTGCGGCCGATCTGCTGGGGCCTGCGGCCTTCGGTCGTGTATCTCTGCGCTGCGGATAATTCTATCAATCCAAAAATCCAGTAAAATGCCCTCATCTCACCCTCATCTGCGGGGGCATTGCCATGGTACCAACCCTATTTTTCTACCAGCTCGGGCTCGTTACACTGGCGTGGTTCTTCCTCCTGCTCTACTGGCTGTGGCCCAACGACTCCGCTATCCGTCGCCAGCCGATCGTGCCATCCAAGCCACCCCAACGCAAACGCTCCAGCGAGCCCAAACCGTTTGCGGGCCTGACGCACACGCCCCTCTGTGCGTTGTGTGAGCACGAGGCCGTCGAGACCGCTCCAGCGCCTCCTCGACGGCCTGATCCGAGGCCCCCGACCCACCGGCGGCCGCGTACCGTGGACACCTCCACGCACTTGTGGCCCCACACGGATTGTGACTATCGCGGTTGGCTGGGGCTGGGCAACCTGCGGGCGAACGGTCATCCCCATGGGGGGCCATGGCGCCAGTTGCACTGCCTTGGCTGCAACGGCTATTTTCCGGAGCATCATGGGACTATCTTTCATGGCAAACGGGTCACGGCGGAACTACTCGTCCGTGTGCTGGCGTGTTTGGCTGAGGGCCTGGGCATACGGGCTACGGCGCGCGTGTGCGAGGTCGACCCCAAGACGGTGCTCCACTGGTTGGTGGCAGTCGCGGACCAGCTGCAGGCCTTTGCACGGTCTGTCCTGTGTGACGTCCACGTGCGCCAGGTGCAACTGGACGAGTTGTATGCGCTGCTCAGTGCCGTCAAGGCTGGCGAGGTCAGCGAGGCCGAAGCCATCGAGCGTCTCGAGCGGTCGCCCCAGTGGGTCTGGGGCGCGATGGACCCCGAGAGCAAACTGCTGCTGGCAATCGACGTCGGGGATCGCACGCTCGCGATGGCGCAGCGCGTGGTCCACCATGTCGCGCAGGTCTTGGCGCCCGACTGTGCCCCGCTGTTTCTCACCGATGGGTTGCGGGAGTATCTGACGGCCTTGCTGACCCACTATGGCCACGGGGTGCAGCCACCCCGCCGCCAGGCCCAAGGCCCTGCGCCCAAGCCACGCTGGCTGCCGCTGCCGCACCTGCTCTACGCGCAGGTGGTCGAGACCGTGCGGCGCCGACGTTTGGTGGCCGTGACACATCGCGTGGTGTTCGAGACTCTGGATGCTGTCCATCCGGTGCTGGCGCCGTGCGGCTGGCAGAGCAACACCGCCTTCGTCGAGCGGATCAACCTCACCATCCGCCAGCATGTGGCAGCCGTGGGACGACGGGTCAGCACACTCTGCAAGGGCGCGGATGGCATGCGACAGCATCTCGCCTTGTCCCATGCGTATTCTAATTTCTGCCTCCCTCACGCCGCCTTGCGCCAGCCGCTGCCGCAGCCCCTGCCCACCCATGGCACGGGGTCGGCCAAGCCATGGCGGCCTTGCACGCCCGCGATGGCGGCGGGCTGAACCGATCGCGTCTGGACGCTGCGCGAGGTGCTCCTGTTGCGCGTGCCGCCATGGCCCCAGCCAGCAGGGGTATGAGCAAGCCACGGTGGTGGGGAACGGCACAGGGAGGGTGTCTCAGCAGGCCACGTGCGTGCGCACGGCCGGCTTCGAGGGTGTCATCAGGGGTCAGAGAGCCGCTGGGATATCATGAGCGCCCTCTCATCTAGGCCTTTTTGCCCCTGTGACAGCCGATAGGTAAGCCTGCGGTATTTATCCGCAGCGGCTAGGTACACGGCCCGCGGTGCTGGGGGATTGGGACTAACCAGTCCTCCGCCTACCTGCAGCCCGGCTGTCCCGCGCAGAGTGAGATGCCGATGGCTCTGTGCTGGCGCACGCCAGCCATGCTGGACGGCCAGTGCACCAGACACGCGCGCGTGCCGGGGAGGCGCACAGACGGCCATGACGTTCTTCGAGGAGGTTCCTCGCACCTATGGCCACGGAGGACGCATCAGCTCCGACACCCCATCTGATTCCGGTGGACCATGCCACACTGCACCCCTGTCCGCAGTGTGGCGCGCGCCAGTGGCGGCAAGGGGTGACGTACTATCGGTGTGCCTCCTGTGGATATCGGGATGGCCCGACCCCACAGGAGATCTTGGCACCGCAGGAGCACACAGGATGACCAGAGGCCTCTCCCTGCGAGCGGCGCAGCAGTCGTCGCACAGCACGGTGTCCTGCTGTCCATGCACCTGCGCATACAAGGCGCGTCGGGTGTGACGATCGACCTGGCGAGAGCGCCATCCACTGCGGAGCCGTGAGAAAAATACGTGGCATACTGTGGCAGCGCGTACGGTGAAATGCGCATGATCACGGCCAGTTTTTCGCGTGTGCTCCAGTGGTGTGCTGGTCACCTATGCATGCATTTTCTCGCAATATTTCAAGAGCTTAGCTGGGTTAGAAAAACTTGCAACTAGTTAATAGTATTACAACAGGTCGGGGCGATTAGCAAAACTTGTAACCAGTTATATCACTACCGGCAACGGTTGCCCCGACGGCATCCATTACGACGTCAAGGGCAATCTCTGGGCCGCCATGGCCCGGCTGGGAGGCATCTTGCAGATCGATCCGCGCGGGATTATGCTCGGGTTCGTGCCCGTACCCAACGGTGATCTGTTGACGACCAATTTTGCCTTCGGCGGCCCGGACAACCACTACATTTGCCTGACACGCAGAAAGGACAGAGAGATGCCAGACATGATCCCGGTGAAAATTCGCCCTCTGAGTGGGGAAACCTTTCGTCGCTATGGACAGGTGCTGGAACGCGGGGGCTTAGTCTATCCCGACACCGACGACGGCCGGGTGGCCATGGAAATGCTCCAGGTGCGGCGGCGTCCCGACGCCAACCAGATCGCCCAACTGGCGATCCATTTTTCGTATAACCAGACCTTCATCCCGGTCCAGGGCTCGATGGTCCTGGTGGTCGCCCCCGCCCCAGACCGTCAGAGCGCCAATCCGCGGACCTATGCCTTTGACTATGACCATGCCGCAGCGTTTGTGGTTGAGCCGGGTCAGGTAGCCTTTATTGACAAAGGCGTGTGGCACAGCCTGGTGCCCGTGGGCGCCGCGTGTACGTTTGTCAACGTCACCCGCAAGAACGCGCAGGAGCCCGCGACGGACGAGGGCAATGAAGCCCGCATGGAGCGCATTCACGCGGCGCGCCCCTATGTCGACTATGTCGATTTGCAGGCACGTGACGGTCGTGTGCTCGCCCTGGAATGGTGAGGCGACGTGCGCCTAGCGCCCCCCCAAAAGCAACCCGGAAGGAGGTCCACCATGGCTGAGTCCCTGTCCACTGTCCTGACGACGATGGAGCCGACCCTGCTCACCACAGGCTGGGGCCGCACAGAAGGGCCGCTGTGGCATGCCGGGGGGTCTGTCACCTTTGTGGATCTTGCCGGGAGTCGGCTGTTGCGCTGGGACCCGGCAGACAGCGTGGTGACCGTGGTGCGGGAGCAGACCGGCGAAGGCAATGGCTGCACGCTCGACCTGCAGGGGCGGCTCATCATGTGCGAAGGCGCTGACCATCGGCGCATGACGCGCATGGATGCGGCGGGCACCGTCACGACCCTGGCGGACCGCTGGCACGGCAAACGGTTCAATAAACCGAACGATGTCGTCTGCCGCTCTGACGGGAGCATTTTTTTCACCGACCCCGAGCTCCGTCTGCCCGCCGCACAGCGAGAAATCGGCTTTTCCGGTGTGTTTCGTCTCGATCCCCAGGGCCAGGTCCATCTGGCCACGGACGCGTGCGAGTATCCCAATGGGCTGGCGTTCTCGCCCGATGAGTCTCTCCTGTACGTGGCGATCAGTCGGCTGGACGAGCGCTGCTTTGAGGAAGAGGCGCGTGGTGCCGTCTGCACCCACCGCCGTATCCGGGCCTTTGACGTGGCCCCGGATGGCAGCTTGAGCCATAATCGCGTCTTCTGTGACATGTCTTCGGCGGCCCCCGGGGTGCCAGACGGCCTCAAAGTCGATACGGTAGGGCGGGTGTTTTGCGTGGGCTCTGGCGGCATCTGGGTGATGGCGCCCTCGGGTGACGTCATCGGCATCATCCCGATGCCAGAGGTCGTGCGCAACCTGGCCTTCGGTGGGCCAGACGCGCGTACCCTGTATCTCACGCCGGGTGGCTCGCTGAGCACACTCGAGGTCCGCACTCCAGGGATTGGTGCCTGCCGCTAGACAAGCGCAGATCGCACGATGATGATGCAGCGCTCAGTGAGGAGGGACGTTGGTGCTGCCGCGACGATGCGCCCCCCAGCAGGTCCCGCGCCCCCGGCTGTTTTACGGATGGTGGATGGTCTGGTTGGGGGCTTTCTCAGCTCTCTGAACAAGACTGCGGTCAATCGAGGCTTCCCCGTGTTCGTGGCGCCGGTCCGCGACAGCTTTGGCGCCAGCAACGCCGCCGTGGCATTCATCTTTGCGCTGGCGCGCGCCCAAAGCGGGCCGACCGGCCTCCTGGCCGGCTGGTTCATTGACCGGTGTGGCCCACGCCGCGCGGTGTTGGTCGGGGCACTGCTGAGTGGCGGCGGGTTCCTGGCGCTGGGCTCCACCACCCGCCTCTGGGCCTTTGGCGTGCTCTATCTGCTGGTGGTCACCACGGGGGCCAACCTCGGCTTTTCCTACGCCCTGGCCACCTTGATCAATAACTGGTTCTATCGCCGTAAGGCCTTCGCCATGTCGGCTTTTCAGGCGGTGGATTCCTTGGTGCCCGCCGTGCTGGTGGGGGGCGTCGCGATGGCGATTGCCACGTGGGGCTGGCAGCCCACGGCTAAGGTCATGGGCCTGGTCATGCTGGTCGTGATTGTGCCCCTGTCGTTCTTGATCACAGATACGCCGGAGCGTCTGGGCCTCACCATGGACGGGGACCCGCCTAGCGGTGCACAGGCCCCCGCCCGGCCCGCCACGGCTGGGCGGTACCGGCGGGCGACACCCGCCTGGCGTCCCCCGGAAGAATACAGCATACGCCAAACGTTGCGCTCCTGGGCCTTCTGGCACCTGACCGTGGGGACGGCGTTGCGACGGATGGCGGAAGCGGGCGTGACGGTGCATCTCATCCCCATCATGGTGAGCAAGGGCGTGTCCGAGCAGACCGCGGCCTTCCTCTTTGGTCTGCAATTGTTCGTGACAGTGCCCCTGTATCTGATGCTCGGCTGGGCCGCGGATCGCTTCGCCAAACCGCCCGTGCTGATGTGGGCCTCCCTGGCCGGCACCGCCTCGTTCGCACTGCTGGCCTCCCCGTACCACGGCCATGGCCTGCTCCTGGCATTCGTCATGCTGTTTGCCATTTGCGACGCCAGCGCGCCGACCAACTGGGCGGTAGTCGGCGAGTATTTTGGGCGCCAGACGTTCAGTCGGCTCCAGGGCTACATTCAGTTCGCCAACTTCCCTGGGGTGCTATGTGCTCCAGTCTTTCTGGGATGGTGGTATGACCACCACCACACCTATGCGTTACCCCTTTGGCTCTACACCGGGGTATCGCTGGTGGGGGCATTGACGTTCGCGGTCCTCAAGCGGCCCCCCAGTGTCGCGACGGCGTCAGGCGGGGCGCCCTCGCCGCCGCCGGCCGCGGACTAGGGGTGGTCCCATACCCCCCGCCCGTGCACGGGCAGCACACCTCGCCACGCCCTCCGCGAGGTATGCTGTCCAACGACCACCAGTACAAGTCCTCAGGCGCGAGCAACCACACGCGGGAAGTCCCGAGGTGTGTTGGGGTCCGTGCTGCAACCACAGCGGCCACGCAGCCCCCTTTCTCCACGGGAGTGGATGCCTACCTCGCTCGCGCCTGCCGTGGTCCTGCGACCCAGCGGCGCAGCCCGGCGTAGAGCAGCACCAGACCGATTCCCCAGCAACCATTGATCAAGATGCTCGCCAGCATGCGCTGCGGCACCCAGCCGGCCGCGATCGGGATACCCTTGAGCGGGGCCACCACGAACCAGCTTGCGAGCACTGGCCCGAGGACGCCGAAGGTGAAGCCCAGGAGCAGGAGCGGCCAGGAAGGCAGCGTATCGGCGAGCGCCGCGAACAGCAGGCCCCAGAGTCCACCCCAGAACATCTGATTGAGGATGGTGGGTACGCCGAAGGGGGGCACGCCTTGCAGGGTGTAGACACGGCTCTGGATCAGGCCGATGGTGCTGAGGAGGACGACCATACCTTGATGGAAGAGCACGACGGCGAGCGCCCCGGCGAGGAAGCCGAGCACCAGATCGCGCCCACGTGATGGTGTCCCTGGGATGATGTGCGCCATCGAGATGGCCCTTTCCCTACTCCGTGCCCCCTCTGCCTCCACCCCGCTGCAGTGGCACCGACACGGTGGCGGTGTCCCTGAAGCTGATGATGTTGGCGATCCCCTGCATGGCCCGGTGCGCCTCCCGCTGCTCCTCGCGGCCAGGGAGATCCCCTCCATGCTCCAACACTGCCGTCGCGCACAATATGCGCATGGGCTCCAGGGAGTAGGGCACAGGGAGAGTGTGATGCCCCGCTGTCAGAGGCAGCGACCATGAGTAGGCTGTTCCTCCCATGCGCTGTCTGTGGCTGCACCAATGCAACACGACCAGACTATGATCCGCAGGCGAGAGGTCCACGCCCCGCTACTTGATCCCGACGACTAGGGCATCGTGGCAAGCCAGTGGCTCGATGCGCGTCGCTTGGAAGCCCGCCCCCCGCATCCAGGCCGTACACTCGGCGCCGGTAAAATCAAACCCCCCATGCGTATCAATGAGCATAGTGAGACTCATGAGCAGGCCATAGGCATGCTGGCGCCGGTCGTCATCTGAGTTTATCCCGCTTTCTTTCTGGTATGATGCGCCTCTGATATCACGAGACCGTGACAGGAGGCACGACCCATGGCTGGTTTACGGTTCACCGAGCTACAGTCCCGCCCAATGGAGTTCCTGGATTTCACGAGCCTGACGCTCGACGAGTTTCCGCAGTTGGTCCCGCCCTTTGAGGCCGCGTTCCACGCCCGGATGGCGGCGTGGCGGATGGATGGGAAACCGCGGACGGCGCGCCGGTTGACCGTCTACAAAAACTGCCCCCTCCCGACACCGGAAGACCGGCTCTTGTTCATCCTGGTCTCCCTCAAAACCTACGCCCTCCAGGTGCTGCAAGGGCGTCTGTTCGGCATGGTCCAGGGCAAAGCCCATCAGTGGATCCACGCCCTGTTGCCGGCGTTGCTCGCGGCGCTGCGCGCCCTCGGCGATGCCCCCGCCCGCTCCCTCGCGGCCTTGGCCCAGCGCCTCGGTGTCTCAGAGGCCGACGCCGCGACCGTGGTCGTCCCGCTGAAGGAGGAGTCCGCCCCTGGATCTCCCATCCCAGCCGCCGCGCCGGCCTCCCCCCTTGTGCCCATGACGGGACGGAACGACGCATCGTCCGCCCCCAAGACCCTGTTGAACAGAAAGAAAGTTATAGTGGGAAGAAGAAAGACAACACTGTCAAAAATGTCCTGCTCGTGAATGCCCTCCTCACGATCCTCTTTCTGAGCGATACCTATGGCGGCCATACCCATGATCTGCGCATTGCGGAAGCCACGCCCTACCCGCTCCCGGCCGGGAGTGGGTTGTTGCAGGATCTGGGCTTCCTGTCGTTCACGCTCCCTGAAGTGGAGATCCTCATGCCGACGAAGAAGCCCCGCGGTGCGGAGCTCACCCTGGAGCAAGACCTGGCCAACCAGGTGCTCCACCAGCGGCGGCTGCGGAAGGAGGGCGTCCGCGATCTCGTGATGGAGCTCTGCTGTGCCCTGCACAATTTCCGGGTGCGCCTGCACCCCTGGCTGCCCATGATTTAATCGGGATAAACTCAAATCGTTATGCCTTTGGATTGCTTGTTTAAGATGGCCATCTCCACTTTTAGAACACTACCGGCCTCTTTATAGCGCAGGATATCCCCCAGGGCACCCGGATTATTCCGTACAGGGGGGAGAAGATTTCCAAAGAAGAAAGCACGAAACGCCTTGCCCGAAGCAATGCCTACATTTTTACGTTCAACACCCGCTGGGATATCGACGGGAAGCTCCTCAGCAATAAAGCCCGGTACATCAACCATTCTTGCGACCCGAATTGCACGGTAGAGATCACGACCCGCACCATTTGGATTGTGGCCAACCGGGATATCACCGCAGGCGAGGAATTGACCTACAACTACGGCTATGAGCTGGATGAGGAAGACGCGCATCCCTGTATCTGCGGGGCCACGCAATGTTGTGGATTTATCCTTGCACCGCAGTATTGGGGACTTCTTAGGAACAACAAGGTCGCAACAGCCGCGCGCTGATGAGCAGTTGGTGTAAGTGTGGAGGGTGCAGTGGCACCCCCATCACCCCATCAGGGAAAAGGCATAGAGAAAGGTATGGTTCCGTGCGAGGATATCGGCAGGCATTTCCTGCCGGGGGAAATCGGGTCTGAGGTTCCGGTGCAGGCACGCATGGCTCTGTGCCACGGAGGTCATCCACGCTTGCAAGGCGTGCATCAGTGCTGTCGGCTTCCACCAAGATGAGCGTGGTCTCATCGTCAGAGATGTCGTGTCTATCGTCGTAAGCATTCCAGTTGTCATTCGCATAATCGTAGTCCTACTCGCATAGTCACTAGGATAATCACAAGAGCGTCAGTTCCCGTCACGTGCTATCAGCAATCACTCCAACACCTTGGCGAAAGCCGTACAGTACAGCCATACAAATTATGGGAACAATATGGGAAAAAGTACAAATTATAGTTTTTATATAGAACATAAATTATATTAATGGATAATGGGGTCAGTAGAAGAGGGGCGCCGCAGGGCAGCAAGATGCCAATGGCTTGGTTTCTATTTTTTTCGAAACATCATGTAGAGCCATGCGTAGATGGGCCTTGCTCATGGGGGTCGGCCACCCCATGAGCCTATTTTCGATGCCACAATACTCAACCCTCAGATCAATGTGGTGTTCGAGGAGTGTGGGCACCATCCTCAGTGGCCGCAAGGGGCTGATACGGTGATCGAAGCCTGCAGAGCGATGGTGAGAGGCAGAATGTGCTTGTTCCTGCGAGACACATGAGGCACACTGGTGTACGGTTGTATGGCACAACACATTGCAGGGACAAGGAGGAAGGACGATGCTTCCAGACGCACGCTACGTCACCGTGGAGGACGCGGCGAAGCAGATCAAGGTGCAGCCGATCACGCTCCGCCGATGGTTAGGGATCGGCACGATGCCGCATGTTGAAGTCGAGGGCACCGGGTACGTGCTGCAGTCGGATGTGGACGCCTTCAACGAGGCATGCCTATGCAGGAACCAGAAGGTCTATAAGCCGAAGTCGCTGCAACCCGTGGCGTCCTAGGCCAACCCACCGTACACCCCAGGTGTGTCAACACCTGGGGCATTGCACGCTCTGTGTGCCTGCTCAGCTCCCGTGGACATGATCTGTCCCTCCGTGTGGAACGCACGCGTGTCACCTGCTCTTGTCTGTGCAAAAATCAAGAGGCAAAAAGCGAAAGGCGTCTACTGGTTACCGCACTTTCCAAGTCTCTATGTGGAATTTTGCATGCATGGTTGCCGACGGCCACATGGGCACGCGAGGAGGGTTGCCTGATGTCAACTATGGTCTCCCGGACTGCCTCCTCGTGAGTATGAGACGGACCGACGGGCCCGGCGGCAAGCCTCGTGGTCTGTGCTCGCGCCTTTGGACGCGCATCTCCGGTCGGTGCCTACGCAGCCGTGGCGTGAGGTTCTCCGCGCCTGCGGTTCTTGCCCACTTTTGGTGATATACCACTCTGGCATATCTTGGCATCCTGTGTGCTTCTCCTTTCTATATCTTCATACCCATGAGAGACCACCCTGATACGGTGGGGACACGGACGCTCCGTTGCCCCAGAGACCGTAGCCATGGAAGAAGGAGCCCGCTTTCGTCTCGATACCACTGCACCCCATCTTTGCCCGTTTGTTACCCGATGCGACCGTGCTGCGCCTCAAGGCCTGCGAGATTGACGACACCCCAGCGCAGATCACCCTGCGCGTGCAGGCGACGCAGACCCGCGCGCCCTGTCCGCTGTGCGCCACCCCAGCGCGGCGCATCCATAGTGATTACACGCGCACCCTCACTGATCTGCCCTGGGCGCAGTACAGTGTGCGCCTCCAGTTGCGTGTCCGTATGTGGTTTTGCGGCAATCGCCGCTGCGGCCGCCGTATCTTCACCGAACGCCTGCCCACCATCGCGGCCCCCTAGGCGCGGCGCACGCTGCGGCTCGCTCAGCGCCTGATTGCCCTGGGCATGGCGCTTGGGGGGAAGGCTGGGGTGCAGCTCGGCCACGCGTGGGACGTGGTGGTGAGCCGCAACACCCTGCTGCGCGTGCTCCGCCAGTAGCTCGCCCCATCGTTCCCCACGCCCAGGGTGCTCGGGGTGGATGACTTCGCCCTGCGGAAACGCCAGAGGTATGGCACCGTGCTGATTGCTCTGGAGCGCCGCTCCCCGGTCGCGCTCCTGTCGGATCGCACGGCCGAGAGCTTGGCCCAGTGGCTCCGAGCGCATCCCGGGGTCCAGGTCATCGCGCGTGATCGCTCGACCGCCTATGCTGATGGCGCGCGGCAAGGGGCGCCATCAGCCACACAGGTCGCGGACCGCTTTCATGTATTCCAGAATCTCCGGGAGGCTCTGGACCAGGTGTTTCTCACGCAGAGCCGAGCGCTCGACGCGGTCAATGTGCTGATGCACCAGCAGCCGGCCGTGTACCTGTATCCTGCGGCTAATTCGGCCGCTCAATTTCTCGCAGTTTGTAGCAGCGTCAAACATGTGAAATAGGTGAGAATCTCCTCTCCGTTTCTGACCCGATCTCACGAGCAGAGGAGAGGCTCATCCATGCCGGTGCTCTCGTATGTCCACCACCTCTTCAATGTCGATCAGTGTCACGCCTACATCCATACGCTGCGGTGGAAAGAGCGTCCCCTGCAGTGTCCCCGGTGCCGGAGCCAGGACGTCGATCCGTGGGGTACCTATCACTACCGCCCGGGATGCAAACGCTACTGGTGCAATGGCTGCCAGCGCACCTTCAATGACCTCACCAACACCCTCCTCCACCAGAGCAAGCACTCGCTGGCGTACTGGATTCTCGCCACCTTCCTGTTGTGCTTGTCGTGTTCGTCTCGACGCATTGCCCGGGAATTAGGGCTCCATATCAGCACCAGCTATCGCTGGTGTTGGTGGCTGCGCAATACGGCTCTCTCCTATGAAACCGATCGTCAGTTGGAGGGCACGGTGGAAGCGGATGACCTCTATCACACGGCTGGGAACAAGGGCCAAGCCAAACGCGGCGGAAAGAAAGCGTTGGGACACCGACCGCGTGGGCGCCGCAAGAAGCGCGAGCCTGGTCGGGGCCATTATGACAAAGATCGGCCCGCGATGATCGCCTGGGTCAGTCGCCAGGGGGCAGTCGTCATCCAGGCGACCAAAGATTTCACGGTGAAGACGGTGCAGAAGGCCGCCAACCTCGCCGTCCAAGCGGGGAGCCGACTCTATACGGACTCCGCCAGCAGCTACCGAGCAGTGAAGGGCTACATACACGAGTTCGTCAATCATACGAAGAAAGAGTATGCACGCGGTGATGGGCATGAGAATCGGGCCGAGTGCCTGTTTTCCCTGCTCAAGCCCTATCTGCGGGTGTTTCGTGGTCTCAGTAAGCACAACTTGCCAGGCTATGTGAGCTTCTTTCAATTCTTGCGGAACTTTCGGTCCCAGAATGCGTGCGAGCAGGCCGAACTGATCTTACAGGCGGCATTAGACCCAACCATCGCGAGCAGAGCCAGAAGAGGAGAATTTGTCAAATGCTTGGATCATTTTGATCTTCTACAAACTGCGAGAAATTGAGCGAGTCGAGCTTAGAGCCTGTTCAAGGTGGGGGAGCGCCCTAGGGGCGCTGGGAAAACCCTCAAGACAGGGAAAATCCTCCACGACAGCGATATGACCCAAGGTTGAGTGGTCCCAATCTTTTCCCAATCTTTTATGTAGATGGCGGTGATAAAACATGGTAGAAGGCGGACGCGGTAGCGGCCTCAATCCTTCCACGACCACCCAAGGCGGGCGGCAGGGCAGAGGCGACGGCAGAGGCGACGCAGGCGGTGCACAAGGCCGTTTGCATTTCCCCTACGCTCGCGTCGTTGCCGCTCCTGGGAGCGACGACAACCTGCACGGTGAAGGGGAACGCATGAAGCTCGGCATATTCTCGATGCCCAGTCATCCGCCGGAGCGCAGTCTCAAGGACGGCCACGAGTGGGACTTGCAGAACATCATCTGGGCCGACGAGCTCGGGTTCGAGGAGTTCTGGATTGGCGAGCACCACGCCATGGTGTGGGAACCGCATCCGTCGCCGGACCTGCTCGTCGTGGAAGGGTTCCGCCAGACGAAGAACATCCGCATCGGTCCCGGTGGCTTCTGCCTACCGTACCACCATCCGGCCGAGCTGGCCAACCGGATCGCCATGCTGGATCACCTCTCTGGCGGTCGTCTCAACGTCGGGTTCGCCGCGTCAGGGTCGCCCACCGACTGGGAGATGTTCGGGGTCGACGGCCTGCACGGTGAGCACCGGGACATGACCCGTGAGTCCATCGACATCATCATGAACCTGTGGAGCCAGGCGCCCGGTTGGAAGTACGAAGGCAAGTATTGGAAAGCCGCCGTCCCGCACGAGATCCCGCCGCTGCTGCAGCGGCACCTCCTGCCGTTCCAGCAGCCCCATCCCCCCATCGGTGTGGCAGGGCTGTCCTCGCCCTCGCCGACCTTGGAGATGGCGGGCGAACGAGGCTGGATCCCCATGAGCCTCAACTTGAATCCCGGCTACGTGAAAAGTCACTGGGATTCGTATGCCGCCGGCGCCGCCCGCACCGGACGCGCGGTCAGCCGCCGCGACTGGCGCATGGTGCGCGAGATCTTCGTCGCCGACACGGACGAGGAGGCGTGGGAGCATTCCGTCAATGGCATGATGGGCCGCATGATGCGGGAGTACTTTCTGCCGCTGCTCGAGTCGTTCGGCTTCTCCGCCTACCTCAAGGCAGACCCGACAACGCCGAACGACGCGGTCACGGTGGAGTATTGCGCCAAGCACAATTGGTTCGTCGGCTCGCCGCACACCGTGGCGGAGCAGATCGAGAAGGTCTACGCCGACGTCGGCGGCTTCGGCCACCTGTTGCTATTCGGCTTCGACTACGTAGGGGACAGCGATGCCTGGCACCACTCGATGGACCTCATGGCCAACGAGGTCCTCCCCCGCATCGCCCATCTGACCGGCGCATAGCACTTCCGGAGGGTGTATCACAGGTGTGGATGCTATTGGAGATGAACCGCCGAAACTCCTGGAGATTGGACAAGTGATCAACACCTGTGACACACCTTCGTATTGAGAGACTAACACCATCGGTTATTGTAGTCTACCCATGTCCAGACGCCGGTGTCGTCCCGGATACGCTCCTTCTCAATGAGGTCGTTGGTGCTGGTGCAGAAGACTTTCAGGTAGTAGAGAATCGCGGCGTCGGTCAGATCAAGCTTGGTATCAGCCAGGACCAATTGATTAACGAAGATGTTGTATAACATACACCTGACACCCTCCGGCTCCTTCCCATGTTGAAAAGAGTGGAGGGGAACATATTAACCCTACAGCGACATTTATATTTGACTTGAGATCAGCCTCTCCATACGCTTCTCCTGCATACCCCATCTATTCCAAGGAGACTGCGTATGTTACCAGCCTGTCGGACCGCAGGTGAAGGCTTT
>Ga0209382_10007090_pt1 | contig 14343 bp, 16 predicted proteins | sample SoiMetdeltSBSDD5_FD_187599 | JGI IMG/M metagenome (GOLD analysis project Ga0209382, IMG submission 187599) | Bulk soil microbial communities from a Populus tree surrounding site in Tennessee, USA - Soil MetaG P. deltoides SBSDD5 (SPAdes) (version 2) | ecosystem: Environmental > Terrestrial >... | reverse complement strand
AGCGGCGGCCTACTCGCTTCAAGCAAGCGGCCTTCTTGCTACCGTAGTGTCTCGGGAAGAGCCGCTCGTTCTGATGTGGTTTCGCGCCGAACAGCTCGAGACGATCAACTGGGCGGGAAACCCTCGTAAGCCTGCAGAACTGGACGCCGAAGTCGCAAGCTTACCCCGCGCAAGTCGTTCGAGATCTGGAAAGAAACCGTGCACAATCATTGGTGAGCGCGGTCATGAAACCCCCCAGGTCCGCATTTGGCTGCGCCCCTCACGCCGGCCAAGCATCACGCCGCTCGCGAGAGAATTGAAGTCTTGCTGCCTCACCGACCACCTCGCTGGAGGCGAGGACGTGCGACGATATCATTTCTCCGCGCGCGCCGCATGTGCACGCTCAGGCCGATGCTGCATCGCAACCGGTCGGGAGCGCCGATGTCTCAGTTGGGTCAAAGGCGGTTCCGGACCCGATGCGTCTACCACGTCTCTTGTACCCCAGATAGCTGCCGAACTTATTGCACCAGCGAGAACTTCCCACGTCGAGCCAGGGGCAGACGCCCATCATTCCGGCAGTCCTGCCTTCCGGAGCCCGCGATCGAACCAGTGCCAATCTTGAGAGGTATTCTGGCCAACGGGTACTTCATCTGGCGCGCGCGATGTACGGGACCTCGCAGTAGCTACCTGATGGAGCCACAGTTCGGCCGCAGCGAGCTCTACGCTCTAGGAGTCACCCGGAGCCTTGCTTTGCGGTTCTGGCGCAATGGAGCGCACCGGCGCGCACGCAAAATCAGTCCCGCACCTTTGTATTTTCCATCGCATGAATGAGTTCGAGCCAACGTTGCGGGATCGGTTCGCCCGCAAAGCCTTGAGTCTCAGCGCGAAACATCTCCCCGATTTTGCTCAACGTCTTTGGTCCCGGTCCGCGCATGTAATGGCGCTCGGGATGGTAACGACACTGGGGCATCCTTTGCGAGACCCGCTGTAAGGCTTCCTGAAGGAGACGCCTTCTCTCTTCCTCCATGACCGTCGTCCCGGCTCTAACCTCGCAAGCGGCCGTAAGGGGAATTTGTGGCGATCACCCGTTATCGCGCACGTTTGAGTTGCGCCAACCGCTCTTTCAGTAGGCGAAGGTGGTCTTCGTCCCCTTGGGTAGGCGTACCGCGCTCAATCATGCGTCGGATCAGTTTCTCCTTCTCCGCGATCTGTTGCTCCAGGTCTCGAAGTCGCTGATCTGAGTCTTGCGACATGCTTCACAACGGAGGCGGTTGGGGCTGGCTCCTTGAGCCTAGCAAAGCGCTCGTCCGTTGCCGCTCAAGTAGCTCGCATCCCTTTGCAGTCGTGCTCCAGCCGTCAGGGCCATTGGCGACATACCCGTCCTGTTCCAGCATCTCGACCATGCATCGAACGCTCGTCGCGATGGATGCGCTCGGACGGATTGCCAGTGTTTTCAGGATTGCCACGTTTTCTGGTGACATGCAGACCCCCGTGAACTGCAATGAAGGGCTGAGCGTCTAGCCCGGGGCGATCCGGTAAGCCACTCAATATTTGTGAACTCACGTTGCTCGCGTGAGCAAGCCTGGGCTTTGCTGCTACGCCGCAGCAAGCTTGCCGAATCCCCCCCTGCACAGCATTTGCTCCTGCGGATACTCTCGGGCGAGTGTAAGCGCCTCGCCGGCCGAATCATGCAATCACGTTTCGAATTCCTCTTCATGCTTAAGCAACACCGGCATGCGTTCGTGATTGATGGTCAAGACGAGCGACTTCAGCCAAACCGAAGGAACCAAATTTCCCAATCGTTGGCCATGCGACTGCAGGCTCGATCCCCCAAGCGTTTGCTGCGGTCTTCATGGTCTGACGGCAACCTTCATTCAAAGGTTGCCGACTCCAGAGCCCTCGGTCCCTCAACCTTCCGGGGGCTCACTTTGCGTCGTAGCTACCCAGGCAACGTCGGCGCGCAGTTGATGCAGGTCTGTACTGGTGCGCCCTGCTTCTAACCTTTTGCCGCCGGGTGCCTTGCCATTGGGCCAGCTTCGCCTCGTAGGCCTCAACGGCCGCGGCGATCGCCTCGACCTCGCGCGCCTCTGGCGAGTTCTCCGTGCAGCCCTCGAGGGCATCGGCGCGCGCCACGAGCAGCGCATGCATGGCGTCTGCTTCAGCTGTCGCCGGCGTCGTCACGCACATGGGTGCGACGAGGAATTTGTAGCCCATGTCCGTGAGGGTGCGGACCGCTGGTTGCAGGCGACACTCGACGCCATCGGCGAGGAGACGGAAACCCTGAAGCCGCACCTCCTTCGTCATGATGGCTCTCCGAATGGAGCAACGCACGCTCAGGTGGGGCCCAGCGCCTTACACTACCGCGCGAGGCAATGAAGGCGCTGCCTTACTTCTTGCCGGCGACGTCATCCCCGTCCATTCTGCGAAGCTTCACTTCTTTAAGGCACCGCACCCCGCAGCGAGCACCGTCTAAGATCCGTCCTCCACTGCTCACCCGCAAGCGACCGACTTGGGCCGTGGTGCAGTACCGCGATCGTCAAGTTCGACGGTTACCGCATCCAGGTCCACAAGACGGGGCGGCACGTGACGCTGCTGAGCCGCAATGGCCATCACTTCACGGGACGATACCCAGACATAGCGTTCGTGCTGCGCACGCTGCCGGCGAAGACGGCCATCATCGACTCCGGGCTCGTCGCTTGTTCCAGAACCGGTGTGCCGGACTTCCGTAAGCTGCACGCCTCGGCCGCGACGTCAGATGAGCTGTGTCTGTGGGCGTTCGACCTGCTCCACCTGAACGGCAGGGACCTGCTCGACCTGCCGCTTGTGAAGCGCCGCTCCAAGCTGCGGGCTCTCGTCGAGCGCCACGACCACCCGACCGTGTTGTTCTCCAGCGCCTTCGAATGACCCGCATCGCCTGCTCGCCGCATGCGAGGAGCGTCGCATGGAAGGCATCGTGTCCAAGCGCATCGACGCGCCGTACCGCTCCGGCAATGCGTCCGATTGGGTCAAGGTGAAATGCGCCGGCCGGCGCGAGGCGAACAAGAGCGCTGGCGGCTCTTTGAGAAGATCAGCTAACGCTGGAACTGGACGGGGTCTGCAGCGTTCATCGCACAAGTTGCCCGCCCGCGTGGTCATGATCCGGTCTCCCTAAGACCGTGGCGAGCAGGATGGGAGCAGCGGTGGAGCCGAAATCCTGCTGCTCCCTTCTCTGTTCAAACGACCTGGGCGGAGGAGTGCCGCAGATCGAAGCCGCAGGAGTGAAAAGGGACCCGAAAATGGCACGCCGGCGGGGCCCTTCCCTTGGAGCGCGGGATACCCGGTCCGCTCCTGATGGCCTCCCTGAAGCGGTCAAAGTTCGGACGCCATCGGTGTCTTCCCCGATTGCTGTGGATTGGAATACCGAGCCGCTTCAGTTGTCGCCATCAACCGGAGTTCTAGGTAGTGTCTCAGATTGAAATTTGATCTTTGCGCTCGCGGGTCAGGCTCCACTATAATAAGCATGCCAAGTCCAGTTCTCTCTGCGAGAGAGCCCGAAAAGAAAACACCCGCACCGATCCAAATATGAACCTTAGCAACACGGTGCTCGCGCACGCGTGGGGCGCCCCTTGTGGCCTAGCCGCCCGGATAGCGATGCGCGGGCGCGCACGCCCGAGCCGAACTCGCCTACTTTGGTTGCGACAAGGGCCTCGACAACCGCACGATGGACCTCGATGAGGGATGCATTTGGCCTGCTGTCGCAGTACGCAATGAGCTACGGATCGCAGCTCATCCAAGCAGCGAACTCCAAGAAGCGCATGAGCCGCGACACACGCAAAGCGGTGCGCGAGCACGGAGCGCGGTTGATCGAGTTCGCGCGGAGACCCATCGTTAAGGGCCGTCAGCACCCCCCCACCGGATGCAAAGGAGGCGACGCGAGGGGGGCTAAGACATGCTTGGCCCAAGATCACGCGATGATGCTGCACTGCTGTTGCATCTCCTCGGACGCTCTGCCCTAGATAGTGGGAGGGGCGCCAGCAAGGGGAGCGACCAAGTGATCTCTAAGACGCGTGAGGCCATTCGCTCTCTTTCATTGTTCACAATACTTGCTGGTGTCGGCGTGGCGGGTGCCCTCATGATCTGGCTCTCGCACAGTCTGCCTTGGCAGCTAGCCCAAGAAATCACCAAAGAGTTGGGGGCCGCAGTGCTCATTGCGGCAATCCTTGGCATCACCGTTGACCGAGGCCTAAAGACCGAATTAGCCAAGGATGTGTTCTTCGCAGCGTTTCGCTATGTGCTACCAGATGAACTGAAAAGCGAGGTTCTTCGGATCATCAACTATCGCCTCATGTCCCACGATCATCTCGTCATAGTTGAGATCGTGCCAATCAACAATGACTTGGTTCGCGTCAACATTAGCGTAGAGCGCACCGTCAAGAATATTGGGCGCGGTCCGGAAGATGTCTACAACATGCTCGCTGTTGATGAATGGGGGTTCCCTGACCATAAATCCAGCATTGACGTGTGTTTTATGGAGATCGGGAACAAGCGGATAGAAGCGGCTCCCAGTGAGGAACACCGACAAGGTGCCGCAATAGCTAGGTACACCGAAAAAAAGCCCCTTCAGAGCAACGAGACTGCGCGGCTGGTGAGCAAAGGTTCCGAAGTTCATAGAATGAATAGCAATCTTGCTCTGTACTTCATAACGGCCACAGACCATCCGGTGCTTGAGGTCCGTCTTCCATCAGACATTTGTCATACTGCCGGCTTTGGGGTGCCCGGAGCAAAGGTTCAGCGGTCGGAACTCTGGCACCGCTATAGCCTAGAGGGAACCCAATTCCCTGGGCAAGCAATGCAGGTTAGGTGGTGGCGTGACGCTAGCGTTTCCGCGCAGGTCGCGCCTTCTTCTGAGTTGCGACCGTCTTAAACGCCCGCTCACACTTTTCTTCCTTGTCAAGGACGGCGGATCGACGCCGACCAGCAGTTGTTCGGTAGGTGAGCGGTACCGGTTGTTTTCGCGCGCCACACCGCTGGCGCGCTCGCTAGTGCAAAGCGTGCGCGTTCTCAGCCGCATCAATCTTCACGTTGACGCAGAATACACGTTGCGCGTCGTTGGGCGAGCGCGTGTCGCCTGCGGGACGGAGAACGGGTCGAGATGAAGGCCTTAGTCCAAGAGTACCGCGCTTGGTGTGCCGTGGTGATGAAGGCTCCGCCACTGCCTGAGCCTTGAAAGCTTTCTCGAGGAAGTAGAGAAAGTGTGCAGCAAGATTGGGATCGAGATCATCATCAAGGAGGTCCAGGCGATGAAGGCCTTGACGCTGGCCAGGTGGCGATCGGCTGGATCGTTCTTATCTTGGGGCGGTCGCCCGGCGGCCGGCGCCCTGCCCTAGTAGCTCGTAGATCACCATCACGCCGACAAGGCAGAGCTCGAAAACGCCCGCGACAACCGCCTAGGCAAGGTTAGGGCAAGGATCGTGGCGAGTGCACGCCAAGGTAGAAGCCAAGGGCATTGCCGCTGCCAATCCTTGTGTCGAACATATCCGTATCGCACACTGCATACGTTCTAGATTGCACGGGGCACATGTGACCAGACATTTTGCACAGTTCACTTGGATGTTGTCGATCATCGTCGGCTGCGCACGCAGAGTTGCTCTATGGATTTCGCTCACGATGGTTGGCACCACGTGCCGCATAGGTCTGATAGCGGTTGCGTTCCTGATTGCCGTAATTCTTCCAACCAGCGCGCAAGATCAGCCCCCAGAGCTGGCGTTGATCTACAAGCGCTGCTTACAGCTCTATCAGGCAGGGAAATACGCCGACGCAGTTCCCGTTGCGGAAGAATACATCGCCGTAGCGGCAGCCAAGTTTGGAGAAGAGCATCCACTGTATGCTGGTGGCCTTGGCGCTCTCGGCACCCTCTATCAGGCACTCGGTCGGATGGAGGAGGCCGAACCACTTCTCAAGCGTGCGCTAACGATCAAGGAAAAGGCCCTTGGTCCCGTTCACTTAGAGGTGGCGGATGCGCTCAATGACCTGGCCGAGCTTTACCAGAAGCAAGGGCATTTGTCGGAGGCCGAGCCACTCTATCAGCGGGTGCTGAGCATTGCTGAAAAGTCGATGGGTCCCGAGCACCCCTCTATTGGCATGGTGCTAGCCAACTTGGCGGAGCTCTATCGGGCCCAAGGCCGCCATGCCGAGGCTGAGCCTCTCGCCAAACGCTCCCTCGCAATCCGTGAAAAGGCGGGGGATCCTGCCCAGGGCTCAGATGCCGATGAACCCGCCAACCTCCTGTCGCAGTTCGACCAGCTCTATCAGGCCGGCAAGCATGCGCAAGCGACCCCCATCGCCGAACGCTTTGTCCAAGTTATCGAGGCGCGCCACGGAAAGGAGGGGACGGAATACGCGCTAGCTCTCAACAACCTGGGTGAACTCTTACGAGTCACGGGCCGGTTTGCTGAGGCCGAGCCACTACTGCGCCGCGCGCTCGCCATCGATGAAAGGGCTTCCGGAGATGCGCATCCCAAGGTCGCCGTCCGCCTCAATAATCTTGGGCTACTGCTGAAAGCCACCAATCGGCTTGCCGAGGCCGAGCCACTATTGCGGCGCGCCCTGGTCATTAATGAGAATAGCTTCGGTCCCACCCATCCCGCCGTCGCCCACGGCCTCAACAGCCTGGCCCAGCTGTTGCACGATACTGATCGGCTAGCTGAAGCCGAGCCGCTCTTGCGTCGAGCGCTTTCTATAGACGAAGGGGCTTTCGGACCTGAGCATCCCAACGTCGCCATCAGCCTTAACAATTTGGCCCAATTACTGAAAGCCACCAACCGGCTGGCCGACACCGAGGCGATGATGCGTCGTGCACTGGGGATCGACGAGAAGAGCTTCGGCCCAGATCATCCCAACGTGGCCAGAGACCTTGGCAACTTGGCCGTGCTGCTTGAAGAAGGCTTCGGCCGCTACGAGGAGTCAGAGAAACTCAAGCGTCGTGCACTCGCCATCGACGAGAAGAGCTTTGGACCCAACCATCCCAAGGTGGCCATCAGCCTCAACAACCTGGCCGGCCTGCTTCAGGCCACCAACCGGGCCGCGGAAGCGGAACCGTTGATGCGCCGCGCGCTCGCTATTGATGAGAATAGCTTCGGGCCCGACCATCCCGCCGTCGCCCGCGATCTGGACAACCTGGCAGGTTTATTCCGCGTCGCCGGTCGGCTTGCTGAGGCCGAGCCGCTGACGCGTCGCGCTCTCGCGATCGATGAGAAATCCTTTGGGCCGGAGCATTCCGCAATCGCACGGCGCCTCAACAATCTGGCCCAGCTGCTGAACGACGCCAACCGGCATGCCGAGGCGGAGCCGCTCATGCGGAGGGGGTTGGCGATAGAAGAGAAAAACCGCGGGCCTGATCATACTTTTGTTGCGAACCATCTCATGAACCTGGCCATGCTGCTGCACGATACCAATCGGCGAACAGAGGCCGAGCCGTTGATGCGTCGCGCTCTCTCCATCGATGAGAGGTCCCTTGGGCCGGAGCATCCAAACGTCTCTCGCGACCTCAACGGCTTGGCTATCGTGCTCGAAGGAGTTTCCAAGTATGGGGAGGCCGAAGTACTTAAGCGTCGCGCGCTCACCATCGACGAGAAGGCTTTCGGGCCGCATCATCCTGCTGTTGCCCGCGACCTCAACAACCTGGCGCAGCTACTGCAAAAAACGAACCGCCTCACCGAGGCCGAGCCTCTGATGCGGCGCGCGTTGGTGATCGATGAGAAGAGCTTCGGACCGGAACATCCCAGAGTCGCTACCCAACTCGACAACCTGGCCCAGCTGCTGAAGGACACCAACCGCCTCACCGAGGCCGAGCCTCTGATGCGGCGCGCGCTGGCGATCGACGAGAAGAGCTTCGGACCGGAACATCCCAGTGTCGCTACCCGACTCAACAACCTGGCCCAGCTGTTGAAGGCCACCAACCGGCTCACCGAGGCCGAACCGCTGATGCGGCGCACGCTGGCGATCGCTGAGAAGAGCTTCGGATCCCAACATCCCAAGGTCGCGACCGCCCTTAACAACTTGGCCCTCTTGATGCAGGAAACCAACCGGCTGACCGAGGTCGAGCCTTTAATGCGCCGCGCGCTGGCCATCAACGAGAATAGCTTCGGGCCCGACCATCCCGCCGTCGCCGCCGCCCTCGGCACCCTGGCCCAACTGCTGCAGGCCACCAACCGGTTCTCCGAAGCCGAACCGCTGATGCGGCGCGCGCTTACCATCGACGAGAAGAGCTTCGGGCCCGACCATCCCACCGTCGCTATCGTCCTCGGCAACCTGGCCGAACTGTTGCGGGAAACCAATCGGCTCTCGGAGGCCGAGCCGCTGATGCGCCGGGCACTTGCCATCGACGAGAAGAGCTTTGGGCCCGACCATCCCGCCGTCGCCACCGCACTCAACAACTTGGCCGGGCTCCTGAAGGCCACCAACAGGCGGGCCGAGTCGGAGTCATTGATGCGTCGGGCGCTTGCCATCGACGAGAAGAGCTTCGGCCCCGACCATCCAGACGTTTCCAGAGATATCAACAACCTGGCCCACCTACTCCAGGAAACGAACCGGCTGGCCGACGCCGAGCCGCTGATGCGGCGCGCACTTGCGATCGACGAGAAGAGCTTCGGCCCCGATCATCCCAATGTGGCCAGAGACCTCAACAACTTGGCAGAGCTACTCCGTGTCACGAACCGATTACCCGAGGCTGAGCCGCTGATGCGGCGTGCGTTGGCGATCGACGAGAAGAGCTTCGGGCTCGATCATCCCAACGTCGCCATCCGGCTCAACAACTTAGCTCTGCTCCTTCAGGCAACAAACCGGCTTACCGAGGCCGAGAAGCTATATCACCGTGCGGTCGCGATCGACGAAAAGAGCTTCGGCCCCGATCATCCCACGGTGGCACGAGACCTCAACAACCTAGCTTGGCTGCACGCCATGCGCGACGACTGGGCAGCCGCGGCCGCGTTGGGTAGACGCGCAAAGCCCATCCTGATCGGGCGCGGTCGTACGGATAGCGACGATCGGTACGGGCTCGGCAAGGCTTTCTTGGCCAACAACTCGTGGGATCTGCGCGCTCACGCCCGTGCACTGTACCGCGCAAGCGCCGAAAGTAACACTTCACGGCAGGAGGGATTTGAACTGGCGCAATGGGCGCTGCAGACCAGTGCGGCGCAGGCGCTTTCACAAATGTCGGCCCGGTTGGGAAAGGGAGCAGGACCACTTGCTCAACTCGTACGCCAGCGCCAAGACTTCGTTGCGCGCCGCGAGGTGGAGGACAAACACCTTCTGGCCGCAGTAGGGCGGGGAGATGTGCCGGCCGCGGAGATTCACCGCAAAAGTTTGGCTTCGCTGGATGCGGCACTTGATGCCATCGACGCGCGACTATCGAGCCAGTTTAAGGAGTACGCCGAACTTTCCAACCCCAAGCCACTGACCATTGCCGCGGCCCAAGTGCTTCTCAATGACAGCGAGGCCCTGGTCCTTTTCCTAGACGTGCCCCAGTCCGGAAGTGTGTCTGGGGAAACCTTGATCTGGGTAGTCACTAAGACGCATGCCAGATGGGCGCGCATCAAGCTCGCAAGTGAGGCACTCGCCCAACGCATCGTGGCGCTTCGCTGCGGGTTGGATCGCGGGTGGTGGGAAGGTGAGGGGAGGCGTCGTTGCCTCAATCTATTGGCTATTGACGTCGAAACTGCAGATGGGGACAAACCACTTCCTTTCGATCTCACGCGAGCACATGAACTCCATCAAGAACTGTTCGGACAGGTGGATGATCTTATCGGAGACAAGCACCTGCTGATCGTGCCGTCGGGGCCTCTGACACTGCTTCCATTCCACGTTCTCGTAACGGAGCAGCCCGATCCGGCAGGAAACGCTGCTTTCCGACGTGCTGCGTGGCTCGCCAAGCGCAACTCCGTTACCGTGCTGCCCTCTGTCTCCTCGCTGAAGGCTCTGCGGGAGCAGACCAAGACCAGCCATGCAACAAAACCGTTCATTGGCTTCGGCAACCCACTGCTCGACGGTCCCGACCGTAGATATGCGGTGCGAGCCGAGCTGGCGCGGGCAAAGCAGCAGTGCTCGAATGCTCGGTGGAAGCGCGTCGCCGGCGGCCCCCTTGCTGGCGGCATGAAGCCGCTGCAGCAGAGGGGCGGTCTCGCTGACGTGGCAGATATACGCAGCCAAGTTCCTCTTCCCGAAACGGCCGACGAGTTGTGCACGGTGGCTCGCAATCTAGGTGTGTCTGACAGCGACATCTGGCTCGGCGAGCGCGCCAGCGAGCGCGACGTAAGGCGGTTGAGCGAGAGCGGGCAATTGGCCTCCTATCGCATAGTCCATTTCGCCACGCACGGTGCGCTGGCTGGTGAACTCAAAGGAGGCGCCGAGCCAGGTCTGATCCTCACGCCGCCTGGCGAATCGACGCCCGAAGATGATGGCTACCTGTCTGCCTCGGAGATTGCCGGGCTAAAGCTCGACGCCGACTGGGTGATCCTTTCAGCTTGCAACACGGCGGCGGGCGGTACCGAAGACGCTGAAGCGCTGTCTGGCATGTCCCGCGCCTTCTTCTACGCAGGCGCCCGCGCGCTTCTCGTATCGCATTGGGCGGTCAACTCCGATGCGACCGTCAAGCTGATCACCAGGACGCTGAGCGCTATGGCCGCCGACAAAACCGTTAGCCGCTCGGAGGCACTACGCCGGTCGATGGTGGCGCTCATAGAACACGGCGAGCTGTATGAGGCCCACCCAGCTTACTGGGCGCCGTTCGTGATGGTGGGCGAGGGAGTCTTGGTGTCCCCCGCTCAAAAGAGGACGACTTCTCCCAAATCTCGCAACAAGGGGCATGAGCCCTGGACAGCAGAAATTTGGAGGAAGCAGGCAAACTAGGAACATTTCCATTCAGAGCTGAAGCTCCTATACTTCACTGTCCCATCAATGCCTAATGATGGGACACTCAAGGACAGACACCCTATGAAATCATTGGCAAAAGCCGGCCGCCGCAGGGGTCGCCCAACTCTTCTAAATGGGACAGTGCCGCCGCCGAGGCGCCGCAACCGGGATGTTCGGCCGCGCGAATACCTCACCCCCAAGGAGGTAGAGCGTCTCATGGCGGCTGCCAAGCGCAGCGGGCGCCGCTATGGCCTGCGGGATGCCACCATGATCCTGGTCGCCTTCCGGCATGGGTTACGTGTCTCGGAGCTGTGCGCTCTGACCTGGGATCAGATCGACTTCGGACATGGGCTCATCCATGTGCGGCGCCTGAAGAACGGCATTCCCAGCGTGCACCAACTGGGCGGTGAGGAAATGCGCTCGCTGCGGGCTCTCAAGCGAATGGATGGAGCGAGCCGCTACGTGTTCATGACCGAGCGCAGCGCCCCCATGACCCCCGCGGGCTTCCGCAAGATGCTGTCCCGCCTCGCCGTCGGCGCCAGATTCCAGTTCTCCGTCCACCCGCACATGCTCAGGCATGCGTGTGGGTTCAAGCTCGCCAATGATGGCAGGGACACGCGAGTCCTGCAGCACTACCTTGGCCACAAGAACATCATGCACACCGTGCGATACACCGAGCTGACACCTGATCGGTTCAAGGGCTTCTGGGAAGATTGAAGAAGGCCCGTGTTCGCTGGGCGGTCAGTCTGTGTCTGCGGCGGCATACCCGCCCGCATGAGCAACATCGACAAGCAACGCATCTCAGCGGTCCGCAAGCTCGAAGCCATGGGCTACGCGTTCCATGAGCACGATTGGGCGGGATCAATGATCATGCACTGAAGCCGACGCCATCGTGGTGCGCGCCGATGCCCTCGAAGGCTGCACGGAGAACTCGCCGGAGGACCGCGACTGGCAATGATCGCCGAGGCCATTGAGGCTGACGAGGCGAAGCGGTGGCCCGATGGCAGGGTGCCCGGCGGCAAGGGACAGGTGGCCGGTGAAGCGATGGCCATTGCGGCTCAGCAGGTCCACGTCGCGCCCGGACTTGTGCGCTGGATGCGGTAGCCGTCGAATTTCACTTCGTGGAGCCAGCGGTCGCCGACGGGCGGGCAATCGCGTCGGCGAGGCCTGGCAGGCCGGATGAACGCAAGACCATGCCGCACGACTACCGCGGCCCCAGCAGTAATCGCAAGTGGGCTGCTGAGTGCCCACCCTTACGGGCGAGGCGTGGATACAGGCGATGGCAAATCATCGTCGATCCGATTTGTCTGCTCGGGCAAAATCCTCGCGCTTGATGGGCAGCGCCGTCTTACGCTCAAGGCACATTTGCCGAAACTGACGGAGGGCGACGACCACAGGTTCTGGAATGGCGTCAACCATTCTGTGTTGCAGCCCCAGACGAAATGCCAATCCGCCGAAGCGCGTTAGAGGTATGTAGTAGCGAGGTACATCGAACCGCCTGAAGCCATTGCGGACCTTAAAATCGCTGAGGCTGTCGCGTTGCTTTTTCCAATATGAGAACTTGGAGTACACGAGATAGGGAAGCGCGCGCTTCTCACAGGCTATCACCGATTCCGCGATCAGCGCGTTCATGGGCGCCTTATCCCTGTGTTCCATCAAAGAGATGATGTGCATCACGGCCGCTTGCGAGCGAGTGTCGTCGACCGTCAGCTTAACAAAACCGACCAGCTTCTCTCCGAGGAATGCGCCGATAAGAATGCTCGAACCCAGGAAAGTGCCGCTCATCTGCCGCACAGCCTCGATGTCTTTGCCGTAGTGCGGGAAGGCGCGGCCCTGGCGGACGGGGCACTCGTTGTAGATTTCCCAGATCCCCTTAACGAGGGCATCGTCGAAAGCGACCTCCCGACAGACCAGCCCTCGCCTCTCTGACCGGCGGATCATGTTGCGGGTCTTGCCGGGGATCTGCCGCGTCCACCAGTGTTCGAATGTGGATATGGGCACCGCTGCCACGTTGTCCCATTCCGTAGGATAATCGTAGTCAGGTGTCGTTCCCGGCAGCCTCTGGACGAAGGTGAAGAGATCCATTCCGCTCCGGATCTTAACGATCTCCGTGAGCATGGCCTCATCCACAAATTCAAAGCCCTCTGCCGCCAGGCGACCTATCCGGACGAGCCGGCCGCCAACCTCAATGTTTTTCCCCGCAACCTTCATCTGTGTCACTCGACGCCATCGGACGACCGATGGCTGTGCCAAACGCATGTCTCCAATCTGGCAAAAAATCTATTCCTTTGGATTAACGGGATGGGTCTTTTATTGCAGCGACTCAGAGCATCGGCAAGCTTGCTGTCGCATGCGGACGTTCCGATACATCCTTGGGTTGTTGTCAGCAACTCTCGCGGGCACGCCGCCGACGAAAAGGGTCCTCTCGTTGGCGGCCCAGTCTAGGACAGACCGCGGCGCGGAGCCACATCCTGCCTCGGCGCCCACCGCTCGTCACTCGTCGACCTGGCCGCTGTATGCTCCGCAATGACCGTCTTCTCTCGCTTGGCCCAGCGCAGGGTCGACACAGCTCTTGCGCACCTCGGCAAGGCGCTGCCTGAGCCCGCGAACCTTGGCGGAAACTAGGTCGGAAGTAGGTCGGCAAAGCCCCCGATAGCAGGCGGAACCGCTGCAATGCGGAATTGGTCGGCTTGGTGCCAAAAACGGTCATTAATTCTCGGTAGGGGGTGGCATCGGGTGGCTAGATTGCAACCGGCTCTTGCACCTCGCGGCAGCAAAAAAAGCCGTGGCTATTTTCCTTCGTGCCGCGCGGCGCCATTCTTGTCCGGGTTATACTCTGACTTTTGTTCGCCGGCCGCCCCCAACCATTTGGCGGGAATTTCCAGCTGGCACCGGACGCCCTCAGGAGAGAACACCAGACGAGCTGTGCCGCCGAGTTCATAAGGCACAAGCTCGGTAATGACGCTACTGCCAAAGCCAGAGTTGCTCGGAACTTCAACAGGCGGGCCGCCAGTCTCGATCCATGCAATGACCAGAGGACCGGCCGTCTGACCGTTCGGTGCACGGTGCCACCGAATCGAGACCCGTCCCTCGGGCATGGAAAGCGCACCGTATTTTGCGGCATTGGTTGTTAGCTCGTGCAGCACCGACGCTGTGGTCTGGGCGGCCTCCGCCGTAAGGACCACTTCGGGCCCCTTGAAGCACGTGTTGTCATTCGACGCATAGGGTGCGAGCTCTCGACGCAGCAGATCCCGCAGGGACACGCCTGCCCACCGGGAGCTAGTGAGGAGCTCGTGCGTCGAAGCCATCGAATGAATACGGCTGTCGAGCGCGGCGACGAAGTCCTCCATTGTACTGCTGGCGTCCTTCGTGTGGGCAGCGATCGCGCTGACCGTCGCGAGTACATTCTTTACGCGATGGTCGAGCTCGGCATGCAGCGTGCGCTGTTGCTCCTCTCCGCGTTTGCGCCCGGTGACA
>Ga0209382_10007089_pt1 | contig 14344 bp, 13 predicted proteins | sample SoiMetdeltSBSDD5_FD_187599 | JGI IMG/M metagenome (GOLD analysis project Ga0209382, IMG submission 187599) | Bulk soil microbial communities from a Populus tree surrounding site in Tennessee, USA - Soil MetaG P. deltoides SBSDD5 (SPAdes) (version 2) | ecosystem: Environmental > Terrestrial >... | reverse complement strand
CTCCGTCGCAGAAGGGCGCGAGAGAACACAGAACTGTTCACTATTGAGGGCACTCGGGCAGTCGAAGAGCTCGCCAAGTCTCCGCTCCGGATTGTCGGTGTCCTCACTTCACCGCAGCTGCACACGAATCCACGGGGGGCGGCTTTGCGCGACGAGCTCGCTGCCCGCGGTGTCGACGTAACGGAAGTTACAAGGGCCGAGTTCGATAGCGCCGCGGACACGGAAACCCCCCAAGGAATCCTGGCGATTGCAGCCGTTCCGGCGCGCTCGCTCGACGAGCAGGGCACGACGCCGTTCGTGCGAATCCTCGTGCTTGACGCTGTTCAGGATCCCGGAAACGTCGGAACGCTCGTACGCACGGCGGCCGCTCTTGGCGCAAGCGCGACGGTGGCGCTCCCCGGCACCGTTGACCTGTGGAACACGAAAGTCGTCCGTAGCGCAATGGGCGCCCACTTTCACCACCCGGCTCTGCACTGCACGTGGGACGAGCTCGAGCAATTCCTCACGCGCACGGATACCTCGCTCTGGGGCGCGGATGCGCGTGGCGCGCCGCTCTATGACGCGGCCGCGCCGCCCCGTATGGCGCTCGCGGTCGGAAACGAAGGGGCTGGACTGTCGCCCCGCGCCCGAAACGCCGCGGCACGACTCGTCTCACTTCCTCTCTCTCCCGGTGTGGAGTCGCTGAACGTCGCGGTCGCGGCCGGCATCTTCCTGTACGAGCTCCGTTCATGACCCTCTGGCTTGAGCTCGTATTCGCGTTCGTGATCGGCGCGTGCGTCGGGTCGTTCCTGAACGTCTGCATCACGCGCTGGCCAAGCGACCTCTCTGTCATCTCGCCGCGGTCGCGATGCCCGAAATGCGAACGTCCCATCGGGATGCTCGAGAATGTCCCGATTCTGAGCTGGTTGGCACTGGGCGGTCGCTGTCGCGGGTGCTCCCAGCGAATATCGATCCTTTACCCGGCGATCGAGCTCGTGACCGCGGTTGGCTGGGTCGCCGCATTTCTGGCGTTCGGTCCGACGTTCACCGGCGTTCGGGTTGCGGTGTTGGGGACGATCCTGCTGGGCATCGCCGTTACGGATGCGCGCCACTACCTCATACCCGACGGCTTCACGGTGTTCGGGCTCGTCTGGGTGTTCGTGACGGCGCTCGCGGGCACGATGCTCAACCAGCCCTCGCCGTTTGCGGACCCGTATGATGCAATGATCGGCGCGTGTGCTGGCGCAGGTGCGATCGCCATCGCCGGCTGGCTCGGTGAAGTCGCGCTCAAGCGCGAAGCGATGGGATTCGGTGACGTCACGCTCATGGCCGTGATTGGCGCCGCGGTAGGTCCAGGTCGCGCCCTGCTCGTGGTGTTCGTCGGCGCCGTGATCGGTGTCGTCGCATTCCTCGGCGTCGTCTATCCGCTCGCGCGCGTGCGCCGCACGAGCCACGCACCGCAGTTGGACCTTCCGCTGGGTGACGCACCGGTCGGCCTCCCGAACGTTCCATTCGGAGTGTTCCTTGCGCCAGCCGCGCTCGCCACTTTGCTTTGGGGGTATGACCTCATCGGCTGGTACGCCAGCCGCGTGGCTGGGTGACGACGGACCGTCGCTGCGAGCGAGCGTGACTGATCCGGCATCCCGGCGAGCCGGGCACTCGTGCCCACCCAAGGCGCGCCTCGTCCGATGACGAAGCACGCCGCACCCTGCGCTGGTCGTCGGCCATCGACGGTCGTTCGCATTCTTCGACGCTGACACATGGCACCCCGTTCCTCTGATGGCGTTCTGGCGCGCTTCACGCGCGACCTGACGGCTGATGCCCGCGACGGCCGACTCGAACCCGTGCGCTGTCGCGCGGACGAGATCTCGCGCGTGATCGACATCCTGCTGCGCCACGGCAAGAACAATCCGGCGCTCGTCGGACCGGCGGGCGTCGGCAAGACAGCGATCGCGGAGGGACTGGCGCAACGCATGGTCACCGGCGACGTACCGCTGTCGCTTCGCGGCACGCGCATCCTCGCGGTGGATCACGTCTCCTTGCTCGCGGGCACGACCTACCGCGGCGACTACGAGGAGCGGATTCGTCGGCTTGTGGCCGAAACGAGCGCGTCGCCCGACGTCATCCTCTTCATCGATGAGCTGCACAACCTCATCGGGCAGGGCACCGCGCTCGGCGTCGCGATGGACGCGGGGAACATGCTGAAGCCGGCGCTCGTGCGCGGTGACTTCCGCGTCATCGGCGCCACCACGAGTGACGAATACGAGCGGTGGGTTTGCGGCGACCCCGCTCTGGAACGTCGCTTCCAGCGGGTGCTCGTACGTGAGCTGTCGGCGGACGAGACGCTCGAGATCTTGCGCGCACGACTCGAGCGGCTCGAGCGGCATCACAACGTCGTCATCACCGACAGCGCAGTTCGCGCGGCCGTGGATCTCACCGACCGCTACGAGACGGACCGCATGCGCCCCGATCGCGCGATCGACGCGCTCGACGAGGCGTGCGCGCACGCGCACGCCATAGCGGTCTACTCGGAGACGGCGCAGGGCCTCATCACGCGGCGGCGAGCGCTCGTGAACGCACGACCCGAGCGGAAGGGCGAGCGCGCTGCAGCAGCGCAGCCGGAGCCTCCGCTCGAGTCGCACGCCGACGAGTTCGAGGACGACCCGATCGAACGCATGGCGCGAGACGGGTTCGCGGCGCTCGAGCGGTTCGGCGCCGAGATCGAGGCGATCTTCGTCCCGCCGAACGGAACGCGTGAACCGGCGCGGGCGCCCGCAAACGGTGCCGCGACCACGACGCCGCCACAGGCGTCGGCCGCTCACGACGGCCGCGCGCGTGCCGAGCCGGCCTCACTTTCGGCCGTGGAGGCCGAATTGCATCGCGTGCTTGTGGAGGAGGGAATCGTCGTTCGCGGACACGACGTCGCTCGTGTCGTGAAGCTGGCCACCGCAAAGGACGTCACATGGACGGAGTAAGACGCGTTAGGCTGCCGGCACTCCTCGGCTTGGGGTGGGCCGTCGGTGTGCTCGGTGCATGCTCGCGTGACTCAGGTGGCGGAGCTTCCGCCGCAGGGCCGTACGCCAAGGAAGTGGGCGACGCGGTGCCGCGGATCGAAAAGGCCATCGGCCTGAAATTCAAGACACCGCCCAAGGTCGAACGGCGCTCGAAGGACGAAGTGCGCGGGTTCTTGACGCGCAAGTTCAACGAGTCGATGCCCAGGGAGGAAATCTCGGGGATCGAGCGGACGTACCGGCGCTTCGGACTCATTCCGGACACGTTGCAGCTCCAGCCATTCATGCTGGAGCTGCTGACGGAGCAGGTGGTGGGCTACTACGACCCGGCGACCAAGGTGCTGTACATCGTCGACGGCGCGCCGCCGGATATGGTGAACGTCACCGTGGCGCACGAGCTCGTGCACGCGCTGCAGGACCAGTACATCAGCCTCGACTCGATCCAGAAGGCGACGGGCGACAACGACCGACAGGTGGCCGCACAGGCCGTCATCGAGGGCCAGGCGACGTTCGAGCAAGTGCAGGCCATGCTGGGCTCGAGTAACCTCGCGGCGGCGCTGCCGGGTGGCTGGGAGCGCGTGCGTGATATGATACGGGAGTCGCAGAGCACAATGCCCGTGTTCTCGTCAGCCCCGATGATCATTCAGGAGACGCTGATCTTCCCATACCTCAGCGGCGCCGAGTTCATGCGGCGCTTCGAGGAAGCGAAGCCTGAGAGCGTCCCCTTCGATGCGATGCCGACATCGACCGAGCAGATCATCCACTCGGATGCGTACGGCGCGGCGCCGGATGCCCCGACGGGTGTGACACTGCCGCCGCTCGCATCAGGCGCCCGAGCGGTCTACGACAACAACCTCGGCGAGTTCGAGACGCGACTCTTTCTCTTCCACCAGCTGCAGGAGCAGAACTCCGCGATCCGCGGGGCGGCGGGCTGGGATGGGGACCGCTATGTGCTGTTCGAGACCGCAGGTGGCGACGGCATAGCGTGGGTCACCGTCTGGGACTCGAAGATCGATGCTGGCGAGTTTTATGACCTGCTCGACACGTCGATCCTGAAGCGCTACCGCGACGCGAAGCCGAAGGCGGCGAGCATGGAGCAACGTGTCTACGACGTTGGCGGCCGCACCATTCAGATCACGGCCGCGGAAGTGAACGGGCGGCCGATCGTGCTCTACGTCGACGTTCCCACGGGTGCGCCGACGACCGTCCTCGATCTGTCGAAGGTCACCCTTCAGTAGTCAGTCCGCCGGCACCGCCTCCGCCTCGGCGGCCGGCCGATCTGCGGTCGGCGGAGATTCGGCCGCCACGTGGTCGGCGAGCGCTGGCTCCGGTGCGGGGAGGAGCGCGAGCCGCAACACCTCGTCCATCGTGGCAACGAACGTGAACGCCATGTTGGCCCGGACCTCCTTGGGGACGTCGCGGAGGTCCTTCTCGTTCCCTTTCGGCATGATCACTTCGCGAAGGCCCGCTCGGTAGGCCGCAAGCGTCTTTTCCTTCACGCCACCGATCTCGAGCACCTTCCCCCGGAGCGTGACTTCGCCCGTCATGGCGACATCGCGCCGCACCGGGCGGCGGCTGAGGACACTCGCAATCGCGAGGGTCACCGCAATGCCGGCGCTCGGCCCGTCTTTCGGGATCGCGCCCGCCGGGAAGTGGATGTGCAGGTCGCTCTCGCGGAATTCCTGTTCCGATATGTCGAGGAGCTGGGCTCGCGACCGCACGAACGAAAGCGCCGCGTCCACTGACTCACGCATCACGTCGCCAAGCTGGCCCGTCACCGTTAGGCGTCCAGTCCCCGGCATCCGGAGCGCTTCGATCAGCATCAGGTCGCCGCCGGTGGACGTCCAGGCCAAGCCGGTGACCGCGCCGATCTCGGGCTCCTTCTCCGCCTCTTCCATCGCGTACCGCGGCGCGCCAAGGATCACCTCGACGCGCGCGTTGTCGATGATCCACGCGCCTTCCTCGCCCTCGGCCTTCCGCCGTGCGCGCTTGCGCATGATCGACGCCACGTTCCGTTCGAAGTTGCGAAGCCCGGCTTCGCGCGAGTACCGGCCCGAGATGAAACCGAGCACCTCGTCGGTGAACTGGATGTCCTTGTCGCTGATGCCGTGCTCTTCGAGCAGTCGCGGGAGAAGATACCGCCACGCGATCTCCACCTTCTCCTCGACGGTGTAGCCGGCGATGCGGATGACCTCCATGCGGTCGCGCAGCGGTGCCGGGATGTCGAAGAGGTTGTTCGCCGTGCAGATGAACAGGCACGTCGAAAGATCGAAGGGCAGGTTCAGGTAGTGGTCGACAAACTCGTCGTTCTGTGAAGGGTCGAGCACCTCGAGCATGGCTGCGGTCGGATCGCCCGAGGGGCCGCCCGCCGACATCTTGTCGATCTCGTCGATCATCAGGACGGGGTCTTTCACGCCGACGCGGCGGAGCGCCTGGATCAGGAGCCCCGGTAGCGCGCCGACGTAGGTCCGCCGATGCCCGCGGATCTCGGCTTCGTCGCGCACGCCGCCGACGGAGATACGGTAGAACTCGCGCCCAATCGCTTTCGCGATCGCCTCGCCTAACGACGTCTTCCCCGTGCCCGGCGGGCCCACGAAGCACAGGATGGGGCCGTGCGGGTCGCCGCCGCGCAACTTGCGAACGGCGAGAAACTCGATGATGCGCTCCTTCGCTTCGAGCAGCCCATAGTGCCGGTCGTCGAGGGCTTCCTCCACCTTCTTGAGCGCGATCTCCTCGTCGCCCGACCGCTTGTGCCAGGGCAGTGCGAGGATCCAATCGAGATACGTGCGGATGACCTGGTACTCGCTCGACGCCGGGGACAGCATCCGCAAGCGCTCGGTCTCGCGTCTTGCCTCGTGCGCGACCTTCTCGGGAAGCTTGGCCTCCTCGATCTTCTTGAGCGTCTCGAGCGCCTCTTTCTCGCCAGGATCGGCCTCGCCAAGCTCCGCCTGAATCGCGCGGAGCTGCTGGCGCAGGTAGAACTCCCGCTGGTGTTGCTCGATCTTGATCTCGGTCTGGCGCTTCACGTCCTCCATCACGCGCGCCCGCGCGACTTCGCGCTCGAGCCGCGAAAGGATGAAGCGGATGCGTTGACCGACGTCGAGTCGCTGCAGGACCTCGTCCTTGTCGGAGATCCGGAAGTTCATGTTCGTCGCGGCGAGATCCGCGAACCGCCCCGGATCGGACACGTTCATCTTCAGGATCTGCGGCACCTCGTCGGGAATACGATCGACGAGGTCCGCAAGGGTCTCGGCGGCCGACACCACGCGCGCGACGAGGTCTTCGAGCTCCGTCGGCTCCGCCGGCGTTTCACGCGCTGCCTTGATCGACGCGATCGCGTACGGCTGCGTCTGTTCGATCGATTCGATCGTGATGCGTCGCAGCCCCTGCAGGGTGATCTGAACGGTGTCGCCCGGCAGGTTGATCCGCTCGTGAACACGCGCGGCGACTCCAACCCGCCCGAGGAACTTGCCCGGCTCCACCGGCTCATCGTGGTCGCCGCTCGCCACGACGAGGGCGACGATCAGTCCGGGTTCCTCGTTGGCTCGCAGCAGCGCGAGATTCTCGGGCGCCCCCATCTGGACCGCGATCGTCCCGAGCGGATACACGATCGTCGACCGGAGCGCCATGAGCGGGAGCGCCGGCGGAAGCTCTGACTTGAGGATCTCTTCTTTACGCTGGTTGCGGGCCATGCGACGACGTGGAGGGGAGAGCCGGAAGGAGGGGGTGAAAGCTAACAGAAAACCGGATCAACGAAAGCGGGCGGGTTGCTTCAACCCACGACCCCGCCTACGTTTAAGGGCTATGTTCGATGAGCTATCCGACAAACTCGAAGCAACGTTTGCACGCCTCCGCGGTCGGGGCGTGCTTACCGATGCCGACATCAAGGAGGGCCTGCGCGAGGTGCGCCGGGTCCTTCTCGAAGCGGACGTCAACTTCCAACTGACGCGCGAGTTCCTCGAGCGTGTCGAGAAGAAGTCGGTTGGCGTGTCTGCGCTGCGGACCGTCTCGCCGGCCCAGCAACTCGTCAAGATCGTGCACGACGAGCTTGCGGCGATGCTCGGGGAGCGGCGGGAGGGGCTCAAGCTCAGCTCCGTCCCGCCCACGGTCGTGATGATGGTCGGGCTGCAGGGCTCCGGCAAAACGACGACCGCGGCAAAGCTTGCCCGACGTCTCAAAGCCGAGTCACGTCCCACGCGCTTGATTGCCGCTGACGTCTACCGCCCGGCGGCCATCGATCAGCTCGAGACTCTCGGCCAGCAGCTCGACATCCCCGTCTACGCAGAGCGAGGCACGAGGGACGTCGTGCGCATCGCGAAACAGGGGATCGATCAGGCGCGCCGCGCGCGCGACCGCGTGGTGATCATCGACACGGCCGGCCGCCTCCAGATCGACGACGAGATGATGAACGAGCTCGTCCGGCTGAAGGACGCTGTGCACCCGGACGAGATCCTGCTCGTGGCCGACGGAATGACGGGCCAGGAAGCGGTTCGCATCGCGCAGGGGTTCGACAGCGCGTTAGGCGTCACCGGCGTCATCCTGACGAAACTCGATGGCGATGCGCGCGGTGGCGCCGCGCTGTCGATCTACGGTGTCACCAAGAAGCCGATCAAGTACATCGGCGTCGGGGAAAAGACCGAGGCGCTCGAGGAGTTCCACCCCGAGCGCATGGCCGGCCGCATCCTCCAAATGGGCGATGTCGTCTCCCTCGTCGAAAAGGCGCAGACGGCCTTCGACGAAGCCGAAGCGAAGAAGCTGGAGAAGAAGGTCCGCAAGGAAGGGATGGACCTGAACGACTTCCTCACGGCAATGCGCCAGGTACAGAAGCTCGGGCCGCTCGAGGGCATCCTGAAGATGCTGCCGGGCGTGAATACGAAGATGCTCAAGCAGGCCAACCTGGATCCGAAGCGCATGAAGCACGTCGAAGCGATCGTGCTCTCGATGACGCCAGAAGAGCGAAAGAACCCGTCGCTCATCAACGGGTCGCGGCGCTCGCGCATCGCGAAGGGGTCCGGCCGGCCGACGAACGAGGTCAACCGGCTGCTCGAGCAGTTCAAGGACATGCAGAAGATGATGAAGAAAGCATCGTCCGGCGGCGGGCTGCGCCCGCCCGGCATGATGGGATTCAGGTAACTGGGTGCGGTCCGGACCCGCCGGACTCGCGAGGAGCCCAGTGCATTACCAGCACCACGCCTAACAAGGAGTCCGTACCATGGCAGTCCGCATTCGCCTTCGTCGCACCGGCCGCAAGAACGCGCCGACGTTTCGTATCGTCGTCGCCGAGTCGGCGAGCCCACGCGACGGGCGTTTCATCGAGATCATCGGGCAGTACTTCCCGCGCCAGGGCGACAAGGCCGTCCAGCTCAACACCGAGCGCGCGAACCACTGGCTGGATGTCGGCGCGCAGCCGAGCGACACCGTGCGCTCGCTTCTTCGCAAGGCGGGGGTGCTCAAGGCGCGCCACGAGGCGCGGCTCGCTCGCAAGCTGAACTCGGCTGCCGTGCCGGTGCGTGAGAGCGCGCCCGATACGACCGAGAGCGGCACGGCGGAGTGACGTGACCGCGCCCGATCTTTCGATCGTCGGGCGCGTTCGCAGGGCACACGGCATTCGAGGCGAGCTCGTCGTCGAGCCGCTGACCAACGCGCCGGACGCGGTCTTCGCGCCCGGCCGTCGGCTTTTTGCCGGCACAGTGCACGGCGATCCGGCGCCGGATCAAGCCACGCTCACCATCGAAGACAGTCGGCCGTTCAAGGGCGGCCGGATCGTCGCATTCGTGGAGCTCGTCGACCGCAACGAGGCCGAGCGGTGGCGGGAACGGTATCTTCTCGTCCCGCGCTCCGAGCTCGAGCCGATCCGCGACGACGAGGTCTATCTCCACGACCTCCTCGGCCTGGAAGTGGTCCGCGTAGGTTCCAACGAGCGCGTCGGCGAGGTGATCGACGTCTATGAGCTCCCGCAGGGAGTAATGCTCGACGTCCGACGCCCTCGGGGTAGCGTTCTCATCCCGTTTCGGCGGGAAATCGTTCAGCGCGTCGAGCTGACGGGGCGCCGGCTGATCATCGACCCGCCCGAAGGGCTGATCGAATGAGAATCGACATCGTGACCATATTCCCCGAGTTCTTCGAGGCGCCCCTGACGTTGAGCATCCCAGCTCGCGCGGCGGCTGCCGGCGCCGTCACGTACAACGTCATCGACCTGCGCGACTTCACGCACGATCGCCATCGCACGGTCGACGACTACCCGTATGGCGGTGGTGCCGGCATGGTCATGAAGCCCGACCCGTTCTTCGAGGCGGTCGAGTCGCTCGAGGTAAAGGGGCCGGTAGTGCTCCTATCGCCTCGAGGACGGCGATTCGGTCACGCCGATGCCGTCCGATACTCGGAGAGTGAGACACTCACGCTCCTGTGCGGTCATTACAAGGACATCGATCAGCGCGTGGCCGACTTTCTGGCAACGGAGGAAGTTTCGCTCGGCGATTTCGTGCTCAGCGGCGGCGAGCCGGCCGCGCTTGCGATCGTCGATGCGACCGTTCGCCTCCTCCCTGGCGCGATGTCCGACCTCGAAAGCGCTCGCGGGGACTCGTTCTTCGAGGAGCGCGGGCTCAGTGCACCCAGCTACACGAGACCGCCGACGTTTCGAGGTCATAGCGTGCCCGAGGTGCTTCTCTCCGGCGACCACAAGCGCATCGCCGACTGGCGACGCACGGAGGGCGAGCGCCTGACGCGCCAGCGCGCAGAGCGCGAGCCGTCCAGTCGCGAGGACTCACACCCGTCGGCGGCGGCTCCTGTCCCGTCGAGCGAATGACCGCCGAGGCGGGACTGCCACGCTCGATCGGCAGGGCACCCGTTCGGACCGTCGTGAGTTGGAGCGGCGGCAAGGACAGCGCACTGGCGCTGCACACGCTGTTCATGGATCCGAGCGTCGACGTGACGGGGTTGCTGACCACCGTCACCCACGAGTACGACCGGATCAGCATGCACGGCGTTCGCACGGCGCTTCTGTCGGACCAGGCGGCGTCGCTCGGACTGAAGCTCTACACGGCGCGCATTCCCGCCGGCTGCTCGAACGACCAATACGAATCGGTCATGCGCGCAGCGCTCGGCCGCCTGCGTGACGACGGCGTAGAAGCCGTTGCGTTCGGGGACCTCTTTCTCGCCGACGTTCGCGCGTACCGTGAGCGCCTCATGAGCGACACCGGCATATGCCCGGTCTTCCCTCTCTGGGGCCGCTCCACACCGGCGCTCGCCCGGCAGTTCATCGAGGCGGGCTTTCGTGCCGTGCTCGCATGTGTCGATCCACGTCAGGTCGACGTGTCGCATTGCGGGTGTGATTTCGACCAGGCACTGCTGGACGCCCTCTCGCCGACCGCCGACCCATGCGGTGAAAACGGCGAATTCCACACATTCGTGTACGATGGGCCTATGTTCGAGTGGCCGATCGAACCTCAGCGCGGTGAGATCGTGCAGCGAGACGGGTTTGCCTTTTGTGACCTCTTGCCGCGCGACGCGGCGCGCGCAACTTCAGGTGATGCGGCACGCGGTGGAATGACCTGTGCTTAGTAACTTGAGTCAGGCTTGTTCCGTAGTCGTTCTTAGCCGCTTCAACACCCGGACCGAAAGTAGCTCCCGATGCGCCTCGCCGTTCTTCTGCTGATCCCACTTGCCGGTTGCCTCGATGCGGCCACCGGTAACGTGGCCAACGTCCCGGCACCGACCGCCTCGGTACCGAGGGACGCAGCGATGCGGCGCGTGTTCTCGACGGGACTGATCGCCCCGAGCACTGAACTCAATGGGAGCGGCTCGCGGACCTTTGCGCGGGGGCGGGTCGAGCTCAAGGTTCGGCGGGACAGCACGCTCGAGTACCACCTGAACATCTACAATCCGGGCGTCGAGAACTTCACTGCGGCCCACATCTACCGCAGCGGCCGATCGGGGCCGCCGGTCGTCACGCTCTTCGCGGGCGCGACTCTCCGGGACAAGTACATCCAGGTTCGCGGCACGGGCGTCCTCATCGATCCCGCCGACGCCTCGGTGCTCGAGGAACTGCGAGCGAACCCGGCGGCGTTTTACGTTTCGCTGCGCAGCGCGAGGCAGCCACAGGGCGCGCTCCAGGGCACCATTCAATAGGTCGCGCGGGCTGTGCGAGTCCTCACCTAGCGTCTCCTAGCCGCGGGCGGTTCACGCCCACGGCGGTCTCATCCACAGGGCCGGATGCCTGCCAGAACCTGAGCACCGTCTCCAGGGTCATGGAGGGGACCGGCCCCAAGTGACCCCGGACGCTTCGGGTTTCAGTTGAGGACCGTTAGACTTTCGAGTCTTCCTGACGCGGCTAGCGACGGGCCAGTTGCCCGCTTATCTTGTGGGTCTGCCAATCGAAACCTTTATCGGGCAAGGTCTTCCGCCCAGAGCGTCATATGCACCCGTTCAGTGAGACCCAAAAAGAGTGGCTCCGCTCCGACGTCCCGCCCTTCCGGCCCGGCGACACGCTGCGCGTCAACGTGCGCGTGAAGGAAGGCGACAAGGAGCGGCTCCAGGCGTTCGAGGGCGTCTGCATTGCCCGTCGCGGGAGCGGCGTAAGCGAGAGCTTCACCGTTCGTAAGATCTCGAACGGCGTCGGCGTCGAGCGCATCTTCCCGGTGCACAGTCCCATGCTGGCGGAGATTTTCGTCGTGCGACGCGGACGCGTCCGCCGCGCGAAGCTGTATTACCTGCGGCATCTCACCGGAAAGGCCACCCGCATCCGCGAGAAGAAGGTCCGAGTGGCCGTGCCGACCACCGAGGCTGCTACCTCGGAGAGCTGAGTCGTGTCTGACCGTCGGCGCTCGCGACCGGCGCGCCGACGCTGGAGTGCCATCGAGCGAGACGTGCGACGCGAACGCGGCCCGCTCATCGCCGGTGTCGACGAAGTTGGACGGGGCCCCCTCGCGGGCCCCGTCGTCGCTTGTGCCGTGATCATGCCGCCGGGCGTTCGCGCGATCTGTGGCGTGGACGACTCCAAAGCGTTGTCGGCCCGGGAACGCACGCGGCTTGCCGCCCTCATTCGTGCCCGCGCCCTCACCGTTGGTGTCGGAGCCGCATCCGTGCGCGAGATCGACCGACTGAACATCTATCACGCGAGCACGCTCGCCATGCAACGCGCGCTCGCGCGTCTCTCGATCGCCCCGGACCATGTGCTCATCGACGGCCGGGCCATTCGCACCCTTCTCATAGAGCATACCGCGGTCGTGCGTGGTGACGCACGCTGCTTCTCGATTGCGTGCGCGTCGATCATCGCGAAGGTCACGCGCGATCGGCTCATGCGGCAACTCGGCGAGCGATATCCTGCATACCGATGGGGGCAGAACGCCGGCTACGCTACCGCAGACCACGTTGCGGGGGTCGCTGCGGCCGGCCTCACCCCTCACCATCGACGCAGCTTCTTTCGCCCCCGCCAACTTTCGCTCGACCTCGACGCGCCGTCGGACGGCGAGATCGGCGTCGAGCTATTGCCGATAGCCGACCTCGCCGATGTGCGCGCATTGGTGCCGGACGACAATGCCGCGGACGAAGCAGGGCACGAGGCCCTGCTAATCGTGCCTAACGACTCGTGCCTGCGCCCGTCCGACACCGAGCGGGATGGCTGACCGGGGCGTCTTTCGTCAGGACCTGCTTGCCGGCCAGGTGGGCCTCATCACTGGCGGGGGAACGGGTATCGGGTTCGGGATCGCGGAGCTGCTGGCGACCCTCGGCATGCACGTGGTGCTCGCGAGCCGCAGGCCTGACCACGTCGAGCCGGCCGCCGAGCGCATTCGGGCGAGCGGCAGGCGCGCGTCCGCTGCGACGCTCGACGTTCGCGATCCCGATCGAGTTCGCGCGGTGTTCGACGACACCGCCGGCCGCCACGGCCGCCTCGACCTGCTCGTGAATAACGCTGCGGGCAATTTTTACGTGCCGTCGGAGTCGATGAGCCCTAACGCGTGGCGCAGCGTGATCGAGATTGACCTGTTCGGCACGTTCTTCTGCTCCCAGGCGGCGCTACCGCACATACGTGCGACAGGGGCCGGCTCGATCATCAACATCTCGATGACGCTGCACTACCGCGGCTGGCCGCAAATGGCCCACGCGACCGCCGCGAAGGGCGGCATCGACGCGCTCACGCGGACGCTCGCGCTCGAGTGGGCCCCTTACGGGGTGCGCGTCAACGCAATTGCTCCTGGCCCGATCCCGACGGAGGGCGTCCTGAAGGCGTTCGCGCGCCCAGCGTTCGATAGCCCGGAACTATCCGCCGGTTCGCGCCCTCCATCGAGCGCCGCGGCCGTGGAACGCGGTTCGCCCCTCGACGCGCACGCTCCCGCGGCTGCCAACGCGGCAAGTAGTCCCTTCGTCCGAGACGCGCTGGAGGGCCGCGCTCGCCAGATTCCTCTCGGACGTTGGGGCGCGCCGCGCGACATCGCGAATGCCGTCGCGTTTCTCGCATCACCCGCCGCGTCGTGGATCACGGGTTCGATTCTCGTGGTCGACGGTGGTGAATGGCTCGCCCGTTCGACCACGTAGTCAATTTTTTTCGGCGTTTGTGATCTGCGTCTCAGGCTTTTGATGTTGCGTTTTGTTTTATTGCTCGTCGCCGGAGCTCGCTCGTGCAGCGAATCGTGAAATCGATGTGATTCATATCACATAACGCGTTGGCCGAAAAGATTTTCGCACTCGCTAAGCTCCGGTACGGTTTTCGCATTCAGAATACGCGTCGTGGTGGTGTCGAGACCTCTTTGCTATTGGAGAGCAGCCATATGAAAGCAAATCTGCGGGCAGTCGGAGCGGTGTTACTGGGTTCGGCAGTCCTCGGCGCGTGCGCGACGAAGGGCTTCGTCCGAACGTCCGTTAGCGACGAGCGCGCTGCGCGCATCGCTGCGGACAGCAGCCTCAGCAACATGGTTACGACGGAGGTCGCGGGCGTCCGTTCAGAGCTCACGACCGTGAAGAACGACGTCGCCAGCCTTCGCAACGATCTCGGCGCGCTTCGCACCGAGTTCGGCGCCAAGATCACGGCGATGGAGGAAGGTCTGAAGTTCGCGTTCCCGGTGAACTTTGCGTTCGACGACGCGACCGTCCGTGAAGCCGACAAGGCCGCGCTGGATCGCTTCGCTAGCGTCGTGGGCAAGTACTACTCGGGATCGGTCATTACGATCGAAGGCTTCGCCGATCCGGCCGGCTCGACGCGCTACAACATGGACCTCTCGAAGCGCCGTGCTGAGGCGGTTGCCGGCTACCTCGCTGAGAAGGGCCTGCAAACGGCCAACGTCCGTACGGTTGGCTATGGCGAGAGCCGCCTGGTGAACGACAAGGCGCAGAAGGACGATCCGGGCGCCGAGGCGAAT
>Ga0209382_10007088_pt1 | contig 14345 bp, 9 predicted proteins | sample SoiMetdeltSBSDD5_FD_187599 | JGI IMG/M metagenome (GOLD analysis project Ga0209382, IMG submission 187599) | Bulk soil microbial communities from a Populus tree surrounding site in Tennessee, USA - Soil MetaG P. deltoides SBSDD5 (SPAdes) (version 2) | ecosystem: Environmental > Terrestrial >... | reverse complement strand
CGCAGGAGTGCGCCGACAAGATCCGCCAGCTCTACCAGGACGTCGGTGGCTTTGGTACCCTGCTGACCATTACCCATGATCCCGACGATCATGCCTTGATGCAGCGCTCACTCCGACTGCTTATGGAAGAGGTGGCGCCCAGAGTGCAGGACCTGGAGTGACCCCTTGCAGCTTGGTGGCGGCAGTGCCTGACTGGCCAGTGTACCGAGCCTCACGCCGGGATCACCCAGCTTCCGCTGGACCCATCGCGTGAGAGGTCCGAACCCCTAATGTGGCACAGCATCGGTGACATGCCCGGCCAGGGTGTACGCCGCACCCAAGGCCGTAGCCATCCTAGTGTAGCAACAAGGGACCTGCTTGGCCATGCATTCCTATCTCCTCTCCCTCTGGGAGAGGGAGCTGGAGGCACGCTCATCGTATGCCCAAATAGATCGGCGCGCTCGTGATACGCGTGATCGGCCTGATGGAGGTCAAGAACTTCCACACCTCTGCCCGCCGATTTTGGGGAATCCGATGGGCATGCACCAGTCCCCTAGCCGAAATTGCCGTACGCAGCCCTGCCGTGCGTGGCCCCTAGATCGGCAAGACAGGCTCGGTCCGTTGTGCCGGAAGGTCGATCTCGAACGCGTTAGCGTTGAAGGCTAGCAGCGCATAGTAGCCCATTAGGGTGGTCAGCTCGGTCAGGCCCTGGGCGCCGAACTGGTCCAGCGCGGCTTGAAATGTCGCCTGACTGACCTTATGGGTGGTGAAAAATTCTGTGCCATAGTGGACTACCGCGGCTTCATCGGCGGGCAAAGACGGCAGAGGCCGCCTGTCGCGCAGGGCATCCACCAGGGCGTCACTTAAGCCCTCACGTCGGCCACGCGCGGCATGGGCATTCCAGATAAACTGACAGTCCATGGCGCGGGCCGTGACCAGCATAGCCAGTTCCTGGATTTTCTTGGGCAGGGTGGATTCGTCCCGCAAGTAGTTGACCAGATGGTTGGCGCGTCGGCGCATCTCGGGGCTATTGATCATCACCGATCCCGGACCCGACGCGACCACACCACCACTGCTGGCAGTCTCCGCATCAAAGGCGGCGCGCAAGTGTTCGGGAACCCGGTCTCTGATCACTATGGGTGTACGTGGCATACTCTCCTCCTTCTCTCTCGCACCTTCCAGTGCCGCCGCTGCCGGCTATAGTCCCAGGCCGCTCCCCGAGAGTTCAGCAGGTATGCACTGACGTCACTGAACCACTCGTAGGTGAGGATGTTGTCGGTGCGGACAGCCTAATACATCCGGAGCGAGCCTTCAAGAGCCTGGCTCGAAAACGGGATACAGGGAGTGTGCTTACCTTCCCCCTTGACAGAGCCGCAGGGGCTCTGTATAAAACCCCTTCAGTTTCTACAGGGGCTCTGTATAAAACCCCTTCAGTTTCTATAGGATAACGACTTGTATAGCCCGGCAGCAGTCGTTATTGTACCCTAACCACGGCCTGACCAATGCGACATGGTATGGGCCGCAATAAGTATGGAGCGCAGCACGCGCATGACGACAGAGGCTGAACTTAAGGTCCAGGACGTTTCCAAATATTTCGGTGGCGTTCAGGCTATTAGTCAAGTGAGCCTAGAGGTCAGGCGCGGAGAAATCGTCTCGATTATTGGACCCAACGGGGCCGGGAAGACGACGCTGTTGAATATGGTCAGTGGTTTTTACCACCCGGACGGCGGTGCGATCTTTTTCGATGACCGCGATATTACCCATCTGGCTCCCAGCCGTATTGCCGCTCTTGGTATCGCACGCACCTTTCAGAATATTGCGCTCTTTCGTGGCATGACTGTCCTGGACAACCTGATGTTAGGCCGACACACGCACATGCGTACTGGTGTGCTCACCGCTATGTTACGCTTTGGACCAGCACTGCGTGAGGAAGTGGCGCATCGCCGGTTCGTGGAGGACGTCATCGAATTTCTTGAAATCGAAGCCTTGCGCAAACGCCCGGTGGGGTCATTGCCCTATGGTCTGCAAAAGCGCGTCGAACTGGGGCGGGCGCTCGCGGCACAGCCACGCATCTTGCTGTTAGACGAGCCTATGGGCGGCATGAATGTCGAGGAGAAAGAGGACATGGCCCGCTTCATCCTCGATGTCAATGAAGAGTGGGGCACCACCATCGTGCTCATTGAGCACGACATGGGGGTGGTGATGGATATTTCAGAACGCGTGATCGTCCTCGATTTGGGCGAAAAAATTGCCGAAGGTACACCGCAGGCAGTGAAAGAAAACCCCCAGGTCATCAAAGCCTACCTGGGGGTGCAAACCGTTGGGTCAAAAGACGGCTAGCAAGGAGACAACGATGGCCGGGATGACGTTGCCACAGTATCTGTTAAAACAAGCCCAGGAGCATCCACGCGATGTCGCCATACGGGAAAAGGAGAAAGGCATCTGGCAGGAATGGACCTGGGCGCAGTACCTGGACGAAGTGCGCGCCCTGGCCCTGGGCTTGATGGCGATCGGTTTGGAAAAAGGCGACAAACTGGCCATTCTGAGTGACAACCGGCCTCAGGTCTACTGGACCATGGTGGCCGTGCAGATAGCTGGGGGCATGCCCGTGCCGCTGTATCAAGATGCCATCAGCCGCGAGCTGCAGTACGTCATTGACCACGCGGATGCCACTATCGTGCTGGCTGAAGACCAGGAACAAGTCGACAAAGTCCTGGAGATCCGGGACCACTTGTCCAAGGTGCGACGCATCGTCTATGACGATCCGAAGGGCATGCGCCACTATACAGACCGGGCGCTCATCCGCTTCACCGAGGTGCAGGCCCAGGGCCAGGAGCTTGACAAAAAACGCCCAGAGCTGTTTCAGCAGCTGGTAGCGGCTGGGAAGCCAGACGACGTGGCCCTGGTGAGTTACACCTCCGGGACGACGGGAGCGCCGAAAGGCGCCATGCTGTCACACGCAAACCTCATTGCGGCCGTCGAGGGGATGCTGCAGATTGAGACCTATCGGCGCACGGATGAGACACTGGCCTATCTCCCACCGGCCTGGGTTGGTGACACTTTCTGGTCTCTGGCAGCAGCCCTGATCGTGGGTTTTCGCGTCAACTGTCCGGAGCGTCCTGAGACGGTGCAGGAAAACATTCGCGAGATTGCGCCGCATTTCCTAGTGGCGCCGCCGCGTATCTGGGAGAATCTGGTGTCGCTCGTGCAGGTGAAGATGGAGGATGCCTCGTTTGTCAAACGCCGGCTCTATAACCTGTTCATGCCGCATGGATATGAGGTGGCTCGGCGCCATATGGAACGCCAGCCGCTGTCGTTCTGGCAGCGCGTTATGCACGCCCTCGGGGAGTTTTTTGTGTTTGGCCCACTGCGTGATCACCTCGGGTTTCGGCGCATCCGTTCGGCGTATACGGGCGGGGCGGCCCTGGGGCCTGAGGTGTTTCTGTTCTTCCGCGCCCTCGGGATCAATCTGAAGCAGGTCTATGGCCAGACCGAATGTGGGGTATCGTGCGTCCAGCGTGACGAGCAGGTGGCCCTGGGGACGGTTGGCACCCCATTCCCCAACGTTGAGATAAAGCTCTCGTCGGAGGGGGAAGTTATTGTGCGCGGTCCGTGTGTCTTTTTAGGGTACTACAAAAACCCGGAGGCCACGGCCAGTACCATCCGAGATGGCTGGTTGTACTCGGGGGATGCGGCGTTCTTTGACCACAATAGTCAGTTGGTGGTCATCGATCGAGCCAAGGACGTCACCTCGCTCGCCAATGGTACAAAGTTTGCGCCCCAGTTTATCGAAAACAAACTCAAATTTAGTCCGTACATTAAGGAAGCGGTGACCATAGGGCAGGACCGCCCGTATGTGGCCGCGATGATCAACATCGATATGGAAAACGTCGGGAAATGGGCTGAGCGTCGCCAGGTGGCCTACACCACGTATACTGATCTGGCTCAGAAACCAGAAGTGTACGAACTCATCGCCCGCGAGGTCGAGCGCGTTAATCGTGACCTGGACGAGGTGATGCAGATCAAACGCTACGTCCTGCTCCACAAAGAACTGGATGCAGATGATGAGGAAATTACCCGTACCCGCAAGGTGCGCCGCGGGTTCGTAGCCAAGAAATACGACACCATCATTGCAGCCCTGTATGCGGACGCCACAGAGGTGCCGGTGACGTCCGTGATCACGTATCAAGATGGGCGGCAGGTGACCATCGAGACGAAGCTGTCTATTCGCAGTGTTGGCGAGGCACTGGTGGCGGTGTAGGCTGGACATCTTCTCCCCGATAGTGTTCGGCGCAAACCTTGTTGTCAGGGCTCAGCATGTCCCCTCCCCCTTGACGGCGGAGGGCTAGGGTGGGGGTGAGAGCTAGTGGTGCGTCCATGCCACGCTTCTCCCCCCATCCCAACCGTTCCCCGCGACTGCGTCGGCGGAGGGGCGCCAGTTTAACGTGCCCCCTTCCCCCGCCAGGGGGAAGGAGGAAAACGCCTCTTTTGCAAATTGAGTGCCGAACAGTATTGCCCCTCTCCCAGGGGAAGAGGGCAATGAAAGTGAGCGGTACTATGGAGTTTTTTATCGACCTCATGACCAATGGCCTCCTTGTGGGCTTAATGTACGCTCTGGTGGCGGTAGGCTTTGTGCTCATCTACAAGGCGACGAGCATCATCAATTTCGCCCAGGGTGACCTGGTGATGTTGGCCGGCTACGGAGCTGCCGTCATGTTGGGCCTGCGGGGCCTACCCCTCTGGCTTATGGTGCTCATTCTGTGTATTGGCATGATCGCCCTGGGGTTTGTCCTGGAACGTGGCATCTTGCGGCCAATGATAGGGCAACCGCTGGTTTCGGTCATCATGGTGACGATCGGTTTGAGCTTTGTGCTGCAAGGACTCGTGGCCATCGTCTGGGGCGCTGGTACCAGGAAGCTCGAATTACCGGTACCCCTGGCTCCCTATGTGGTTGGGCCGGTGTTCATCTCCCCGATTAACGTCGTTGCGGCGGTGATTGCCCTGGTCTTCTTGATCGCCTTCGGGCTGTTTTTCACCCGCAGCCGGCTCGGAGTTGCCATGCGCGCTGTGGCCGACGACCAGCAAGCTTCGATGGTTGTCGGGATTCGGGTGTCCCGTGTGTTTGCCCTGTCGTGGGCCATTGCTGGGTTGGCCGCCGCCGCCGGAGGCATTATCTGGGGCAACATGCTTGGCGCCTCCTCTCTCCTATCGCTGGTGGGGCTCAAAGTGTTTCCTGTGGTTATCCTGGGCGGCCTGGACAGCATTGGTGGGGCCATTGTCGGTGGTCTGATTATGGGGGCAGTCGAGAGTGTGGCGGCGGGGTATCTTGATCCCTATGTTGGCGGGGGCACCAAGGATTTTATTCCTTATGTACTGATGATCCTGGTGCTGTTTATCCGGCCCTATGGCATTTGGGGCCATGAAACCATCGAGCGGGTATAATGGCATGATCAATCGCGAAGCCGGCGTTTTTCAGACAAGTTATAGCAGTGACATGGCCCTGTATACTCTCCCTCTGGCCAAAATCACGGTCTGGGTAACCCTCGGGCTTCTACTCATCTTGCCGCTACCGCTTATGCTCGGGAACAACGAGCACGCCATGAGCATTGTGAACACCATTGCGCTCGCTGCTATCGGTGCTATTGGACTCAATATTCTCAATGGGTACACGGGTCAGATCTCCCTTGGACAGGGGGCCTTCATGGCAGTAGGGGGGTACACGGCGGCCATTGTGTCGAGCCGCTACGGTATGCCGTTCTGGTTCGGGATCCTGGCCGGTGGTGGCATGGCCGCCTTGGTAGGTACTCTGTTTGGTATCCCATCGCTGAGAATTAAAGGCCTCTACCTGGCGATTGCCACCCTGGCAGCGCAACTGATCATCGAGTGGACGATTAATCACGTGTCGTGGATCGGGGGTGGGGCACAATCTTCGATCTACGTCGACACGCCGACCTTCTTGGGACTGGCCTTCAACAACGAGTTTCGCCGCTATTATTTGATCCTGGTGTTCTTCTTACTGGCCTACTTTGCGGCCCAAAATCTGGTGCGTTCGCGGGTTGGCCGGGCCTTCATTGCCATCCGTGACCGTGATGTGGCGGCAGAGATCATTGGGGTGAACATCTTCAAGTACAAGCTCCTCGCCTTTGCAGTGAGCTCGTTTTATGCTGGCGTGGCGGGTGCCCTGTGGACTTACTACCTGCGCATTGCCAACTATGAGAATTTTACTTTGGGGGTATCGATCGAGTATCTCACCATGATTATTATTGGCGGGTTGGGGAGTGTCCTCGGTTCGGTGCTGGGAGCGATCTTCATCAAGCTCCTCCCCATTGTGCTGGATCTGAGTGTCATCCGCATCGCCAAGGGTGTGTTTGGCATTCCCTACGAAAGCGTGGCCAATTTTCTCGCGAACTTTCAATTGTTTATCTTTGGTGCGCTGATCATCCTCTTCCTCATTGCCGAACCTGAGGGGCTCGCCCGCTTGTGGGAGAACGTCAAGCGTTATTTCCGACTGTGGCCCTACGCCTACTGATAATGGGCCAGAACTGTCCAGATACTCTAACCGAAGGAGGGGACGCTATGGGGCTCCGTAAATGGTTGGTTGGTTGTCTTGTCTTGGCATGTGTCATAGGTGTAGGGAATATGGTGCCGGCGGTCGCGGATGAGATCGTCATCGGCGGGCAGTGCGACCGCACCGGGCCTACCAAACCCGTGGGCATCCAGATCTGCCCTGGTGTCCTCGATTATGTCAAGCTGGTGAACAAACAGGGGGGAGTGAAAGGCCACACGCTGCGCTATATTGAAGTGGAGCACGGCTACAAAGTCGACCGAGGTGTGGAAGCGTACGAACGCCTGAAACGCGAGGGGGCGGTCGCATTGCTGGATTACGGCACACCGATTGTGTATGCCCTGACGCCACGTCATATGGAGGACAAAATCCCAGGGCTGACGCCAGGCTTCGGACGGGCCGATTCTACCGACGGTGAGCGCTATCCCTATATCTTCCCTATGGCCGCCTCCTACTGGTCGCAAATCGGTGCGGCGATGCAGTATCTGAAGGACAAAGGGGGCACGAAGAAAGGCAGCAAGATCGCCTATCTTTTCTACGACAACCCGGCAGGACGTGAACCCTTAGCTATCTTTAATCGCATCTGCGAAATGGAGGGCTACGAGTGCCGTGACTTTGCCGTGCCAGCACCCGGCGTCGAGATGGCCTCCCAGGTGCTCGACATCACACGCCGCATGCGGGCCGATTGGGTTGTCGGGCATCTCTTTGGTAATGCCCCCTCTGTTTCTATTAAGGAACTTAAGAAGAACGGCTTTCCACTCGACAAGGTGCTCAGCCTCGTATGGGGCGCCGGCGAGGAGGACATGCGGACTGCCGGCTGGGACACGGCGCAGGGCTATCTGGGCATGCAGTTTGCCGGTGTGGGTCGAGATTTTCCGGTGATCCAGGACATTATTAAGATGTATCAAGCAGAGAACCAGGAAGTGCCGGAATATGTCGGCTGGGTGTACTATAACCGGGGTGTGCTCGTCGCTGCCCTGATGGTCGAGGCTATACGCCTGGCCATCGAGCAGGAAGGCCTGCCCGTCACCGGTGAGAAGGTCAAGAAGGGTTTCGAGACTATTAAGGATTTTACCCTGGGTGGTTTTTTGCCACCGCTCACTGTGGTGGCCTCAGACCATGAGGGTGGTGGCTGGGTACGCATCTACCAGACGAAGGGGGAGAAGCTCGTGCCGTTCACAGACTGGTTCCGCGGCTACCGTGAGATCGTGCTTGACGAGGTCAAGAAGGCCGCCAAGGCAGAGGAGAAGAAGTAAAAGCCGGGGTGCTGTGCTCCAGCTAAACAACATTGAAGCCGCCTATGACCGTACTGAAGCGGACGAGCCCTGGTCTATCACCTCGCATCGGAGGAGGGTTCTATGCAGCTCCGCAGATGGTTGCTCAGTTACCTTGTCCTGGCATCTGTCATGGTGGCGGGGAGTGTGGTGCCGGTGGTCGCAGATGAGATCGTCATCGGTGGGCAGTGCGACCGCACCGGGCCTACCAAGCCTGTGGGGATCCAACTCTGCCAGGGCATCCTCGATTATATTAAGTTGGTGAACAAGCAGGGTGGGGTCACCGGCCACACCCTGCGCTATATCGAGGTGGAGCATGGCTACAAGGTTGACCGGGGGGTGGAAGCCTACGAACGTCTGAAGCGCGACGGGGCTGTCACCGTGCTCGATTACGGCACACCGATTGTGTATGCCCTGACGCCACGTCATATGGAGGACAAAATCCCAGGGCTGACGCCAGGCTTCGGACGGGCCGATGCCACCGACGGTACACGCTATCCCTATATCTTCCCTATAGCCGCCTCCTACTGGTCGCAAATCGGTGCGGCGATGCACTACCTGAAGGACAAAGGGGGCGCGGAGAAAGGCACCAAGATTGCCTATCTTTTCTATGATAATCCGGCAGGGCGTGAGCCCTTGCCCGTGTTCAATCGCATCTGCGAGTTGGAGGGCTACGAGTGCCGCGACTTTGCGGTGCCAGCGCCCGGGGTCGAGATGGCTTCGCAAGTGCTCGACATCACGCGCCGCATGCGGGCTGATTGGGTCGTGGGGCATCTCTTTGGCAATGCCCCAGCCGTTTCTATGAAGGAATTCAAGAAGAACGGCTTCCCCCTCGACCGTGTGGTCAGCCTGACGCCGGGGACGGCTGAGGAAGGCATGAAGGCTGCGGGGTGGGACACAGCGCAGGGTTATCTGGGCATGCACTTTGCCGGAGTGGGCCGGGACTTTCCGGTGATCCAGGGCATGATCGCCATGTATCAGGCCGAAAACCAGGAGGTGCCGGAATATGTCGGCTGGGGGTCCTACAACTGGGGTGTCCTCGTTGCTGCGCTGATGGTGGAGGGCATCCGGATCGCCATCGCACAGGAAGGTCTGCCCGTGACCGGTGAGAAGGTCAAGCAGGGCTACGAACATATAAAGGATTTTACCCTGGGTGGCTTCTTGCCCTCACTGACGGTCACGCCTGAGGATCATGAGGGTGGTGGCTGGGTGCGCATCTACCAGACGAAGGGGGAGAAGCTCGTGCCGGTGACGGATTGGCTCCGCGGCTACCGTGAGGTCGTGCTGGAGGAGATCAAGAAGGTCGCCAAGGCAGAGGAGAAGAAGCAATAGCGAGCGGGCTATGCTACAGCTAAACAATGTCGAAGTCGTCTATGATCGTACTATCCTGGTGCTGCGCGGGGTTTCTCTAGAAGTGCCTACGGGACAGATCGTGGCGCTTTTGGGATCAAACGGTGCGGGGAAGAGTACGACGCTCAAGACTATCTCTGGGATTTTACGGCCGCAGCGTGGCGAGGTGACGGCGGGTGCGGTGGAATTTGATGGGCTCCGTATTGACCAGTGGGAGCCAGCCGACATCGTCAAACGCGGCATTGCCCAGGTGATGGAGGGCCGTCGCGTGTTTGAGCACCTGACCGCCCATGAGAACCTGATCTCCGGGGCGCACACGCGGCGTGACACGGGCCAGATCAAGCACGATCTTGAGCTGGTCTATGCATACTTCCCGCGCCTGAAGGAACGCCAGGAGGTGCGCGCTGGCTATCTGTCCGGCGGCGAGCAGCAAATGCTCGCCATCGGTCGGGGGCTTATGTCGCGTCCGAAGCTCATGCTGCTCGATGAACCATCCCTGGGCCTGGCGCCGATGCTGGTCGAGGAGATTTTCGAGATTGTGCAACGCCTGAACCAACAGGAAGGCATGACGGTGCTGCTGGTGGAGCAGAACGCCACAATGGCGCTCACCATTGCGCACTATGGTTACATCATGGAGAATGGCCGTATCGTCTTGGACGGTACGGCTTCTACGCTCCAAAACAACGCGGACATCAAGGAATTTTACCTGGGATTGTCGGAAGTAGGTGTGCGCAAAAGCTATCGGGACGTGAAGCACTATCGGCGCCGCAAACGTTGGCTTTCTTAAGGAGAAAAAGCAATGCGCATTGGCATGTCGCCAACCACTGCCCATCCCCGAGACGGCAGCAGTAAGGTGTTGTTTGACAACCTCCAGGCGCAGGTCGAACTCATGGCCGAACTGGGGTTTGCGTCGATTTCCATCGGGGATCACCACATCACGCGAGATAACTACTTGCAGGTGCTGCCAACCATGTGCCGTCTATCGGCCCATTCCGGTGACATGCAGCTTATCCCACTGTTTCTCCTGCCCTTCTATCATCCCATTCTGCTGGCGGAGCAGATCGCCATGCTCGATGTGATGAGCGGTGGACGCACTACCATGATCTGTTGCCTGGGACATCAACCGGAGGCACACGAGGCCTTTCAAACTCCGCAGAAGGTGCGTGTGTCCCGTTTTGTCGAGACGTTTGAAATCGTGCGTCGCCTGTGTACGGAAGACAACGTGTCGTACCACGGCAAGCATTTTAATTTTGACGCTGTCTCGATAAACCCGAAACCGCTACAGCAGCCCCTGCCGATGTGGATTGGGTCGGGCGCTGACCCGGCCATTCAGCGTACGGCACGTATGGCGGACGCCTGGGTGATCAGCCCCAGTTGGACCCCAGGTCGTGTGGAGGAAAAGCTGCATTTCTATCAGTCAGCCTTGCAGGAATATGGCCGCAGCGGTCAGGTGACCGAGACCATTCTGCGGCGCGATATTCATCTCGGGGCCACGCTCCAGACCGCGCGGCAGGAAGCACAGACCCTGTTCGACAAAGGGTATCGCGGTTATGGTCCCCAGGAGATGCAGGAATCGCTGATTGTTGGCGGTCCGGAAGAGTGTATCCGCTATCTCGAGAACATGCAGCGTCTGGGCATCACGCATATCCTGTTTCGACCAGCCATGCGCGAGCAGCGGCACGTGTTGCAGACGATTCGCTTGCTCGGTACGGAGGTCATTCCCCACTTCGCGCACGCCTCGTAGGCAGCCCCGTATGTTGTCATGTCTAGAGCTTGCGGGAAGGGCTATTGTATCGAGAGTGCTGTGATCGCAGCCCCAAGAGCTGTAAGCAGCTGGCGAGGATAATCATCATGGCATCGTGAGGCGAACATGCCATGGATCATATTACCCTCTCGGCGGGGGAGCTGCCTCCTGCCTGTGCTAGCGTGGCCTGCGCCCGAGGCAGCCAGAATGTCATCCCCATCGTGTGGAACAGCTCAATGGCTGTAGACAGTTCGACGCGTGCCTGTGCCAGCTGGCCTCTCTTGGTAGACAGGGTCCCGAGAGCCAGGTGGCAGTGGGCCTGGAGTGGACGCATCCCGAGTTCCTTGGTTAGAGCGAGGGCCTGCTGATAGTAGGCGTCGGCTGCGCCTGCCAGGGGCTCCTGCTGCGCGTGGATCTCTCCGTGGAGCCACAACGCGTAGGCCTCGTTTCCCCGAGCCTTGAGGGTACGGGCGAACGTCAAGGCACTCGTGGCGAGGTCCACCGCCTCATCTCTGCGACCGGCCAGTAGATACGCCTCACTCAGATTGGCAACCCGACGCGCATGGTTCGCCGCTATCCCCCTGGAGGTGTCCTGCGCTACCGCCTGCTGCAGCAACGGTAAGGCCTCACTAACGCGTTCTGACAGGGTATAGGCATACCCTAAAGCTGCAGCAAGGCTGGGAAACCAGGTCAAGATGGCAGCCACCTGGCACAGGCCAAGGCCATGTTCGAGCACAGGGATAGCCTGGGGCAGGTTCCCCTGGCGCAGCAACAGAGTACCGAGCGCATAATATGCTTGGGTAAGACTGAAGGGGTGTTCCGCCGCTTCAGCAAACCGAATGGCTTCGTCTCCCCGTACCCTGCCTTCGTCGAACTCGCCGAGATCGGCCAGGCACCCGACTAACCAGGTCCGATACAGCACGGCGGGAAGGCCAGTCATCCCAAAGCGTTCACGCAACAGCTCCCCTGTGAGAGAGGCAACGTTCTTGTTGAAGTAGTCCACCGCGCGCCGATATTCGCCTAGGCCAGAGTAGGATACGCCTAGGAAGAAGGTCGCCATGACCTGGAGGTCGAAATCCCCAAGAGCCGTGGCCAGGGCCAGCGCGCGTTCGCCGGATTCGACGGAGCGCCCTGGTTCACCCGTCATCCTGAAATGCTCGGCCAGATACGCGAAGGCCCGCCCCAGCCGGCGTTGATCGTTCAGGCTCCCGGCGAGGGTCTCAGCAATGTGCAGGTGGTCGAATATCCGCCCGTGGTCTCCGAGCGGCAGGAGCGCATTACGCACATCAAAGTGAAGATCAATGGCCTGTCCCAAGGTGTCGGGCGTCTCAGGCAGGTGCTGGAACGCGACCAGCGCTTGCTCGAAGCACTCCACCGCTTCCCGGTGCGCCGAGCGCATGGTTGCTTTTATGCCAGCCTGACGGTAGTACACCAGGGCCTTCTCCCACAACGCGCCACGTAAGGCGTGATGCGCGAGCTGTTCGACCTGGGTGGTGAGACGATCAGCCCAGAGGCGCTCGATGGCCTCAACGATGCGGGCATGCAGCACGCGTCGTTGCCCCTGCAAGAGACTGCCATAGGCCACGTCATGGGTGAGCGCATGCTTGAAGGCATAGGCAGGCTCGGGATACAAGCGCGTCTCGTATAGGAATTCTGCCTTTTGCAGGTGCGCAAGGCCCCAACGGAGTGCATCCTCGGGCAACTCGGCTATCGCTTGCAGGAGGGGGAACGCCATCTCCCTGCCAATGACCGCAGCGCTCTGGAGTAACTGCTTCTCTTCCGGCGGCAACCGATCGATCCGGGCCGCCAGGATCGCTTGTACTGTGGCTGGCACCTGAATGCGTTCCAGGGGTTTGGCCAGGCGGTAGGCGCCCCGCTCGCCGTCCAAGACCTGCGTCTCCACGAGAGCGCGGACACTCTCTTCGAGAAAGAAGGGGTTCCCTTCGCCGCGCTCAAGAAGCAGTTGTTTTACCGGCTGCAGCGCCGCGGCCTGCCCTAAGAGGCCTTCGAGCAGTGCCTCGGCAGCCTCGGGGCGCAGTGGGTGGAGCCGGAGTGGCGTATAGTGCGTCTTACTCCCCCACCCATGCTGGTACTCCGGGCGATAGCTCACGAGAAGGCACAGGCGACCAATGGGCAAGCTTTCGATCAGGCTATCGAGCACAGCCTGCGTCCCAGCATCGATCCAGTGTAGGTTTTCAATGAGCACCAGGAGCGGTTGAACCTGACTCTCCTGCAGTAGCAGGCGCTTGACACCTTCGATGATGCGCCGGCGGCGTTGCGGCGGATCGAGGGCCTGCCACTCTGGGGCGTCGACGGCCACGTCCAACAACGCCAGCACCACTGGCCGAGTCTCCTGGAGGGCTTCATCCCACGTGAGGCGCTTGTCAACCTTCTCCTGTATCTCGCGCTCCTCGTCCTGGTCATCAATCTGGAAATAAGCCCTCAGGAGGTCACGGATGGGGAGGTACGGAGTGGCCTGCCCGTATGACACGGCGCCGGTCTCCAGGACACGCCAGCCCTCTGTCAGCGGTCCGTTGCTGAACTCGTATATCAGGCGGGATTTCCCCATGCCAGGCTCACCGCTGACCGCCACGAGCTGCCCGTGCCCACCACCCGCTCTTTCCAGGGCTTCGCCTAGGGCCTGCAGCTCGAGGTGGCGCCCGACGAAACGGGTGAGCCCCTGGGCTACCGCCACGCGGAACCACGGCCGCACCGCTGCAGCGCCGACCAGTTCGAAGACCTCCACAGGTTCTGTGAGTCCTCTGACGGCGACGACCTCCATAGCATTGACCTGCACCAACCCCTCCACCAGATGGAGGGTCGCCGCCGGCAGCAGGATGCTTCCCGGAGTGGCGAACTGTTCCATGCGGGCCGCCAGGTGCACTGTCTGCCCCACCGCCGAGTAATCCATGGACAGGTCGTTGCCGATCGCACGCACGACGACTTCCCCGGCGTTGAGGCCAATCCGGATCTGCACCGTCAAGCCCTGGGTACGCACCTCGTCACCATAGCGACGCAGTGCCGCCTGCATGGCCAGCGCGGCGTAACAGGCGCGGAGCGCATGGTCCTCATGGGCCACCGGGGCACCAAAGAGCGCCATGATGCCATCGCCGAGGAGTTGATTCACCGTGCCTTCGTAGCGATGAACGGCCTCCATCATGAGGTGGAGCACTGGGTCCAGGCGTTGTCGGGCTTCTTCTGGATCGACGCCTTCGATCAACGCCAAGGAACCCTTGATGTCGGCAAACATCACGGTGATCTGTTTGCGCTCGCCTTCGAGGGCGGCCCGTGAGGCGAGAATCTTTTCGGTCAGGTACGAGGGAGTGTAGGCGAGGGGCACATGGGGCCTGTGCGCGTCTGGTGAAGGACCAGCAAGGGGGGTGGCACATTGGTGACAGAATTTCGCCCCAGGGAGATTCCCTGTGCCACAGGA
>Ga0209382_10007087_pt1 | contig 14345 bp, 12 predicted proteins | sample SoiMetdeltSBSDD5_FD_187599 | JGI IMG/M metagenome (GOLD analysis project Ga0209382, IMG submission 187599) | Bulk soil microbial communities from a Populus tree surrounding site in Tennessee, USA - Soil MetaG P. deltoides SBSDD5 (SPAdes) (version 2) | ecosystem: Environmental > Terrestrial >... | reverse complement strand
GAGGGGGTCGTGTACGTGCCGTCGCCAGTCCGCTATGTCCAGCACGGCCATCCTGACTTCACGATCTCCGGGTGGCTTGGGATGTATCAAGCAGCGACGCCGGGCACCGCGGGCGCGACGAACACCACGCTGCGCCTCGATCTCGACAACGAGCCGCAGCCGGACGTCATCTTGCGGATCGAGCGCGGCGGCACGTCGCGTGTCGATGCCGACGGCTACCTGGAGGGTGCCCCTGAGCTGGCTGTTGAGATCACGGCCAGCAGCGCGTCGTACGACCTGCACGACAAGCTTCGTGCCTACCGACGAAACGGCATCCAGGAGTACCTCATCTGGCGCGTGCTCGACAGGGAGTTGGACTGGCTCGTCCTTCGAGCCGGTGTCTACCAGCGACTCGGGCCAGATGATGCGGGCGTTATCCGTAGCGAGGTGTTTCCGGGTCTCTGGCTGGCCGTGCCGGCACTCCTCGCCGGCGACCTCGCGACGGTCCTCGAGGTGCTCCAGCAAGAACTACGTTCTCCCCAGCACACCGCGTTTGTCGAGCGTTTACGGGCCGGGGCTCCTCAGGCCGGGCCGGGCGATCAGAGCTGACGCAGCCAGCCCTGCGTTCTCTGAACCCCTCGGCCAGCACCTGACCGTCAGAATCCTCAGGTTTTGGCGTTTTGGCGGTTTTGGCACGGGGGGTACCCGCACAGCTCGCTGCCGGTCAGCCAGTAACCGTGGCGATCCCTCCCACCCGGTACAATTCAAGCTACCTGTACTTGCTGGTGGGAGAGCACATCGCCATGACACAGCGCATCACGTCCACCCTGAGCGGACTGAAGGAGGACTTCGAGGTCTCCGGTCGCCCGGTGCGGATGTACGTCTGTGGCATGACCCCGAAGTACCATCCGCACGTGGGCCACGCCCGCTTTTCGATCGCTGCCGATATCATCCGCCGGTACCTCGAGTACCGTGGCTACGAGATCGTCCACGTCCAAAACTTCACTGACATCGATGACAAGATCATCGCCCGCGCCGAGATCGACGGGATCACCCCGGCCGAGGCCGCGCAGCGGTACACCGACTCATATCTCGACGTCATGGCCCAGCTGAACGTGCTCCCGGCCCATCAGTACCCGACCGTCACCGGTTCGATGAACGCCATCGTCGACTACGTGAATGGGCTGATCAAGCGCGGCTACGCGTACGAATCGGACGGCGACGTCTACTTCGAGGTGGACAAGTTCGAGGGGTACGGCCAGCTCTCCCGGCGCACCGAAGAAGGCCAGCTCACCGGCGTGCGCGTCGATCTGGAGACGGGCAAGAAGGACCCGCGCGACTTCGCCCTCTGGAAGCGCGCAAAGCCCGGCGAGCCGGCCTGGTCGAGCCCCTGGGGCGATGGCCGGCCCGGCTGGCACATCGAGTGCTCGGCGATGGTCCGCGAGACGCTCGGCGATCAGATCGACATCCACGGCGGCGGTAGAGACCTGATCTTCCCGCATCACGAGAACGAGTTGGCCCAGAGCGAGGCGTATACCGACGTCCATCCGTACGTTCGGTACTGGGCGCACTCCGGGCTGGTGACGACCGGCACCGAGAAGATGGCGCACTCGCTCGAGAACTTCACGACCATCAACGACGTGCTCGAGATCTACGAGCCGATGGCGGTACGCCTCTTCCTGATCCAGACCCACTACCGCTCGGCGTTGCTCTACGCCCGCGACGGCCTGGACAACGCCGTCAAGGCGCTCGATCGGCTGCGCGGCGCCCTCGAAGGGTTCGATCCTGCCGCGGACGAGGCTGGCGCGCCGGGCTGGGCCCGGGAGGCTCGGGCCGAGTTCGAGCGCGCCATGGACGACGATTTCAACACACCGGGCGCGCTGGCTGCGCTGTTCGACCTTGTACGCGAGATCAACCGCCGGCGCGCAAGCGGCGCCCCGGCCGGCGAGATCGCCGATGGCCAGGCGATACTACGGTCGCTGGCGGCGGTCCTCGGCTTGCAACTTGAAGCGCCAGCGCGCGCGGCGGACGGTGAAGACGCCGGGCCGTTCATCGACCTGCTGCTGAGCGTGCGCCAGCAGCTCCGGGAGGCAAAACAATGGGCCCTGGCGGACGAGGTTCGAAACCGCCTTCGCGATCTGGGCGTGGCGGTGGAAGACCGCCCGGACGGGGCGGTGTGGCGAAGGGAGCGTCCGGCTTCCGGGCGCTGAAGAAGGGCAAGGACGGCGGCAAGCCGCCCGCGAAATCGACCGGCAAACCGCCACGGCAGCGGCGCGACCGCGACGACGACCGGGTGCTGTCGAATGCTGGCGACGAGATCGGAATCGACATCAACGTCGAGGAGCGGACCGTGCGCGGCGGCGCCCGGACCTTCGATCGCAAAGGCCCGCCGCAACAGAGCCGCGACGAGAACGCCGCCGGCGAGCGCCCGGGTCCCCGTCCGCGACGGGGACCGCGCGACTTCGCCGACCGCGACGCCGAGGAAGCCGGCCCGCCTGGTCCGGCCGAGCGTCGTGGCACCTTTCGGCCGCGCGACGATCGCCCGATAGGCCCCGGCGGGCTCGTGCCGGGCGGGACCGGCATCGGCGGGCGCGGTTTCGGCGCGGGCGGCCCTCGGCAGGGCGGTCCACGGCCGGGTGGCGGTCCTGGTGGCCCACGGCCAGGAGGCGGCGGTCCAGGCGGCCCGCGAGCCGGCGCATTCGTACCCGGTGGACCTCGCACCGGACCGCCGCGCACGGGCGGCGGCTTCCGTGACGACGACCGTCGTGCTCCCTGGCGGGACCGCGACGAGGGCGACCGCCGGCCGCCGCCACGTCGCGACCGGGACGATGCCGATCGGCGTCCACCTGGTCGAGGGGCACCACCGTTCGGCGCCCGGCGTGACTTCCGTGACGACGAGGGCGCTGCGCCACGCCGTTCCGCGCCGCCCGGAGACCTCCTCTACGGACGAAACGCCGTGCTAGAGGCACTCCGAGCTGGCCGCCCGATACGCAGGGTGATGGTGGCGACCGGTGCCCACGGCGAGGTCATCACCGAGATCGTGGACGAGGCCCGCGCGAAGAAGATTAACCTCCAGTCGGTCGATCGTCGCCGGCTAGACGACCTGGCGTTCAACCACCAGGGCGTCGTCGCCGAGGCCGCGCCGTTTGTGTACGCCACCATTGAGGACGTCATCGGGGCCGCCCGGTCGAGCGAGGCTCCCCTCGTGCTCGTCCTCGACGTGCTCCAGGACCCCCAGAACCTCGGGTCGCTGCTGCGCACGGCGGCGGCGGCCGGCGCGCAGGGCGTCGTGATCCCCGAGCACCGCGCGGTCGGCGTCACGCCGGCGGTCGTGAAAGCCTCGGCCGGGGCGATCGAGCGGCTCAAGATCGCCCAGGTCACCAACCTGAGCCGGGCGATCGACGCCCTCAAGGAGGTCGGGATCTGGGCAGTCGGACTGGACGCCGGCGCCGAGACCCGCTACGACAAGGCGGATCTGAACCGGCCGCTCGCCCTGGTCGTCGGCGGCGAGGGCAAAGGCCTTCGACCGCTGGTCCGCCAGCACTGCGATCTGGTCGTCAGCCTGCCGATGCCGGGTGCCATCGAGTCGTTGAACGCGGCCGTGGCCGGCTCGATCGTACTGTACGAGGCGCTGCGCCAGCGTGCCGCGGCGCCGCCGCCCTCCCAGGAAGAGGAAGCGCCCCCTCACTGAGGGGGCGCAAGGGCGGAGGAGGCGAGATTCGAACTCGCGGCCCAGGTTTAAGGCCCGGGCAACCGCTTAGCAGGCGGCCGCACTAGACCGGACTATGCGACTCCTCCAGTCCGTCTGACCCGATTCGCTCACGCGGAGCAGACACGGTCAGGTTACTATCATACGGATCGCGCGCCTTCCGAGCAAGCATCCAGATGGACCATCTGTGCCTGTTGGCGCCGGGAGGAGGATGCCATGCCGAACGACTCGGCGAGCGGCGCAGCTGACGCCCTGCGCCGTGAACTTGCGAACGCCCTGACGTTCCACACGTCGTTCGATCGTGGGCCGAACGCCGACTTCGCGCTGGGTGATCCGACCCTGTACTCGGCGTCCGCGGAGGGCGCGCTGATAGTCGGCCTGGGCGATCCGCCCGTCACGATCGCGGAGGGGCGCGGCAAATACGGGTCCGCTCTGGAGATGACGGTCGAGAACACCCACGTCGTGCTCTACAAGGCCGAGCGGAACGTCGCCTACTCGGCGGACGCGTTCCGGGGCACGGTGTCGTTTTGGCTGAGCGTCGACACTGACGAGATCCCGGCCCGGTACTGCGATCCGCTCCAGGTCACGGACAAGAAGTACAGCGACGCCTGTATCTGGGTCGACATCACGAAGAACGACACGCCCCCGGATCTTCGGCTTGGCGTCTTCGGCGATGCCAGCGAGTGGGACCCTGAGCAGAAGGAGGGCGGCGGCGAGCGCTTCTTCTGGCGCCTGGCGAAGGTCGTCGAGCCGACGTTCGCCAAGGGACACTGGACGCACGTCGTCATCACCTGGGACGGGATCAACGACAGCCAGAACGGGCGAGCGCGACTGTACTTCGACGGCGTCTACCAGGGCGCGACCGGCCGGATCGCCGAGCGGTTCACCTGGGACATTGGCAACGCCAACATCAGGCTCGGCACTGGGCAGTTCGTCGGCCTGTTCGACGACCTCGCGTTCTTCAATCGAGCGCTGACGCCGGACGAGATTCGGCTGCTCAACGGGCTGAGCGGCGGCGTCGCGGACCTGCGCCCGACCTGACGGAACGTTCATCCGTCGAAACCACCGGCGCCAGTCAAGAGTGTGAGCGCTCTCCTGGCGCCAGCGCCCGGCCCGGGAGACAATGGCGATCATCTGAGTCGTTCGAGACGAAGGAGTGGAGCGATGCGGATCGCCTTCATTGGGCTCGGGAACATGGGTCGGCACATGGCGGCCAACCTCCAGAAGGCCGGCCACGAGGTCGTCGTGCATGACGTGCGGCAGGCCGCTGCTGAGTCGCACCTGGCCAACGGCGCCGCCTGGGCGAACAGCGCGGCCGAGGCGGCTCAGGGCGCCGAGCTGATCCTGACCTCGCTGCCCGGCCCGAAACAGGTCGAGGAGGTCGCGCTTGGCGAGGGCGGCATCCTCCAGGGCGCCGCGAAGGGCGCCGTCTACGCCGACCTCTCCACCAGCTCGCCGACGCTGATCCGGCGCATCTACCAGGTCTTCAAGGAGCAAGGCATCCATGTCCTCGACGCCCCGGTCAGCGGCGGCCCGGTCGGCGCTGAGCGGGCGACGCTCCAGGTGATGGTCGGCGGCGACGAGGAGGTCTACAACCGCGTCCGGCCGGCCCTGTTGGGGATTGGAGACAAGGTGAGCTACGTCGGCGAGATCGGCGCCGGCGAGATCGCCAAGCTGTGCCACAACACGATGAGCTACTGCGCCAACCTGGCGCTCGCCGAGATCTTCACACTTGGCGTCAAGGCTGGCCTCAAGCCGGAGAAGCTGCTGGAAGTCCTCCAGGGCGGCGCCTACGGCCAGGGCAACATGCTAAAGCATCGGATCCCGAACCTGATCTTCAAGGAGGCGTTCGAGCCGGCCGGCTTCTACATGGCGCTCGCCCGCAAGGACGTCGGGCTCGCCACCGAGCTTGCGCGTGAGCTGAACGTGCCGATGAACGTCGCCAGCCTCGCCGAGCAGGCGCTGATCGAAGGGCTGGCGCGCGGCTGGGAGTCGAAGGACTCGTCGGCGATCTGGCTGCTCCAGGAGGAACGGGCCGGGGTGAAGGTCCGCTCCGAGGGCTGAACCCACGCCGGGCGGGGTGGGTGGATATACTGACTTCAACGCCCCGACGTCGCGGCTCGACGAGGATCTGGGACGATCTGGAGGGATCAGATGGCGATCAGCACGTACACGCTCGAACAGTTCTGTGCCGACATGCAGGAGCTTGTCGACTCCGGGAGTGACGAGGCGAAGATCTTCGATCGCGGCTCGGTCTACCTCGAGCGCCTGGTGACCACGCCAGATTCGATCCCTGAGGAGTTCCGCGTGCCGTCCGGGCGGGGCCGCCGCGCGAATCACGGTAGCTACGCGCTCTATCGTGGGCCCGGCCTCTTCATCAGCTCCGTCGTCTGGGGGCCAGGCGACCACGTGGGGCCGCACGATCACAAGACCTGGGGCATGATCGGCGTGGCCGGCAACGCAATCCAGGAGACGCGCTACCGCCGCGTGGACGACCGTGACCGCGATGATTACGCGCGCCTGGAGAAGGATCGCACGACGCTGGTCAAGCCCGGCGACGTCAGCCTGCTTATCCCCGAGGTCGACGAGATCCACGCGATGGACAACTTCAGCGACCGCAACACCTTCGAGATCCACGTCTACGGGCAGGATCTGGTCGGTCTGCCGCGCTGCCAGTACAGCCTGGAAACGGGCCAGATCAAGTCGTTCGTGAGCACGAAGTTCGACAACTGCTAAACGAGGAGACAGGAGACAGAATACAGGAGTCAGGAGAGAACCTCTCCTGACTCCTGTCTCCTGACTCCTGTCTCCTGGGGGGCGCGATGCTTGAAATCGGAGCTGTCACCCTCCAGCACCTGCTCGAGACTGGCTCGACTGTCGCCGTGCTCGACGTCCGCGAGCACGGCGAGTACAACTCGGCGCACATCCCGGGCGCGTCATCGCTGCCACGCCGCCTGCTGGAGCACCGCATCGAGCGGCTTGTGCCCGGCAAGCAGACCCAGATCGTCGTCTGCGACGACACCGGCGTGCGCGCTCGCCTGGCGGCGAAGACGCTGGAACGGCTCGGCTATAGGCGCGTCGCCGTGCTGGACGGCGGCCTGAACGGCTGGGCCAGCGACAATCGCCCCACCGAGTGGGGCATGAACGTGCCCAGCAAGGACTTCGGCGAGAAGGTCGAGGTCGTGGAGCACGTCCCGTCAATCGAGGCCCGCGAGCTCGAGGAGTGGATCACGCGCGGCGACGACCTGGTGATCCTCGACACCCGTACCCCCGAGGAGTACAGCCGGTTCTGCATCCCCGGAGGGCGCTCGGTGCCGAACGGCGAACTGCCGTACCGGATTGGCGAGATCGTGCGGGAGCGGCCGAACGCGCGGGTAGTGATCAACTGCGCGGGGCGGACTCGCAGCATCATCGGCGCGCGGGCGCTTCAGCGCATGGGCGTCAAAGACGTGGTTGGCCTGAAGAACGGGACCAGTGGCTGGGTGCTGGCCGGACTGACCCTGGAGACCGGCGCCGACCGGCTCGAACTGCCGGAGCCGTCCGCCGAAACCCGTGCCGAGGCCGAAGCGTACGCCCGCCGGGTGATGGCCGAGGACGGCGTTCAGACCGTCACCGCCGACGAGGTCGCCGAGCTGCTCGCCGCCGATACCGGCGAATCGTTCTACTACATCGACATTCGGGGGCGCGATGAGTTCGAGCAGGGCCACATCCCCGGCTTCTGGTGGTTCCCCGGCGGCCAGGTCGTGCAGCGGAGCGACGACGCGATCGGCGTGCGGAACGGGAAGGTCGTGCTCACCTGCGACGGCATCGCTCGAGGCGGCGCGACCGCGTCCTGGCTCCGCCAGCTCGGGTTCCCCAACGTCTTCGTCCTTGACGGCGGCACGTCGGCCTGGGAGGCAAGCGGTCGCGCGCTGACCTCAGGATCAGCCGATGACCCTGTCGCCGGCCTGGACGCCGCTCGCGAGCGGGTGCGCCTGATCGAGCCGGCCGCCCTCGACAGCCTGCTGAAGACGCCGGGGCCGCCGATCGTGCTGCACGTCGGCACGAGCCACGAGTTCGCGGTCGGCGGCCACATACCGGGCTCCCACTGGATGCCGCGCGGCTGGCTGGAGCCCCGGATCGAAAAGCTGGTCCCGGACTGGACCGAGCCGATCGTCGTGACTGACCCAACCGGAGACGACGCGATCCTGGCTGCCGCGACGCTGCTCGACCTCGGCTACCACGACGTGGCGGCACTGAAGGGCGGAATCGGCGCCCGGAGAGAGGCCGGACTGGAGTTGGAGCGTGGCCTCAGCGGCGTCCTGGCCCCACCGGACGATCTGGTGCCGGCCGGTCCCGACCGGAGCTACGCCGACATGATCGAGTACCTTCGCTGGGAAGAGGCGCTCGGCAAGAAGTACGAGCGCGCCTGACGAATGACCCCCTCCCCAGCCCTCCCCCTTCCAGGGGGAGGGAGGCGGTGGGCGCAAGCCTTGCGCCCACCGGGGCCGAAGTTGCCGTCACCGTGGACGGAAGGAGACGACGATGCGGGTCGTTGACGCGATCGCCGAGATCTTGCGACGCGAGGGCGTCGAGTTCCTGAGCTGCTACCCGACGACCATCATGATCGAGGCTGCCGCCGCGATCGGGATCAGACCGGTGCTGTGCCGGCAGGAACGGGTAGGCGTCGACATCGCGGACGGGTACAGCCGGATCTCGAACGGCAAGCGGATCGGCGTCTTCGCTATGCAGTACGGGCCGGGCGCGGAGAACGCCTTTCCGGGCATCGCGACGGCGTACTCGGACTCGGCGCCGCTGCTGGTGCTGCCGCTCGGGCACGCGCGAGCGCAGGCTGGCGTCTTCCCGAACTTCCGGGCCAGCCGCACGTACGCCTCGGTGACCAAGAACGTCGAAGAGCTGCTGGTCCCGGATCAGGTCGGGAACGCGATGCGGCGGGCGTACAGCCTCCTCAAGAACGGCCGCTCCGGCCCAGTCATGATCGAGCTGCCCGTCGACGTGGCGAGCGCCGATCCGGGCGACGCGTGGCAGGCGTACACGCCGGTCCGAGCCGCGCAGTCGGCGGGCTCCCCGAGCGACGTCGACGCCGCCGCGAAGGCGCTGGTCGAGGCACAACGGCCGGTTATCTACGCCGGCCAGGGGACGCTCTACGCCGAGGCAACCGACGATCTGGTCGAGCTGTCAGAGCTGCTCCAGGTGCCGGTCGCGACGACCCTGGAGGGCAAGAGCGCCTTCCCGGAGGACCATCCCCTGGCGCTGGGCGCGGCCGGCACATCGCTGACCGGGCCAGGCGTCCGCTGGATCCGTGACGCCGACCTCCTGATGGGCGTCGGCGCCGGCCTGAGTCGTCACGGGATGTATCCCGTGATCCCGCCCGGCAAGACGATCGTCCAGATCACCAACGACCACCGCGACTTCAACAAGGGGTACCCAACCGACTACCCGATCCTCGGCGATGCAAAGCTGGTGCTGCGTCAGCTGATCGAGGCGGTCAAGGATCGCGTCGGGACGAAGCGTTCGGAGGATCGGACGGTCCAGTCCGACCTGAAGAAGGCCCGCGACGAGTGGATGGCCGAGTGGCTGCCGATCCTCACCTCTGATGAGAAGCCGATTACGCCGTACCGCGTCATCTGGGAGGCCCAGCAGGCAATCGACTCGGCCGACATGATCGTCACGCATGACTCCGGCAGCCCCCGCGACCAGATCGTCCCGATGTGGGTCTCAAAGCGCCCGCGCGGCTACGTCGGCTGGGGAAAGTCGCACGCGCTCGGGACCGGGCTCGGCCTGATCATGGGCGCGAAGCTCGCCGCCCCGGAGAAGGTCTGCATCAACTTCATGGGCGACGCGGCGTTCGGCATGACCGGGCTCGACTTCGAGACGGCCGTTCGGAACCAGATCCCGATCATCACCGTGGTGCTCAACAACTCGACGATGGCCGTCGAGATCCCGCATCTGCCGATCTCGCACGAGAAGTACGGCTCCAGGGATATTGGCGGCAGCTATGCCGACCTGGCGAAGGCGATGGGCGGCTGGAGCGAGCGGGTGGACGATCCGGCCCAGATCGGCGAGGCGTTCAAGCGGGCCCGTCGCGTCACCGAGGACGGCCGCGCGGCCCTCCTGGAGTTCATCACCAGCGCCGAGACGCGCTTCTCGATGCGCCGGCAGCTCGTGGACGGCCCGCCGGCCACGCACTAAGCTCACAAGTCGCTTCAGCTTTTGTCGTACCAGGGGCAGAGCAGCTTCTCGGCCAGGGCGACCAGCGTGAAGAGGACAATCCCGAGCAGCGAGAGCATCAGGATCGCCGCGAACGCCAGGTCCGTCCGCTGGTTGCCGCTCGCGACCAGGATCCGCTGCCCGAGGCCGGTATCGCCGCCGATGAACTCGCCGATCACGGCGCCGATCACCGCCAGGCTGATCGCGACTTTCAGGCCCGCGAAGAAGTACGGCATCGCGCAGGGGAACGTCACCTTGAAGAAGACCCGACGCCGTGACGCCGAGAGCAGCCGCCCGAGATCCTGCATCTCCGGCGGCGTCATCTGGAGCCCGATCGCCGTGTTGACGACGATCGGGAAGAACGCCGTCAGGAACGCCAGGATCACGCGCGGGAACTCACCGTAGCCGATCCAGAGCAGCAGGAGAGGTGCGATTGCCTGCTTCGGCACGGACTGGCCCAGCAGCAGGAACGGGTAGATGCCGTTGCGGAGCGGCGCGGACGCCGTGATCAGGATCGCCAGCGGCACCGCGACGACGATACTCAAGAAGAAGCCGGCCAATGTCTCGCGGCCGGTGACCCAGGTGTCGCGGAGGAGGATCGGGAAGTTGTTCCCGAGCGCGGTCAGCACTTCGAGCGGTGGCGGCAGGACGAAGCGCGGCAGGCGGAAGATCAGCACCGTCGCCTGCCAGAGCGCCAGGATCAACACAAAGCTGACGACGGGCGCGATCCACCGTCCGAGGTCAGCGCCGGTGCCACTCCAGGACGGTCCTGCCGCCTCAGCGCGCCCAGGGCGGGCGGTATCAGCGGGACTGGGAATGGCCATCAGCGGCCTCCAGCGGCTGCCGCCGGGGCGTGCATGGCCGGACCGCCGCGATCGATCAGCGCCCGAATCTCCAGCGCCGCCTCCTTGAACCGCTCGTCGTACTCCATCTCGACCGTTCGCGGGCGCGGCAGGTCGATCGGGATCACGCTGGCTATTCTGCCTGGACGCGGCGACATGACCACCACGCGATCGGCCAGCAGCACGGCCTCCGGGATGCTGTGGGTAACGAAGAGCACCGTCTTGCGGCGCTCCTCCCAGATCCGAAGCAGCTCCAGGCCGATCGTCTCGCGGGTCATCGCGTCGAGCGCCGCGAACGGCTCGTCCATCAGCAGGATCTCAGGGTCGTGGATCAGCGCCCGGCAGATCCCGACGCGCTGCTGCATGCCGCCAGAGAGCTCCCAGGAGTGCGCCTTCTGGAAGCCGTCCAGACCGACCTTCGCCAGCAGCTCGTCGGCGCGGGCGACGTGCTCGCGCACTGGCTGGCCCAGCATCTCGATCGGCAACAGCACGTTGTCGCGGACAGTTCGCCAGGGTAGCAGGACCGGCGTCTGGAACACGAAGCCCATCTCGCGGCGCGGCCCACGAACTGGTTCGCCGTGGATCCGCACCTGCCCCGAGGTCGCCGCGAGCAGCCCCGATACGAGCTTCAGAACGGTGCTCTTGCCGCAGCCGGACGGCCCGACGAGGGTGACGAACTCACCCTCGTCAATTCTTAAGTTAAGGGCGTCGAGCGCGGTGACCGACCCCTTGCCCCGGGACCGGTACACCATCGAGACGCCGTCGAGGTCGATCAAGGTTACGGCAGGACCGGGGTGGCCGGCGTGAACTGTGGTGCCGCGACGTCCGTGAGCGCCAGGTCCGACTTCATGCCAAGGTACCGCATCATCACGCTCCTGGTCGCCGTGAGCTGCGACTCCTGGAACGATCCGATGCCCATCGTCGACGAGTTCTCGGTCAGGACAAGGTCGCGGATCAGCTCGAGCTGGCGGGTCGCGATCTCGGCGTTGACGTTCGCCTCGGGCGCCATCCGCTGGACCGTTGCAACCGCCGCCGGGATGTCCATGTAGGTGTCGCGCAGGCCCTTAGCGGCGCCCGCCACGAACGCGGCGACCGCTTCCGGACGCTCGGCGATCATCTTGTCAGACGTGATGTAGCCGTTGCCGTACATGTTCAGGCCGTAATCGGCGTAGCGCATCGCGGCGATCTTGCGATTCGGGTTCTGCTCGTACGCCAGCTTCTCGACGTCCGCCAGGTTCAGGATGAACGCGCTGATGATCTCGAGCTGGCCCGCCGCGAAGATCGTGTTCCGCACCGTCGGGTCGACGCTCCGCCAGTCGACCCGAGAGATGTCGACGCCGGCCACGGCCGCGAACGCCGGGAAGATCTGGCGCGGCGCCGAGCCCGGCGCGTCGGCCAGGGTCTTGCCCTCCAGGTCCTTCGGCGTCGTGATGTTCTGGTCCTCGTAGTAGAGCACGGCGTGCGGCAGCTTGTCGTAGAGCGGGGCGATCACTTTGACCTCGGCGCCCTCGTTCGAGCGCAGCAGCATCGCCGTGCCGATGTCGCCCTGCACGATGTCCGCCTGGCCGGTCGCGGCCCGCTTGACGGCGTCCGCCGAGCCGAAGCCGCGCGAGACGGTCACCTCGATGCCGCCTTCGGCGAAGTATCCCTTCTCGATGGCGATGTAGATCGGGGCTGTCGTGCCGCTGATCAGAAAGTCGGACCCGTACGCCACTTTCTGCAGCTGCTGGACTGGCGCGGCGACCGTTTGAGCGGGAGCAGACCCGGCGCTTAGCACGAGCGCCGCGAGTAACGCGAGGATCGGCGAGAGACGGCGGAACGCCATGGGCACCTCCGAGGACAGCATCACGCGAGGACGTGAGCGCTTCACAATTGTCACACTGAATCGGCAGACGAACTGTTACACAGGGGACAGCCGATTCCCGTGGCGCATTGTATCGGCGGCTGGTGGTTTCGGCGTCGTGCACGCTGCACAAGGTTTCGTGCACGCCTTTGGGATAGGGAAAATTCGGTTTGTCATGGAATCGTTGGAGCCCCGTCTACGGTAGTGGAACCGGTTTCCGATCACCCCGTGCGCTGGCCGACCCGGCGGCGCACTGACGAAGGGCAAGGCATGAGATCTCCAAACCTGACCTGCTTTCGGTGCCCGCCGCCGACGAGCAGATCACGATGAGTGACGCCGTTGGGGCGCTCCACCGAGAGACGGAGCGGTACGGCTCGATCCGGGACGATCGTCCTGGTGAGTCGCCGGGTGGCGCCGTCTCGGACCTGATGGCCAGAGTGCCAGTCGACGCGGCGGCCTGGCGCGCCGAGACGGTCGCCGCGCGCGTCACCCGCCTGTATCGTGAGCTGTTCCCGGCCGTCTACGGTTTCGTGCGGTTCAGAGTTGGCGACACCCACCTTGCCGAGGACCTGACGGCGACCGTCTTCGAGCGGGCGCTGACGAAGCTCGCAACAGTCCGTGAGCCCGACCGGGTCCACGCCTGGCTGTTCACGATCGCGCGAAACGTGGTGACCGACGAACGACGGCGGCAGCGCCCGGCGGCCAACCTCGATGCTGCCGACCGGCTCGAACACCTCTGGATCGACTCGCCGGAGGCCGAGGCGCTGGATCGCGACGACTGGCGGCGGCTGGTCGGCTACCTCGCCGACCTGGACGACCGCGACCGCGAGATCCTCGGGCTGCGGTTCGCCGCCGGCCTGACCAATCGCGAGGTCGGCGAGATCGTGCGCCTGTCGGAAGTCCATGTTGCCCAGATCACCCACCGTGCCGTCGTCAAGCTGCGGCGGCGCTTCGCACACGAGGAGACACCCTGATGACACCGGAGAGTCGAGAGCGCGGCCTGGAGCCGGCCGCCCTCTCCAGTGACACCGCCCTGACGGCGGACGAGCAGCGGTTCGGCGAGACGCTGGCGGCCGGACTGGGCCGGCTCCAGACCGCCCGCCCGGGCTACCAGGACGAGCTGGAGCGCCGCCTGCTCGACCGGCTCGCCGAGCCGGCCCGGCCGTGGTGGCGGCGTGCGCTGCCTGCCCGAGCTCAGAGTGGCCGGGCGCGGCCAGGAGCCGTCCGGATGCCGCGACGCTCGTTCGTCGGCCTCGCGGCGGCGAGCGCGCTGGCGCTGGTCGGCGCCAGCATCTCGCTGCCGCTGGTCGGCACGCCGGAGGTCAGCGCCCTCGAGATCCTGGAGCGGGTCCAGGCGAACTCGGAGAACCCGGGGCTGGCCGGCGTCAAGAGCTTCCACCTGACGGCGAAGCTCTGGAACGATCCGAGCCGCTTCGGCAAGCCAGACGCGCAACGGCCTGGACCGCGCGAGGTGCTGACCGAGCAGTGGTTCGTCGCGCCCGACCGTATGCGTACCGAGAGCCGCACCCAGGACTCCAACGGCAAGACCGTTATCTCTGGGATGATGTCGAGCGGTTCGGATTTCAAGCACTACGTCACCGAAGGCGCAACGGACGCGTTCATGATCAGCGTTTTCACCGCGCCGATCGGCGCGAAGCCGGCCGGCGAGGTGCGCGTGGATCGTCATGCGCAGGAGGTCCGCAGCGGCGCGTCACCGGTCCCAGCCGGACAGTGGACTTCCGGCACACCGGTGGCCGCGGTG
>Ga0209382_10007085_pt1 | contig 14345 bp, 10 predicted proteins | sample SoiMetdeltSBSDD5_FD_187599 | JGI IMG/M metagenome (GOLD analysis project Ga0209382, IMG submission 187599) | Bulk soil microbial communities from a Populus tree surrounding site in Tennessee, USA - Soil MetaG P. deltoides SBSDD5 (SPAdes) (version 2) | ecosystem: Environmental > Terrestrial >... | reverse complement strand
GACGCCGGCCGAGGTCGCCGAGCGATTGGCCCCCGTGGCCGAGCCGTGGTGCGTGGTAGGCGGCTGGGCGATCGATCTCTTCCTCGGCAGGCCGACTCGCGAGCACCACGACATCGAGGTGGCGGTCGGCCCGCGAGGCTTCGAGGCCGCCCGCTTCGCGCTGGAGGACCACGAGCTCTTCGTCGTCGGCGACGGCCTGGCCTGGCCACTCTCCGAGCGGACGCTCGCTGCGCATCACCAGGCGTGGGTGCGGGATCCCGGGACCGATACCTGGCGCCTCGACCTCTTCCGCGAGCCGTGGGAGGGCGACACGTGGGTGTTCCGCCGGGACCACCGAATCCGCCTTCCGCTCGCACGCGCGATCACACGAGGGCCTGACGGGATCCCCTACGCGCACCCGGAGATCGTCCTCCTCTTCAAGGCCAGGGCTCCCTCGGCGAAGGACGAGGCGGACCTGACCGTCACGCTGCCCCGGCTCGACCGGCCGGCGCGTGCGTGGCTCGAGCGCGCGCTGCAGCTCGTGCACCCGGGCCACCCCTGGCTCGCGGTGCTCCCGGGCTGACCGCCGCAAGCCGGCTCGACGGGCACAGGTCCTCGAGCACGCAGTCCTCGCACCGCGGCCGGCGGGCGTCGCAGACGCGCCGGCCGTGCCAGATGAGGAGATGCGGGAAGCGCGCCCAGTCCGCCCGGGGGACGACACGCTGGAGGTCGAGCTCGATCTTCACCGGGTCCTCCTGCCTCGTGAGCCCGAGGCGCTGCGCGAGCCTGCGGACGTGCGTGTCGACGACGATCCCCTGCGCGTGCCCGAGCTCGGATGCCACGACGTTGGCCGTCTTCCGGGCCACCCCGGGAAGCGTGACGAGCTCCTCGAGCCTGCGCGGCACCCGTCCGTCGAACTCCTCGAGCAGGACGCGCATCGTGCCCCGGATCGCCTTCGCCTTCTGCCGGAAGAAGCCGGTCGCGTAGATGTCGCGCTCGAGCTCCTCCTGCGGCACCGCGAGGTAGTCCTCGGGCGAGTGGTACTTCTCGAACAGCGCCGGCGTGACCCGGTTGACGTTCGTGTCGGTCGTCTGCGCAGAAAGCATGACCGAGACGAGCAGCTCGAGATCCGAGCGGAAGCGGAGCGCGATCGTGGCGTCCGCGTGCTCCGCCGCCAGCCTCTCGACGATCGGGCCGATGCGCTCGCGCCTGCGGCCGAGCCCGCGTCGGCGGGCCTCGCGGACGTAGCTACGCGCCACGGGCCGACTCGAAGAACGACGTGGCCTCGGCGGCATCCGGCGGCTCGAGGAGCCGACGGGCGTGGTCGTCCGCTCCCTGGGCACCGCTCTCCCGAACGAGGGCGGCGGCGGAGTCGACGTCGTACTCGGTGCAACGCAGCTCCACGTCCGGACCGAGCAGGGCCCAGAACGCCCCGCGCCGACCCTCGTACGGCATCCCGACGCTGCCTGCGTTGACGACCCGGAGCCCGGTCGAGAGCAACCGGTCGAACTGGACGTGCGTGTGGCCGACGACCAGCAGGTCCGCGTCGGTGGCACCGACGAGCTCGAGCACGTCGTCCTCTGGGGTGATGCGCGTGAAGATGGGGTCCTCCGAGCTCGGCACCGCGTGGCAGAAGAGCGCCCGGCCGAGCCCGTCGACCTCGAGCTCGACGGTCAGCGGCCACGACCGGATTGCCGCGAGCCGCTCCGGTCCGAGCCGGGCCCGCTCGACCTCCCAGTCGATGCCGTACCCGTCCGTGCCCTCGAGCACCTCCCGATCGCCGTTCCCACGCGCGTAGCGGACGTCCGGGAGTCGCGCGAGGGCGTCGAGTGCCTCTGCCGGGAAGGGCCCGCCGACGACGTCGCCGCCGCAGACGACCGTGTCGACTCCCGCGCGCTCGAGCTCCGCGAGAACCGCTGACAGCGCCGGCAGATTGCCGTGGATGTCGTAGAGGGCCGCGGCCTGCACGGTGTTACCGCACAGCTCGCGAGTCCGCTTGCGCGGATCCACGATGCGCCGGGATTCCGGAGGTGCGGCCGCAGTGCGGCCGCGGTCGCAGCGGTCCCATCACTCCTGGTGTACCAGCAGGCGCGGGCCTGCGCAGACGAGGTCGAGCGCCGGGCAGCCCGAGCACGCGAACTCGCTCGGCGTGGGACGGAACGCGCCCTCTCTGATCCGCGCGATCGCCGCCGAGAGCTCCGCCTCGAGCGCGTCGACATCCGCGCGGGTGAACGTCGCGGAAACCAGATCGTCGGGGCGCTCGAGGAACTGGTAGACGACCTCGACCTCGTCGGCGCCGTCGCGGAGGCAGGCGAGCGCGTAGACGAGGCGCTGGAGGCGGTATTCGGCGTCGACGACCTCCGACGGATCGGCGCCCTCGAGGACGTTCGACTTGTAGTCGGCGACGAGCGCGCTCGTCCCCTCGCGCCAGAGCACGTCGAGGCGGCCGTGGAGCAGGACGCCGTCGTGCTCGAAGGAGAAGGGCCGCTCCGGGCGGGCGCCGGGAAGGGTCGCGAGGCGACGAGCGAGCGGGGAGTCGCAATAGGCCTGCACCAGAGACGCGATCCGATCGAGCTCCTCGTCGTCGACGGCCGGGTACCAGGCCCGGACGGCCTCGGCGAGCTCAGGCCGACCCGGCGTGCGCGGCTCGTCGAGGGGGACGAGCTCGAGCAGCCGGTGGACCGCATCCCCGATCTCGGTCGCGGCCAGGCCGTGCCCCTCTGCCGCTCGCGCCGGCGGAACCGGAGCGAGTCGCAGCACACGCTCCGCGAAGTAGCGGTACGAGCACCGCTCGAACAGAGCGAGCGCGCTGTACGAGAGCCGGCGGACGTCGTGCGCGGGCGGCTCGGCGGGGACGGCGAGCTCAGGCAGCCGTAGGCCCGGTCCCTGATCGCCGGTCGGGATCTCCCCGAAGAGCGCGAGCTGGGCGACTGCCGACTCGGCCCGATCCTCCTGTGCGGGAGCCTCGTACCGCCCCACGCGCAGCAGGAACCTCGCCTCGCCGCGCTCGAGCTCGATCGGCTCGGTGCCGGCATCGGCGACCGTCCCCGCCGCGTCCAGGCGGTCGAGGACCCACCCGATCGGAGTCTGGCGGTCGGACTTCCGCTCCGTGTCGATCGCGCCCGACACGATCAGCCGGTCGATCGCGCGCGTCATCGCGACGTAGTAGAGACGGAGACGCTCCGCGCGCTCCTGCCCCTCCTCTGCCTTGCGGACGTCCTCGTAGTCGAAGACCGGTCGCCGGTCGCCGCGCGTGGGGTGCACCATCTTGAAGCCGAAGCGCCCGTCGGAGAGGGCGACGATCTCGTCCCCGCTCCGCGGGCCGCCGAGGTCGCGACCGGCGTCCGCGACGATCACGACCTTGAACTCGAGGCCTTTCGCTCCGTGGATCGTCAGCAGCCGGACGGCGTCCGCTCCCTCCTCCTCCGCGACCGCCTCGAGCTCCTTGGCGCCGAGTGCCTCCTGCTCGCGGACGAAGCGGACGAAGCCGGCCAGGTCACCGCCGCGAATCGCCTCGTACTCGCGGGCGAGCCGTCCGAGCTTCCGCAGGTTCGCGAAGCGTCGCGACCCGTCCCAGCGCGCGAGCACTGCGAGGTCGTAGTCGTGCTCCGCGAGCACGCGCTCGCACAGCCGCTCGAGCCCGACGCGCGCAGAAACGCGCACGAGGCGCTCGTACCGCTGCAGGAAGGCGCGCAAGAGCCGCGCGTCGACCGAGGACAGTCCCTCTGGCAACCCCCGCTCGAGGGCCGTGAAGAGGGGCCGGCGCGGGGCGCCGCGGCGCACGAGCACGAGGGCGTCGTTCGACACGCCCACGAACGGAGACGCGAGGACGGTCGCGAGCGCGACGTCGTCGTAGCGGTTGTGCAGCAGCCGCAGGTACGCGAGCAGGTCGGCCACCTGCTGTTGCCCGAAGTAGCCTCGGCCGGTCGCTCGGTACGTCGGCAGCCCCTCCCGTCGCAGCTCCTCCTCGTAGCGCTCGGCGTCCGTGCCGGCGGCGAAGAGGACCACGATCTCGCCTGGCACGGCCTCGCCCGCGTCCACGAGCTCGCGCACGCGGGCGGCGATCCGGCGTGCCTCGCCCTGGCGCCAGTGCTCTCGCTCGTCGCGGTAGCCCGCCTTGTCCGTCACGAGGAGCTCGACCGGGTGGCCGAAGACGGGATCCGCGAACTCCGCCGACGCCGCGAGCGGCTGGTACTCGTCGCCGAACGCGCCGGCGAACAGATAGTTGACCGCGGCGAGCACCTGCGGCCGCGAGCGGTAGTTGCTGCGCAGCGCCAGCAGGTTCCGCGCCTGCTCCCTGCGCTCCCGGAAGACCTCGACGTCCGCGTGCCGGAACCCGTAGATCGACTGGAACTCGTCGCCGACGGTGAGAACCTCGGTGGCTTCGGGATGCGCGACGAGCTCGATCAGCTCGCACTGGAGGCGGTTCGTGTCCTGGAACTCGTCCACCATGACGAGCCGGAAGCGGAGCCGGACCGCATCGCGCACGGCCTCGTGGTCCCGGAGCAGGTCGCGCGCGGCGAGCTGCAGGTCCTCGAAGTCGACCGCCGACTCGCGCCGCTTCGCCGCCGCGTATTCGGCCGCGAAGCCCTCGAGGAGCTCCTGGAGCAGATCCCGGTCGCCGGCGGCGAGCTCCTCGAGCGCAGCGCGCTCGAGCCCCTTGCGTGCGAGCTCGAAGGACGCGGCACGGACACCCCGGCTCGCGAGGCCGGACAGGTCGACGAGGCGCTCCGGCGGCGGCGATCCCTCCAGCAGGCGGAGCGCCTCCTCGGCCGACCTGCGCTGGTTGTCGGTCGCCGAGGCCTCCTCTGCGAGACAGCTCGCCTCGTCCCGCAGCCTCGTGATCGCCTCCTGCGCGCTCGGGCGCGGCCCGAGCTCGAGCACGAGATCGCCACCGGCGGAGCGCAGCGTCTCGTAGACGCCGGTGAGCATCCGCCGGAGACCGCTCGCGCGGTAGGTCGCGAGCAAGCGGAGCCGCTCCGGGTCGCCGTCCGAGCAGAACCGGTCGAGCGCTCGCTCGAACGCCTCGCCCCGCAGGACGGCAGCTGCCGCGTCCTCGAGCTCCCGGAAGCGCGGGTCGAGGCCGACCGCGAACGGGTGCGCCTTCAGCAGCCGGTTGCAGAAGCCGTGGATCGTCGAGATCCAGGCGCCGTCGAGCTGGCGGGCGAGCTCCGGGCGGCCACGGTCGACGAGCGCCGCGCGGATCCGCCCCCGCAGCTCTCCCGCAGCTTTGCGCGTGTACGTGATGACGAGGATCGAGTCGACGTCGAGCCCGTGGTCGCACACCGCGCGCACGTAGCGCTCGACGAGCACGGATGTCTTTCCCGTGCCCGCCCCCGCGGACACGAAGACGTTGCCGGTCGCCACGACCGCGGCGAGCTGCTCCTCGTTGAGGCCGACTGCCTGCTCGACGACGGTCACGCTCGCGCCACCCGGCACATCGTCCAGAGGTCGCACCAGCCGCGAAGCGGCTTGTCCGCGAAGCGGACCAGGGGAAGGGGTCTGGGGAAACCGGGAGGTTTCCCCAGCGACCGCAAGGAGGCCTGACCCATCACGCTCGCGCCACCCGGCAGATCGTCCAGAGGTCGCACCACGCCGGGCAGCCGTCACCCTTCGGGTCGTGCAGGACGTCGCCCGCGCGGATGCGCTCCGCGTGCGTCCGCGCACGGTCACGGGCGGCCTCCGCCTGCGCCCAGAAGGCCTCCTCGTCGAGGTAGTCGTCCCGTGCGAACCCCGGAAGATCCTCACGCGCCGACTCGCGCAGCATGCCGCGCGTCACACGCCTGCCCGCGAGCGCCCGGTAGATCCCGCCGAGCGGCTCGAGCCCGACGAGGTCGCGGAGGGCAAGGACGTAGAGCGGGATCTGGAGCCGCAGCTCGCGGTCGATCTCGCGCGCCGAGTGCGCGCCCTTGCCCGACTTGTAGTCCTGGACGATGCCCCGCGCACTCCAGGGGTCGACGTCGATGCGGTCGATCTTGCCGGAGAGCCAGAGGCCGTCCCCCAGCGCGAGGCCGCGCTGCAGCTCCGGGGCCGCACGGTCGGTGCCGAACGACACCTCCAGGCGGCGCGGGACGAACGGCACCTCGGAGGCGGCCTCGTCCCTGACGAATCCCTCGAGGTCCGCGACGAGCGACTGGCGCAGCTCCGCAGCCTGCAGGTCCGTGAGGTCGAGCCGCACTCCGGACTCGAGCGCGTCGTCGAGGCACCGTCGGACGAGCGCGAGCGCGGCGTCCAGGTTCTCGGCGGTGACGCGCTCCGCGTCGAGCTCCTTCGGCAGCATCGCGTAGAAGCGGTTGAGCGTCGTGTGCACGACCGTCCCGCGAAGGATCGGGTCGGGCTCGGCGTCGATCGTCCTCGGCGCGACGACGCGCTCGACGAGCCAGGCCGAAGAGCAGTCCGCGAACCGCTCGAGCTCGGTCGCCGAGAATGTCGTCCTGCTCGAGAACCAGTCGAGCACGGCGGGGCTACGCAGGCGCGTCGGGCGCTCGAAGGCGGCGCGGGCGCGCTCGAGGCGACGCGACCACCCGTTCGCGACCGCGAGCGCAGAAGCTGCGTCCGGGTCGTCCACGGAGACACGGGCGAGCGCCCGCAGCCGCTCGCGTTCGCTCGGGGCGGCGTCCAGGGGCCAGGTGAGGCTGGAGAGCGGGCGGCGCTGCGTCGCACGGGAAAGATCGGCGGGGTCGAAGAGGGCACGGACGTCGTGCCAGAACGGGCTCGGCTCGCGCGGCACACCGTCGTCGGTCGCAGCCTCGCGCACCAGGACGAGCCGCCGCAGCGCACGCGTGCACGCCGTGTAGAAGAGGTAGCGGTCGCGCGCGACCGAGCCCGGCCGCTCGAGCCGTCCGCCGAGGGCCCTGCGTGCGTCGTCGTCCAGGAGCGGCGTCGGTCGGTCGCGGCGCGGGAGGCTGCCCTCCTCGAGCCCGAGCAGGACGACGACGTCGAACGCGCGCGTTCGCGCGCGAGCGTAGTCCAGCACCGCCACGCGGCCGGTCTCGCCTGCGGGGCCCGGCCGAACGCGAGCCCGCTCGAGCGCCGCGAGCACCTCGTCCGGCGAGATCGCGGCTCCGTCCGTGGACGCGACCACGGCGAGCTCGGCGAGCGTGCGCTCGGCAGCGTCGTACGCACGCGCGTCCCCCCGGGCGTCTCCCGCCGTCGGCGGCGACCCGAGCCCCCAGGCGTTGCGGACCATCGTGCGCAGGAGCACGGACGCTCCCGCGATCGAATCCGGGGCTGCTCGCAGGTCGGCCAGCGCGGGCACGGGTGCTCCCCGCAGACGTTCGCTCTCCTCCTCGACGCGGCCCGCGTCCTCGACGGCGCGGCCGCGAAGCCGGCCCTCGACGAAATCCACGGAGCGTCGCTCCAGGCCCGAGAACGGCGAGCGGAGGAACGCGAAGAGATCGGCGCGTCCGGTCTCGAGCCACGCGAAGCGGAGGATCGAGACGAGCGCACGGCCCAGTGCCGTCTCGCCCAGCCGCGCCCCGTGCTCGATCGCGTAGGGGACGCCGAGCGCGGGGAGCACGGCGGCGAGCGGCGCCCGCCAGCGGTCGGGCGACTCGCAGACGACAGCGATCCGCTCCGCCGGCGTCCCCTCCTCGAGCGCGCGAAGCAGCTCCGTCCCGACCAGCTCGACGGTGCCTCGGGTCCCCGCGCCCTCGAGGAATGCCACGGCTCCGTCGAGGGCAGGCCCGGTCGGAGGGGAGTCGACGAACAACGTACGCTCGACGTGCTCGAGCGGCGCGGGGAGCGGCCGGACGACCGGCCGGGGCACCTCCTCGATCGCGTTCCCCGCGAGCCTCGCGAGGTCGGCGACGGTGCCCTCGAGCGCGTCGAAGGCCGCCCGCGCCGGCTCGTAGGGGATCGAGACGGTGACGTCGGTGCGCGCCGAGAGCGTCTCCAGCAGCACCCACTCGGCGGCGGTCAGGTCCTCGAACCCGTACGCGAGCACCGGCTCGCCGGTCCAGGCACCCAGGTCGGAGGCGAGGCGTTCCGCCGCTCGCCTGCGCAGGCCGTGCCGGTCCCACATTCCGAGCCGCTCCAGCTCTTCGCCGTAGCTCGCCGCAAGCAGCGCGAGGTCCCCGTCGAGCCGGTCCGGCTCGACGAGCGCCGACTCGAGCTCGCCGAGCGCGGCTCCGAGCGCGTCGGCGAACCCACTCGAGCCGGCCGACGCGGCGAGACCGTCGAGCTGCGTGCGCGCGATCGCACGCCGGACGGCGAGCCACCTCTGTGCCTCGGTGGCGACGGGCCGCGCCGAGGGGTCGTCGAGGGCAACGTGCTCGAAGAGATCGTCGAAGGTGGCGATGCGGCCCGAGAGCAGGGCGCTGCGGCGTCGGAGGAGGTCCCGCTCGACCCGCTCGACGTCCGCGCGGTTCGGCACGATGAGCCACGGGTCTCGCTCGAGCACGGCCAGGTAGCGCTCGAGGAGCAGCGCGACCTTGCCGGCATGCGCCGGCCCGACGACGAGCGAGAGGGCCATCCGTCCATGGTAATCCGGGCCCCTGACGCGAATTCGTACGCGCCCGGCCGCCTTCGTGCAAAGAGCGGGAAAGCGTGGTGGCCGGCACCGTGGCGGTGACGGTCGCCCCGTCGGGTCGTTGTCCGGTGACTGTCACCCGAGGGTGACAGTCACCTGCTCTCTCGTCAGGCAGCCGCTTTCGGCCGCCGGCCGCGGCGTGCGACCTCATGGCCTGGCATGCCGCCGGCGCAAGCGTCGCAGAGATCCGCCTGCTTCGAGCGCCGCCTGGCATCGGTGTAGTTGACGCGCATCACGGCGCCCTTTCCCTCGTCCACTTCCGTACCGCAGTTGTCGCACACGAGGATGGTCTTTCTCGCCATCAATTCCTCCTGGATGTTCAAGCAGTTGGGGGAACGGAACATTAGAAAATGATCTCGGAAAGCGCAAGCGGAATGACCCACGGCTTTTCCCTCGCATAGGATCCCGCCATGCACACGATCGTCGTCCTCGAAGGCGACCAGACCGGCCAGGAGCTTCTCGAGGAAGCGCTCCGCGTGCTCGCGCCCGACGTCGTCGGCAGCGAGCTCGACTTCCCTCGCTTCGACCTCTCGCTCGAGCGGCGGCGGGCAACGGACAACGCGGTGGTGTACGAGGCCGCGGCCGCGATCCGGGAGCACGGCTATGGGCTGAAGGCGGCCACGGTCACACCGGAGACGACGGGCGACGTCGGCTCGCCGAACCGCATCCTGCGCGAGGAGATCGGCGGCAAGGTGATCGTCCGCACGGGCCGGCGCATTCCCGGTGTCGTCCCCTTCGGCGGGGTCCACGCGCCGATCTCGGTCGTGCGGATGGCGGTCGGCGACGCCTACGGCGCCACGGAATGGCGCGAGGGCGAGGGTGACGACGAGGTCGCCTTCAGGACCGAGCGCATCGAGCGGCGGATCTGCCACGCGGTCGCCGAGTTCGGATTTCGGCAGGCCGAGCGCATGGGGGCGAAGGTCTTCGGCGGCCCCAAGTACACGGTGAGCCCCATCTACGAGGGCATGCTCAAGGAGGAGATGGACGCCGCGGCCGCCCGCCACCCGGACGTGCCCTACGAGCCGCAGCTGATCGACGCCACGTTCGCGCTCCTCGTGTCCTCGAGCGGCGCGCCGCTCGTCATCCCTGCGCTCAACCGCGACGGCGACATCCTCTCCGATCTCGTCCTCCCGCTCTTCGGCTCGATCGCAGGCTCCGAGTCGCTGCTCGTCGCGTTCGGCGACGACTTCGAGCCGAGCGCGCTGATGGCCGAGGCTGCGCACGGGACCGCGCCCGCCCTCGAGGGCAAGGACATCGCGAACCCGATGGCGATGATCCTCGCCGGCGCGGTCCTGCTCTCGCACGCGGACGAGGAGGAGCTGCAGACCGCGGGCAGGGCGATCCGGGAGGCGTGCCTGGAGGCGGTCGCCGAGGGCCTCCGCACGGCCGACCTGGGTGGGCACAGCGGCACGGCGGCGTTCACCGACGAGGTGATCCGCCGGACGAGGACGAAGCTCGACGTCTGGGCGTCGCTCTGAGCATGGTTCCGGGTACGGCGCCGCGGCGCCGCCAATAGAGTCTCGTCCGCATGCGAGTCGCGGTCCCGAGGGAGACGGCTCCCGGAGAGCGACGGGTGGCGCTCGTCCCCGAGACCGTCTCGAAGCTGCGCGACGGCGGGTTCGAGATCACCGTCGAGCGGGGAGCGGGCGAGGCGGCCGGCTTTCCGAACGCCGCCTACGCCGAGGCCGGCGCCGACCTCGCGGACTCGGGCTCGGTCGTCGCCGGCGCGGACGCCGTCGCCCGGGTGGCACCGCCGAGTGCGAAGGAGGCCGATGTGCTCGCCTCCGGCACCGTGCTCATCGGCTTCCTGCAGCCACTGACGGACCCCGAGGGAATCGCGCGGCTGCGCGAGCGCGGCGTGGTCGCGTTCGCGATGGAGTCGATCCCGCGCATCACGAGGGCCCAGTCGATGGACGCGCTGTCCTCGCAGGCCACGGTGGGCGGGTACAAGGCGGTCCTGCTCGCGGCGGATCGCGTGCCGAAGCTCTTCCCGATGCTGATGACGGCGGCAGGGACGATCGCGCCGGTTCGAGCGCTCGTGATCGGCGCCGGCGTGGCGGGGCTGCAGGCGATCGCCACCGCGCGCCGCCTGGGCGCGGTCGTGTCCTCGTTCGACGTGCGTCCGGCCGTGAAGGAGCAGGTCGAGAGCCTCGGCGCGTCCTTCCTCGAGCTCGGCGTACGTGCCGAGGAGACCGAGGGCGGATACGCGACCGAGCTCACGCCCGAGCAGCAGGCGCTGCAGCAGACGGCCCTCGAGGAGCGGATCCCCGAGTTCGACGTCGTGATCACGACGGCGGCGGTGCCCGGCCGGCCCGCGCCGAAGCTCATCCCCGCGAGCGCGGTCGAGCGGATGCGGCCGGGCTCGGTCATCGTCGACCTCGCCGCCGAGAGCGGCGGAAACTGCGAGGTCACGGTCCCGGGCGAGGTCGTCGAGCACGGGGGCGTCGCGGTCGTCGGCACGACGAACCTGCCCTCGCTGATGGCCTACCACGCGAGCCAGCTGTACTCGCGCAACGTCGCGGCGCTCCTCCAGCACCTCGCGCCCGAGGGGGAGCTCCACCTCGACTGGGAGGACGAGATCACCTCCGGGGCGTGCGTGACCCGGCCCGAGCCGGACGAGGGAGGCTGATGGACGTCCCGCTCGTCATCGAGCTGACGATCCTCGTGCTCGCGGCCTTCCTCGGCTTCGAGGTCATCTCGAAGGTGCCGACGATGCTCCACACGCCCTTGATGTCGGGCGCGAACTTCATCCACGGCATCGTCATCGTCGGCGCGATCCTCGTGCTCGGGGGCGCCGAGGACACGTTCACGAAGGCGGTCGGCTTCGCGGCGCTCGTCCTCGCGACCGCCAACGTCGTCGGCGGCTGGTTCGTCACCGACCGCATGCTCGGCATGTTCAAGCGACGTCCCGAGCCACCGAAGGACAAGACTTCGTGATCGTCGCCCACAGCGCAGCCGCGGAGCGGCTGTGCTTCAGGGGTGTCGGCGCGACCGGCCTCCGCGCGAGCGGATACCGGTCGCTGCGGAGGAATGGATGATCTCCGACCCGGACGTCGTCGGCCTCCTCTATCTCGTCACGATCGCGTGCTTCATCGTCGCCCTCAAGTTCCTCTCCTCCCCGAGGCACGCGCGCAAGGGAAACTGGGTCGGCGGGGCGGGGATGCTCGTCGCGATCGCGACGACGCTCCTGCTCGAGGGGCTCGAGAACTGGGCGCTGATGGTCGTCGGGCTCGCGATCGGAACCGTTGTCGGCCTCGTCGGCGCGCGCACGGTCCGCATGACCGCGATGCCGCAGATGGTCGCGATCTTCAACGGCGTCGGTGGTGGCGCCGCAGCGCTCGTCGCGCTCGCCGAGTGGCACAACGCCGTCGAGCTCGGCTCCGACGAGACGGTCTCGATCGTCCTCTCGGCGCTGATCGGCTCGATCTCCTTCGCGGGCTCGGTCGTCGCCTTCGCGAAGCTGCAGGAGCTCGTCCGTGGGCGCCCGATCGTGTTCCCGGGACAGAACGTCGTGAACGTCCTCGTCCTCCTCGGCGCTGCCGCGCTCGGGGTGGCAGCGGTCGCGGGAGTGGACGACCAGTGGCTCCTGTACGGGCTCATCGGGCTCGCGCTCGCCTTCGGCGTCATGTTCGTGCTGCCGATCGGCGGGGCGGACATGCCGGTCGTGATCTCGCTCCTGAATGCGTTCACGGGGCTGGCCGCGTCGGCGACGGGCTTCGTCCTCGACTCGACCGTCCTCATCGTCTCCGGGATGCTCGTCGGGGCGGCGGGGACGCTGCTCACGCTGCTCATGGCGAAGGCCATGAACCGCTCGATCGCGAACGTGCTCTTCGGCGCCTTCGGGCAGGTGCAGGCCGCCGCGGGCGGCCCCCGGGCCGACGACGGAAGGACGGTGCGCGCGACGTCGCCCGAGGACGTCGCCGTGCAGCTCTCCTTTGCCCGGAAGGTGATCGTGGCACCCGGGTACGGGATGGCGGTCGCGCAGGCACAGCACGACGTGCGGCAGCTCGCCGACCTGCTCGAGGAGCGCGGCGTCGACGTCAAGTACGCCATTCACCCGGTCGCCGGGCGGATGCCGGGGCACATGAACGTCTTGCTCGCGGAAGCGAACGTGCCCTACACGCAGCTCTTCGAGATGGACGAGATCAACCCGGAGTTCCCGCAGACCGACGTCGTCCTCGTCATCGGCGCGAACGACGTGACGAACCCGGCCGCGCGGCACGACACTGCGAGCCCGATCTACGGCATGCCCATCCTCGACGTGGACAAGGCGGCCAGCATCGTCGTCATGAAGCGGTCGATGAACCCCGGCTTCGCGGGCATCGACAACGAGCTCTACCTCGACCCGAAGACGACGATGCTGTTCGGCGACGCCAAGGACTCCGTTCTCAAGCTGGTCGCCGCCGTCAAGGCGACGTAGCTTCGCTCTGTGGAGCGATTGCCACGCTCTCGGCGTCTCTACAGGGCACAGGCACTGTACGACGGCGGCTCAAGGCGTACGGCGCCCGGAGCGTCGCAGCGCCGAGCGCGAGTGCGAGCACCGTCACGCCGACGACGACCGCGACGTCGAGCCAGAACCGGGCGTCCAGCGCCGACTCGGTCGCTGCACGGGAGAGCGCGTCGTAGGCGTACGTGAACGGCATCAGCGCCGCGATCCACTGCAACCACTCCGCCATCTGGTCGCGTGGCACGAGCAGGCCGCAGAGGAGGATCTGCGGGAGGATGAGCGCGGGCATGAACTGCACCGCCTGGAACTCCGTTCGCGCGTAGGCGCTCGAGAACAGCCCGAGCGCCATCCCCAGGACGGCGTTCGCGACCGCGAGCAGGACGATGAGCACCGTCGAGCTCGCCGCCTGGAGGTCGAGCAGGCCGAAGCCGACCGTGGAGACGACGACGCGACCCAGCTAGCGCTGCCACGTGACCGAGCGTGCCCCGGACGAGCCGGTGCACCGGGGCGAGCGCTACGAAGGAGGTGGCCCCGACCGAAGGCCGGGCCAACCTCTCCCCTCTCCCAGGGACGCCATCGAGGCCCAGGACGCGACAACCTCCACCTACCGCGATCCGGTTGTCATTGAGCCCGCGGCCCGCAAGGTCCCGTCGCGGTGCTCACCGGGGCACGTTCGTGGCGGCGCTACGAGTCGAGGAGCCGCGCCGGCTCGAAGAGCTCGAGCAGCGGGTCGCGCTCGCCGAGGATCGCCCTCGCCACGAGCCGGCCGCAGGCGAAGCCGAGCACGTTGCCGTGACCCGAGTAGCCGCCCGCCACCCATGCCCCCTCCACTCCGGGAACCGGGCCGACGACCGGAAGGAAGTCGAAGACGAGGCCGAAGATGCCCGCCCAGCGGTAGTCGACGCGGAGCGCGCGGCCGGCAAGCGACGCCACGAACTCCTCGAGCGCGTCCTGCACTGCCGGCGTCGTCACCTCCTCGGCGGTGAACTCCTCCTGCAACGAGACGTCGCGGAACCCTCCCGCCACGAGGCGCCCGTCCTCGGCCTGGTGCCAGTAGTCGAAGCCGTGCCGGCCGTAGTGGGGGACCTCGAACCGGCGCTCCGCAAGCGGCTCCGTCGCGATCACCTGGCCCCGCGTCGGGACGACGAGGCCCTCGAGCTCGCCGAGGAGGCCGCTCGGGTATCCGTCCGTCGCGACGACGACGGTCTCGGCGCCGGTCTCCCCGATCGCCTCCACCCGCTCGCCCTCACAGATCTCGACACCGGCCCCTGCGGCCCGCTCGGCCAGTCGCCGAACCAGGCGGGCGGGCTGCAGCGCGCCGTCGCCGGGATGGAAGAGCGCCGCGGTGTAGCGGTCCGGGAGCGGCGGCTCGAGCTCGTCCTGCCACTC
>Ga0209382_10007084_pt1 | contig 14346 bp, 10 predicted proteins | sample SoiMetdeltSBSDD5_FD_187599 | JGI IMG/M metagenome (GOLD analysis project Ga0209382, IMG submission 187599) | Bulk soil microbial communities from a Populus tree surrounding site in Tennessee, USA - Soil MetaG P. deltoides SBSDD5 (SPAdes) (version 2) | ecosystem: Environmental > Terrestrial >... | reverse complement strand
GAGTTGACGGCAGAAGCGACGATCCCGGACATGCCGGAGGTCCGCGCCTGGGCCGGCCGAGTCAGTCCGGCGATGGAACGCGACTTCGCGCAGTCCTTCGAGCAGGAATCGCCTGCCGACTTCCCGCGTGGCGCCGACGGCGTCGTCCGCTACCCTCATCTCGCGTTGTCCGGAGGCGGCGCGAACGGTGCTTTCGGCGCAGGGTTCCTGAACGGCTGGTCGACGACCGGGAGCCGTCCGGTCTTCAAGATCGTCACCGGCGTGTCCATGTCCACGGGTGCGCTGATGGCGCCGTTCGCGTTCCTCGGACCGCAGTACGATGACGCGCTGCATGAGTTCTACACGACGACGACGCGCGACATCTTCGCCATCGGATCGATCGGATCGATCCTGATCTCGCTCCTGCGCGGCGATTCGCTCGTCGACACCGGGCCGCTCGCTACACTGATTGCGCGGCACGTCGACGCCGAGTTCCTGGATCAGGTCGCCGACGCGCACAATCGCGGTCGGCGGCTTTACATCGGCACAGTCGACCTCGATTCCCAGCAATTCGTCGTGTGGAACATGGGGCTGATCGCCGCAAGCGGCCGAGCGGAAGCGCTGGAGCTCTTTCGTAAGGTCATGCTCGCCTCTGCGTCCATCCCGATCGTGTTTCCGCCGGTGTTCTTCGAGGTCGAGGCCGATGGGCGGATCTACGACGAGATGCACGTCGACGGCGCCGTCGCGGCGACCGTCTTCCTGAACGTCGGGGTTTTCAGGCCTTCCCTCATCCGCGAGCGCGCAGGACTCGGGGCAGGGAGGGAGGACATCTTCGTGATCCACAACGGACAACGGAGCACAACCTCAAGCCCGACGCCGCGGTCCCTGCGCGGAATCACCGCGCGGGTCATCGAGGCCTCCGGCCGGGCGGGGGTGGTCGGGGCTCTCTTTATCATCTATGCCTTCGCGCAGCGCGAGCAGGCGAGCTTTCACTGGGTCACCATCCCAGAAGGCGTGGAAATCCCCGGCACCGGAGCCTTCGACCCGGCGAAGATGACAGAGCTCTACGAGGTCGGTTACCGGACCGCGCTTGCGGGGCCCGTCTGGTCCGTGGATCCTCCGGGACTGCCAAGCGAAGGTTCTCCACCCTGACCGGCGAGAATGTAAGCCGGCACCGCCGAACTAGGGCATTCTGACGGAGTATCGTGCATCGCGCATCTTACTCAGTCGACGGCTCGCGAGCGCTAAAGATTAACAGGAAGCGCTATCTTGAGCGACATTACCGTAACATTCCTGATCGTGCTCACAGCCGTGGGGTTACTCGTCTGGAACCGTATTCCTGTGGCGCTAATGCTAGTGGATCTATTCGCCAGTACTTTAGGGTCGTTGTCTATTCCTGGACCTCATTTCCCGGGATTCCTGGCGCCGAGCTAGATCGGTTTCCCGCTCCATCTGCAGCGCTATTCGTTCGATGTTTGCAATCAGTTGTTGCGAGCTGAAACTTTCTCTGGAGATCATCTCCAGGTTGTATTGAATGGCGTTACGAATGTCTCGATTCGGATCCCAGAACTGTCCAATATTAAATCCCTGTGTTCGGCTAATGTTATTGAGAAAACTGTCGATCCCGCGCATCCCGCTTTCGATTTCTTTTAAGCCGCGTTGTCGATCGCCCTCCTGGATCAAGGTCAAACCCAGATAAAGTCTCGCGATATTCTCTTCTCGATCGCCGGAAATCGCCCGCTCCAGGCTTTGGCGGGCTTGGGGAAATTGATCGGTAAGATATTGCGTGCGGCCGACGTAGCTCCAGATGCTCTGCCTCGGAGAGCTCCCGGTCGTGAACACGAAGTTGGGGTTGCTGTCGGCGACGGTCTGAAAAAAGCCGAGGGCGGCTTCATCGTCTCCCCCAATCAGCGCGCGCCGGCCTGCCTGAAAGGCGCTTCCGGCCTGCATCGTGGTACACGCAGAAAGAAAAGTGCATATGGTAAGTAAAATTAAGCAAGCGGCGCTTTTCATAAAGCTCCTGTCCCTGTTCGAAAGATATGGGTTTCGCCCCTTCGCTCGCTTTTCGCCCGCGGCACGTCGGTGCACAGGCCCTCGAAAACCATCTCAGCCCGCGACAAGTTAAACTTGTATCTTATTTTAAGAATCTACAAATCTGTTATCGGGAATAACCGGATTCGTGATTCCAATTTCCTTAGGAAGGAGCCATAGCCAAAATCAGTAATATTCCGGTTGACCGTCAGGTTGTTCGCATGATTAGAGTAGCGGAGCTTGAGCTCCGTTTGCGCGGCCGCGGTTTAACAACGTAAGCAAGGGGGTCCATCCCTATAGTCGTGACGCTTTATTGGCGCTCCTAATCCGAGCGTCCTTGAGCAAGAGCGAATTCGTAACTCGTTTGTCTAGCAACGGACGCGGATCGAACCGCAAGGGAGGAAGCAGATGGATGCAGCAACAGTCGCCAAACCCGCAAGCCAGGTCTCGGCCTGGCATGCCTTGGCCGCGGACGAAGTCGTGCAGCGCCTGAACAGCAACGTACGGTCGGGGCTGGATAGCGCCGAGGTCTCGCGCCGTCTCCAGAAGTACGGTCCGAACCGTCTGCCGGAAGGCAAGAAGCAGGGGCCGTTCATGCGCTTCCTGCTGCAGTTCAATAACGTCCTGGTCTACGTCCTGCTGGGCGCCGGGTTCGTCAAGCTGATGGTTGGCCTGTGGCTCGACTCCGCGATCATCCTCGGCGTCGTAGTCATCAATGGATTGCTCGGGTTCCTCCAGGAAGGCAAAGCTGAGAAGGCGCTGGATTCGATCCGCAACATGCTTTCCGCCGAGGCCCGGACCGTGCGCGGCGGCGAGACCCGCCTGATCCCATCCGAAGAACTGGTGCCCGGGGACATCGTGCTGCTCGAGTCGGGCGACAAGATCCCCGCGGATTTGCGCCTCGTCGACGTGAAGAACCTGCGGACGGAAGAGGCGGCGCTCACCGGCGAGTCGGTTCCCATCGACAAGACCACCGATGCCGCGGCCGAGAAATCGACCGTCGGAGACCGGGAAGGCATGGCGTTCTCGGGAACCTTGGTCGCGTCTGGCCGTGGGACCGGGGTGGTCGTCGCGACCGGCACCGACACCGAGCTGGGCCGCATCAATCAGATGATGACCGCGGTCAGCGCGCTCGAAACGCCGTTGCTCCGCCAGATCAAAAAGTTCGGCTACGCGATCACCGCGGTAATCGGCGTGGTGATCGTTATCGTCTTCACCTATGGGAGGTGGGTGAGGGGGATGGATTTTATCGAGATCTTCCAGGCGGTGGTCAGCATCGCGGTGTCGGTCATTCCGGAAGGGTTGCCTGCGCTGATCACTGTCACCTTGGCGATCGGCGTCCAGCGCATGGCCCAGCGCCATGCCATCATACGGCGCCTACCGGCGGTTGAAACCCTCGGCTCGGTGTCGCGGATTTGCTCCGATAAGACCGGCACGCTAACGCTCATGGAAATGATGGTGGTGTCGTCGGTCACGGCCGAATCGGCTTACACAGTGACGGGCGATGGCTACGCGCCGGAAGGCCAGGTCCTGAACGACGGGAAGCCCGCAGGGGAAGATTCGGTCCTCAAGCTCATGGGGCGCGTTTCCATGCTCTGCAACGACGCCGAGATTCGCCAGGAGGAAGGGATCTGGAAGGTAGAGGGCGACCCGACCGAGGGGGCGCTCTATCCGTTCGGGAACAAGCTCAGGCTCGATCGGAAGGCCGAGCAGGACGCGTATCCCCGCATCGACGCGATCCCGTTCGAATCGGAACATAAGTTTATGGCCACCTTGCACAAAGACGCCGGCGGCAAGCAATTTATCCTGGTGAAGGGTGCGCCGGAGATCATCCTCGAGCATTGTGATCGGCAGGCGACCAAAGACGGACCGCCTGCAACGATCAACCGCGATCATTTCATGAAAGCGTCGGACAAGCTCGCGGCGCAGGGTGAGCGCGTGCTGGGACTGGCGTGGCTCGAGGATCCGGGTGTTAAAGCGGGGAACCTCGGTCCGGCGGATCTGCCGAAGAACCTGGTGCTTCTTGGGCTGATCGGGCTGCTCGATCCGCCGCGCAAGGAAGCGATCGAAGCCGTCAAGGAATGCCACGCCGGCGGTATCCGCGTGACGATGATCACGGGTGATCACAGGATCACCGCCGCGGCCATCGCCAAGATGCTGGGTATCGGCGACGGGAAGACGGCAGTCACAGGCGCCGAGATCGAGGAGATGAACACCGCAACGCTGCAAGAGCGGGTCCAGGACGTCGACGTGTTTGCGCGCGCGAGCCCCGAGCACAAGCTCCGTCTCGTGAAGGCGATCCAGGCCAACAAGCAGATCGTGGCAATGACTGGCGACGGGGTGAACGATGCGCCTTCGCTCAAGAAAGCCGACATCGGCGTCGCCATGGGAATCAAGGGCACCGAGGTCACCAAGGAGGCGGCCGAGATGGTGCTCGCCGACGACAACTTCGCCTCGATCACTGCGGCCGTTAAGGAAGGGCGCACCGTCTACAACAACATCGAGAAGGCGATCCTCTTCATGCTGCCGACCAACGTCGCCCAGGCGCTCGTCATCATGGTAGCGATCTTTGTGGGCTTCACCGCGCCGATCACGGCGCCCCAGATCCTCTGGGTCAACATGGTAACGTCCGTCGCGCTGGGGCTGGTCATCTCCTTCGAGCCCCACGAGATCGATGTCATGCAGCGGCCGCCACGCGCGGTCGATCTTCCGATCCTGGACGGCTTCGGGATCTGGCGCGTCATCTTCGTCGGGCTGGCGCTGCTCGCACTCACCTTGTGGGCGTTCTTCTGGATGAAGTCGCAGGGCGCCTCGGACGCGCTTGCGCGCGCGGTCGCGGTGAATGCGCTCGTGATCGGCCAGATCTTCTATCTGCTCAACAGCCGCTACAAGCTGGACTCGTCCCTGTCCCTCAAGGCGCATCTCGGCAACAAGTACTTGGCTTGGGGCATCGGCGCAGTCGTGGTGTTGCAGCTCTTATTCACGTACGCGCCACCGCTTCAGGCGCTGTTCGAGACCGAAGCCATTCCGCTGTGGGTGTGGCCCCGGCTGATCCTCGGCGGCTTCGTGTTCTTCCTCGTCGTGGAGGCGGAGAAGTTCATTATCCGCTCGATGCGCCTGTCGCGCACTGGCCCTGTCTCGGCTGAAGCAACTGCGTGAAGCATGATGCGACTTGGGGAGTGGCACAAATTTTAAAGGGTCCCGGCGTGATCCTCGAAGCGAGAGGTGAAATTGATGGCGACCACCGATGAGCGCTTGAAACGTAAGCAATACGAGAAGGCGCTGCGCGAGCTGCAGGTCGAGCTGTGCGCGCTGCAGGAATGGGTCAAGGAAAAAGGGCTGCGGGTGATCGTGGTCTTCGAAGGGCGCGACGCCGCCGGCAAGGGCGGTGTGATCAAGGCAATCACCGAGCGCGTCAGCCCGCGCGTGTTCCGCGTGGTGGCGCTACCGGCGCCGTCCGAACGCGAGAAGTCCCAGCTTTACATGCAGCGCTACCTCCAGCACGCCCCGGCGGCCGGCGAGATCGTGATTTTCGACCGCAGCTGGTACAACCGGGCGGGCATCGAGTACGTGATGGGCTTCTGCTCGAAAGCGCAGCACCAGCGATTCCTCAAGGTCTGCCCCGAGTTCGAGCTGTACATCGTGGATGACGGCATCCAGCTGATCAAGTACTGGCTCGAAGTGAGTGAGCCCGAGCAGAAACGCCGCTTCGAGGCCCGCATCACAGACCCGGTGCGCCAGTGGAAGCTGAGCCCAACGGACCTGTGCTCGCGGAGCCGATGGTTCGAGTACTCGCGGGCTCGCGACATCATGCTCGAAGCCACGGACACGGAGTTTGCCCCCTGGTACATCGTCCCCTCGGACGACAAGCGGCGCGCGCGCCTCAACTGCATCCGTCACCTGCTCAGCCTGATCCCCTACAAGGAAGTAAAGCGCAAGAAGGTGAAGCTTCCCAAGCGATCCAAGAAGGACACCTACGACGACCAGGCGACGCTCAAGGGCAGGCAGTTCATTCCCGCGAGATACTAGCGAATAGCTGTCAGAAGGTCTGGGGCATTGCTGCCCCACGCCGTCGGCAATATTCTGCTTACCGGCCTGGGGCTGCTGAGGCGACAGGATTGCCATGGTCATGAACAAACTGATTTACGCTTCGGTCTGGAGGGGCATTTGGAGCCTGACGGTGATTGCATTCGCGCTGGGCGGAATCTCGCTTCGAGCCGAGGCGGGCGAGGTCTTCACGGGAGTACGATCTAAAGGTGCGGTCCGTTGCGGGGTCAGCGAAGGATTGCTGGGATTTTCTCTAAAAGAACCGAACGGAAGATGGGGCGGACTGGACGCGGATTTCTGCCGCGCGGTGGCGACGGCGACTCTGGGGGATCCGCAAAAGGTCGTCTTCGTTCCCCTGATCACGTCCGCCAGATTTCTTGCGTTGCGTTCCGGTCAAATCGATCTCCTGGCCCGCCATACAACTTGGACCCTCGGACGGGAGGTTGGATTGGGTGTTCACTTTACCGGGATCTTGTACTACGACGGGCAGGGATTCATGGTCATGCGCAAAAGCGGCATCGCCAAGATCGACAATCTAAACGGCGCGACGATCTGCGTCGAGACTGAAACAACCAGTAAGGAGAACATGGACGACTATTTTCGGGCGCGCGGTTGGAAATATCAGCCCGTCCTCGTTAAATCCTTAGTCGAAGCGATGGCTGCTTTCTCCGCAGGGAACTGCCAAGCCTACACTTCAGACCGCGGCCAGCTTGCTTCGGCAAGGGCGACGGCGCCGGGTGGACCGGGAGCTTATGTCATCCTGCCAGGCGATATCGCAAAGGAACCCCTCGGCCCTGCGGTGCTCCGTGGCGACGAAGAATGGTTCACTTTGGTGAAATGGGTTTTATTTGCGCTGGTCGCGGCAGAGGAGTACGGCATTACCCGCGAGAACGTACAGGTAAAGAGACAACAAAAAACGGATCCGATGCTGCAAGATTTCTTCGCGGTGAGCGACCGCTACAGCAAAGCCTTGGGAGTCAAACCTGACTGGGTCGCGAAAACGGTCGAGAGCGTGGGCAACTATGGGGAGATTTTCGAGCGCAACCTTGGCGCGCAAAGCGCCCTGAAGCTGGAGCGCGGCTTCAATCGTCTCTGGACGCGCGGCGGTTTGATGTACGCTCCGCCGTTTCGCTAATCCTGATGAGTGATCTACAAGCAATTATAACCTTTGTTGTCTTTGGCACGGTCCTGCTGGCGATTGTCTTCGATCTCCTCGACATGGCGCTGGCCGCGCTGCTTGGGGTTAGCACCTTGACCGCGGTTGGGGTTTTCACCCTGCAAGATATTTTGAATGTTGTCAGAACATTCGGCGGACCGCTGGCTCTCTTGTTTGGCGGCATGGTGGTAGCACGCACTTTGATGCCCACCGGCCTGTTCGATTACATCGGCAATATATTTCTGCGGGCGACCCGAGGCAGCGGTAAACGGTTTCTCCTGGGTGTGGTCGTGCTGGTTGTCCTTTGCGCTTTTTTGCCTAATGCGACCACGGTGTTACTGTTGGCGCCCATTGTCATCCGGGTTGCTACGGCGTTGAAGGTGGATCTGGTCCCGCCGCTGGTGCTGATCGCGATCGTGAGCAACTCCGCCGGCCTGCTTATTCTTGTCGGTGATCCTGCCACCTTTTTGGTCGGCAGCTCCATCGGCATGACATTCACCCAGTATCTCAGGCAAGTAAGTCTCGGCGGCGTATTGTCTTTGTTGATGATTGTGCCACTGCTGCCTTGGGTCATGGGTAATATCTGGCGGACTCGGTGTGCTCTAACGGCGGATTTGAAGCCAGAGCCGCTCAAGCATCCACTTTTCGCCGCGTCTTCACTTGTGGTTCTCGCCGTAATGGTGCTGCTTTTTCTTTTCGGTGACTTCCTACCGGTACGAATTGTTCCCCCTAGCACTGCCATCATCGGTTGTTCGTTGGCCTTGCTCAGTGCCTATGGCGCTAAGATCGAACCGATTGACAAAGTGCTCAGCGATATCGACTGGAAGACACTGGTTTTTCTCGCCTGTATGTTCTGCTTGGTGGAGGCTTTGACGAAGACCGGTGTCCTTCACGGTTTGTCTCAGAGCTTGTACGGCTGGCTTGGCGTTGATGTGCTGGCAGTAGCCCTCGTGATGCTTGCCACCGGCGGACTGGTCGGAACTGTCGTCGCCAATATCCCCGTGGTCGCGGCGATGGTCCTGATCGTCAAGGGCTATTTTGTGATCGCGCGGTTGGTACCGGAAGACGCCTTAGGAGCCACCTTTGTAGAATGGCCGGTAACCACGCTACCCGTTTTTGTGGCAATGATGTTTGGGGGAACTCTAGGCGGTAACGGGACAGTGATCGGCGCTTCAGCCAATATCGTTTGCGCCGGTATCAGCGCTCGACACGGTAAACCCTTGACGTTCGTAACTTTCATGCGCTACGGGATACCGATCATGATTTGTCAGCTAGCCGTGTCGGCGCTTTATGTGTTGGGGCTTTACTATTTGACAGGTCGGTGACCAATGCGTATCAGCCGGCAGCAAAGATAGTCAATGGACAGTTCCTCGGTAATAAAGATACTGGGCGGGCTGGGCTTATTCCTGCTCGGAATCCACCACCTCACCGAGGGCCTGAAAGGTCTTGCGGGCGACTCGCTACGCCGCGCGCTCCAAAGGCTCGTTGCCGGTCGCTTCAGCGCGGTTGCATCCGGTGCGCTCTTCACGGCGGTGATTCAATCCTCCACCGCGGCCATCCTCACCGTCATCGGCTTCGTCAACGCGGGACTGGTCACCTTCTCGCAAGCGGTCGGGATGATCATCGGTGCGACGCTCGGAACGACCTCGACGATCTGGCTGGTAGCCATCTTCGGTCTGCGCTTCAGGATTTCTGCCGCGGCCCTGCCCATGCTCGGCGTCGGCGCCTTTCTCTGGCTGATCGCACGCGGTAAGACGCGATCGCTCGGAGCACTCCTCGCCGGCTTCGGACTGATCTTCACCGGGATCGACTTCCTGCAGACGGGGATGGGAGGCGTTTCGTGGAACCTCGAGGCATTTGCCGGCCGGGTTTCGGCGCGCGGTGGATCCTCGCCGGGATCGGGGTCCTCATGTCGATCATTATGCAGAGCTCGACCGCTGCCGGAGCGGCAACGCTGGTTGCGTTGAACGCGGGCTCCCTGACGTTCGAGCAGGGCTGTGCGATGATCGTTGGGCAGAGTGTCGGAACGGCGGCGACGACGGGGCTGGTGATGGTCGGCGGCGGCCTCGCCGTGCGGCGCTCGGCGCTGGCGCACGACGCGAGTGTAAAAGGGACAGGAACAGAGAGCAGTCGACAAAAAGTCGACCCCCAAGCAGACCAGAAGCGGGACGGTCGGAGAGCTTTCGCAAGCTCCACTGGCTATTTCCCCTGTCTCCGCCAATCGCGGCTACACGACCTTGACGCGCTCAGTTGTCGTTAGCCGAATGCCTCCGTCAGCACCGAAGGTGAGATCGTGGATGTGGAAACTTCCACGATACTTTTCCTCACCGTGGGAGGCGCCCAGAGACACCGACGGCGCGGAGCACAGAACGACATCGCCGCAGGTCCCGATCCAATCCGTATGCCGATGGCCGTGGAGGATGAGGACCCGCGAGGCATAGGGCGCGATCGCTGCCAGAACGTCCGGGGCATTGACGAGTGCGAGGCCGATGCGGTAGCGGAGACTGATCGAAGCCACCGGATACTCCACGACCTGATGATGCAGCAAAATCATCCAGGCGCGACCGGGAGAATTTCGTAGGATCGACTTGAGCGCGCTTAGCTGCGACCGATTAACGATGCCGATCGCATTGGTGAGCAGGAAGTGGCTCGGGGCATTTGAATTGAGGAGAATGAGTCCGTATCCATCATCCCCGGGTGCGGGTTCAACCAACGGGAAGATCGCGTCCCAGATCTTCGCTATCTCCCATCGCCCGCGCAGCGCGCCGCGTTGCGCCAGCGCGCGCAGCAGCTCCACGCGCCCGCCTTCCCGCAGGTAGTCATTGAGCGATGGTCCGAGGGCGCCGGATGCGTGGTCGACCACGTGGGCGCGATCGCCCTGGACCGCATCAAGAGCAAGAACGACGCGGAGCTTGCGGAGCGACTGACTCGTGCTCCACGGCAAATCGAGACTCCCCGGATTGGTGCGGTCGACGATGTTCATATCGTGATTGCCAGGCACAAACGACAAGCGGGCTCGTAACTCGGGATAGTTTCGAAGAAGGTCGATGAACTCCGCCCATTCGGGCCGCGTGCCGGCATCGGTGATATCGCCCGTCACCAAGACACGATCCAAGGGGGTCAACGTGTTGATCGCGGCGAGCTTGCGCAACGCATTGCGAATGCACCGGTTGCCTCGCGGGCCGTGCGTACCGGCTTCCATGCGATAACCGTAGCGCTCGCCGACGAGGTGTAGGTCCGATAGATGCGCCACTCGAGCGACCGACGATTCAGCTTTCGACGGGTTTGGCACCCAATCGAGAACCGGGCCACTGATCGTAAGCTCGCGCCAGAGCCAATACAGGCTCTCGACCACAGTGGATAGGCCGAGGATTACCGCCGCATTGCCGAGCGCCGCCTTTGCCACTGCCCACGGCCGGACGTGCTCGACATCGACAAGTTGGAGGCCCATCGAGACTTCGACGGTCATTGCCAGAGCGATCCCTCCTCCGGCGAGTAGCAGCGCGGCAAGGACGGTGCCGAACCGGCGTCTGCGACTGAGCTGTGGCGGAGTGATCGGCCGACCGGGAAACCTTTCGGCGCCCGCCCGCAGGAGCTCGCGCAAAGCTACGAGGATTGGAACGACCAGGGTGTAGTGGAGATGCCAGAAGCGGTCGACAGCCAATGCGAGAAGCGGTCGGCCGATCCAGAGAGCAGCCCCGACTAGAGCAGCCAAGGAGACGAGCGCGAAGATTGGATAACTTCCCGCCAAAGTCGCCTTGTGGAACATCAGGCGGCCATAGGTGACCACAATTGACGGTGCGATACCCACTAGCAGGGCCGGCCCAATGATTAGAGCCAGAAACCCGATTGACGCCTTCAGAGGATTGAATTCCACCGCGGTGGAGAAAATGATGCTCCGGAGGCCGCGGCCATGCGGGCTCGTGCGGTTGTCGTCGTCATCGCCGCGGCGCAAATCCCAGATGCGTAAGACGGTCATTCTCCTCCTCGGAGCATTTGGTGCCAGCCGTTCGTATGGACTTGTGGCAAAACTCGAATCGCTCTTGAGTCAGCTTCCTGTACCGGCGAAATACTGGACGCCCGGCTTTTGAATGACGCTCACTTCTTCGTAGGTTCATCGGCACCGCAGGTCGAGCTTTTCACAAACATTATGTAAAGGTCCCGTGAAGGAACTCTAACCTCGACGGCGGGACGAGTTCCCCCGCCGTGTGCTCTTTAATTTCGGCTTTATGGCCCGCCGCACGCATCTTTTCGACCAGCTGGTAGGGACTCTTGATATCCTGAAACTCGGGTCCCTTCTTTGTAAGCGCCGATAACGGAATACATTTGCCTTCTTGCCCCGCGAGCAACCATTCGCTGGTTTCCGCCGCCCAAACCGACAGGGTGACTGGCAGGGCAGCGATGAACATCGATCTGCGGATTCTGGCGTAAACCACAAAGCCTTCAAAGCTAATCGGAGTGCAAGGCGATCCGATTGCTCTCGCTGTCGCGAATGATGGCTCGAACTCCTGATCTCATAAAGCAAACAAGTCCATTCGATCATTTAACCGGAAACTGCATCGCGCTTTAACCTTTGCTCCAGCTCCTTGGTCGTCAACCGATACTTGAACGCCTTGCGACCATTGATAAATAAGACGGGGACTTCGTCGCCGTACTTTTCCTGCAGTGCCGGCGACGTATCAATATCGATCTCTTCAAGCGCAAACGGAACGCGGCCCGCGACCCGGCTAAGAGTTGATTTCATATCCTCGCAGAGGCAACAATCTTTTCTCGTGTAGAGCAGCAGTTCGGTTTTCATTGCGTCGTTGGAGGAGCCTGCTCTTTTGGGAACTCCTGCTGCTGCGGGTTGTTTTGAGGTCCGTCTTTTTTTTCATCTCCTCCCCACCCAATAATATGCCTCGGAATTCCAAGAACGCCGAAAACCCATTCCGACATCGTGCTCAGCGGCGCTGGAGTGATGGTGGGCTCTTCGATGGGGCCCTTGATATTGAAGCTTGCGACCAAAAAAGAATTTTTAATGGCCGCGATGCCTCGACCGATCAAAGGGATATAATTGATCGCCGTGTCGATTCCGGCGAACGGACGCACGGCAATAACAAAGTCGATCTCGTCCCTGGCTGCATCGATCTTGCCGGCGCCGGTCATGCGGAGATCGTTGCTATCCACGACCAGGTTTTGCGTCTCGTAAACGCCCCTAGCGATCTTGAAGTCGCCGCTAATGCTGCGAAAGCGAATACCCTCTTTAGCCAAATCGGGCATTTGCAAGCTAAACCACCGGGACAGGTCTAGTAAGTTCAGAATCTGAACCAGGATACGCATGCGGCGGATAGTGCCATCCTCGATTTTAAGGGCGAAAGCACCGTTGAGATTTCGCTTGCGCTCGGCACCGTCTTTCCCGATGGTTTCTACATTTCCTGTCAGATTGACCTTTCCCGTCATTTCGGTGGTGGTCATGTCGAACCAATTTAGAAACGTCTGAACCGGAATGCCCTCGACTTTGGATTGGGCCAATACCCCCAGAGTATCCGGTTTGTCAGCGATGTTGGCAACGCCCCGTAGGGTGCCGCTGCCGGCACGCATCGTCGGATTGATCAGGCGCCAGACGCGCCGGTCGATGGTCACATTGCTGTTGAAATCGGCGAAGTCGAAAGATTTGATGCGCCCTTTTGCGAGGGCGATTTTGCCTTCCCCCTGGAGCTTGGCATAAAACTCCTGCGCCTCCGGATCGATTTGGGAAATCAGATAACTGATGTCGAGATTGGGCGCCGAAAAATCAAACAGCAGCTGCGGCTTTTCCGCGTATCGCCATCGGCCGTTGAAGCTGGCGGGGGAACCGACCAGCAGTCCGTTCAGATTCTGAAAATCGATTCCAGCCTCATCGATTGTGATCTTGCCGGAGAGTTCCCGCAGAGGTTGCAGCAACGGCTCCACGGCGAGTTGGACATTGACCAAATCCAAGTTACCCGTAAACTTGCGACCTTCTTGGGTTCCGAGAGGCCCGTGATAATGAACGAAACCACTGACAATGCCAGGGTCCTGCAAGGAACCAGTAGACAGCAACAGCCGCGCGATCACGCCGGCCTTGACCCCCGTCGAGTCCGCGGACAAGTCGAAAGTCCCGTTGTCGACGCCATAATCCTTCAGCGTCAGTTGAATTTGAATCGGCGATCCCGAAAGCAAGGCTTTGACCTTCTCACCTCGAATCTCCTTTGGTGTGAAAGTCAGATCGCCTTTAACCTCGGTGAGAGAGTATTCGCCCATTCGGAGGCGGGCGTTGTCCAAAACAACTTTACCTTCCGTCTGCAGCGATGCATCGTCGGCCCGGCGCACGGCTAGGTCCATTTTCCCTCTACCGCCCATGTCTTGAACCGAAGCAGCAAGCTTGGAGACTTCAGCCGGTAGGATTCCGACCTTCATTTGCTGATGCAACTCCGTAAGGTCCAGATCGCCGCGCGCCTGAACCTCGAAAGTCGCTTCCCCCGATGGCAAAAGCCGGTAATTGCCGTTGACATCCGAAAGCCGCGACTCACCATAATTGCCCTTGAAGTCATCGAAAGCGAAAACCCCGTTCTCAAGTTTTAGGCGCCCTTGCACCCCGCGAAGTGGAAGATAACCCTCTCCCGCCGGTTTTCCCGCGGCATTGCGCAATTCACCGTCCAACGAGATTCGCCCTTTCGCTATGCTCTCAGGCAGCCGTCGAATTTCACTGAGGTTCCCGTTAATCGCCGCCTTTTTCAGCTGAAACTCTCCCTCTTGCAACGCCCCGATCCAAGTCTCCCATTGGGGGGAGGCGATCATCTTCAACGGCAAATACTTGCGATACACCGTAAACGGTAGAAAGGGTGCCGACAAATTGAGTTGAACATGAGGATCTTGGCTGTCTTTCGATCGCACCTCCCCCCGCAAAGTGAGTTTCAGCTCGTTGGAGCGAAGATCGAAGCGGGAAATCCCCAGCCGCTGCTTTGTCCAATCGATGTCGAAATCGGCCCTACCCTCTCCGGGAGAGAGGGGGGAGGAAAACATATTTGGATCTTCAACGACAAGCTGCGTGAACAAAAGATTCCCCGTGAGGTGGATTTGCTCTGCGAGGTTGCCCTCGATGTGAAATTGGGGCGTTAGAACCCCTTTCACTG
>Ga0209382_10007082_pt1 | contig 14348 bp, 9 predicted proteins | sample SoiMetdeltSBSDD5_FD_187599 | JGI IMG/M metagenome (GOLD analysis project Ga0209382, IMG submission 187599) | Bulk soil microbial communities from a Populus tree surrounding site in Tennessee, USA - Soil MetaG P. deltoides SBSDD5 (SPAdes) (version 2) | ecosystem: Environmental > Terrestrial >... | reverse complement strand
CACAACCACCCGCGCGTACGGGTCAAGGTGGTTGCGAATCTCGGGCAGCTCTGCGTGCGCGGGGGTAGGCGGCGCGAGCGCGGACCCGAGCAGCGCGGTCGCCATGGCAACCACGCCCGCGGTCCGCGCAATCGAATGAAAGGTCAACATGGTATGGCTCTCCCATTGGCGGCGCCGCGTCGGGCGCCCGCCCGTAGGCATGGATCGGTGCAGAGCCGGACACGTCACACCGGCCCCTCACTTCAGGCTACGGACGGAGAGCCCGTCGGGTCATGTCCAGAACTGGACATCGGCCTGGACATCCACCACCCCCGGCCGACGCCGGTCCGGCCGCGCCCAGCCGCGCCCCCGCGTCAGCCGAACACCGGCGTCGCGCGGGTTGACATCCTCGAGCCGGCCACGGCCCGGCCGCGACGTGCCGATCAGACTGCCGCGATGAGCGAGCACGCCGCGCCCACCGCATCGTGTGCCTGCAGCCTCCGGGAGATGGCGGCCAGCCGCTCGGCGACGGAGCGGTCCGCGAGGACGCGCCGCGCCGCCGCCTCCAGCGACTCGGCGGTCAACTCGGCCCGTGGGATGACGGCCGCCACGCCCAGCCGCTCGGCACGGGCCGCGACGCCGCCCTGGTCGCGCCCCCAGGGGACCAGCACCATCGGCACGCCGTGCCACAGCGCCCGCATCACCGACCCGTGCCCGGCGTGGCTGACCATCAGCGCCGCCCGTTCCAGCACGTCGCCGTGCGGGGCGTACTCCACGACGCGGGCATTGGCCGGCAGCGGCCCGAGGTCCGCGCCCGCGTGCGCGCCCGCGGTCAGCAGCGTCCGCACCGGTAGGTTCCCCAACGCGGCCAGGGCCGCGCGGGCGATGGGGAGGTCGTCCTGGGTGTGCGAGCTGAGCGACACCAGCGCCCACGGGTCACCCGATGCGTCGAGGTACCCCGGCCGCTCGGCCGGCGGGTCCCACCACAGCGGCCCCACATACCGGTGGTGGGGCGGCAGGCGGTCGAAGCCGAGGTCGAACTCGGGATCGGAGGCGTGCAGCACCAGCGTCGCGTGCTCGAGGGCCGGGCCGAAGAAGTCCTGGAACACGGGGGCGAACGGGCCGAAGTCGAGGACGAGCGGGCGCGGCGGATGCGGGCCGACGTAGAAGGTGCTGTTCACGACCACCCACGGCAGCCCGAGGTGCTCGGCGGCCGGGCGGAGCGCCACGCTCCCGAACAGTGCGCCCACGAGCACCTCGGCCCGCTCGGCCACGGCGGCGTCCTCGATGACGGGAGCGAGTCGCTCGGCCCACGTATCCTGCCGCTCGCGCAGCCATGCGACCTGCGCTTCGATCGGGAGATGCCCCACCTCGCGCGTCCGGGCGCCAATCGCGGCCCCGAGAGCCAGCTCCGGCGGTGCCACGACGGTCGAGATGCCCAGCGGCGCCATTCTCGGGGGGACGGCCGCGTCCCCGAAGGCCGTGACGCGGTGGCCGCGGGCCAGGAGACCGGCGGCGATCGCCAGCAGCGGCTGGATGTCGCCACCGCCTTCGTTCGTGGCGACGATCAAGAACCGTCGGGGGGCGGCCCGAACTCCACCGGGCGACGCTACAGGTTCGGACACGACCCACCTCCCGCACGGCCGGTAGCGCCACGATCCTACTGCGCGAGCACGGGGCCGTCAACCGAGGTTCTGGAGGCAGCCCTTACCCTCCGGGAGTCCGGACGTCTGCCGTCGCGATCTGGCCGAGGAACGGCGCGAGGGCGCGCGCTACGCTCCGACCGTTCGCGACCAGCTCGGGGCGCCGAGCGGCGAGCCGCCACGCCACGCAGCCGCCGAACGAGATCTCGATCGTCACGACGAGCCATCCTTCAGATGTCGCGCGATGCCAGTCCCTGGTGGCACACGACGGTCGTGACCCCGGGGGCCATCGTCGGTCAGCGTTTGGTGCCCGCGGCGGCACCCTCGAGAGGTTGCCAGGGCGACGTCGCCCTGGTACAACCGCGGCATGCGGGGACGACTCGGCCCCAAGACAGGCAGTGTGCTCGCGTGACGGTCCCTGGCCCGATCATCCGCCCGTTCGAGCCCGGCGATCTGCCGGCGTTGCAACGCATCCGTCAGGCCGCGTTCGCGCCGGTGTTCCAGTCGTTCCGCGAGATCGTGGGCGAGCAGATCGCCGCGCTCGCCCTGGTCGATGCCGAGGCCGAGCAGGCGAAGCTCCTGGACGACATTTGCGCAGCCGACTCCGCGCACCGGGTGCTGGTCGTGACGATCGGCGACGAGATCGTTGGCTTCGTGTCGTTCACGGCCGACGCCGAGAAGCGCACGGGCGAGATCGGCCTGAACGCCGTGCATCCGGACCATGCCGGCCGAGGTATCGGAACCGAGATGTACGACCACGTCCTGGCGCGCATGAAGGAGCTCGGCATCGCCGTCGCGACCGTCGGCACGGGCGGCGATGCGAGCCACGGCCCCGCGCGACGCGCCTACGAGAAGGCCGGTTTCGGTCCGGGCATCCCGTCGATCTACCTCTACCGGCTGCTCTGAACCCCGTGCAGGCTGCTGCGAAGCCCGTCACCGCTTCCCAGGCAGTGACACCCTCATCGCACGAGTCGTGGCTTACTTGCCCTTAGAGCCCGTCAGGGAATAACATTTACAGATCGGATGCCCTGGGAGCCAGGGTGTAGTTCCACTCGCCGTGAAAGGCGTGCGGGGTGAGGCGGAGGCTGGCCATTTCCTCGTCGCTGACTTTGATCTTGGTCGGATACTGCCCCGCGTCGAGCTCGGCTTGGACGCGCAGGCCGACCTGGGTGGTGGTGGCGCCGATCAGGTCGACGATGACCTCGTGGCTGACGAGGGGGCGCCCCCGCCAGTTCATGCTGATATGGGCGAAGAGGCGGTGCTCGATCTTGTTCCATTTGCTGGTGCCGGGCGGCAGGTGGCAGACCGTCACCGCCAGGCCGCTCTGATCGGCGAAGCGCTGCAGTTCGACCTTCCACAACCGGACCCGATAGCCGTTGCTCCCGCCGCCATCGGCACAGATCAGCACGCGCTCGGCCGCCGGATAGGCCTCGCTCCCGACCGCCTGCCACCACCGGCGCAGGCTGGCCACCGCGAAGCTGGCGGTGTCGTGGTCTTGCCCCACGGTGACCCAGCCCGTGTTCCGCCCGACGTCGTAGATGCCGTAGGGGATCGCTTTGCCGAGGTGCGGGTCGGGGAAATCATGGACATTCACCCGCTCGGGCCGCCCCCTGGGCTGCCATTCTCGGCCGCCGGTCTTGAAGGTGCCGACCAGCTCCTTCTTCTTGGCATCCACCGACACGACCGGCTGCCCGGCCTCCAAGGACGCCTTGACCTGCTCGTTCAGGTAGCGGAACTGGGCATCCCGGTCCGGATGCTGGCGGCCTTCCAGCGTCTTCGTCGGGGCCTGCAGGCTATAGCCCGCCTGGTTGAGCAGTTCCGCCACGACCGTGTGACTCACGCGGTGCCCGGCACCCACCAGCGCCGCCGCCAACTGCCGGGTGCTCTTGCACGTCCAGCGCAGCGGCGACATCGGGTCGCCACGGCTGTCCGGCTCGACCAGCGCCTCCAGATCGCGCAGCAGCGTCGGGTCGCGCTCGGTCAGCTTCTTCCGGCCCCCGCCCGGGTGACGCACGCGCTCGGAGGCCGCGCTCGGCTCGGCCAACTCCCGCAGCCCTTGCCGGATCGTGGGGCGCGAGACCCCCGTCGCCCGCGCCACGCGTGCGACACCGCCATGACCGAGCCCGCGCGCCTCCACCGCCAAATACAACCGACGCTGCCGTTCGTTCAAGTAGGGCAGCAAGCCCGCGTACCTCTCCGCCACACGGCTGTCAGCGTCCACCCCGTCATGATACGCTGCTCAGGCGACTGCCTTGATCGGGAAGGCTTATTTCCTGACGGTCCCTTACCCTTGCCGGTCGGCGCCACGCCGTACGGGACTTCAGGTCGAACGGCGTCGGCGAGGGGCACATCCCGCTCTGGCGGAAGATGTGGGCCTACTACGCGTGGTGGACCGGATGAGCCAACAGGGTGCTGGTACTCCGAGGTGCCGACCTGGATCCGTGAACTTGTCCTATCCATGAGCATAGTCGCCACGTGCTGGTCGGTCCACGTCCTGCTGCCTCCCGCGCCGATCGTGCTTGAGAGTGAGCCGTGGCTCGCGTATGCTGGACACGCGCGGAGCTGGGACGCGCTCGCGGGTGCCCGGCGAGGATGGGGAGCGGCGCGATGCCTTGTCCATACTGTGGCGCGGCGCTGGCCGAGGGCGCCCGGCTCTGCACGACCTGCGGGCGGCTGATCGCGCCGAGGCTACCGGGTCAGCCGTCAGGCTCCGCGCCGACGGCCCCGCCGCCCGCGCCGCCGGGGCAGTCGCCGCCGGGACCGCGCCCGGTCTATCAGCCGGGCTCCTCCTACCGGTCCGATCCGTACGGTCCGGGCTTCGATCCCGCGTCGCTCCCGCCCGAGACCGTCGCCGCCTGGCGTCAGCACCGTTTCACGGCGACCTTCTCGGTACTGGTGCTCCTCCTGGTGCACTTCCTGACGTTCGGGATCGCATCGCCGTTCCTGCTGGCCCGCAAGTACGCGTTCCTGCCGAAGGTCCGCCCGGACGACTTCTCCACGGCGAAAGCGGCCGGCTTCCTGTTCATCCCGTTCTTCGCCTTCTACTGGGTGTTCATCTTCTGCCGGCGGATCGCGGACCGACTGGCGCTCCAGGCGCGGGTCTGGAGCCTGCCCGGAGTCCCCTCGAAAGACCTGGCGACCGCCCTCGCGGCCGGCTGGGTCCTCAGCGCGATCCCGTATCTCGGGCTGCTGGTCTGGTTCCCGGTCCACCTCGCGCTCTGGCCTGTCTACCTCGCGCAGGTGCAGCGCTGCTGCAATCAGCTCGCGCTCGAAGCGGCGCCGCCCGACGTCCGGTCCTCGATGCTGGCGCTCGAGCGCGCGATGCGGCTGCGCTGGCTCGGCTGGATCGTCGCCGCGCCGTGCCTGCTGATGGTCGTGACCAGCCTGGTCGTCATGGTGATCGCGCCTCCGTCGCCGGTCCCGGAGATGCTCGTCGGCGTTGTGGTCTTCCTCGCCATCGCCGGCGGGGGTGCCGCGCTGCTCTACCTCGGCGCACGCGGGATGCGCGAGATCCAGGACGACCTCGAATGCCGCGCGCCCTCGATCCTGGCCGGCTACTTGCGCATCGACAAGAACGCCGCCTGGACCGTCGCCTGGATCGCGATGCCGCTGGCGCTCGCCTTCCTGCTCGCCGGGGTCTCGACCCTGTACGGGCTGGCGGCCCCGACGCCGCGCAACGAGGGCTGGCCGTCGGTGGCGCTCGGCGCCCTGCTCGGCCTGGCGGGTGCGTACGCCGTCTGGCGGGCGGTCGCGTTGCGGCGGCAGGTCTGGTGGCTCACCGAGCAGCAGGCCGCCGTCGGAAACCCCCAGACGCCGAGCCGGTGAAAAGGCACGGCCCGAATTGCACGGGCACAGTCGAACGAACGGCAATCAATGGCGCCCCTACCGGGGAAATGGCCGGTATGGGCGCCATTGATTGCGCCCGCGTTTGGTGCGCCCGAACGGGTCGGCGGTAGTTACGCCGAGCCGTTCTTCCCGTTCCGCCCGTTGGCGGACGGCGCCGCGGGAGCCATCAAGTCCTCGTGGGACTCGGTGTAGCCGTTCTGCCCGTCGATCACCTCGATGCAGGCCACGCGGTCGTTCTCGCGCAGGTTCATGACCGTCACGCCCTGCGTCTTCCGCCCCTTCGGGATGATCGAGTCGAGGCTGGTGCGGATCACGATCCCGTTCGCCGAGATCAGCATCAGCTCCTCGTCGCCACGGATCACCCGAATCGACGCCACCTTGCCCGTCTTCTTCGTCACGTTGAGCGTCGCGACGCCCATCGTGCCGCGCCCGTGCGGCCGGTACTCCTTGAGCGGGGTGTACTTGCCGAAGCCGTGCTCGGTCACCACCAGCAGGTTCGCGTCCGGGTCCACGATGTCCATGCCGGCCAGCTTGTCGCCCGGCTGGAGCCTGAGGCCGCGCATGCCGCCAGAGGCCCGCTGCGACATCCGCATCGAGTCGAGCGGGAACCGCAGCGCCTTGCCGCCCTCGGAGACCAGGATCACGTCCTGGCCCACCGCCGAGTGCTTGACCCAGCACAGCTCGTCGTTTGGCTCGATGTCCATCGCCTTGAGGCCGCTGCGCCGGACCGACTCGAAGTCGTGCAGCGACGTCTTCTTGATCTCGCCCTGGCGGGTCACCATCACCAGGTTGTCGTTGTTCTCGAAGTCCGGCGCGGCCAGGACGGCCGTGACCACTTCCTTCGAATCGAGGTCGACCACGTTGATCAGCGGGATCCCCTTCGCCGTCCGCTCGAACTCCGGGATCTGGTACGCCTTCGTCTGGTAGACCTTGCCGCGATTGGTGAAGAAGAGCAGGTTGTCCCGCGCGTGGACGATGATCATGTGGCGCAGGGCGTCCTCTTCGCGCACGCTCTGGCCGCGAATGCCGACCCCGCCCCGCTTCTGCACCCGGTACGTGTCCGAGCGCAGCCGCTTGACGTACCCACGGCTCGAGATCGTCACCAGCACCTCGTCGTTCGGGACCAGCTCGTCCTCCGAGACGTCGCCGCCGATGATCGAGGCGACCTCGGTGCGGCGCGCGTCCCCGAACTTCTTCTTCAGCTCCAGCAGCTCGTCGCGGACCAGCAGCAGGATCTTGCGCGGGTTCGCCAGCAGATCCTCCAGGTAGGCGATCGTCTTCAGGATCTCGTTGTACTCGTCGATGATCTGCTGGCGCTCCAGGGCGGCCAGCCGGCGGAGCTGCATGTCGAGGATCGCGCGGGCCTGGATCTCGGAGAGGGTGAACCGCACCTGGAGGGTCTGGAACGCCGCCTCGGCCGAGGCCGACTCGCGGATCGTCTGGATCACCGCGTCCAGGTTGTCCAGCGCAATCTTCAACCCTTCCAAGATGTGGGCGCGGGCGCGCGCCTTCTCCAGCTCGAAGCGCGTCCTGCGGGTCAACACCTCGTGGCGGTAGTCCAGGAAGTGCTGGAGCATCCGCTTCAGCGTCAGGACCCGGGGCTGCGGCGGCAGCGCGTTCCCTTCCTCGTCCTTCTCTACCACCAGGGCCAGCATGTTGATGCCGAACGCCGTCTGCATCGCCGTGTACTTGTAGAGCTGGTTCAGGACCGTGCGCGGGCTCGCCTCACGCTTCAGCTCGATCACCAGGCGCATGCCCTGGCGATCGGACTCGTCGCGCATGTCCGAGATGCCCTCGATCCGCTTCTCGCGCACCAGCTCGGCGATCTTCTCCTGGAGCGTCGCCTTGTTCACCTGGTACGGCAGCTCGGTGACGACGATCTGGAAGAAGCCGGCCCGGCGCTCCTCGATCGAAGCACGGGCGCGGATCAGGACGCGGCCGTGGCCCGTGGCGTACGCCGACTTGACGTTGTCGATGATCAGCCCGGTCTTGCTGTCCTTCTCTTTGGTGATCAGGATGCCGCCGGTCGGGAAGTCCGGCCCGGTGACGTGCTTGAGCAGGTCGTCGACGGTCGCCTCGGGGTTGTCGATCAGCACCCGCAGCGCGTCCACGATCTCGTTCAGGTTGTGCGGCGGGATGTTCGTCGCCATGCCGACCGCGATGCCGGCCGAGCCGTTGCAGATCAGGTTCGGGAAGCGGCCCGGCAGCACGCTCGGCTCGTTGCGGGTGCCGTCGTAGTTGGAGTTCCAGTCGACGGTGTCCTTGTCGATGTCGGCCAGCATCTCGACGGCGAGGTGGGTCATCCGCGACTCGGTGTACCGCATCGCGGCCGGCGGGTCGCCGTCCACCGAGCCGAAGTTCCCCTGGCCGTCCACCAGCGGGTAGCGCATGTTGAAGGGCTGGGCGAGGCGCACCAGCGTCGGGTAGATCACCGACTCGCCGTGCGGGTGGTAGTTCCCAGAGGTGTCGCCGGCGATCTTGGCGCACTTCCGGTACGGCCGTCCGGGTGCCAGGTTGAGGTCGTGCATCGCCACCAGGATGCGGCGCTGCGACGGCTTCAGGCCGTCCCGCACGTCCGGCAGGGCGCGCGAGATGATGACGCTCATCGCATAGTCGAGGTAGGAGTTGCGCATCTCCTCTTCGACGTTGATCTGCTTGACGATGCCGATTTCCACGCGCACCCCCTGGCCTTGGCCCTGTCGGCTGTACGGGCGGCCGGACGGTTACGGCCGCCGCGAGAATCGTGTCCTGGTGAAGCGCCCGACCCGGTCTGTGCGGGCGAGCCGGACGCCGATCGTGTGCCGGTTCGTGTGGTCGGTCCGGTCAGCGGACCAGACACGAAAGAGGGCCGAGACTCGCGCACTCGCGCGCCGCTCGGCCCTGGCTCACGTCAATACCTCACGGCCTCAATTCTACCCGATCTGACCTGCTCCTGACCAGGAACGACGGCATCACGAGGCCGTCTCGCGAGGCTCGCGCGTCCGCGAGCCTGGTCCGGACTTTTGCGCAGATCGATCGTGGCGCCCGAGGCGCGACAGACCCGCGCCCTTCCGCCCCGATCCGACGCTCTGCCACGTGCGCCGGCTGGACGGCCGGGTGTTGCGATTCCAGCACAGCTCGGCTGGCGTGGAGGATCGAGGGATGACGCAGGGGTAGACTGCAACGTGCCTGACCGGAACGTGCGTTCGCCTCGGCAGCACGCCGCCCGGTCGGTCCCAGCGATCATGCGCTCGGGAGGAGGGGCTTCATGGCCGACGCGGTCGCCGTCTCGAACGGGGCGGGCGCCATGCCGACTTCCGCACTCCCGTCCTTCATCCGGCGCCTGTTCGCCCGCGACGAGTGGAAGGTCGTCGGTGTCCTGACCAGGGCGGATCCGGCGCTCGCCGCCGTCTGGTGGACGGTGCTGGTGCTGCGGGGGGCGATGCCGGCGGCGCTCGGCATCGCGATGGGTCTCCTGGTCGGCACGGTCGAGCGCGGCGCCGATCTCGCGATCCCGCTGACGTTCACCGCCATCATCTTCGTGCTGCTCCAGGTGCTGGCGCCGCTCCATCAGGCGATCGGCGCCAGCCTCGGCGAGCGTACGTCGGCCTGGCTCCACGATCGGCTGGCCGAGGCGTGTGTCCGCCCGGCCGGCATCGGTCACCTCGAAGATCCGCGCCTCGCCTCAGACCTCACCACCGCCCGCGACTTCGACCTCGGCATCACCGGGCCGCCGCTCTGGCTCTCGATGGACTTCATCGCCGGCGGCCTGGTCGAGATGGTCGGCGGGCTCGCCTGCGCGATCATCCTGGCCGGCTACAGCTGGTGGGCCGCGCTCGTCCTGACCGTCGCCTGGCTGGCAACCCACTGGCTGCTCCGCGAAAGCTCGATCTGGCAGGACCGCAACACCGAGGAGGTGCGGGCGGCGCAGCGCCACTCGGACTACGCCTACCGCCTGGCCGTGGACCCGCCGGCATCCAAGGAGCTGCGGCTGTTCGGCCTGATCGATTGGACGCTCGACCGCTTCCTCCGCCACCGCACCCGCCTCCATAAGCTCCAGTACGAGGCGACCAGATTGCGCGAACGACCGCTCGTCTGGAGCCTGCTGCTGGTGATCGGTGCCAACGTCGCCGTCTTCACCTCGCTGGCGAACGCCGCCGCGGCCGGCGCCCTCAACCTCGGCGCGCTGGTGGTCTACGGCATGAGCGCCGTCGGCGTCTCGACGATCGCGTTCGGCGGCCTGAGCTGGGCGCTCGACGGCGTCGTGGCGCCGGTCGCCGCCGTGCTGCGCCTCGACGACAGCATGGCCTGCGTCGGCGCGCTGGCAAGCGGGCCGTGCTCCGCCCAGGGATTGCCGGCTCGCGAGATCCGCTTCCAGGACGTCACCTTCGCCTACCCGGGCGCGAGCGAGCCGGTGCTGGACGGCTTCAGCCTCACCATCCCGGCCGGCACCTCGCTGGCGATCGTCGGGCTGAACGGGGCCGGCAAGACGACGCTCGCCAAGCTGCTGTGCCGGCTCTACAACCCCCAGTCCGGCACCATTGAGGTCGACGGCGTCGACCTGGGCCTTCTCGACCTCGACTCCTGGCGGACCCGACTCACGGCCGTCTTCCAGGACTTCGTCCGCTTCGAGCTGTCCCTGCGCGAGAACGTCGCGCCCGCCGGCGCCCCCGACGAGGCCGTGCGCTCGGCGCTGGAAGCGGCCGGCGCCGCCGACCTCGCCGAGCTCGACACGATCCTCGCGAAGGGGTACACGGGCGGCACCGACCTCTCCGGCGGCCAGTGGCAGCGGGTGGCGCTGGCGCGAGCACTGTGCGCCGTGGCCGGCGGCGCCGGCGTGGTCCTGCTCGACGAGCCGACCGCGCAGCTCGACGTCCGGGGCGAGGCCGAGATCTTCGACCGGGTCCTGGCCGCGACCCGACACTGCACGACCATCCTGATCTCGCACCGCTTCTCGACGGTGCGCCCCGCCGACCGCATCTGCGTGCTCGAGCGCGGCAGAGTCGTGGAGCTGGGCACCCACGACGAGTTGATGGCGCTGGGCGGGCGGTACCGCACGCTGTTCGACCTCCAGGCCCGGCGCTTCGGCGCGACTGAGGATGAGGAAGGGGTGGCCTATGACTCCCTTGTCTGATCCCGGCGTCCGCCGCGACGGCGCGAAGAAGGCGCGGAGCCGCATCACCTTTCGGCTGCGCCCGGCGAGCTCGAAGCCGAAGCCCGATCGCAAGCAGGCCGTGGGCACCGGCGCTCGCCTCAACATCCCGAGCCCGCCACCGGGCGAGCCGACGACCGGCGTGAGCAAGCTCGGGGTCGAGCCGAGCCGGGCCACGTCCGGCGGGAAGCTCGACGCGCTGCCGCCGGCGCTGCCCTCGATGTGGCGGTTGTGCAAGCTCGGCTATCGCCACGAGCCCGGCCTGATGCTCACGGCGTTCGGGCTGGCGCTGCTCTCTGCGTTCCCCGACGCGCTGCTCGCGCTCTGGCTGGCGCAGCTTGCCGACGGCGTCCTCCAGCGCGACGGCGGGATGATCCGGATCGCCGCCATCGCACTCGGCGTGTCGGCGGCCGGCACCTGGCTGCTCCGCACCGTCAGCACCCGGATCCAGCGCCGCTTCCGTGACAAGGTCACCATCGCCCTGGAGTCCCACGTGGCGCGGCTCCAGGCCTCGATCGCGACAGTCGCCCACCAGGAACGGCCGGAGTACCTGGATCGCCTCGCCGTCCTGCGCGATCAGGTCTTCGTGCTCGACCACATGTACATGTCAGTCTTCTCGCTCTCCGGCTGGATCCTGCGGCTCGGCGTCACGATCGTGCTGCTCGCCTCGGTCCACCCGCTGCTGATTCTGCTGCCGGCCTTCGCCCTGCCCGCCGTGGTCGTCTCGGCCTGGCGCCCGGCCGTCGAGCGGCTCGCCTACGAGCGCGGCGCCCAGGCGAATCGGCTCGCCCGTCACCTGTTCACGCTGGCGACCACATCCGTGCCGGCCAAGGAGGTCCGCGTCACCGGCATCGGCGAGCGCCTGATCGCCGAGCGCCGAGCGGCCTGGGAGCGCTGGTACGCGCTCGTCTCGGCCGCCCGCCGGGACTCGGCTATCTGGCAGGTTCTGGCATGGTCGCTGTTCGGCCTCGCCTACGTCGGCGCGACGGCGTTCGTCGCCTGGGGCATCGCCGCGCCGCCCGGCGCGGTGCTGCTGGTTCTGACGGCCGGCTCGCGCCTCTCGGCGTACGTCGGCGCCACGGTCGGCGAGATCGGCTTCCTGAGAGGCATCTGGATGGACGGCTCGCAGCGCCTGGCCTGGCTGGAGGCGTACGCGGCCTCGCTCACCGCCGAGGCCGACGCGCCGGTCCCTTCAAGGCTGGAACGGGGCATCCGCTTCGAGCACGTCTCGTTCGCCTACCCCGGCACCGAGCGGCTGGTGCTCGAAGACGTCTCATTGGAGCTGCCGGCCGGCGCGGTCGTGGCGATCGTTGGCGAAAACGGCGCCGGCAAGAGCACGCTGGTGAAGCTGCTCGGCAAGCTCTACGAGCCGACCGCCGGCGCGATCTACGTCGACGACCGTCCCCTCGCCCGGCTGCCGGCCGATCTGTGGCGCGAGCGCCTCGCGGGGGCGTTCCAGGACTTCTTCCGCTTCGAGCTCCTGGCGCGCCACTCGGTCGGCCTCGGCGATGTGTCGCGCATCGAGGACGAACGGGCCGCGGCCACGGCCGTCGAGCGGGCCGGCGCCATCGACGACGTGGCCCGCCTGCCGGCCGCCCTGCACACGCAGCTCGGCTCGACCTGGCCTGACGGCGTGGACCTCTCGTTCGGACAGTGGCAGAAGCTGGCGCTGGCGCGGGGCTTCATGCGCGACGACCCGCTGCTGCTGGTCCTGGACGAGCCGACGGCCGCCCTGGACTCCGAGACCGAGCACGCCCTGTTCGAGCGGTACGCCGCCGCCGCCCGCGATCCGCACGTGGCCGAGGTGGGCTTCGGCGCGTGCAACGCCGACGGCCGGATCACCATCCTGGTCTCGCACCGCTTCAGCACCGTCCGGATGGCCGACCTGATCGTCGTCCTGGACGGCGCGCGCGTCGCCGAGGTCGGCACCCACGACGAGCTGATCGCGCGCGGCGGGCAGTACGCCGCGCTGTACGGTATCCAGGCCGCCGCCTACCGCTAAGCCGGAGCATTTGGTAGCGGCTCGTTTGCGGCGCTCCCGTCTCATCCGGAGCCTGCGTTGATCGTGGCAGGTCCGCACCGCGAGCGTCAGCGAGCCGGATCCTGCCAGGTCAATGCAGGATCGGTATCAGTATCCCCTGGCCAGCTCGAACCCGCGTGCGGCGTGGTAGATCGCCTTGTCGAAGAACTGCGTGACCACGTGAATCAACTCGAGCTCCTGGTACAGGTCGAGGGCCGTGTCGGACAACCCTGATGCCTTGACATAGCCCAGCAGATGATTCTGCGTCAGCAGGAGGGCGAAGATCACCTCGCTGAGCGGGATGCCTTCACGATATCGGCGCCTGCCGAGATCGGTATAGGCCAGCTCGACGTCGCTATCCGAGCCCCGCGCGACCCACTTGCTGAGATTGTGATAGACATCGTAAGCGCGATCGTGCAGCTCCGGGCGCGAGAGACGGTGATATCCACGCAGGCGGGGGTGGTGTTCCAGGTCGCTGACCAGGCCGGCCGTCAGCTGCTCGGCATGGTCCTGGATCATCGCTACGAGCCTCGTCGAGATCATCACGACCTCTCCTTGTCAGCAACGCTGCGACGGGAAATCGTGGCGGCCAGCGGGACCGGCGCCTGCTTCCATCGTACCACCGCCGGGCCCGAATTCGGGCCTGTTTCGACAGACGACTTTATGCAGCGTCGCGGAGCACGTCGCGTCAGCTCCGTGCATGTCCGGGTACACTACTTGGGATCGTCGTTGCATCATCAGAGCTAGGGCGATCGGCCGAGGGGGTTCGACACACCATGGACGCACGAAGCACCCGAGAGCAGGCCTTATTGGCCAAGATCTGCGATCTCTCGGACGGGCGCGTCGCAGAGGTCGAGGACTTCGTCGACTTCCTCCGTGCCCGCGACGAGCAGCGCGAGCTCGTCCATGCTGCTGCGGCGCTGTCGGAGCCGTCGCTCGCGGCGGTCTGGGACAACCCCGAAGACGATGTCTACAACGATCTTTGAGTTCGGCGACATCGTCCTCGTCCCTTTTCCATTTACCAACCAGACCGCAAGCAAGAAACGGCCAGCCGTCGTGGTCAGCAATCCCTCCTTCCATAGCCGACGACCCGATCTGATCTTGATGGCCGTGACCAGTCAGGTGCGAACACCGCTCCAGACCGGTGCGGCGCTTTTGCGTGCTTGGTCTGCAGCGGGCCTGCTTAGGCCGGCGGTTGCCAAGCCCGTGCTTATGACGGTTGAGAAGTCCCTGGTGCTTCGGCAACTCGGCGGCCTTGAAACTCGCGATCGTCAGGTGGTCGCGACCATTCTTCAGAAAATCCTCGGCGAGTAGGGTACGCTGGCGAAGCTCAGAGCGAGCCGCCGGCGCGACTGATCATCGCCCGGATCGCCGCGCGCTCGCTGGCGAGCACGTTGCGGTCCGCCAGGCGGTAGCGCGCCGCCAGCGGAAGCTGCCGTTCGGCGGCGGCCCGGTCCACCTGGCGCAGCAGCGTCGCCACGAACAGCCGCCGCACTCGGTTGATCACCCGCCACCTGAGGCTCGCGTCGGGCACTTCGGACGTCGCCATGATCAGCCAGGTCGTGGCGACGTCGATGGCGCCGTCGCCGCGCCGGGTGTTCCGCCAGTCGATCACCACCGGTCCGGACGACGAGAGGATCACGTTGTCGGGGTGGAGGTCCAGGTGGAGGATCGCATCAGGGATCACAGGCCCAGCCTCGGAGCCCGTGGACTCAGGAGGCGCCTCGGC
>Ga0209382_10007081_pt1 | contig 14349 bp, 14 predicted proteins | sample SoiMetdeltSBSDD5_FD_187599 | JGI IMG/M metagenome (GOLD analysis project Ga0209382, IMG submission 187599) | Bulk soil microbial communities from a Populus tree surrounding site in Tennessee, USA - Soil MetaG P. deltoides SBSDD5 (SPAdes) (version 2) | ecosystem: Environmental > Terrestrial >... | reverse complement strand
GCCTACGGCAGGATCTACAATGCCAGGCCTACAACCTGTGCACGCAGATGCCGCGCTTCGGCCACGCCGGCGCGCTCAGCGAGCAGCAGATGAAGGACCTCACCGCGCTGCTGATGGACCCGGCCTCGCCGGTCAACCAGTAAACGGGCGGCGCGCGCAGTGGCGTGAAGGGAGGCGCCGATGCGTTACGCCTGGCTTGCGGCTGTAGCGGTTCCCCTGGCACTGGCCGGCGCGCCGGCCGCGCAGGCCAGCGACCGCGGACCCTACGTCGCCGTGATGATGACCGGCAGCGAGCCGAGCGGCCCGAAGCCGACTGCGAGCACGGACCTGGACGGCTTCAGCGGCGTCGGGCTCTCCGCCGCCGTCGGCTACCGGTGGCTTCCCCTGCGCGTGGAGCTCGAGTACCAGGGCAACACCGCCTACTGGATCGGTTCGTTGTTCAGCGGCAGCGGGGATGACCGCATCCAGATGAAGACGCTCATGCTCAACGCCATCGTCGAGGCGCAGCTCAACGGGTGGCTGGGCGTATTTTTCGGGGCGGGATTCGGGCAGGCGGACGTCAGGGCCGATTTTGTCACCTGCCTGCAGCTGCAGGGCTGTCTCGCGCCCGCCGAGTCGCACGCGTCGGGATCCGCCAGCGCCCGCCAGACCCAGCTTGGCGTGACGGTGGGGCCGTTCCACCAGCATCAGGTCGTGATCGGGTTTCGCTGGCTCAAGTCGGGGCGCCTGGGCCTCGCCGATACCGCCGGGCGGCCGTTCGAGGAGGATCGCGCCAAGGCGAAGATGTCATTTGTCGGCTGGCGCGGGAGCTTCTGACGCAAGCAGCCGCGGCGCGCGGGGCTTGAGCGGCGCGATCGTGCGCCGCGCCCGCAGGTAGCGCGCCGCCAGCTCCCATACCGGCTCGCCGCTCGAACCTTCCGCGACCGGCGCCCAGCCCGCCACCTTGTAGCGCCTGCCCGCCTCCAGCGGCCGGCCGCCGAGGCGCAGATCCGAGATGCGCGCGCCGACGCCCGCGCGCGGCCGGCACGCGTAGCTCAGGCCGCCGACGCGCACCATGTCGCCGCCCTGCTGCAGGTAGGGATCCGGGTTGAAGGTGTTGTCCGCGACGTCCTCGAGGATCGCCTTGATCTGCGCGCCGGTGAGTTCATTCAGGGTGGCGTAGGGATAGGTGATGGCGGTCTGGTCCATCAGGTCTTCGAACGTGATCGCGTCCCCGGGGAGCAAGGTGCCGCCCCAGCGAAAGCCCGGCGAGAAGGCGATCTCGGCGTCCTTCTCCTTCAGCAGCGCTTCGAGCAGCAGCTCGTCCCAGCTGCCGTTGTAGGTGCCGCGGCGATACAGCAGCCCCTCGGTGGCGGCGAGCTTCTCCTCCAGCTGCGCGCGGTAGGGCGCGCGCACCTTGTCGATGTAGGACGCCATCGCCGCGTCCGCCGGGAGGAGGTTCGCGAACACCGGCAGCAGCCGGTAGCGGTAGCCCGTCACCGCGCCGCCTTGCACCTCGAGGTCGAGCAGGCCGAGGAACTTGCCGTGCGAACCGGCGTTCGTCACCAGCGTGCGTCCCACGCGCACCGGCTTCGCGATGCCGTCGTGCGTATGGCCGCCGAGGATGGCGTCGATGCCGCGCACGCGCGCGGCGAGCTTCAGATCCACCTGCAGGCCGTTGTGCGACAGGAGCACCACCGCCTGCGCGCCCTTGGCGCGCACTTCGTCGACCAGCTGCTGCAGGCGCGGCTCCTGGATGCCGAAGGTCCACTCGGCGACCAGGTGGCGCGGGTTGGCGATCGGCGTGTAGGGGAAGGCCTGGCCGATCACCGCCAGCGCCACGCCGTTCAGCGAGCGCAGGCTGTACGGCTTGAACACCGGGTCCTCGAAATCGGCGGTCTTCACGTTCTGCGCGAGGAACTCGATCGGCGCCAGCTCGCGGTCCACCGCCTCGCGCACGCGCTTCGCGCCGTAGGTGAACTCCCAGTGCGCGGTCATCAGGTCCACGCCGAGCAGCTTCTGCGCGCCGATCATGTCGGCGCCCCCGGTCCACAGCGCGGTGGCCGAGCCCTGCCAGGAATCGCCGCCGTCCAGCAGCAGCGCGTGCGGGCGCGAGGCGCGCAGGCGCTTCACCAGGGTGGCGAGGTGCGCGTAGCCGCCGACCTTGCCGTAGCGGCGCGCGGCGCGCTCGAAATCCACGCGGCTGTGGGCATAGGCCGCGGCGCTGCCGGCGGCGATGCCCTGGCGCTCGAGGAAGGCCGCGCCGGCCGGCTCGCGGAAGTACAGCGGCAGGAGCTGCGCGTGCACGTCGGTGAGGTGCAGGAGCGAAACCTTGCCGTAGGGAGGCGGCTGGTAGAGCTCGTCGGCCGCCTGCGCCGCGCCCAGGCCCGGGCGCAGCGAGGCCCCGGCAGCTGCGGCGAACGAGAGCCACCGGAGGAACTCGCGCCTGCTATTGTTATGGGGCATGGCGGCGCCGAGCATAACAAACGTCAGGACCACCACCTGCTACATGTGCGCTTGCCGCTGCGGCATCCGCGTGCACCTGCGCGACGGGAAGATCCGCCACATCGACGGCAACCCGGCGCACCCGCTGAACAAGGGCGTGATCTGCGCCAAGGGCGCCGCCGGCGCCATGAAACAGGACTCGCCGGCGCGCCTCACGCGGCCGCTGCGGCGCAAGGCGGGCGCGGCGCGCGGCGCCGGCGAGTTCGAGCCGATCTCCTGGGACGAGGCCTACGCGCTGCTCGAAGAGCGCCTCGGGCGCATCCGCGCCACCGACCCGAAGAAGTTCGCTTTCTTCACCGGCCGCGACCAGATGCAGGCGCTCACCGGCCTCTTCGCGCGCCAGTTCGGCACGCCGAACTACGCGGCGCACGGCGGGTTCTGCTCGGTGAACATGGCCGCGGGCATGATCTACACCATCGGCGGCTCGTTCTGGGAGTTCGGCGGGCCGGACCTCGAGCGCGCGAAGCTGTTCGTGATGCTCGGCACCGCCGAGGACCACCATTCCAATCCGCTGAAGATCGCGATCGCGAAATTCAAGCGCGACGGCGGCCGCTTCATCTCGGTCAATCCGGTGCGCACGGGCTACTCCGCGATCGCCGACGAGTGGATCCCGATCCGGCCCGGCACCGACGGCGCGCTGCTGATGGCGCTGTGCCACGAGCTGGTGCGCACCGGGCGCACCGACGCGGAATTCCTCGCCCAGTACACCAACGCCGGGTACCTCGTGCGCGAGGACGACGGCCGCATCGCCTGCGCGGGCGGCAGCCCGCAGGACAACCCGTTCCGCCGCCACGACCAGCTGTGGTGGGACAAGGCGAGCGGCGCGCCGGTGGCGAACCACGCCGCGGGCGCCGAGCCCGCGCTGGACGGCAGCTACCGCCTCGCCGACGGCACGCCGGTGCGGCCGGCCTTCGCGCTGTTGCGCGAGCGTCTCGCCGGCTGCACGCCAGAGTGGGCCGCGGCGATCACCGGCATCGACGCGGCGAAGATCCGCGCGCTCGCCGAGGAGATGGGCCGCACCGCGCTCGAGCAAAGCTTCGAGCTGCCGATCGCCTGGACCGACAGCTGGGGGCGCAGGCACGGGTCGGTGCGCGGCAACCCCGTCGCCTTCCACGCCATGCGCGGGCTCGCCGCGCATTCCAACGGCTTTCACGCCGTGCGCGCGCTCTCCATCCTGATGACGCTGCTCGGCACCATCGACCGGCCGGGCGGATTCCGCCACAAGGCGCCGTTCCCGCGCAGCACGCCCCCGGTGTACGCGCGGCTGCCGCAGGCCGGCGGCGCGGTGCAGCCCGGGCTGCCGCTGGCGGGCGCGGCGCTCGCCTTCCCCGCCGGGCCCGACGAGCTGCAGGTGGACGACGCGGGCCGGCCGCTGCGCATCGACAAGGCTTTTTCCTGGGAGCACCCGCTGGCGGTGCACGGCATGATGCACAACGTCATCGCCAACGCCTGGCGCGGCGATCCCTACCCGATCGACACGCTGCTGATCTTCATGGCGAACATGGCGTGGAACTCCTCGATGAACACGCCCGAGGCGCGCCGCATGCTGAACGACAAGGACGCCTCGGGCGAGTACAAGATTCCGTTCCTCGTGGTCTGCGACGCCTTCCAGTCCGAGACGACGGCGTACGCGGACCTGGTGCTGCCCGACACCACCTATCTCGAGCGCCACGACGTCATGTCGCTGCTGGACCGGCCGATCTCGGAGTTCGACGGCCCGGTCGACTCGGTGCGCGTGCCGGTCGTGCCGCCGACGGGCGAGTGCCGGCCGTTCCAGGACGTGCTGGTCGAGCTCGCCGGGCGCCTCAAGCTGCCGGCGTTCACCAACGCCGACGGCACGCGCAAGTTCCGCGACTACGCGGATTTCATCGTCAACTTCGAGACCGAGCCGGGCTCGGGGCAGGGCTTCCTCATCGGCTGGCGCGGCAAGGACGGGGACCAGGCGCTCCTCGGCGCGCCCAACCCGCGCCAGTGGGAGCGCTACGCCGAGAACAACTGCGTGTTCCACTACGCCATGCCGCCGGAGCACCAGTACATGCGCAACTGGAACCGCGGCTACAACGAATGGGCGGTGGAGATGAAACTGCGCCGCCACCCGGATCCGGTGGTGATCGCGATCTACGCCGAGGTGCTGCAGGGCTTTCGCCTCGCCGCGCAGGGTCGCGGGCCCGCGAAGCGCCGCCCGCCCGAGGCCTGGCGCGCGCGCGTGGAGAAGTATTTCGACCCGCTGCCTTTCTACTATGCGCCGCTCGAGGCGCAGGCCGTCGACGCCGCCGCCTACCCGCTCGCGGCGATCACGCAGCGGCCGATGGCCATGTACCACTCCTGGGATTCGCAGAACGCCTGGCTGCGGCAGATCCACGCGCACAACTACCTGTTCGTCAATCCGCGCACCGCGCGCGCGGCGGGCGTCGCCGACGGCGGCTGGATGAAGCTCGCGTCGCCCTGGGGCGAGGTGCGCTGCATGGCGCGCCACTCGGAAGCGGTGGAGCCGGGCACGGTGTGGACGTGGAACGCCATCGGCAAGTCGCCGGGCGCCTGGGGCCTCGCGCCCGGCGCCAACGAGTTCACGCGCGGCTTCATCCTGAACCACGTCATCGCGGAGTCCCTGCCGGACGGCACGTCGAATTCTGACCCGGTGACCGGGCAGGCGGGCTGGTACGACGTGCGCGTGAGGATTTCGCCCGCATGACCACCAAACAACTCGCGCTGGTCATCGACCTCAACGTCTGCGTGGGCTGCCACGCCTGCGTGACCAGCTGCAAGTCCTGGAACAACGCCGGCGCGGCCGGGCCGCTCACCGACCAGAATCCCTACGGCGCGGACCCGAGCGGCACCTTCTTCAACCGCGTGCAGACCTTCGAGGCGGGGGAGTTCCCCGCCACCGAGACGGTGCACTTCCCGAAATCCTGCCTGCACTGCGAGGACCCGCCCTGCGTCCCGGTGTGCCCCACGGGCGCCTCGTACAAGCGCGCCGAGGACGGCATCGTGCTGGTGGACTACGACAAGTGCATCGGGTGCAAGTACTGCGCCTGGGCCTGCCCCTACGGCGCGCGCGAAATCGACGAGCAGCAGCAGGTGATGAAGAAGTGCACGCTGTGCGTGGACCGCATCTACGACGAGAAGCTGCCCGCGGCGGACAGGAAGCCCGCCTGCGTGCTCGCCTGCCCGACCAGCGCGCGCATCTTCGGCGACGTGCACGACCCGGAATCGGAAGCCTCGCGCGCCATCCGCGAGCGCGGCGGCTACGCGCTGATGCCGGAATGGGAGACCAGGCCGGCGAACCACTACCTGCCGCGCAGGAAATGAGGCCCGCCTGGTCGGTGCTCCTGTTCACCACGCTCGCCGGGGCGGGGCAGGGATTGTTCCTCGCGCTGTTCGCCGCGCAGCCGCAGGGCCGGCTGATGCAGGCGGGCCTTGCGACCTCGCTCGCGCTCCTCGCCGCGGGCCTCATCGCCTCGTTCTTCCACCTCGGGCACCCGGAGCGCGCCTGGCGCGCGGCTGCCATGTGGCGCACTTCCTGGCTGTCGCGCGAAGTGATCGTGCTGCCCGCGTTCATGGCCCTGGTGGCCGCCTATGGCTGGACGCAGAGCGCGCTCCTCGGCGCGCTGGCGGTCGCGGCCTGCCTCGCGCTGTTCGCCTGCACCGGGATGATCTACGCCTGCCTGCCGTTCCTGCAGGAGTGGCGCTCGCCGCTCACGCTGGTCAATTTCACGCTGCTCGGCTGCGCCTCGGGGCTCACCCTCGCCGCGGCGCTCGCCGCCGCGCTCGAGCCGGCGCTCGCGCGCGGCTACGTGCTCGCCGCGCTCGCCGTCGGCGCCGCGGCCTACCTCGGCAGGCTCGCCTCGCTCTTTCGCAATGCGCGGCTGCGGCCGAAGTCCACGCTCGCCAGCGCCACCGGCATCCCGCAGCGGCCGATCGTGCAGATGTCGCAGGGCGCGATGGGCGGCTCGTTCAACACGCGCGAGTTCTTCCACGGCCGGCCGCGCGCCGTGGTGCGCGCGGCGCGCTGGACCCTGCTCGCGCTGGTGTTCCCGGTGCCGGCGGCGCTGCTGCTCGCCGGGCAGGCGGCGCCGGCGTTCCTGCTCCAGTTCGCGGGGCTGCTCGCCGAGCGCTGGTACTTCTTCGCCGAGGCGAAGCACCCGCAGAATCTTTACTACCAGGCCATAGCCTGAGAACATCCGCGCATGCACCACGACGTCGAGCTTGACGCCCGCGGCCTGAACTGCCCGCTGCCGATCCTGCGCGCGAAGAAGGCGCTGAACGGCATGCAATCGGGGCAGGTGCTCAAGGTGGTGGCCACCGACCCCGGCGCGGTGAAGGATTTCCAGACCTTCGCCAAGCAGACCGGCAACGAGCTGCTGCAGCACGCGGAGGCCGACCGGGAGTTCACGCTCTACATGAAGCGCAAGTGAACGCGGCCTGGGTGACGGGCGGCGCCTTCGCGCTCGCTTTCGTGTTCGGCGCGGTGGGCAACCGCACCAACTTCTGCACCATGGGCGCGGTGTCCGACTGGGTCAACATGGGCGACCTGAACCGCATGCGCATGTGGCTGCTCGCCATCGCGGTGGCGCTGCTGGGATCCAGCGCGCTGCAGCTCGCGGGCGTGGTGGACCTCGGCAAGTCCATCTACCCGGGGCCCAATTTCACCTGGCTCTCCTACCTCGTCGGCGGATTCCTCTTCGGCGTCGGCATGACGCTGGGCTCGGGCTGCGGCTCGAAAACGCTGATCCGCATCGGCGCGGGAAACCTGAAGTCGCTCATCGTCTACGTGTTCCTCGGCATCGGCGCCTACATGACGCTGAAGGGCCTGTTCGGCGCCTTCCGCGTCGGCGTGCTGGAGAAAGCCGCGGTGACGCTCCCCGCCGGGCAGGACCTGCCCGCGCTCCTCGGCCTGCACCGGGCGGTGCCCGCGGCGCTGATCGGCGGCGCCCTGCTCGCCTTCGTCTACCGCAGCCGGGAGTTCCGCGCCGGCTTCGACTACACGCTGGGCGGCGTGGTGACGGGTCTTGTGGTGGCGGGCGGCTGGGTGGTGAGCGGCGTGCTGGGGCACGTGGCGGAGCACCCGGAGACGCTGCAGGAGGCGTTCATCGCCACCAATACCGGCCGCATGGAGTCGTTCTCCTTCGTCTCGCCGATGGCCTACACGCTCGAATACCTGATGCTGTGGACCGACAAGTCGAAGATCGTCACCTACGGCATCGCCTCCGGCCTGGGCGTGATCGCGGGCTCGGCCGCCTACGCGCTCGCCACGCGCAGCTTCCGCTGGGAGGGATTCCGCGACGCCGAGGACACCGCGAACCACATGGTCGGCGGGATGCTGATGGGCTTCGGCGGCATCACGGCGCTGGGCTGCACCATCGGCCAGGCGGTCACCGGGATCTCGACGCTCGCGCTGGGCTCGTTCATGACCTTCGCCGCCATCGTCGCCGGCTCGGCGCTCACCATGAAATACCAGTACTGGCGCGCCGGGGCTTGAGTTGAAACGCGTTCTTGCCCTCTGGCTGGGCTGCGCCACGCTCGCCGCGGCCGCCGACGCGACGCACACGGTGAAACTGCTCACGCCGGAGACGGCGCTCAAGGCGGCCCTCGCCGCGCAGAAGAAATGCCGCGACGGCGGCCACCAGGCGACGGTGGCGGTGGTGGACCGCATGGGCGTGACGCAGGTGCTGCTGCGCGACCGGTTTGCCGGGCCGCACACCGTGGACACGGCGCGCGCCAAGGCCTGGACCGCGGCGAGCTTTCGCACCGACACCACCGGGCTCGCCGAGGCGAGCCAGCCCGGCAGGCCGGCGAGCGGCATCCGCAACCTGCCGGGCGTGGCGGCGGTGGGCGGCGGGCTGATGATCCAGGCGGGCGGGTCGCTGCTCGGGGCGATCGGCGTCTCGGGCGCGCCGGGCGGCAGGGAGGACGACGCCTGCGCCGCGGCGGGGATCGCGGCGATCCGCGACGAGCTCGAATTGTGAAAGGCGGGCGTCGGCCGCGCTAAAATCCGGCTCCGGTTCCGTTTCTTTCTCCAATCCTCACGAGACCAGCCCGATGGACCAGGCCCTGCTTTCCAAGACCGCCGCCGCGATGGTGGCGCGCGGCAAAGGCGTGCTCGCCGCCGACGAGTCGAGCGCCACCTGCGAGAAGCGCTTCAAGTCGGTGGGCGCCGATTGCACCGAGGAGAGCCGCCGCTTCTACCGCGGCCTGCTGTTCACCGCGCCGGGCGTCGAGCAGTTCCTCTCCGGCGTGATCCTGTTCGACGAGACGCTGCGCCAGAAGACGGACGACGGCGTGCCGTTCCCGGAGTACATGGCGAAGAAAGGCATCCTGCCCGGCATCAAGGTGGACAAGGGCGCCATGGACCTGGCGCTGTGCCCCGGCGAAAAGGTGACCGAGGGCCTCGACGGCCTGCGCGCGCGGCTGGCGGAATACTTCAAGCTCGGCGCGCGCTTCGCCAAGTGGCGCGCGGTGATCACCATCGGCGACGAAGGTTCCACGCTCCCCTCCGCGGCCTGCATCGAGGCCAACGCGCACGCGCTGGCGCGCTACGCGGCGCTGTGCCAGGAGGCCTCCATCGTGCCGATGATCGAGCCCGAGGTGCTGCTCGACGGCGGCCACACGGTGGAGCGCTGCGAGGAAGTGACCGAGGCCACGCTGCGCGCCACCTACGCGGCGATGGCTGCGCAGTCGGTCGCCGTGGAACAGCTGATCCTGAAGACCAGCATGGTGGTCTCGGGCAAGGACTGCGCGCGCCAGGCGGGCGTGGACGAAGTCGCCGAGCGCACGCTGCGCGTCCTGCGGCGCACCGTGCCCGCGGCGCAGCCGGGCATCGTGTTCCTCTCCGGCGGCCAGTCGGACGAGGCGGCCACCGCGCACTTGAACGCGATGGCCTCGGCGCCGGGCCTGCCCTGGCCGCTCACCTTCTCCTACTCGCGCGCGCTGCAGAACCCGGCGCTCAAGGCCTGGCGCGGCCAGGCGGCCAACGCCGCCGCGGCGCAGAAGGCCTTCTGCCACCGCGCCCGCATGAACGGCCTTGCGGCCCAGGGCAAGTGGCAGGCCGCGCTGGAAAAGCAGGCCGCGTGATGAAAATAGGGTCAGACCCCATTTTCGAATCCAGCCTGAAAAGCCTGCCGCGCATCGGCAAGGGCAAGGTGCGCGACATCTACGCCGTGGGCGAGGACAAGATGCTGATCGTGGCGAGCGACCGGCTCTCGGCCTTCGACGTGGTGCTGCCCGACCCGATCCCGCAAAAAGGGCGCGTGCTCAACGAAATGGCGAACTTCTGGTTCGGCAAGCTCGGCCACATCGTCCCGAACCAGCTCACCGGCATCGACCCGGAAGAGGTGGTCGAGGGGGAGGACGAGAAGGCGCAGGTGCGCGGCCGCTCGGTGGTGGTGAAGAAGCTGCGGCCCCTGCCGATCGAGGCGGTGGTGCGCGGCTACCTCATCGGCTCTGGCTGGAAGGACTACCAGAGGACCGGCAAGGTCTGCGGCATCGAGCTGCCGAAGGGCCTGCAGCAGGCGCAGAAGCTGCCGCAGCCCATCTTCACCCCGGCCACCAAGGCGGAAGAGGGCCACGACGAGAACATCTCCTTCGAGGAAGTGGAGCAGCTCATCGGCGAGAAGCTCGCCAACCGGGTGCGCGAAATCTCGCTGCGCCTGTACAAGGAGGCCTCGGAGTACGCGGCGACCCGGGGCATCATCATCGCCGACACCAAGTTCGAGTTCGGCACCGACGACAACGGCGGCCTGGTCCTCATCGACGAGGTGCTGACTGCGGACTCCTCGCGCTTCTGGCCGGCGGATTCCTACCAGGTGGGCATCAGCCCGCCGTCGTTCGACAAGCAGTTCGTGCGCGACTACCTGGAGACCATGCAGTGGAACAAGGCGCCGCCGGCGCCGCCGCTGCCGCGCGAGGTGATCGCCAAGACCTCGGAAAAATACCAGGAGGCGCTCGAGCGCCTCACCGGGAGGAAGCTCGCATGATCGGCATCGTGATGGGGTCGACCTCCGACTGGGAGACGATGAAGGCTGCGGCGAAGATGCTCAAGGAATTCGGCGTCGCCTTCGAGGCGAAGGCCATGTCCGCGCACCGCAGCCCGCACGCGGTGGTGAAATGGACCGAGGGCGCGGAAAAGCGCGGGCTGCGGGCGATCATCGCCGCGGCGGGCGGCGCGGCCCACCTGGCAGGGGTGGTGGCGGCGCACACCACGCTGCCGGTGCTCGGCGTGCCGATGCCCTCCAAGCACCTCAACGGGCTGGACTCGCTGCTCTCCACGGTGCAGATGCCCAAGGGCGTGCCGGTGGCCACCTTCGCCATCGGCGAGGCGGGCGCGGCGAACGCGGCGCTGTTCGCGGTGGCGCTGCTCGCGCTGTCGGACAAGGCGCTGGCGAAGAAGCTGTGGAAGTTCCGCCGCTACCAGACCGCGGCAGTCCTGAAAGCTGCGCCGCTCAAGCTGTGAGGCCCGAAGTCCGGCGCGCCGCGGAGATCCTCGAGCGCGGCGGGCTGGTCGCGTTTCCCACCGAGACCGTGTACGGGCTCGGCGCGGATGCCTCGAGCAGGGAAGCGGTGGCGCGGCTGTATGCCGCCAAGCGCCGGCCGGCGGACCATCCGGTGATCGTGCATTTCGCCGATGCGCAAGGCGCCTTCGCCTGGGCGAGCGCAGTACCGCCGGCGGCGATGAAGCTCGCGGCGCAGTTCTGGCCCGGGCCGCTCACTCTCATCCTGAAGAGGTCCGCGCAGGCGGGCGATTTCGTCACCGGCGGCCAGGACACGATCGGCCTGCGCGTGCCGTCGCATCCGGTGGCGCAGGAGCTGCTGCGCGCCTTCGGCGGCGGCATCGCCGCGCCCTCGGCGAACCGCTACGGCAAGGTTTCGCCCACTACCGCGGCGCATGTGCGCGAGGACCTGGGAGAAGACGTGGCGCTGGTGCTCGACGGCGGGCCGAGCGAGGTGGGGATCGAGTCCGCCATCGTGGATCTCTCGGGCGGCCGGGCGGTGCTGCTGCGCCCGGGCGGGATCTCGAGACAGCAGCTGGCGCAGGCGCTCGGCGAAACCGTCGAGGAAAAGCGCGCCGACTCGCCGCGCCATTCGGGCGGGCACGAGCGCCATTACGCGCCGCGGACGCCGGCGCGCCTGGTGCCCACGCACACGCTCGACCAGGAGATTGCGAAGCTGGGCAGCAAGGTGGCGGTGCTCGCCTTCTCGCGGCCCGACGAGCGGGTGGACTACTGGCTGCGCATGCCGCGGGAGCCTGCGGGCTATGCGCAGAAGCTCTACGCCGCGCTGCGCGAGTTGGACGGGGCGCAATGCGAGAGTATCCTCATCGAGGCGCCGCCCGAGACCGCGGAATGGGCCGGGGTGCGCGACCGGCTGCTGCGCGCGACTTCATGAGAATCCTTCTCCTTGTTTCATTGCTGATCTCCGGCTGCTCGCACACCAGCGTGCAGGGCGGCTGGGGCGGCGCGGGCCCGTCGGGCGGCAACGTGTCGGTGGGCGTGAGCGGCAGCGCGGTGGGCTGGGCGCTGATCGGCATCGGCCTCATCGCCGCGGGGGAGTATGCGGAGCAGCGGCGCCTGGAAGGCCTGCCGCCGATGAACGAGCCGCCGCGGGAGCTCGACAAGGGCCGGCGCGTGAACGAGCAGGATTGCTCGCAGCCGATCAAGGACTGGTCGGCCAACCTGAAGTGCCGGTAGGCGGTTTTCCCGAGCAGCGCTATCTCGTCGGCGCGCGCGAGCTGCGCGAGCGCCTGGGCGATGTGACGCTGCTGGACCTGCGTCCTGCAGAGGATTTCGCCGTGGGGCGCATCGAGGGCGCCCGGCATCTCGATTTGTACGGCGTCAGCCTCAATGATTCGTCCGAAGCGCCGCTCGAAGCGTTCCTCGCCATCTTCCGCGTGCTGTTCGGGGCGCGCGGCGTGACTCTGGACAAGCCGGTGGTGGTGTACGACCACGAGAGCGGCGAGCGCGCGTCGCGCGCGGTGTGGCTGCTGACGGTGCTGGGGCATCCGGATGCGCGGCTGCTCGATGGCGGGACGCAAGGCTGGGTGGCGGCAGGCGGAAAGCTCGCGCGCGTGGATTCCGCGCCGCCGCCGGTGGATCCCACCAAGGCGCCGCCGACCGCGCCGCCGTTCAAGGGCGCCATCAATCTGGAATTCCTTGCGACGCGCTTCGATCTGCACCGCGCGATCGGGAGTCCGGAGCATGTGATCGTGGATGTCAGGCGCGGGTCCGAGTACCGGGGCACGGAGAAGCGCGCGCGGCGCGTTGGAACCATTCCGGGCGCGGTGCACGTGTTCTGGCGCGATCACCTGGATGCGAAGGGCGCGCTGCGTCCGGCGGAGGAGGTGCGCGCGCTGTATGCGTCGCGCGGCGTGACGCCGGACAAGACTGTGATTGCGCTGTGCCAGGGCGGATACCGGTCGGCGAGCACCTTCATCGCGCTGAAGTCGCTGGGCTATCCGCGAGTGAGGAACTACGTGTCGTCGTGGGGGGAGTGGGGCAACCGCGAGGATTCGAAGATCGTGATTCCGGAGGCGACTGCATAGTGTGGGTTTCGGCCATCGCTGCGGGCGATGACTCCGGAAAATCAATGCGTTGTGATTTTCTTGCGGCCTATCACGGAGCTCTCGTGCGCCTTGGTGCGTGTAACTCGTTGAACCGCAGGTAAATTGAGGATTGCGAATTGGAGACTAAACCATGATAGGCCGCAGTTTTGCTGGTTATTGAACGTTAGGTAGCAATGAGGCTGTCTCGTCGCGGAGTGATCAAGGGAACGCTGGCGCTTCTAATTGGCGTTCCAGGCACTGTGCTCTTCCTTCCTTTGTGTGCAGCTATCCTTTTCGCTTTTGTGTACTCCGCGATGGAAGGGTTTGCAAATGACAGTCGACCAAGCGAGCTTGTCTTGTCATCTCTTTGGGGGCTGGCTGGTGTAGTCGGACTTGCGGCGTTCTGGTTCTGGGTGTTCGCTCGGGCGAATTTGACGCGCCGTATTCGAACTACGGTCGCTATTGGCGTTCTTGTTGGTGTCGGTGCGATTGCTCCGCTGCTGACCGCATACGCGGGCATCTATACGATTCTTGCTGCCATGGGGTTTTTGCTAGGCATCGTGATCTCTCTGTGGCTATTGCTACCTAACCTTCCGCTGAACCCGGACGCGCAAATCGAGACTTCGCGCGCCGGTCAGCTGACACGTTAGAGCGCACATGAGCGCGTGCCGATTGGTAACTGCAATTGTCTCGATCTTGGCATTGACTGGGTGCTTCCCTGTGCGCACCACAGTTACGCCCGAGGTGTCATTCGCAGTCTCTGATCCAAGTGGTGCGCCGATCGCAGGAGCGCAGGTCAATTTCGCCCGCTATTCCATTTCCTTCATGACAAGACACCAAATCGTCCAAATGACCACCGACCGGTCTGGACGAGCTGCCACGCAACAGGAAGGTATGTGGCAGGTCCTGGTTCTCGCTCCAGATGGATTCGCGACCTTTTATAGCTGGAGTTGGTGCATCGAAAAGCCGGGATATGCAGTTGTTTACCGCAACAACCTTCGCGACAGTGGTGTTCGCGAACTAGAGGCCATCAAGTTGCCAAGATCAGAAAAGCGAGAGACCTGCAAATGGCTAGATGCACCTTATCGCTTCGAGGCGACTAGTGCGCTCTAACCCCCGCATCAACCCCGACCCTCGCCTGCATCGCTTCGCCTGCGCGCTGCGAGCGGGCCATGCGGAACGTTAGACGTCAGGGAGACATCGTGACGGTCAAGCGCATGGACAATGTCGGCATCGTCGTAGAAGACCTGGACGCCGCCATTGGGTTCTTCACCGAACTCGGCCTTACCCTCGAAGGCCGCATGCCCATCGAAGGCGAATGGGCCGGCCGC
>Ga0209382_10007080_pt1 | contig 14349 bp, 13 predicted proteins | sample SoiMetdeltSBSDD5_FD_187599 | JGI IMG/M metagenome (GOLD analysis project Ga0209382, IMG submission 187599) | Bulk soil microbial communities from a Populus tree surrounding site in Tennessee, USA - Soil MetaG P. deltoides SBSDD5 (SPAdes) (version 2) | ecosystem: Environmental > Terrestrial >... | reverse complement strand
GCAATGATCAGTAGGGCGAGCGCGAGCACGGCTATGACGGGTACGGGTCTGGAAGCGGGGATTCTTGGCATCGGAGCCCTCCAGCGTGCCGGGTTGGTGGCCGGGCCAGGCTCGCCGTGCGCTCTCACCGGCCGCTAACCGCCCGCTCACCGGCACTCACCGGCCGTTGGCTGGCCCCGCCCGCCCGGCACTAGCCGCCGAGGGCGCCCGGCACTAGCCGCCGAGGGCGGCCGGCCAGAGCACGGCGTGCGCCCGGCCGTCGGCGGTCTCGGCGCGGCCGACCGCGGTGCCCTGCCCGTTGATGGCGCGGACGCTGCTCTCCGGGCCGCCGAGGGTGCCGAGGTCGGTGATGCGGCCGTCCGGCTCCCAGCGCACCGCGTGCGCCACGAAGCGGCGGCCGGCGTCCCATCGCGTCGCCTGGCCGATCACCGTGCCGTGGTCGTTGAGCCCGACGGCGAAGCTGGACGGGAAGTCCGGCAACGCGCCGAGGTCGGTCATCATGCCGTCGCGGTCCCAGCGCGCCGCCCTGGCGTCGGGCGCACCCAGCCAGACGCCGGCCACGACGCCGGCGCGGTTGATCGCCAGGGCGTTGCCCTGCCCGTGTGGGGTGCGCAGCTCCCCGACCCGGCCGCGGCGGTCCCACCGGACGGGCACCCGCACCGCACCGCCGCCTCGAAATGCCGTGCCGACCGCCACGCCGCGGTCGTTGACGTCCGCGGCGCCGGTCCACATGCCGGAGACCGCGCCCAGCACGGCGGGCTCGCCGGCGCGGTCCCACCGGATGGCGCCAACCTCGCGGACGTCGGCGCGGACATCGGTGCGGACGTCGCCGCCGCCGACGGCAACCCCGCGGTTGTTGATCGCGCTCGGCTGCGCGCAGCAGCCACCGGCCGGCGGCCGGAGCACGGTGAACCCGGTCCTACGCTGCCAGGTCGCCGCGTGCTCCCGGCCGTCGGCGGCGTCGCCGTGCCCAAGCACGACACCCCGGTCGTTGATCGCGATCGGGGTGAAGTAGGTGCCGCCGGGCAGCGTGCCGGCATCGGTGATCCGGCCGGCCCGGTCCCACAGCACGAGGTGGTACCGGCCGTCCACGGTGGTCGCCTGCCCGGCGATCATCCCCCGGTCGTTGATCGCTACCGCGTCGCTGTACAGCCCGCCGGGCAGCGTGCCGAGATCGGTGATCCGGCCGCTCTGGTCCCACCGGACGGCGTGGCCGGCGGACCGGCCGACCACGACGCCCTCGTCGTTGATGTCCACGGCCTCGCTGGTCTCGCCGTCCGGCAACGTGCCAAGATCGACGATCCGCACCACGGCGACGCCCGGGCCGGCGTCGGCCACGCCGGCCGTTCCGGTGCCCGACACCCCCGCAACCATCACCAGCGCCAGGCCGGCACGGACCGCAGTCCAACGCCCACAAGGCCACATGCCGCCTCCCCGCCTCGAAACCGCGGCTATTCGACCTCCTAGCGGCGAGGTTGGGGAAGTTCCACACTCCCGCGGACGCACGGCAGGGTGATCGAACCACCCAATCGACGTCATGACCGAAGCGCGGCCGCGATGAGCGACCCGGCGGCGTACGCCGCGGAGCTGACCAAGCGCGAGCCGGCCGGCATTGTCGACGACCCGAGCTTGAGAATCGTGAGTTGATCAGAGCGAATCTACTTAGGGGCACCGGATTTTCAGTGACGTAAGGGGCATTTCACGCCCCAATGGCCTATGATTGCGTCCACAAGTTTCGACGGTTAGTCGACCGGACGCTTGTCAAATGTAGTGCAATCCGGTTTGCGCCGACCAGCCGCCCTCAGCTGAGGAAGGTCAGGGATGCCACGTCTTGCGCAGGCAGAACCGGTGACCGAGGCGAGGGTCGCTCGCGACGGCAGCCTGGCCACCACCCCGCGGAGGCAGGTCACGGCGGCGGACTTCCGGCAGCTGATGGCGTGCTGGTCGACCGGGGTCGCCGTGGTGACCGGCATGGCCGGCGACCGCCCTGTCGGCTGCACGGTGAACGCCGTGACCTCGGTGAGCCTGCAGCCGCCGCTGCTGCTGGTCTCCCTGGCCGCGGCCAGCCGCACCCTGGCCGCGATCCGGCGGCAGCGGCGGCTCGGGCTGAACCTGCTGCTGGCCAGGCGCAGCGACCTCGCCGACCGGTTCTCCCGCGGCGACCCGGCACAGCGCTTCACCGGCGTGGAGTACCACTGGGCCGAGGGCGTCCCGGTGCTTCGCGACGTGGTCAGCAGCGCGGTCTGCGAGGTCGAGCGCTGCGTCGAGGTGGCCGACCACGTGCTGGTGGTCGCCAGGCCGGTGTGGTGGCTGCGGTCCTCCCGGCGCAGCCCGCTGGTCTCCTTCGACCGCGCGTACTGGTCGCTGTGGAGCATGGCCCAGATGCGTAGCCAGTAAGGGGGGCCCGCTGCCCTCGTGGGCGGCGCTGGTGCGGTGGCACCGAGCGCCGCCCACGAGGGCACGCAAGCGCAGTTCGTTACAGGGTCAGGGTCCAGCTGTTGATGAACCCGGTGCGGTTGGGCCGTGCCTGGTCGCTGGCCCGCAGCTGCCAGGTGCCGTTGCGGCCCTCGGTGGACAGGTTGACCGTGTAGGTCTGGTCGATGTTGTCCTGGCCGCCGCCGGTGCGGTTGTGCAGCACGTAGACGGAGCCGTCCGGGGCGACCACGCTGACCACCAGGTCACCGATGTTGGGGTGCACGATGTGCACCTCGACCTGGCTGGCGGACGAGGCGTTCCCGCTGCAGGTGGTGACCGCGATCGGGCTGTTCACCGTGCCACCCTGCGGGATGGCGAAGTCGGTGCCGTTGGTGAACGGCCCGCACCCGGGAGCCGTGCCGGGTGGCCGGAACCGGATGGACTGGCTGTTGGACAGCGAGGCGGTGTTGGCCGAGTACTGCAACGCCACCGTGCCGGCGGCGTTCTCGATGCCGACGGTGGCCGAGTTACCGAGCTCGGCACCCTGGGCGGGGTCGAGGTTGCGGTAGCGCAGCACGACGCCACCGTTCTCGGCCAGCTCGATCTCGGCGTCGATCCGCAGCCCGGTCGCGCCGAAGAACGCGGCGTTGCGCCACTCGACGAGGAAGGTGCGGTTGGGCGCGGTGCCGCTGGCCGCGGTGAACACGCCGCTGGAGGCGTCGAGGATCAGGTCGTCCCAGAAGGCGTACACCGCGGCGTTCGGCGCCGCGGCCGACGGGATCGTGGTGTTACTGAACGCGGTGTTGGCGGCGAGGAAGTTCACGTTGCCGTTGCTGGACACGAACGCCTGGGTGTACGTCGCGCCGTAGAACGGGAACGAGAACGGCAGCGCCACGGTGGCCGAGGCGTCGTCACCGGTCAGCGGCACCGCCGTGGTGCCCTGCACGTAGCCGGCGCCCTCGACCACGCAGGAGTAGCCGAAGCTGTCGCTGCGGGCCGCCAGCGTGAAGTCCGCCGTCGTGTTGGCGTTGATGGTCACCGTCTGGGTCTGCGGAGTGGTGCAGCCGCCGGCCGACGCGGTCACCTGATAGGTGCCGTCCGGCACGCTCGGGAACGAGTACGCGCCGGTGGCGTCCGTGGTGGCCGGCGGGATCGGGGTGCCACCGATGCTCACCGTTGCCCCGGCCAGCGCGGCGCCGCCGCTGTCGCGCACGTGCCCGCTGAGCGAGTGGCTGGCCACCGGGGTGAGCGCGAAGTTCTGCGTCGTCGTGGCGTTCTGGGTGATGGAGACGGTCGCGCTCTGGCTGCCGAAGCCGAACGCCGATGCGGTGGCCGTGTAGCTGCCGACCGGCAGCACGACGCTGTAGCCGCCGGAGCTGTTGGTCGTCGCGTCGCGGGTCACCGAGCCGACGATGTGCACCAACGCGCCGGCGATCGGCGCACCGTTGCTGGCGTTGGTCACCGTGCCGGCGAGCGTGCCGACCGGGCCGCGCGGGGACTGGGTGACCGCGTTGAGCGCGTCGAGCTTGCCCTCGCCCCACACATTGTTGTTGGCCGCGGTGCCACCGCAGGTCAGGTCGCTGGTGTCGGTCGCGGTCTGGTTCAGCAACGCCGAGGTCTGCGCGATGTCGCCGACCAGCGACGGCGCCGCCGACCACATCAACGCCACCGCCCCAGCCGTGTGCGGCGAGGCCATCGACGTGCCACTGAAATTGCCGTACCCGCCACCGTTGATCGACGAGCGCACGTTCACGCCCGGCGAGGCCAGGTTCGGCTTGAGGCCGCCGAAGGTCGACGGGCCGCGGCTGGAGAACGAGGCGATGACGCCGTTGATGTCGAACGCGCCGGAGGAGTACGACTCGACATAGTCGCCGGGCGAGCCGGAGGTGCCGCAGCCGGGGCCGGAGTTGCCGTTGGAGAACGCCGGGAAGATGCCGGCCGCGCGCCAGGCGTTGACCGTGTCCAGGTACCACGGGTCGCCGCCACCGCCGCCCCACGAGTTGTTCACGATGTGCGGCCGCAGATCCGAGCGCGGGTTCGCGCCGTTGAGGTCGGTCGGCGCCACCACCCACTGGCCGGAGCCCAGCAGCGCCGCGGAGGAGCAGCTGCTGCTCTCGCAGCCCTTCGCGGCGATCCACCGCGCGTTCGGCGCCACACCGATCTGGTTGGTGCCGCCGTCGTCACCCAGCATCGTGCCCATGGTGTGGCTGCCGTGGTTGTTGTTGTCGCACGGCACCAGCGACGGGTTGCCGCAGATGCGCGACGGGTCGTGCCAGTTGTAGTTGTGGTCGAACGAGCCGCCGCCGAGGTTGCCGCGGTACTTGCCGACCAGCGCCGGGTGGTCGAAATCCACCCCGGTGTCGATGTTGGCCACCACGATGCCCTCGCCGCGCACGCCGAACGTCGACCACACCTGGTCGGCCTTGATCGCCGCGATGCCCCACTCCACCGCGTTGATCGCCTCCTCGGCGGCACCGGGCGCCGGGGTCGGGATCTGGTAGGTCTTCGGCGCCAGCAGCTGCCGGACGTTGGGCAGCGCGGCCACGCTGTCCGCGATAGCCTGCGTGCCGCCCCGCACCAGGATCGTGTTGCTCACCCAGAACGCCTGGTACGACGCCCTGCCCGCATCCAACCGCTGGCGAGCAGCCGCCTGGCTGGCCGACGCGGTCCGCTGCAAGGCATCGACCACCGCCGCGCCGCGCTGGTCCCAGTCCTTGATCGCCGCGGCGGCGTCAAGATCGGCCCGCTCGGCGAACCGGACGAAGAAGTCCGCCCGGCCCTGCGCCTGCAGCGCCCCGGCAACCGCAGCCTCGATCTTGTCGGCGCCGGTGCCGGCCGGTTGGCCCCCAGCGGGTGTCACACCCAGTCCGATGGCGGCCAGCACCGCCGACAGCAGTCCGAGCAGCCGCCACCACCGGCGTGGCGTAGGTGACTGTTGCACCTGTACGTCCCCTTTCGAGCGGAGATGAGGATCACTCGATCGAGTGACACGCTAGGCCCGGCAGGTATAACCGTCTGCCACCATTCGGTTGACCTCAGTGATCAGCCACTGATACAGGCCGCCACCGTCGCCGGCTCCACCCCCACCCCCGTCGCCGGCTCCACCCCCACCCCCGTCGCCGGCTCCACCCCCGCCACCGTCGCCGGCTCCACCCCCGCCACCGTCGTGGCGCCACGCCCGTCGTGGCGCCACGCCCGTCGCGGCGCCACGCCCACCACCGGCTGCACGCCCGCCACCGTCGCGGCGCCACGCCCGCCACCGTCGCCGAACTCGACAGCACCGGGCCTACCGGCCAGTAGAACCCCGATCACGTCGAGCTCGGCGACCACAACGGGACAGCGACCACAACGGCGGGCAACCACGACGGGCGGCGGCACCGTCGCCGCCTCCACGCCCGCCACCGTCGCGGCGCCACGCCCGCCACCGTCGCAGCTCCACGCCCGCCACCGTCGCGGCGCCACGCCCGCCACCGTCGCAGCTCCACGCCCGCCACCGTCGCGGCGCCACGCCCGCCACCGTCGCCGAACTCGACAACACCGGGCCTACCGGCCAGTAGAACCCCGATCACGTCGAGCTCGGCGACCACAACGGGACGGCGACCACAACGGCGGGCAACCACGACGGGGCAGCGACCACGACGGCGGGGACCACGACGGGGGCGCGACCACGAACGGGGCGGTGGGTGGGACGGGAGGTTAGTCGGCCGCCGCCCGCCGCGGTTGGCGGCCGGCGGGCTGGCGCGGCGCCGGGTGCTTGGGTGCCGGCGGGATGGCGCGGGTCACCGGGGTGCCGGCGGCGATCATGATCTTCTCGCAGTGGTGCGCCGTCGGCACCGGCGGCCCGGATACGAGGGTGTAGGTGGCCGAGTCCTGGCCGATTTCGACGCAGAAGCGGCTGCTCTGATAGCACATCCGGAAGGCGATCTGGCGCAGGTTGGCCGGCAGCCGGGGCGCGAAGGTGAGCTTGCCGTCGTGGTCGCGCATGCCACCGAACCCGGCCACGATCGCGATCCAGGCGCCGGCCAGCGAGGCGATGTGCAGGCCGTTGCGGACGTTGTGGTGCAGGTCGGTGAGGTCGGTGGTGGCCGCCTCGGCAAAGTAGTCGAACGCCAGGTCGAGGTGGCCGACCTCGGCGGCGAGCACGGCCTGCTGGCACGCGGACAGCGACGAGTCGCGCACCGTGCGCTGCTCGTAGTAGGCGAAGTTGACGGCCTTCTGCTCGTCGGTGAAGGCGTCCCCGCGCAGGTGCATGGCCATCACCAGGTCGGCCTGCTTGACCACCTGCCGCCGGTACAGGTCGAAGTATGGGAAGTGCAGCAGCAGCGGGTACTTGTCCGGGGGCGTGTCCTCGAAATCCCACTCCGCGTGCTCGGTGAACCGCTCCGACTGCGGGTGCACGCCGAGGACCTCGTCGTAGGGCACCACCATGGTCGCGGCGGCGGCCCGCCAGCGGCGCAGCTCGCCCTCGCCGACGCCGAACCGGCCGGCCACCTCGGGACGCCTGGCGCAGGCCTCCGCCGCCGCACGCAGGTTCCGCTGGGCCATCAGGTTCGTGTAGATGTTGTTGTCCACCACCGCGGTGTACTCGTCGGGCCCGGTCACCCCGTCGATGCGGAAGCCGCCGTGCGCGTCGTGGTGTCCAAGAGACACCCACAGCCGCGCGGTCTCCACCAGCAGCTCGACGGCGCAGTCGCGCTCGAAGTCGGCGTCCGCGGTGGCGCCGAGGTAGCGCAACGTCGCGTCGGCGACATCTGCCCCGACGTGGAACGCCGCGGTGCCGGCCGGCCAGTACGCCGAGCACTCGGCGCCGTTGATCGATCGCCACGGGAAGGCCGCCCCCAGCAGGTCGAGCGCCTTGGCCCGCTCGCGCGCCTGGCCCAGCGTCGAATGCCGCCACCGCAGCGCGTCCCTCGCGGCGTCGGGCATGGTGTAGGTGAGCACCGGGAGCACGAACATCTCGGTGTCCCAGAACGAGTGGCCGTCGTAACCGGGCCCGGTCAGCCCCTTGGCCGGGATCGCCCTGCTCTCTCCGCGGGCTCCGGCCTGCAGCACGTGGAACAGCGCGAACCGGACCGCCTGCTGCAGCTCGTGGTCCCCATTGGTTTCGCTGTCCAGCTCGATGTCCGCCGACGCCCAGAACGCGTCCAGGAACTCCCGCTGCTCGGCGAGCAGCGCGTCCCAGCCGGTCTGCCGCGCCCCGGACAGCGCGGCGTCCACCTGGGCCCGCACGGCGGGCACTGACCGCCGCGCCGACCAGCCGTAGCCGAGGTACTTGGTCAGCTGCAGGTGCCCCCCGCGCGCGATGTCAGCGGCGATGGTCAACCTGGCCAGGTCGGCCTCGGCGTGGATCTCGCGGCGCAGGCCGTCCGCCACGGTCAGCTCGTGGTCCATCGCCGCCGCGACCCGCAACCCCGACCGCTTGGTGCGGTGCACGAGCACGGCGCGGCAGCCGTCGGCGGCCGCGAGCTCGGCGTGCAGCGGCGAGCGCAGCGCGGCGGCCACTCGCGGGTCGTTGCCCGCCCGCGCGATCGGCTCGTTGGCCAGCAGGTCGGACTGCACCACCAGCTGCAGCTCGCCGTCCAGCGGCTCGACCTCGTACCGGATCGCCGCGACCGACCGCTGGGTGAACGACACCAGCCGCTCGGTCCGCAGCCGCACCCGCCGGCCGGTCGGCGACTCCCACTCGGTCTCCCGGCGCAGCGTGCCGGACCGGAAGTCCAGCACCTGGTGGTGCCGCAGGGCCCGCCCGTACCGCATGTCCAGCGGCTCGTCCTGCACCAGCAGCCGGATGATCTTGCCGTCGGTCACGTTCACGACGGTCTGGCCGGCTTCCGGGTAGCCGTACCCGGCCTCGGCGTACGGCAGCGGGTGCTCCTCGTAGAACCCGTTCAGGTAGGTGCCCGGCAGCCCGCGCGGCTCGCCCTCCTCGAACGTGCCGCGCATGCCAAGGTGCCCGTTGGACAGCGCGAACGCCGACTCCGTCCGCTGCAGCGCGTCGAGGTCAAGCCCGCACCACCGCAGCTCCCACGGCGCCACATCGTACCCGGCGCGGGATGGCGTGCCTTCAAGTACCACCAATCCCCCGTTCGCCTGCCTCTAAGTACCACCACTGCCCTGCTCACCCGGCTCCGCCGAGCAGCTCGGCGAGGTCGGCGACGACCACGTCGGCACCCTGCGCACATAGCCGCCTCGAGCCAGCGGGGTCGCCGCCGCGGTTGACGCCGACCACGCAGCCGAACCCACCGTCGCGGCCGGCCCGCACGCCGGCCAGGGCGTCCTCGAACACCGCGGCCCGCTCCGGCGGCACGCCCAGCGCCCGGGCCCCGGCCAGGAACGAGTCCGGCGCCGGCTTGCCGCGCAGGCGCTGCTCGGTGATCACCAGCCCGTCGATGCGGGCCTGGACGAGGGGTGCGAGGCCGGCCGCGTCGAGCACCGCGGCGGCGTTGGCCGACGAGGTCACCACCCCGATCGCCAGGCCGGCCGCCCTGGCCGCCTCCAGGTAGCGGACCGAGCCGGGGTACGGCATCACCCCGCGCTCGGCGATGATCTTCAACAGCAGCTCGTTCTTCCGGTTGCCCAGGCCGTGCACGGTCTCCGCGTCCGGCGGGTCCTGCTGGCCACCCTCCGGCAGCACGATGCCGCGGGAGGCGAGGAACTCCCGCACCCCGTCGGCGCGCGGCCGGCCGTCCACGTACTCCAGGTAGTCACGTTCGGTGAACGGGGAGTCCCGACCGGCGAGGAAGCCATCAAACGTGGCCCGCCATGCCTCCCGGTGCAGCACGGCGGTCCCGGTCAGGACGCCGTCGAGGTCGAACAGGCACCCGGTGATCCGGTCAGGAAGTCCGATCACGAACGTCACGCTACCGGCGGCCGCCGCCCCCGGCCCGATGATCACCTCACCCGGCGTCGCGCCGCGCCACGGCGCGTGCCCGCCTTTCGCGCGGATGGACCGTTTGCACGGTTCTATCGGGCGGATGGTCCATCGGCGCGGAACCGGCGGGGTGGCGACGGCGACCGCGGCGACGGCGGCGGCGCGGGGGGCGGGGTGAGGTGGTTGGCGAGGTGGTCGAGGAACACCCGCTGGCCGGCGACCAGCTTGCCGGCGGCCTGCGTGAGGTCGAACCACGCCACCCGGTCGATCTCCGGGAACTCACAAAGTGTCCCGGAGCCCCGGGGCCACTCGAGCTGGAACGTGCCGGGCACCACGGTGGCGGGGTCCAGGTCGCCCTCGACCGCCCATACCGTGACGAGCTTGCCGCCAGGTTGACGCGCGGTCCCCAGCTCGACCAGCTCACCCTCCGGAGGCGGTAGCCCGAGCTCCTCCTCGAACTCGCGCCGCGCCGCGGCCACCGCCTCCTCGGGCGGCACGAACTCGCCCTTGGGCACCGACCACGCGCCGGCGTCGCGGCGCTGCCAGAACGGCCCACCCAGGTGCCCGAGGAGTACCTCGGCGCCGGCCGCCGTACGGCGATACACCAGCAGCCCGGCGCTGTGCTTGCCTGCCACGCCATGGAGTGTGCCCGGTGACCCAGGCGGCCGCGCGTCCGCGCGTCCCTTGGGCGAATGGACCATCCGCCCAATAGAACCGTGCGAATGGTCCATCCGCGCGGCTCGGCGCGCGGCTCGGCGCGCGGGGCGCGCGGGCGGGGCTCGGCGCGCGGGCGGCGGCGCGGGGCGGCGGCGCGGGGCGGCGGCGCGGGGCGGCGGCGCGGGGCGCGGGGCGCGGGGCGGCGGCGCGGGGGCGGGGATCGAGCGGGGATCTTGTCCGCGGCGAGGGGAAGTTCCTAGGCTGCGGCACGTGGCATGGCTGCAGACGGTGTCCCGAGCGGAGGCGGACGGGGCGCTGGCCGAGATATACGAGGCGATGGCGACGAGGCCGCTGCCCGACGCCTACCGCCCGCCGCACGATGACGCCGCGGGCATCATGCGCGCGCACAGCCTCGATCCGCAGCTGTTGCAGCTGACCTTCGGCGTGTCCGGCACGCTGCATCGTGGCCTGCTCAGCTGGGCGGATCGCGAACTGCTCAGCGCCGTCACCTCGCGCACCAACCAGTGCTTCTATTGAACGTCGGCTCACGCAGAGTTTCTGCGTGCCGCAAACGGCGACGCCGCCATGTCCGTGACCGTGCTCAGCGGAGCCGACCTGCAACTGCCGCCGAGGGCCGCCGCGCTGGCCCGGTTCGCCGTCCACCTGACCGCGCGGCCATGGGCGCTCACCGCCGACCTCGTGACCGACCTGGCCGCCAACGGCTTCGACGAGAACCAGGCGGAGGCGGCGGCCGCCGTCGTCTCCATGTTCAACTACCTGACCCGGGTGGCGGACGCCTCCGGAATCGAGTTCGACTACGACTCCCCGCTGCCGGAGTTCGAGCCGGACCGGACGCAGGAGGCCACGGCCCGGCCGGACCGGCCATTCTGGCCGGTCGTCGCCAGGCGGGTCGCCAGGCCGGCGGTCGCAGGGCCGGCCAGCACCTCGGCGCAGTTCGAGGCGTTCGACGCGGCGTGGCGGCGGTGGCGCGACTACGTCTTCGAGGCCGACAAGCCGCTGACCCGCCGGGAACGGCTGCTGCTCGCCGGCGCCGCCGCCGAGGAGTGCTGCGACCGGTGGCGCGCCGACGAGCTCCAGCAGCACCGGCCGGACGGCGAGGCGGAGGCCGGGCTCGTGGCGTTCGCCCGCAAGCTCAGCCGCGAGCCGTGGCGGATGCAGCCGGCCGACCTGGACGCGCTACGCCTGGAAGGCTTTGCCGAGCCGGCCCTGCTGCACGCCATCGCCGTGGTGGCCCTGCAGAACGCCGAGTCCCGCCTCGCCTTCGCCCGTGCCGCCATCAACTCCCGGTGACCCGGCGCCGCACGCTCCACCGGCACGCCCGCAGCGGCGTCAGCGCCCCATGGTGGCGCCGGTCTCGAGCAGGGTCTTGAGGTCGCTGAGGATCCAGCTCCAGCCCCCGCCGGCCTCGGGGTGCGCGCCGGAGACCTGCTCGGCCGTCAAAGGTGCCCCGTCCAGCTCGTGGGTCACGGTGAGCCGGCAGATACCGGCGGGTCCCTCGTCGATCTCCCAGGTGAGCCGCTTGGGGCCCTCCGCCTCGATCTCCGGGCTGAACAGCGGGTGCCAGGTCTGCACAAGGCGGCGCGGGGGGTCGACCTCGATGACCTCGCCCCGCAGGAGGACCTCGGGGGCACCGTGCTCCGCCATCTCGCCGGAACTCCGCGCCCGGAACGCGCCGCCGGGGCGCAGCTCGTACTCCGACGGCACGCCGTACCCGTACCGCCCGTTCCACTCCGGCGACGTGATCGCCTGCCAGATCGCCTCCGGCGTCGCCTTGATGAACACCCGGAAAACCTGCGTAGTCACCGCGGTGTGCGTCGCTGTGGTCATGCCTCTTCCTCCAACTCGGCCTTGAGGTCCGTGAGCGCCGATACCTGGCGCTCGGTGTACTTGTCGATCCACCGGTCGTGGATCAGCCGGATCGGCACCGGGTTCAGGAAGTGCAGCTTCTCCCGGCCGGATCGACGGGCGACGACGAGACCGGCGTCCTCGAGCACCTTGAGGTGCTTCATCACACCGAAGCGGGTCATCTCCAGCTCGGACTCGAGCTCGGTGAGCGTGCGGCCGTCACGCGCGAACAGCAGGTCGAGCAGGAAGCGCCGGGTCGGGTCCGCGAGAGCCTTGAACACGCGGTCGTCGTCGGTCACCCGGCCAAATTAGGTGACTAAATAGTCACATGTCAACCCTGGCGGGTGCGGCACACCGCGCGCCGGCCGCCCTAGTCTCACGTTCGGGACACCGGCGGCGTCCGGTTGGGCGGGTCGCGGCCACCCGGGGCCGCGCGGATGCGACGAAGGACCTGCGATGACCGAACGCCGCGAGCGGGCAGAGCCGCTTGGCGCGATATGACGCTGCCACCGTTCGAGCACGTTGTCGACCGGCACGGCCGGGACGTGTGGCGGTTCGCCGCGTCCCAGGTCGGCAGGGACCGCGCCGACGAGGTGTTCCAGGAGACCATGCTGGCGGCGCTGGCCGCCTACCCGACGCTGCGTGACCCGGGCGCGGTGCGCTCCTGGCTGCTGCGGATCGCCGCGCGCAAGGCCGTCGACCTCTTCCGGGCGGCCGCGCGTGCCCCGGTTCCGCTGGCCGACGCGGCCGGCGCGGCCGACGCGGCCGGCGCAACCGCCCCGACCAACGCGGCCGGCTCGACCCTCGCCACCCTCGCCACCCTCGCCACCGGCGCGGCCGGCTTCGGTGCCGAGCCACCGGTTCCGGAGGACGATCTGTGGGCGCAGGTGCGGGCGCTGCCGGCCAAGCAGCGCCAGGCCGTCGCGCTGCGCTTCGTCCTCGACCTGGACTACGCGGGCGTCGGCGCCGCGATGCAGACCAGCCAGGAGGCGGCGCGCCGCAACGTGTTCGAGGCGCTGCGGACGCTGCGCCGCCGGGTCGGTCCTCACGCGGGCGCCGCGGCCACCGTCCTGTCGGAACGACCGGACGCCAAGCGTGAGGAGCAACCGTTATGAGTCCTTTCAGCATCGAGGAACGCGCCGGCAGCATGCCACCGCCGGCCGCCGGCCGCTGGGCGGCGCTGCGGGCCGAACTGGCCGAACGGGCCGAGGCGCGGGGGCTGCTGGACGTGGCCTACGCCACCGTCGACAGCCCGCTCGGCGTGCTGCTCGTCGCGGCCACCCCGGCCGGCATGGTGCGGCTCGCCTTCGACGACGAGCCGGCCGACGCGGTGCTTGCCGAGCTGGCCGGCCGGCTCTCGCCACGGGTGCTGTACGCGCCGGCCAGGCTGGACGGCGCCCGGCGGGAGCTCGACGAGTACTTCGACGGCCGCCGCACCCGCTTCGACCTGGCCCTGGACTGGACGCTGACCACCGGGTTCCGCCGGGCGGTGCTGGCCGCCACCGCGCGGATACCGTTCGGGCGCACCGGAACCTACTCCTCGGTCGCCACCGCGGCCGGCAGCCCACGCGCGGTGCGCGCCGCCGGCACGGCGCTGGCCACCAACCCCATTCCGATCGTCGTGCCGTGCCACCGGGTGCTGCGCTCGGACGGCAGCATCGGCCAGTACCGCGGCGGCGCCGGCCGCAAGAGCGCGCTGCTGCGGTTGGAGGCGGCGCCGAACGCCTGACGCCGGACGCCTGACCGTGTGGGCCGTGCCGGGTGGTGGCAGTCTTTGGGGGGTGAGCGCGGAACCCGGGATGGGCAACGGTAACCGGCTGGTGGCCAGCCGGTACCGACTGGCGGAGCGGCTCGGCGGCGGCGGCATGGGCGTGGTCTGGCGCGCCTACGACGAGCGGCTGCACCGGGTGGTGGCGGTCAAGCAGCTGTTGCTGCCCGCCGAGCTCACCAGGGCCGAGGCCGAGGAGGCGACCCAGCGCGCCATGCGCGAGGGCCGCATCGCCGCCAAGCTGCAGCACCAGAACTCGATCATGGTGTACGACGTGACCGAGGACGCCGGAGTGCCGTACCTGATCATGGAGTACCTGCCGTCCAGCAGCCTGTCCGAGGTGCTGGCGAGCCGCGGCACGCTGCCGCCCGCCGAGGCGGCGCGGATCGGCTCGCAGGTCGCGGCGGCGCTGGCCTCGGCGCACGCCGCCGGCGTCGTGCACCGTGACGTCAAGCCGGGAAACGTGCTGCTCGGCGACGACAGCACGGTGAAGATCACGGACTTCGGCATCTCGCGGGCCGTCGAGGACGCCACGGTGACCCGCACCGGGATCATCACCGGCACCCCCGCCTACCTCTCCCCCGAGGTCGCCAAGGGCCAGCGCGCCACGTTCGCCTCCGACGTGTTCTCGCTGGGCGCCACCCTGTACGCGGCGGTGGAGGGCGAGCCGCCGTTCGGGACCGGCGACAACGCCATGGCGCTGCTCTACCGGGTGGCCTCCGCCCAACCAGCCCCGCCCACCAGGGCGGGCGCCCTGACGGGCGTGCTCGGC
>Ga0209382_10007079_pt1 | contig 14349 bp, 12 predicted proteins | sample SoiMetdeltSBSDD5_FD_187599 | JGI IMG/M metagenome (GOLD analysis project Ga0209382, IMG submission 187599) | Bulk soil microbial communities from a Populus tree surrounding site in Tennessee, USA - Soil MetaG P. deltoides SBSDD5 (SPAdes) (version 2) | ecosystem: Environmental > Terrestrial >... | reverse complement strand
TGGCGATGTTGGCGCCAATCCCCAGCGTCAACGTCAGAATCGCCACGATAGTGAAGACGGGACTACGCCTGAGCATCCGGAGGGCGTAACGCAGGTCTCGCGCGACATCGTCCTTGATCCAGAACGCGAGGCGTCGCCAGCGTGATTCGCCATCGTGTCCGTGTCTGAAGAGCTCCATCATGGGCGACATCATGTCCTTCATCCGCGACCTCCTCTGGCGTCCCTGCCGCCCGATCTTCTCGAGACGGCGCCGGTAACGCTCGCGATTGCCAAAGCGGCGCTCGGCCTCAGCCCGGGCAACTGTTTCTGGCCACCCTTGCTCGACGAGCGCTTCAACCGTTTCCGAGAAGTGGAACTTCAACTCGGCATCGATTGCGTCCGCATCCGGATCCGACGGCTTCTGCGGATCCATATCAGGCCCGCTGGCGCGCAGCGAACACTTTGGAGACGGCCGTCGCGAATCGATGCCACCTTCGCTCCCCGCCCCGGAGCTGGTTTCTGCCGTCGCGCGTCAGGTGGTAGTACTTGGCTCGCCGGCCCTTTGGCGAGACGCGCCACTCATGCTCGAGCCAACCGCGTTTCTCCATGCGGTGCAGTGAGGTGTAAAGGGCGCCGTCGTCAATTCGGAGGGTGTCGTCCGTTTCGCGGCGAATCCACTCCACGACGTCGTACCCGTGGCGGGGGCTGTCGGCAAGCGCCGTAAGAATCAGGACGTCCAGAGTGCCCTGCATGAAGTTCATTGAACGCACACCTTGCATTGGCCTCAGATATTGAGGTCAGTCGGCGATCTGTTTGGACGGCAGCACAGAGCCCAAGGTTGCCCGCCTGCGGGCTGGTTCCCGAGAGCAGCTACGGCTCGACTCACTGGGTGGGCGGTGTTCAGGCTTTAGAACCAACGACTTGGAGATGGTGAGCCAAATAGGAATCGAACCACGTGGGTATACGAGAGTGGAGGGCGGCGCATCACTCCTGAGTAGTCGCCCAGTGTTGACCTATCGGGTGCGCCGCAGGCTGTCGGATTGAGGCGACCCATTTATGAGATAGTTTCTTAGTTGGTCAGCAGCGGTTTGGAGCCGACACCGATCTTGATCCCCACCAACGACACCAGGTTGGTCCGCTCGCCTCTTTCTTCGTAGTCCCTGCCGAAGGACGCAAAAATGTACGCCGCCTCGCCCAGGCGTGCTTCGACGAGGGCCACGGCACGCTGCGTGTCCGTCTTCAGGTCGGAATTCCAGAGGCGTTTGACGAATTCTCCCGACACCGCAAGGTCACCGCTGATCTGCCAGACCATCCGTGCGCCGAGATCCCAACCACCTGTCATTTCCCGTGTCAACGCGTCGGATTCGCGCAGCAGGCGGCCGACACCGACGAGCTCGATCGCGCCTGGATCAACGCCGGATACAGGGCTCGGATCCTCCGATGTGTCGGGTTGTTCGACGCCCAGATCGTCTTCGTCCACAACGACATCACCCTCATCGCTCTCGTCCCCCGTCTTCGAGAGCCGCCAACGAAACGAAGGCGTCACCCAAATGGCATACCGATCCCGGGTGGCGTCGCTGAACACATCGTTCGGCATCGCCCACGCCCACGCGCCGGCAACCCCGAGACGACCGCCATAGCGCTGGGTGTCGATCTCTCGAATCTGTCTCGCCAGATTTCTCCTTTTGGCCTGCAGCGTCGTCACGCCCTTGTCGGCCACTGCCGTCAGCACTTTTAACGTCTGATCGGTATCGTTGAAAGCGCGCCACGCCGCTTCTGCCTCCTCCGGTTGCTTCGCTTGCGTGATCTTTGCGGCCAGATCCTTCCGCCTCGCTCTCAGAGCCACGAGCATCGGGTTGGTGTCTCGGTTGCGCAGCGCGTCGCCCAACGCTTTCAACGTGCCCTCGAGATCCATCTTTAACGTGAAAACATTCGGATCCATGGCGCCTTCGTAGGCCACAGTGCTGAAGCCGAGCGCCACCCGGCTCCCGAGATCCTGTTTGGCCGTTCCTGCCCCGATAGTCCAGTCGGCTGATGCAAACGACACGTTGAACGTTCGGACCAGGCGCTGACTGAAGGTCGGCTTCGCGTAAGAGTCGAACGTTAGCTGCGGCTGCCAGCGCATCCAGTACGGTGTCAACCCAACGCTGTAATCGGTGGGGAAACCACCGCTCGTCGCCACATTGGAAACCAGGCTGACAATCACTGCCCGTGGATTGTCCGGCCGTTCGATGGAGGTCGGCGACGTGCCCAGGAGCACAGCCGAAGCGGTCGAAGGAGCTTTGAGATCGTCAATCTCCGGGAGACCTTGTGCTGCCGCCAAGGTGGTCGATAGAACGACACCGGCGCAGATCTCGAAGGAGAGGCGCATCATGACGGCTCCACGAAACTTATGGTGGTGGTGAATCGGCACAAGTCGAGGTCTTTGTCGACTACCGTCTTGGCGACAAACGACTCCTTCTTTACACCGCCAGAAAGCACGTACTCGACGCTGACACGATTGGTTTGCGTCAGTACATCCTGGACGAGCGAGGCGACCACCACGTCCGTCCCTTGCAGATCCGTGCCGGGGCCGAGATTCAACGACAGCATGCTGCCGCCGCTGCCTAACTCCTTGTCGCCCTTCAACACGGTGCTCGATCCGATCTGGCCGGACCCGATCGTGATGTCGAGGCGCGCGTCGGCTTTCCGTACCGCGTACTTCACGTTCTTCTTCACGTGTTTCATCTTGGATCTCCACAGGGACAGTCCGCGCCGAGCGTTGCGCTTGATGAACGCGGCATCGCACTGCGCCTAACAGATGCAGCGCAGTAAGAAGACGCTTTCGCGAAAAGCGGTCGCCACACTTAAGCGCAGATGAGGCAACGTATAGGCGGTCTTGTTGGGGTAAACGATGGCCCGAGCAAATCCGAACGCTTGAGTCTGGGTTTCTGGCGCGATAACGTTCCTAGGACACGATCTTCGATGCGGGTACGCCTATGTGGAGTCGCCTATAGCCCGCACCTCTTTGCGCTCACGAGCGTGAGAGTCTCTCGGTGTCGTCCACTCGACATTGGCACTGATCCGCCTTTGGTAAACAGAGAGAATTGTTGCGACGCGAAACGATGGGGGCTTGGACTGCATTAGCAGCCACTACGGCGTTACACGGGACCTACTCTCGCCGCATGTGCTTAGGGAACGTGACGACCGCCAGAGCGCTCTCCCGGACGACTGTCCAGCGAGACGGCGCGCCCACGAACCAGCCAAACAAGCACGAGAAGACTCGCAGCGAGGTACACCAAGGGCGGGATTCGAAAGACGACCGGGGCACGCGCGAATAGCACCGGCAGCATTGGCGTCGCGAATCCCACGACCGTAAGCGCACCGAACCCTGCCAGCAGGCGCGTCGCAGTGCCGTCCATCGCGCGTGAAGACGCGGCGAGATACAGCCCGCCAGCGAGCAGGTGGACCTCCGCAACCCATAGATCCAGCAGAACGCGGTTCGCCTCGGGCACGCCGGTCGTTGCATAGAAGTACGCGATGCCACCGGAGTGGCCGATGCCGCCGAGCAGCAACACGATGGCGAGTGCCCTCAGCATCGTCCGCATCCGTGTATTGTCAGGCAGTGGCCGGCCGCCTCAAGAAGCCCGTTGTGCGGGTGCCCCCTCGAGCGGTCGGCTCCAGCGCGTGGTTAGACCCAGATCGGACCTCACCAGCTTGGCCTCAGCGTCCGATGATCAATGCATCAGCACGTACACGCCGTCCTCGAAGTCGGCCATCCGCATGTCCCAGACGTACTGAACCGTCAGCAAATCGCCTTTGAGAGTGCCTGTCGCATCATCCCATGGGGTGCCGCTCTTGCGGCCCTGAAACTCGAAGAGGAACATGATGACGCCGTCTACGTTCTGGTAGGCTCCACGAAACAAACCGGGCCCGTACTGGCTAGGTGGGTACTGCAGCTCGAACGCGCCGTTATCGTAGAGGACAAAGCGCGACTTCCTCGTGAAGTCTCTGACCGGATACGACAGTTCACGATCGAAGATGAACGTGCGCGATGGCCCAGACAGCGGAGGGAAGTTTATCTGCGGCGGCGGCGGAGTCGGCGGTGGCAGTTCCGAAGGCGGACTTGTTCCAGTTGGCGAGGTAGGTCCTGAATTCCCGCATGCCGCGAGAAGCGCCAGTAGTACGACGACTGCGCCACAGCGGACAGTGGTATTCATGATACTGACTCCCGATGTGAGGATCCTAGCACTGGGTTTGTTTTAGCCTAAGCGCCAGTCCGTCAGGCCGTTACCGGAACGCGACTGCGGAAACGGGAGAGCGGGATGAGCTGCGAGGCTCTTGCGCTACGTCGCCGACGCGAGCGCCAGGAAAACCGATGCCCTCGATCGCGCTGACGTTGTCCTGCGAGTTTCGGTCGACATGTTTGTTGTACGGATCGACGCCGCCAAATGACGGCTCGCGCGCGGTGACGAGGTGCAGCGTCTGGGTGCCCGAATGGATTGGCCGCCGCTCGAACAGAATGACGTCGCCCTGATCGAAGTCCCTCGTTCCCGGCTCGGCGGTGAACAGCCCGACATCGAACGCCTCGTCCAGCGGGGCATCCGTCTCGCGCCCCTGCCCATCCGCGTAGAGCTTGCGGGCATCGACATCGAGTGCGACGTCCCACATGCCATCAGCGCGCCGTTGCTTGCGCGCACCCGTGACCTTGACGTCGTATAGGGTGATCTTCTGAAACAAGTCAGTGATCAGCTGCTGATGCTCCGGAGCCGCGACTGCGCGCAGATGCCGCAGGAGGTCCTTCGACGTCGGATACGGCGCCGCCTTGAACGCGAACTCACCGATCAGGCCTTGGAGCGCGCGGTTCACTGCATCCTCGCCGATCACGTCTTTCAGCAGGTACATCGCCAGCGAGCCCTTCTGATAGTGGATGTACTGCTGATCTTCGACGCGCTCGAGCGGCAGCTCCTCGATCAGCTCGCCGCCGCGGCGGCGCAGATACGTATCGAGCTCGTACCTCAGGAACTTGCGGATTTGATCGGGTCCGTAGAGCCGCTCCATGACCATCAGTGCCGAGTACTGCGCGAGCGTCTCCGTAAGCAGGGTCATGCCCTGCATCTCGGCGCTGATCACCTGATGCGCCCACCACTGGTGCGCGACTTCATGCGCCGTGACATACGTCACGAGATCGATGTTCTCGGGGTCGTCGTGTCGCGCGATGAAGCCGATGCCCTCTGAGTACGGGATCGTGTTGGCAAACGACTGCGCAAACGTGGCGTAGGCCGGGAACTCGAGGATCCGCACCTGCTTGAACTGGAACGGGCTGAAGTGCGCCGTGAAGTAGTCGAGCGATCGCTTCATCGCGTCGATCATGCGGTCGACGTTGTAGGCATGCGACGGATGGTAGTAGACAGCGAGGTTCACGTCGTTCCAGCGATCACGCTTCACCGCGTAGGAGGCCGATTGGATCGAGAAGAAGTGCAGGATCGGCGCATCGGTCCGATAGTGGACGACACGCCGGCCGTCTCTGACGTCCTCGGATATCAGATACCCGGGGGCGATCGCCAGCTGATCGCCGACCGTCGAAACGGTGATGTCGGCGTTGACCCAGTCGCTGTCGCGGCGCGTGTACTGATTCGCGCGCGCGCGTTCGTCCTCGAGCTTCGGCAATCGGAGCTCCGGCGGGAGGCCATGCTTGCGGCGCTTCGCGCGATCCCGCAGCAGCCCGTCACGATCCATCCCGAGGAATGGCGCGACGAGTGTGCTGTTGATGAACGTGCCGTTGCCGACGATGTCGGTCTGGTTGCGCGCATGGCGGAACCCGCGCTGCTGCCGGACCGTGGCGAAGCGCATCTCCAGACGCGAGCCAGGATCGAGCGGCGGCGACAAGGCGTAGATGCGATAGTTGAACCGGTCGTACTCCTTCCGCAACTGCGCGTGCGGCAGCTCGAGCTGCTGGAGCGTCGTGTCACGCACCCACCGAACGTGAATCTCCGTGAGGGGCGATGCCGTGCGGTTCTCGAGCGTGTATCGCCCCGTCGTGTTGACACGCTGCTCGTCCGGGTAGATATCGACGCTGAGCGCGACATCGACAACGCGCGGCTGTGGAACCGACTCGAATGGAAGCAGCGTTTTCTCGTAGTCGGCCGACCATCGCTCGTTGTCGATCTGCGAGCGGTACTCGTTCACGACGTTCGTGTTGTAGAAGATGTACCCGCCGCACGCAGCGGCCGCCGCGACCGCCGCCGCCCCGACGACTGCTGGCCTGCCAGCGAGACGGCGCGGCAGCGCTCTGAGCCGCGCGCGCAGCGATCCCGACAGGCCACGACGCCACAGGCCATACGTGAGCACGACGAGCAGCACCGCCACGGCGCTCCAGTACGCGCGGAACCAGGCCGCATACGCCGCGAAGTGGCCCTGACCGTTCAGGTCCGACAGCGGGACGGCGGGACCAGTCGCGTACTGATACAGGTTGTGCTCGTACCCGAGTTGCGACAGCACGATCTGCGCCACGATCACCAGCAGCATCGCCAGCCAGCCCAGGAACTTATGGGGCACCAGCACTTGAATGAAGATGCCGAGGACCGCAACGAGCGTGACGTCAACCGCCGACGGCAGCACGTACCAGGTCAAATACTTGCCGAACTCGTAGTTGCCGTAGCCGCGCACCGTCTGGACGACGAGAGCGCCGGCCACCGACGCCGCCACGGTCGCAAACAGCACGAGCGCAATCGCGACGACCTTTGGCAGCGCGAAGGCCCAGTCGGGGGCGGGCGTCGCGTGAAGCATCTCGTGCAGGCGCAGCTCGCGGTCGCGCCAGACCAGGTCGCCCGCGTAGTAGATGGCGACAATGAGCGGCACGATTGCAAACGCGCCGTTCAACGTCTGGATCATGATCCGCGTCACGGGATAGAACGGATTGCCGTACAGATCCTCGTTGGCGAACCACAGTCCGGCGATGGAGTTCAGGAACCCGAATGCCAGCAGCACGAAGAACGCGGGACTTCGGAACACGGCGGCCATGTCGAAGCGAGCCAGCGCCAGAAGCTGTGTGGTCCGGCTAAAGCCGGAGACTACACGGGTCCCGCTGAAGCTGGACACTACAGGGGAGCCGGACCCCACGACTACCGGGCCTTCATCAGCCGCCGCCGTGCGGCGGCGCTCGCGCTTTCCTTCGCGCTTGTACAGAACGCCGGCGACGCCGAGCAGCAGCATGCCCGCTCCCAGCCAGATCAGCCGGTTCCATAGGATCAACCCGGCGAACGGCGGCAGCTGCGAGTTGCGTTCCGTCGCCGTCCAGTATTTCGTCACGTAGCCGAAGGCGCCCATCCCGAACGGCTCGACGAGCGCGACGATCCGCTCGTACTCGGGCCGCCGGAAGAACGCCGTGGACACGAAATAGATCATCAAGAGCACGACCACGCCGACATACGTCGTCACCATCGAGCGCGTCATTGTCGCGAGCGCGAAGCAGAAGGCGCCCATCATGAGCAGCGTCGGCACCGCGAGGACGAAGTAGACGTAGACGTAATCGCCAAACCGCAGCGGGCCGAGCGTGTCGGGATCGATCCACGGCATGTACGAGCCGATCAGCATCGCCAGCGGCACGCCGGCAAAGGCCAGACACCCGACGACGAAGGCTCCGGTGAACCGGCCGAACAGATAGTCGAACGCCGACACGCGCGTCGCACGGACGATCGGCCCGTAGCCGGTCTCGTCGTCGCGCACCACCACGTTCGACACGAAGGCCGCCATAATGAACACGGCGAAGATGGCCATGACCCCGAGCGTGTTCGCAATGGCGAAAGGCGAGTTCTTCTTGACGTTGCCGATCGACCCGATTTGGACCTGGTCCGATGTCACCGCTCCGAACGTCAACAGTGCAAACAGCAGGGTCGTGGTCCAGAAAACCGGGGACCGAAGCTGGTAGCGGAATTCAAACGCGGCAACGTGGCGAAACATAGACATCCTTCGACTCACTTCACTCGCTCAGGGGCAGGCCCTCGACTCGTTTCACTCGCTCAGGGGTCAGGCCGCGCGGCGGAGCGACGAGAGCGTCGAGAAGTACACGTCTTCGAGACCGCCCTGCGCCGGCTCGAAGCCAAGGTCCGGTTGACGGTCGGCGAACACGTGAATAATTGTGCGACCGCCGAACAACCGCGTCGAGATCACGTCGTGCGCGGCTTTGTGCGATTCGAGCTCGCCCTTGTCGATGGTCTTGCGCCACACCCGGCCGGCGAGCTCCGCCACGAGATCGAGCGGAGCACCGGCGCGAACGATGCGCCCCGACGCGATGATCGCCATCCGCTGACAGAGGTCCGACACGTCATCGACGATATGCGTGGACAGAATGACGACGACGTTCTCGCCGATCTCCGCGAGGAGGTTGAGGAAGCGATTGCGCTCCTCGGGATCGAGCCCCGCCGTCGGTTCGTCGACGATGACGAGACTGGGGTTGCCCAGCAGCGCCTGGGCGATGCCGAATCGCTGCCGCATCCCGCCGGAGAATCCCGCCAGCGCCTGTTGGCGCACATCCCAGAGATTGACTTGGTGAAGCAACGCGTCTACCGTGTCCCGCCGCTCGCGCCGGTGGCTGATTCCCTTGAGAATCGCCATGTGATCGAGCATGTCGACGGCCGACACGCGCGGGTAGACGCCGAAGTCCTGAGGCAGGTATCCGAGCGTTCGACGCAGTGCGTCGGGATTCGCGATGACGTCGAGACCGTCGAACTGGATGCGACCTGACGTCGGAATCTGGAGGGTGGCGACGCAGCGCATCAAGGTGGACTTGCCCGCGCCGTTCGGCCCGAGCAGGCCGAACATCCCGCGCGGCACGTCAAGGGTGACCGATTCGAGCGCGCGTGTGCCGTTCGGGTAGACGTGGGTGAGATCTTCTATGGTCAGCATCGGCAGCACCTGCCCTTTCTTAACACAGACGCCGCGCGCATGTGATAGATGACACTCCAATGGCCCTCCATTACGACTACGACCTGCTGGTGATCGGCTCGGGGCCCGCCGGTCATCGAGCAGCGATCCAGGCCGCCAAGCTCGATAAACGCGTCGCCATCATCGAGAAGCGCACCGTGGTGGGCGGCATCTGTATCAACACGGGAACGATACCGAGCAAGACGCTGCGGGAAGCGGCGCTGAATCTCTCCGGGTATCGCGAGCGCGGCATCTACGGCGCCTCCTACTCAGTCAAACAGCACATCACGATGCGCGACCTGCTGTTTCGTGTCGATCACGTGATCAGCACCGAGATCGACGTCGCGCGCCATCAACTGATGCGCAACGACGTAGACATCCTGACCGCGAAGGCGAGATTCGCCGATCCGCACCGGCTCTCCCTCGAACTGGTGCCCGACGGCATCCATCAGGAGATCACCGCGGCAAATATCGTGATCGCGGTCGGTACCGAAACCGTTCAGGACCCGTTCGCGCGCTGTGACGGGCAGCACATCTTCACGTGCGATGACCTGTTGACGGTCGAGGAACTCCCGCGTTCGCTCACCGTCGTCGGCGCGGGAGTCATCGGCCTGGAGTACGCCTGCATCTTTGCGGCGCTTGGCGTGCGGGTCACGCTCATCGACGCCCGATCGCAAATGCTGTCCTTCGTCGATCGCGAGATCATGGAGGCGCTGGTGTATCACCTCCGCGGCAACCGGGCCACGCTTTTCCTCGGCGAGACCGTGTCGTCAATCGAGTGCTACAACGACGAGCGCGGCGCCCACGTCCGGATCCAGCTCGCCAGCGGCAAGCAGGTCATCACCGACAAAGTGCTGTATAGCGTCGGACGACGCGGCGCGACGGATCAGCTCGGGCTCGAGGCGGCCGGCCTGTCTGCGGATGACCGCGGCCGCATTCGCGTGAACGAGCACTATCAGACCGAGGTCGAGCACATCTATGCCGTGGGCGACGTCATCGGATTCCCCAGCCTTGCGTCGACGTCGATGGAGCAGGGGCGGCTCGCTTCGTGCCACGCGTTCGGCGTACCGACACACAGCATCCCGTCGCTGTTCCCGTACGGCATCTTCACCGTTCCCGGCATATCGATGGTGGGCAAGACTGAAGAGGAGCTGACGAAGGAGGGCGTCGCGTACGAGGTCGGACGCGCCCAGTATCGAGAAATCGCCCGGGGCCAGATTCTCGGCGACCGCACCGGTCTGCTGAAGCTGATCTTCGATCGCGGGGATCGTCGTCTGCTCGGCGTGCACATCATCGGCGCCGAAGCCGCCGAATTGGTGCACATCGGGCAGGCGGTGCTGGCCCTCGGAGGCAAGGTCGACTACTTCGTCGATACGGTCTTCAACTATCCGACGCTTGCCGAGTGCTACAAGACCGCGGCGTTCGACGGCATCAATCGGTTGGGGCTCTCCTGAGCCCGAGCCAAGGATGCCTCAGGGTACTAGCCGCGGAATCTTTCCAGCAGTGTCTCCATCATGGACGGCTCGGGACGTTCGGGGGCCTCGACAAAGCGGACACGCGTGATGGCGTCGGCGCCCCAGAACCGGCCCACCGTGATGAGCAGGTCGAGTTCCGATCGAACTGAATCAGGCACCATCGTCTTTGCCGAAACCTCCTGGAGCTGTTCGAAGCTGAGTTCGCGCAGATGCATCGGCTGCCGGCCCAACTTCACGACGTGGTCTGGTACCGCGGCCGTGTCAATCAGGACGTTGAGGACGCGATCGCGCCAATCGCGCGAGAGCCGCGTGAGCACGCTCCGAAACCACATCAAACCGAGGAGCCTCCGGAGCTCCACTGGGTCGATTGGAATATCCGACGTCGCGCCGTCCTCCGCCAACGCAAGAGCGGCCGGATCGGCGCGGTTGAGGGCAACTGCAAAGTCCCAGAACGTGGCGAACGCTCGCGGGCGGGGTGCTTCGATGATGGGTGGCGTCGCTGAATCGGTTTGCGCCGGAGCGATCGGCGCGGTCGATTCCACGGCTGCGGGAGCAGCGTCCGCGACGGCCACTGGCTCGGACGCTGCAATCAGCTCGACGCGGCTGAGAGTCGCGATCGTGCGGACGCCTCGTTCGAGGCTCCAGTCGACCTCGAGCGGCCGGTGCGCTCCTGTGTACTCGGCGAAGAGCGCCGTGACGCCCCACGGTCTCGGCGTTCCGACGGCACGCGCATACAGCGGACTGTAAGGGCTCGTCGTATCCACTCCCATCGCGGCGGCGAGCCGCCCCTTGATCTTCGCGTCCACAAGGTTCGACCAGTCGCCCTGTATGCAAATCAACGAGGTCCCCGCCGGCTTGCGGAAGGCGTAATACGGGTTCTCGCAGCATCGTCGCGCCGCGTGCTCCACCAGGTCGTCGCTCGGCTCACTCCCTTCGGGTGGGTCGATCTCGGCGAAGCCGATCCGCAAACGGCCGTCGCCGGCAAACAGGATCGAGAGATCGGACGGATCGACCTGCGAGAGGTCCCACAACACGTAGATCAGACCGCGCAGACCGCGCGCGATCGGAATGTTCATGCGCTCCCAGACGACCGGCTGCGGCTGCGGATCGTGTTCGGCGTAGCCACGATCGTTCAGGATCTCGATCAACCGGATTCCCGCAGCGTCGAATTGCTCGATCGCTCTGACGGCGTGGTCGTAGTGCCGCTTGTCGACTTCATGCCGCTCGAACGAGGGGCGAACGAAGATCGGGATGACGAGCTTCTTCTGCTGACGCGCGATCTGCGCGAGCGGAAACATCGTCCCCGACCCGGTGCCCTTTCCTCCCGTCCCGATCAGGATGACGATCGAATACCGGCTGAAGAGCGCCTCGACGTCGCTGCGTGATTCGTTCAACGCCTGCAGCGCGACCTCGGGGTCGTGCCGCGCACCGAGGCGGCCGGTCGTGCGAGTGCCGATTACCACGCGCTCCTCTTTCGGCAGATCGGACAGCGCGAACTCGTTGGTATCGAGGAACCGGGTGGTCACGGCGCGCCGGAGCCGTTCCGCGTACTTGGGGTCGGCCTTCTGGCTGACCGCTAGGTCGCGCCGGAACGACGCTTTCAGCGATCGCAGAATGTTGCCGCCGCCGCCACCGGCGCTCAAAAGGAGGATATGCATGTGACACCTGTGTGCTTCGGACCGCTCTTGAATTGAAATGGCACGACGACCCATCCGGCCTGCGTGTGGAGCGCGCCACTGACGAACGACGCATCGGCGAGCGCATCCACAACCCGGGCGACGTCGTATTCGACGTTCTTCCTGTGATCCGACAGATTCGGATACCGTCGTCCCTCGCCCGGTGCCAGCAGAATGTCGAATCGACCGGGTCGCACCCGATAACGGACCCGCGACTGCATCGGACGCTCCTCGGCGTCGTACCGGACCAGCGGGCGTTCGAACTCGGAGACGAACCGATCGGCAAAATGACGGATGACGACCGTCGCCGTCTTCCTGCGAGCCAGGTAGTCGTCCAGAATCCGCCACCCGAACCAAGGCACCACCATCGCGGCGCTGAGCCAGACGATGGTGAAATCGACGTTCCGGATCGGTCGAAGAATCACAGACGCGGGCGAAAAAAACTCCGACATCTTGGCCGCGGGGGCGGTCACGGGCGATGACGGCGTCACCAACGCGGCCGGGGTCACGAGCGGCGGCGTCGATGGGGGTGGCCCAGACGCGTCGCGCGCATCGTCCGCTCTGACGTGACTCGAGCTGGCCGAGGCGCGTACGACAACGGGCACGATGACGCAGGCGCGCCATCCCGCCCGAACGCGATCGTATTGGGACTTGGGCACGAACTTCGACGAGGCGTTCATGATCTGGAACGACGCCCGATACGTGTTCCGGCTGTCGCCGGTGATGCGGCGTGCGACCTGTGTTGCGGACTCGCCCCGTTTGATCGGATGGCAGACGAGCGACTGCGCGTCGGCAGCTGTCGGCGTGACCGACAGTACGAACGCCATCGCCAGCGCACGCGCAGCGTTGCGCGGGACTCCTATCCGCCGTGCGGGCGCCGGTGGGAGCTCAGTCGGCCGCAACACACACCTCATCCGTTCTGGCCGAAGGTGGTCGGCCTTAACTCAAGCTGTGTGCCAGAGTGTTGACGCCATTTGGGTTGGGCATTCGGCATATCGGCCTGAAGCGACGTGTGGCTAATCGGCGTCAATTGTCACACCCCGAGGTCGCCCTTTGGACGAAGAATCTCGCCGCCGTGTCGATTCGAGGCTTCGTCGTCCGACGTGTCAGTGAAGGCGATGATGTAGGGCCGCCTTCATGCGGCCCGGCATTAGGCCACTGGCTGCAAGGAGTGAAGATGATGCGATTTCTGTCGGTTTACAAGACGGTCGAGCGCAACACCCCACCGACGCTCGAAGAGATGACCCGGATGGGAAAGCTGATCGAGGAGGGCATGAAGTCCGGGTGGCTGCTGGCAACCGAGGGGTGCCTGCCGAGCGCCCTGGGCGCGAAGGTCCGCAAGTCGGGCGGGAAGGTCACCGTGACCGACGGACCATTCGTCGAGGCCAAAGAGCTGATCGGCGGCTTCGCGATCCTGCAGACGAACTCGAAGGAAGAAGCACTCGCCCTGGTCAGAGAGTTCCTCGAGGTCGCCGGCGACGGCGAATGCGAGCTGCGTCAGCTGTATATGGCACCTGCTGCCTCACAGGGCAATACGGCCGTCGAGCATCATGAACTGAGCGAGCAGTTCGCGAAGGGCTGACCTTCGATCTTTTCGTCCAGATGCGGTTGGAAATGGCGGAACGCGATGCGCGATCGGTTGCGCATCGCGTTCGAGATCAATTCTCCGACGGGCGCTCGGCGCTCTCGACGATGACGAAATTCACCGGCGCCTTCTGACGCTCCAGCCGAAGGCCGATCTGTTCCTGAAGCGCCGTGAACGCATCGGCGCCTTCCGCGTCCGTCGGCGTACCGGCATTCGGACCGTCCGGATTCGGCCGGGCACGTTCGCTGCGGCGCCACGTCACGGTCACGTCGTAGAGTCCGTTGATGCCCGTGCGGTTGATGACACGGTCCGGAACGACGACCGCCACTTGCAAGTGGTTGGCGACGTCGTCCATATCGACGCTGACGCCTATCAACCCGCGATTGACCCCACCACTGGTTTGGTGGCAGCGCGTCGCCGGGTCCTCCGTCACCGCACAGTTCTGCAACTGTTTGAGCGTCACGTTCGAGATGACGAAGCGGCCGCCAGGCCGAAGCTGGAACAGCTCCGTCCGTCCGCGCGCTATTTGTGTTGCGTCGCGATCAGCTGGTCCTTGACCTTGTCGTAGGTCGCCTGCGGAATGACCTTCTTCGTGACGAGCTGATCCTTCCGCTGATACGGCCGCCCGTCGATGATCTTCTGGGCGTATTTCTCTCCGATGCCGGGCAAAGCCTCGAGGTCGGCCTTCGACGCGGAATTGAGATCGAGCAGTTTCCCGGCGGTTGCCTTC
>Ga0209382_10007078_pt1 | contig 14350 bp, 11 predicted proteins | sample SoiMetdeltSBSDD5_FD_187599 | JGI IMG/M metagenome (GOLD analysis project Ga0209382, IMG submission 187599) | Bulk soil microbial communities from a Populus tree surrounding site in Tennessee, USA - Soil MetaG P. deltoides SBSDD5 (SPAdes) (version 2) | ecosystem: Environmental > Terrestrial >... | reverse complement strand
GTCCTGGATGACTCCGTCAAGGGAGACGTTGTCGCTCACGACGATCTTTGCCATGTCGGTTCTCCTTCGCTGGCGTTGTCCCACTCATGTGGACACCGCGACGGCGGGAGACTGGGCGCCACCGGTCAGGAGCGCGCATGGCTCACCCTGGTCCGACGAGGGGCAATCTTCGAGGCTGGCGCGGCCGAGCTCGGCGAGCACCCGGAGGACGGCGGCGTCGCCGGCCGCCCACGGGTTGACGAGCCCAGTGTCCTGGGTCGTCATCGCGTCGGTGGGCGGGGTGAAGGTGTCGGCTGGGTCGTCCGCTGAGGCGCCTCCACCCGTGGCGAAGGCGAGCAGCACCACAGTGAGGGCGAGTGCCGCCGCGCCGACAACCGTCACAACACCCCTCCGGGGACCGGTCGTGATTCGCATCCCATCCAACTCCTGTGTCGCTGAACGTGTGCACGGCAGGGCATCGGTGGCACCGGTCCAGGTCAGCGGTGATCGGCGAGCATGTCCCGCCAGTCGTCCTCGGAGACCTCGCGGATGCCACCGGCGAAATCGGCGACGGTCGAACGGTCGACACCGCTGAGCGTCACGACCACCAGGGCCTGGCCGGTGTGGCGCCAGATGAGCGACCACTGGCCGTCATCGGGGTGCTCGACCGCCACGGCGGGGTGTTGCAGCACCGACGTCGCGTCCACCTCCCCGGCGGTCGCCAGCTGGTCGGCGAGCTCGACCTCGAAGGTCTTCTCGCCGCCTTCGTTGATGACGACGTCGGCGGTCCTCGCCCGCTTCGAGGACGAGCCGGCGGATTCCCGGTCGTTCCTCGTCCACCGGGTTCATCCGGACCTCCTCGATGCCTTGGGGGAGCGACGTGGCCACGAACCCGAGCTCGTCATCTGCGCTCGGGGGGAAGCTGATGTCGTCGTCCTTGCGCCGGAGGCCGTCGGCGAAGTCGACCAGTTGGTCCTCGCTGAGGCCCCACGCCTGTGCCCGGGCGTGTGAGCTGCCGTCCTCGGCGTTCCAGCTCAGGGTGAGGCTCTGCTCGCCGGTCCGCCGCAGGTACGCCTCGGTGTCACCGACGACCACACTGAGGTCGCCCGGCTCCGCCACCACCGGATCGACGGCCGCTTGATGATGAAGGACCACGCTCGGTCCGGCGAGCTCGCCGGGGCGGCGGAACACCTGCAGCGTGGCCTCCAGAGCGGGGTCCTCGCTGCCAGCGACGTCCGGGGGCACACTCGTGTCCTCGACCGCGACGATCGCCCACCCGGCGAGGTCCACAGTGAGCGCCGGCAGCGACACGGACCCGCCACTGTCAGGCCGCCGGCCACGACGGCCAGAGCCAGCACCCCGCCGCCGATGGCGCCGCGGACCCGGCGCCTGCGGCGCAGCACCCCGGCCCGCCGGGCGATGGACTCCCGCGCCGACGGGGTGGGCGGCGCAGTCAACTGGTCGGCCAGGCGATGGAGGCGGTCATCCAGGGGAGACGTGTTCATCGCTCGATCACCTCACGGAGCTGGGCGAGTGCCCGGTGCAACATCGACTTCACGGTCCCGGGGCGCACGCCCAGAACCTCGGCTATCTCCCGCTCATGCGGGCCTGCGTAGCCGTCGGGGTTGTCGAGGCGGGTCCATCGGAGCTCCATGCGGGCGAACGCGTCCTGGACGACGTCCTCGGCCTCCGCACGCGCCCCCATGAGGAGGAAGGCCACCCGGACCATCGGCTCGTAGCGCCGCCGGAACAGGTCCTCGAACCCCGTCGGCCCGTCGACCGTCGCGTCAGCGCTCGTCCCCTCGCCTGCTCCGGGGGAAACTCCCACCACCGCCCCGCCAAACCTGCTCATGTCTCACTGACGGACGCCTCGGCGCAATGGTTCCGCCGATGTCCGTCATCCGGTACCGCCGCCATCAGCGTCTCGGCTCGGCCCGCGACGCCCGATCCGGACGGTGACGCCCGAGGCCGGGCGCCCGTTCAGGGTAGGCGTGCAGGACGCCACAGAGCCTCCCCTCGACGAGCGGCACCCCGAAGGGACAATCGCCACGAGGGACAGACGCCAAGCGGCGGACGGCGTGGTCCTGGCGCCGTCCGCCGCTCAGTGCTGTGCGCCAGCTACCGCACGATCAGCTGCACGGTCCCTGGCGCGAGGGCGGAGCTGTCGACGATGTCCCTGCCCTTGAGGGTGTCGATGTTCAGGAAGTCGTCCGGCGCCAGGAACTCCGGAGTGACCAGGGGCGTGAGCCCCGCCACCGTGACGTTCGACCCGAATCCCTTGACCACGATCCGGTCGCGGCGGTTCGTGCCCCGCACGGTGAGCGTGTCCGAGCTGTTGTTCGGCGCAGTGCTGCCCCTACCCGTGGCGCCGAAATTCGGGGTGAACCGGACGACGTCGGTGGTCGACAGGTCGTTCACCGCCACGGCGTCGCCGGACCCCGAGACGTCGAGCCCGCCGAACCCGAAGTAGGACACGTCCTCGACGTTGTCCGCGTCGACCCGATTCCGGAACGCATGGTCGACGATGAGGTGACCGGCGCCGGCCGACAGGCCCATGCTCTCGCTCGCAAAGGTGCCGGAGATCTCCAGCGCATCCTGACCGGTCCCGGCGTCGAGCGTGTCGCTGACCTCGCCGCTGTCGCGGTCGAGCGTGATCCGGAAGACGTCGTTGCCGTCGCCGAGCGAGACGGTCTCGCGGGCGTTGCCGGTCCCGCCGCCGTCGGCGACGTCGTCACCGGGCCCGCCGTCGATCGTGGCCGGCCCCGGGGTCGACGAATCGAGGGAGTCGTTCCCGTCCTCGCCGATGAGCGTGGTCGGGGCGTCGCCCGCACCCGTCGAGAAGAAGTCGCCGAGGGCGCCGACGAAATCGTCGCCGAGCCCACCGTTGATGCTGACCGGCAACGGACCGGTGCCGAAGACGCTCATGCCGTCGTTGCCCCCGTTCCCGAACACCTGCACGCGCTGGACCTCGGCGCGGGGGAACTCGGCGTCGACGGTGTCGTCGAAGCCGACGTCCAGCGTGACCCGGTCGGCTTCGATCCGGACGAGCAAGACGTCACGTTCGGCCGTGCCGTCGACGGTGAGGGTGCCGTCGGTCAGGGTTGCGGTGGGGCCGGTGGCGGCGTCTGCCGGGGTGGCGAACGCCGTGACCATCGCGGTGACGGCGACGAGCACGGCCCATCGACCCGGGTTCATACCTGTGTGCATGTCGCTTCTCCTTCGGTGTGTCGACGCTGGCGAGAGGTACGGAAGGCCTGCGCGTTCCGTTCGCCGGCGACGCCCGGGCGGCGTGGCCGTCGCATCACATCCCGGGGCACAGGCTGTATTTCGGCGGCCGGCCGCCTCTCCTCCAGAGCGACACCAGAGGAGGCAGTCATGGGCGTTTCGACCAACATCCAGCCCTGGCCCCTGGTCCGCCAGGGCCATCCCGTCGACCATCCCGTGAGGACCCTGCAGCGCCTGCTGCGCCAGCGCGGCCACACCGTCGTGGTCGACGGCATCTTCGGGCCGAAGACGGACGCGGCCGTTCGTGCGTTCCAGTCAGCGGGCCACCTGGCGGTGGACGGCATCGTCGGTCCACGGACGTGGGGCGCCATCGTCGTGACCGTGCGCCGCGGCAGCCGGGGCGAGGCGGTCAAGGGGGTTCAGGAGGAAGCCGCGTTCCGCGACCTCAGCGACAACCCGCCGACTCTGGCGATCGACGGGATCTTCGGCCCGAAGACCGAGGCCTTCGTGCGTGGTATCCAGCAAGCCGTCCAGATCGCCGTCGACGGCGTCGTGGGCCCGGTCACCTGGCAGGCCCTGATCAGCGGGATGTTGTCCTTCTGAGGAAGCAGGGTCTAGGGCTGGTTGCCGTCGGTGGGGGCGGCGGCGAGGACGCTGCGCAGCGTCTGGGCCGCCCCGAGCAGCCCGGCGCTCTCGAACGGGACGACGATCTTGGCGTTGTCGCTGTCGGCGAACTTGGCCAGCGCGTCGAGCTGGAGGATCGCCACCAGCGTCGGGTCGGGCTCTCCCTCCTTGATCGCCGAGTACACCGTGGTGATGGCCTGCGATCGCCCCTCGGCCTCGAGGATCGCCGACTGCCGGGCCCCCTCGGCCCGCAGGATCGCCGCCTGCCGGGCGCCTTCGGCCTTGCGGACCGACGCTTGCGCCTCCCCTTCGGCGACGTTGATCGCTGACCGCTGCTGACCCTCGGACTGCAGGATCTTGGCCCGCTTCTCCTGGTCGGCCTGCTTCTCCAGCGCGAGGGCCTCGAGGATCTTGGGCGGCGGAGAGATCGCGATGATCTCGATGCGGCTGATCCGGATCCCCCACTTGTCCGTGACCACCTCCATCTGCTCCTGGACGTCGGTGTTGATCCGCTCGCGTTCGGACAGCGCCTGGTCGAGGGTCATGGTGCCGATGACCGACCGCAGCGCCGTACGTGCGAGTGCGTCGATGGCCACGTCGAACTTGGCGATGCTGAACAGCGCCTGCCGGGCGTCGACCACCTGGGTGAAGATCGTGGCGTTGACCGTGACGACCACGTTGTCCTTGGTGATGACGTCCTGGCGGTCACCGGGCCGGGGGATCTCGCGCATGTCGACCCGCTGGAGCGATTCGATGAACGGTTGGATGATGACCAGGCCGGGCTCGTGGGTCTTGCGGTACTCGCCGAGGTGCTTCACGACCCCGACCTCGCCCTGTTGGACGATGTTGACCATCTGACGCAGCGATACGAGCAACACGACCACCACCAGCCCGACCACGGCGAGGCCAACGACACCCACGGCACCGATGTCTGCGATCACGGCTCCTCCAGTTCTCCGGTGTCTTCTCCGTCGCCCGAACGGGCACTCTCGCCCGCCGACATCTCCCCGGCCGGCCCATACGGCAGCACGTGCCCGTCGACCGGCCACACCGTGAGCGTCGTGCCCCGTACGGCGGTGACCAGGACCGTCGTGCCCGCAGGGATCGGGGCATCGCTCCCACTGACGGCGCGCCAGCGCTCGCCGGCGAGCCGAACGTGGCCGACCTCGTCGAGGCCCCCGACCCGGTCGAGGGTGAGAACCTCCTGCCCGATCAGGCCACCGTGGACGCCGGGGACATGCTCGCCTTCGTAGCGGTGGGCGAAGGCAGCGCTCACCCGGCCGCGGACCAACACGATCCCGGCTGCGGCGACGACGACGGCAGTTGCGACCTGCGCCGCAACGGCCCCTGGCGCGACCGAGGACACAGCGGCGGCAGCGAAGCATCCCAGAGCGGCAAACAAGGCATAGAACGCCATGTGGTGGAGCTCGACGGCGATGAGCACCACACCAACGGCGATCCATACGAGGGTCAATCGGGCCTCTCTTCTATGAGGAAGTCTACGGCCCCCGCACCGGCGCTCGGCAGTCGGCATCGTTCCAGCCCGGTCCGGCTCGGCCGTGACTTCGGGCCACGACGGCCACGGGAGCGTGGTCAGCAGCCCGCTGATGCCTTCGGTTCGGACATCGGCGGTCGCCCGTGACGCGGTCGCTGACGGGGTTTAATGTCGCCACGTGGTGTTCAGCGGGGGCTGCTGGGGCCGTGGCCGGCGTGCAGGCATGCTCGGCTCGGGACTAGCGGCTCTCATGTTCCTCGTCGCATGTGACCCCGTGCTGCACCCGGATTTCGTGGTACGGGAGGCACCGACGTCGGCTGTGAGCTTCCAGCTCCTGTCGGGGAACGGCAACTTCAGCGTCGTTCGGTCGACCGGCCACGGCAAGACAGTGCCGAGGCCCGGCTTGTGGCGTGTCGACCGGGGCACCGGAAGGAGGGTCCGGCTGCCGGACGGCGATCGGGCGTCCAAGATCAGCCGGGACGGCCAGCGCGTGTTGGTCACCACCGGCGACGCCTCCACCGGCCTCACCGCCGTGCTGTGGGCGGCCGGCACCGTGGTCTCGCCGCCGGCCGGCACCCAGTTTTCCGAGGACCTCACCTTCGGTGTGTTCGTCGACACCGACGGCGCCGTAAAGACGTGGGAGACGGCCACGCAGTCGATCGGGCTTGTCGAAGCCGGGGCCCCTCGGCCGCCGGGGACGGTGAGCGCGACCCCCAAGGGCATTTCCGATGACGGTCGCACCGTCCAGTACGAGCTGCGGGGGAGCCAGCCGATCGAGCGTTTCGTCGACCTCGACACCGCGCAGGCCGTCGACCGACCGAACCTCGACGGCACGGGAGGCGACGTCGGCTACGTCATCGATCGTTTTGTCCTGGCTGCCAGTGGCAACTCTTTTGTTCATGCGCACGAGGTCGGCCATTTCGACTTCACGGGCTGCGTTTGCAGCATCGTCGACGAATCGTGGGCGGAGCTGGTCGCTCTCCCAGCCGGCACGCCCGGGCGGCGCTACACGAACACAACGGGCCAGTCGATCGACCCGCAGGCGTTCATTGCCACCGACGGCAACGCCGCATGGATCTACCAGTCACGTCTCGCACCCTGTCCGAACATACCTACAACCTCGTTCTGCGTCGTGGCCTCCACGGCCGTCGTTGTGACGCAGAACGGCTTTCGCGCGTTCGACATGGGTCCATCCGCGCTCGGTGCGATCGACATCTCCTCGAACGGTCGGATGCTCCTCATCGACACGGGCGCGCCTGGACTGCCGCTGGGTGGCTCGCTTCTATTGCGCGGTCCCGTGCAGGTGATCGACTGGATCACGGGAAGCGTCGAGTCGCTCGCCCGCGCAGAGACATACGAGGAGACGCGGGATTTCATCTGTCGCCTCGTCCTGCAGCAAGCGCCCTGCATCCTGTCCGCCTCGTCGAGCGGCGCACAGGTGAGTGACGACCTCCAGGTGGTGGGGACCACGACGAGTACCGGCGCAGGCTGGTACGAGTACGCGGTGGCGCCCCCCTCCCCCATCAGCAGCACGCCAGCTTCACCGAGCTAGGCACTATCAGCACACCACTCGAGGCGGGATTCGTCTTCACGGCCGAGAACGGCGTGCCCGGACGGCTCCGGGGCTTCGGACGGCAAGAGGCCCGGTCGCTCGGACCGGGCCTGACCTGCGTCTCTGTTGGTGGCGGGGGCGGGATTTGAACCCGCGACCTTCGGGTTATGAGCCCGACGAGCTACCAGACTGCTCCACCCCGCGTCGGTGGGAGAGACACCATAGCCCGCTCGGCGGCCGACACCAACCCGAGGTGCCGGCCGGGTGTCATGGCGGGTGCGGGCGGGCGAAGCCGGCGCTGGCGGAGGCGCTGGTCGTCGTGGTGGTGGACGGCGCGGTCGTCGTCGTGTCCGAGCCCGAGTCGGTCGAACCGGCCTCGACGTCGGCCAGGAGGTTCTGCGCCTGCTCGACCTTGGCCCGGGCCTCGTCGACCTTGTCCTGGTATTCGCCGATGTTGCCCTCGCGCAGCGCGTTGTCCGCGTCGGCGAACAGCCCGTCGGCCTCCGCCAGCAGGGTCGCGGCGCGCTCGGCGGCGGTGCCGGTCGCCGGTGGCTCCTCGGTGCCCTCCTCGCCCGTCGGCGGTGTGGGCTCGGCGCCCGGTTGCTCCTGGGTCGCGACCCGCTCGCCGAACAGCGCCTCGAGCGCATCGGTCAGCGTGTCCTCGATGACCACCTGATCGCCGAACGCGGCGATCACCTTGGTGAGCTGCGGCAGCCGCCGGGCCTCGTTCTCCGACACCACGTAGAACGGCTGCACGTACAGCAGCGCGTTGTCCACCGGGATCAGCAGCAGGTTGCCGTACAGCACCTCCGAGCTGCCGAGGCCCAGCTCCGTGTCGGCCTGCGACACCGCCTCGTCGCCCCGGATGTTGGCCGCGGCGATGCCAGGGCCGGGTGGCAGCTCCCCGGACGGCATCTGGTACACGACCAGGTCGCCGTAGTGGTCCCCGTCCATCCGGGCAGCCATGAACGCCGTCAGCAGCTGCTGGCGGTCGTCGTCGCTCTGGGGCACGAACGGCCGCATCAGCACCATCTCGGCCTCGCCCGTGGCGACCTGTTCCCCGTTCTCCGGCGTCTGGGTGCTCGGCAGCTGGAGCAGCTGGTAGTAGGGAGCGATCCTCGGCGACCGCTGCTCGCCCGTGGCCTGGCCGGCCGTGTCGGTCACGGGGGTCGACGGATCGGCACCCGCCGTGCCCGGGTCCCGGGCCACCCGCCACGCGTCCTCCTGCGTGTAGAAGTTGTCGGGATCGGTCAGGTGGTAGCGGCCGTAGGCCGCGGTCTGCACCCGGAACAGGTCCTCGGGGTAGCGGACGTGCTCCCGCAGCGACGACGACATCTCGTCCTCGGGTGTGAACAGGTCGGGGAACGCCTTCTGGTACGCCCGGATGATCGGGTCCTCGGGGTCGACGACGTACAGGGTCACGGTCCCGTCGTAGGCATCCACCGTGGCCTTCACCGAGTTGCGGACGTAGTTGAAGTCGTGGCGCAGGCCGCTCGCGTCCGACAGCTGCTCGGTGTCCGCCTCCTGCGCGTACGGGTACCGGGACGTCGTCGTGTACAGGTCGACCATCCACACGATGCGACCCTCGACCGCCACCGGGTACGGGTCGGCGTCGGCGTCCAGGAACGGGGCCAGCGACCGCACCCGGTCGACCACGTCCCGCACGAAGATGACCTTGGAGTCGTCGGTCATGAAGTCGGAGATGAGCGGGTTGAGGTCGCCGAAGCGCAGGGCGAACGCCGCCCGCCGCACCGCCGAGTCGGCGCGCACGCCGTCGTCGCCCTCGTAGGTGGTGAACCGGGTGTCCTCGGCGTCCTGGTAGTCGATCTCGTCGCGGTTGGTGCCGACCACCACGTAGCCGTCGAGGTTCTCGCCGAAGTAGACGCCCGCCCGGTCGAGCGTGACGCCCTCCAGCCGGGGGTCGACCTCGGGCGGAACGTTGCCGACCAGGAAGTCGGGCTCCCGACCCCGCGACGCGTTCGACGGCGCCAGGGCCACCCCGTAGCCGTGGGTGTAGGCCAGGTGGATCGACTCCCACGAGTCGCCGGGCACACCCTCGGGGTTGATCGTCCGGGCGCCCAGGTTCACCTGCGTCGGCTGGCCGTCGATCATGTAGCGGTCCACGTCGATGTCGTCGATCCGGTAGTAGTTCCTGATCCGCTGGAGCTGCTCGAACGTGGCCCCCGACACCCGCGCGGCCGGGTCCCACAGGCGGATGTTGCGGATCGTCTGCTCCGAGCCGGCCAGCGTCACCTCGTCGGGATTGGACGTCGGCGTGTACCGGGCCGTGCGCACGTCACGCAGGTCGAGGGCCGACCGCGTGGCCTCGATGTTCCGGTCGATGTAGGGCCGCTCCTTGGCCGACTCGTTGGGCTGCACCCGGAAGCGCTGCACGTACTGCGGGTAGATGCCGCCAACGGCCACGGCCACGAACACCCACAGGCCCACGGCCAGCACCGGCAGCGTCCAGCCGCGCCGGAAGATGTTGGCCACGAACAGCGCCGCCGCGGCCAGCGAGATGAGCACCAGCAGGTTCAGCGCGGGCAGTTGCGCCTTCACGTCGGTGTAGGTGGCGCCGTCGACCACGCCCCTGCTCGACACCGTCAGCTCGAACCGCTGGAGCCAGTAGTCGGCGGCCTTGACCACGGCCAGCGCCGCCAGCAGGACCGACAGGTGCGCCTTCACCTGGGGCGCGACCCGGGGCGACGGCGGCTGCACGCGGATGCCGCCGTTCAGGTAGTGGGCCACCGTGACCACGATGAGGATGATCAGCAGGGAGGCGAACAGCCAGTCGACCACGAACGACAGGAAGGGCAGCTTGAACACGTAGAAGCCCACGTCCCGCCCGAACTGCTCGTCCCTGATGCCGAAGTCGCCCCCGTTGGTGAACAGCAGCCACGAGTTCCACTCGGACGACACGCCCGTCCCGGCGATCAGCGCCAGGACGCCGGCGACGACGCCCCGCACCCATCCGGTGCGCTCGGCCACGAGGTCGTGGTACCGCTCGAGCAGCTCGTCCTCCGGGCCCGCGAGCCGGTACGGCGGGGCGATGCGGTCGGCGATGAACAGGTTGCCCCAGCACAGGGCGAAGAACATGGCGACGAAGATGACGGCCAGGATCACCTTGGCGCCGAGCACGCCCCGCCACACGCCGCTCTGGCCGAGCGAGTCGTACCAGAGGAAGTCCGTGTAGAACCGGGCGATCCCGCGCAGCGACGTGAGCAACACGAACGCGGCGATCACCGCCACGATGAGCACGACCCGCCCGCGGTTGCCCCGGCCGGGCTTCCGCGGCCGTCGCGGCAGGTCGTCAGGCGCTCGCATCGCCGGGGAGCCTATCGACCGCCCGTACGGACCCGGGTACCGGCTCTCAGGTACCGGCGGGCGGGACGCTCACCCGGCCGCTCCCCGAGATGCCCGCCCGGCCCTCCGTTCGGCAGCCGGTCAGCGGTCGGCAACGAGGTCCGCCGGCACCACCAGGCACCGGCACCCGGGGTGCGCGGGCGCGCACCGGTCGCCCGTCGGGAACGGGGTGGCCTTGGCCACGGGTCCGGCCAAGGCGTTGTCGTCGGCGTCCGGGCAGGCCTCGCCGGACCGGTCGACCAGCCACCGCAGCTTGGCGCCGTCCGGGGCCGCCTCGTAGGCGCCCCACGCGTACGCCGCCGCCGTGAAGTGCCGCACCGCGGCCCCGATGTGCTGGCCCTTCCACTCCCGGTACAGCGCCCGCAGCCGCTCGGACACCTCCTCGAGGTCGCCGTCGCAGTCGTCGAACGACCGCTGGATGCGGTGCCGCAGCGGATCGACCAACGTGTGACCCAACGCTCCGGCCAGCTCGTCGCACGACTCGGCCAGCTCGCCGCCGATGCTGGCGGCACCGTGGGAGGCCGCCGTGTCCAGGTCGGACATCGCCGCGATGGCGAACCGGTCGGCGTGCTCGTCCCGGGCCGGGACCACGTCGTCGAACGTGACCGACTTCCCCCGCCGCAGCAGGTCGAGCACTTCGTTCTGCTCGTCGGCGAGCACCCGCTTCAGCCGCCGGCCCAGCTCGCGCTCGACGCCGGCCAGGACCGTGTCGCGGTCCCGGATCGCCACCGCCTCGGGATCGAGGTCGTCCTCCCCGTCGGCTTCGTCGGCCTCGTCGAACGCGGGCTCCGGCTCGGGCTCCGCCGTCGCCACCGGCGCCGTCGGGGCCGGAGCCGCAGGGGCCGCGGCCTCGCCCTCGGACGGTCGGGGGTTCTCGGCGCGGATGCGGGCGAACAGCTCGTCGACGTAGGGGCCGGCCTCGCCCTCCTCCGGGGCGGGCGCCACCTCGGCCCGGACCGCCGGCTCCTCGACCGCGGCCGACGGCACGACATGCAGGTCGGGACGCCCGTCCCCCGGCGGCGGCAGCGGCTCGTCGCCGGCGGTCGCGTCGCGGGCGAGCTCCTCGCGGGCCTCCGCCTCCTCCGCCTCCTCCGCCTCGCGCTCGAGCTCTGCGGCCGCCTCGGCTGCAGCCGCCGCCGCGGCCGCCTCCTCCTCCTGCTCGGCCAGCTCCTCCAGCATCTCGTCCAGCTCGTCGTCCGACACCGCCGTGGCGCCCGCGTCGTCGACCAGTCCCGCCATGCGGGCCACCGACAGCTCGGCCTCGATGACCTCGACCGTCTCCTCGGGCTCGTCGCTGACCCGGCGCATGGCCACCTCGCTGGCGACCTTGGCCTCGGGCAGCGCCACCGTCAGCTCGGACGTGGCCTCCTCGACCGTGCGCCTGACCACCTCGTACGCGGCCAGCAACCGTTCCCGGGCGGCGTTCAGCCGCTCCAGCTGCTCGCGGGCCGTCCGCCGGCGGCGGGCCAGGTCGGCCAGCATCCGCTCGCGGACGGTCTGGGCCTCGCCGACCAGCCGGCGGCCCTGCTCGCGCGCGGCGGCCCGGATCTGCTCGGCCGCCGCCTCCGCCTCGGCCCGGGCCCGCTCGCCGTCGGCCAGCATGGCCTCCCGTTCGGCCTCGGCCTCCCGCCGCATGGCCTCGACGACGTCCCGGCCCTCGGCCCGGCGCAGCTCGACCTCGGTCTCGGCCTCCCGCCGCAACTCGTCGGCCTCCGCGAGGATGTCCAGGCGGCGGGCATTGGCATCACGATCCGCCGCCTCGACGATGCCGCGGGCCTCGACCTGGGACTCCCGGACCATGCGGGCCGCGGCGTCCTCCGCCTTGCCCCGGATGTCGGTGCCGGCCTCGCGGGCCGCCTCCAGCACGCGGGCGGTCTCCTCTCCCAGCAGCTCCACCAGGCGGTGCTGGTCCAGCTTCTCGGCCAGCTCGGCCCGCGACTCGGCCCGCACCGCCCGTTCGCGCTCGTGCGCTTCCCCGCGTTGCAACCGGCCGACCAGGTCGGACAGCTCGTGCAGGTAGCCGCGGACTTCGTCCGGATCGAGGCCCTTCCGCACGCTGGAGAAGTGCCGGCGGGCGATGCCCGTCGCATCGAGGGGAGGCTCGGCCGACATGGGTCCCGATCGTATGACCCTCGGAGGGCGCGCGCCGAGGGTCAATTTTCCGACCTCTCAGCGTGGCATTGTCCGTCAGTTGGCGGGATGGGCCGAGGCTGCGCCGACCTGCGGGAGATCGTCCGCGTTGCCACCGAGGTCGGCGAGGGCGGCCAGCGCGTCGTCGAGGTCGTCGACGGCGACGACCTGCAGGTCGTCGCCGGCGTGCTCGACCGCGTCCTTGTAGTCCTTGGTCGGGACCAGGAACAGCTCGACGTCCTTCTCGCGCACGGCGGCCGCCTTCTGGCCGGTGCCGCCCACCGGGCCGACCGTGCTGTCGCCGGAGATGGTGCCCGTGGCGGCGACGTTGTGGCCGCCGGTCAGGTCACCGGGCGTGAGGTCGTCGATGAGGGCCAGGGTGAACGCCAGCCCCGCCGACGGCCCGCCGACGTCGCCGGTGTCGATCTCCACGTCGATCGGGAAGTCGTAGGCCAGCACCACCTGGATCACAGACACGCCCATGATCCCCCGGTCGGGGTCGTCGGGCGCCGGAGCCAGGGTGATGGCGACGTCCTTCTCCTCGCCGGCCAAGGGCAGGACCGTCACGGTCACGGTGTCGCCGGGGGGGTGCTCCCCCAGCAGCCGGCTCATGTCCTCACCGTCGTCGAAGCGCTCGCCGTCGACAGCCACGATCGTGTCGTTGCGCTCGAGCACGCCGTCGGCCGGCGAGCCGGGCTCGACCGCCTGGACGACCTGGCCGACCGTGACGTCGACGTCGTAGCCGAGCCGCTCCAGGGCGACCTGGGTGGCGACCTGCTTGGAGTTGTCCATCATCTGCAGGTTGACCTCGCGGTTCTCCTGGACCCCCCGGCCCTGGAGCACGCGGCTGCGGCTGTAGATGTCAATGTCGTCGTCGACCCAGCCCTGCATCAGCCCGAGCAGGGAGGCCTGGCGCAGCGACACGGTGGTGTACGAGATCGAGCCGTCGGACGGGTAGATCGGAGTGCCCTCGACGCTGATGAGCGGCTCGGTGTCGCGGACCGAGCCCGGCTTGAACAGGTAGTACGGCAGCGGGACGAAGGTCGCGCCCAGCAGGAACGCGGTCAGCAGGAAGCCGACGACCCACAGCGCGACCCGGCGCGGGTTGCGCCGGCGGGCGGGGCGGCGCTCGGTCGGCGTCGCCGGCGTTGTCGGGCCGTCGCCGTCAGCACCGTCCGTCGTGATCGTCGTGCCGTGGCTGTCGGACCCGGCGGCGCCGTCGGAGCGCGACGAGGGTCGCGGGGAGGGAGTCACCGGCGGGGTCGACGACCCGGTCTGGAGGTCGGCCTTCAGACCGTGGGAGATCGCGTCGGCCCCTTCGGGATCGGGGTCGGTGGGCGTTACCATCCGTGGCGGCGTGTTCTCGTTGATGCTCGGCGTACTTGCATGTGTTCTCGGCGCGACGGCCGTCACGGCCGTGCGACGCTCAGCGTCGCGCGACAAGCCTGCCACGGAGACGACCGAACACCGCACCGGAGGCACCGAAGTTCGCCCTCGGCGGTTGGCCCTCGGCGTCGACCGCCTCCGGGACTTGGCCGCCGGCGACCGAGGTGGCACCCTGCCCCGACCCCCGGATTCCCCGCACGATCCGTGGTCGGACGTCCGGGCCTGGGCGGCCCGCACGTGGGCGTCCCTGCGCCGCACGGCGGACCGGGCCTGGGCCTGGTCCCGCGACCACGGTCCCCGCGCCTGGGCGTCGGTGCGCCGGCGGTCCGCCCACGTGTGGACGAAGGCCCGCGAGGGAAGGGCAGTCGCCATGACTCGCAGCGGTGGCGCCCGCGCCTGGGACGCGATCCGGCGCCACTCGGCGCGCGCGTGGGCGCTGATGCTGGTCTGGTCACACCGGGCCTGGGCCGCCACCCGCCGCGGCACCGCCAGAGCCGCGGCCGCCACCCGCCGCGGCACCGCCAGAGCCTGGGCCGCCACCGCGCTGTGGTCACGCCGAGCCTCGGCCGCCACCCGCCGCGGCACCGCCAGAGCCT
>Ga0209382_10007077_pt1 | contig 14351 bp, 5 predicted proteins | sample SoiMetdeltSBSDD5_FD_187599 | JGI IMG/M metagenome (GOLD analysis project Ga0209382, IMG submission 187599) | Bulk soil microbial communities from a Populus tree surrounding site in Tennessee, USA - Soil MetaG P. deltoides SBSDD5 (SPAdes) (version 2) | ecosystem: Environmental > Terrestrial >... | reverse complement strand
ATCCAGCCGGCCGTTGTAAGGGCCAAAGAAGGCCAGCCCCGTGCCGAGCGAATAGTGCGAACGGAACTGAGCGTATGCGCCGGGATCATCCACCGGATCGAAGCTGACGAGCAGGATTGTATGGCCCGCCGGAATAGTAACGTTCGTCGGGAAGACATAATTGACGCCGTCGCGGAACTGCCAGGTATTTGTAGGGAAGCTCGTATGGTAGAGCGGCACAGCGTTCGAGCTGATGTTGCGCAGTTCGATATACTCGTAAAGCACGTTGTCGATGCCGCCGGGATCATCGGGCGGACGGTACATCACCTCGGTAATCACGATCGGGCCGACTTTGGGCGGGGCATTGGTGCGGCCGGTGCCCTGCCGGAATTGCTGGACATTGGCAGGGTCATCGCTGCCGAAGGTGGTCGCGTTCAGAATGGTGAACTGCGGGCCGATGCTCGTTTGGTGACGGCCCACCGAAACAGCATTTTCGGTCGCGCCAAATCTCACAACATCCCGATACCCGGTAAGTGTCGTACCGGAAGCCTGCGAGAGATAGAGTTCGTCGCCCCTCGCTGAATCAAGTGAGAACGGAGCGCTTGAACCGGAATCATTGAAGTTGGTTTCATAGAACACTCTGAAACCAAAGGCTGGAATGCTGGTGTTATTCGGAATGCGGTATTTGCGGAGGATGCTCTCTGAGTCGCTGATATACCAGCCACTGATATTAACGGATGAGGCGGTCAAATTCCGCAACTCGATCGCGTCCTCGAAGGGCAGGTCCGAATGTGCAAGGATCTCGCTGATAACGACGTTGGTGAGCGGCAGGAAATTGCTCGCTTCCGGGGAAGGCGTGGCCGGGAATCTCATGACGCTTCCCGAGCCGTCCGGCAGCCGGCCTTCAGAGACGCCCGTTTGTTGCGCAACCAACCACTGATAAAAATCAATCATGTTGCCTTCGGCGGTGGCGATAGTGATCGAGTCGCTCGTGCGGCCGAGGGAAAAATTCACGTGGTCGGGACCCGCCGCGACGTCGCCATCGGCCTCGAAGCGTTGGAAACCAAACAGTCCCACGCCGACGTACGACAGGTCTGCGATGACAAAGATATTACCGTTGTCACGCAATTGCAGGCCACCGAGCGCGACCGGCAAGGCATCCGAGTTGTAGATTTCGAACCAGTCACCACCGGAACTCGGGTCGGCCATCCATTCGTTAACGCGCAAGGAAGCGGGGTTGCCAAGCGGTTGGGCGATGTTCGCAGCGCGGCGTGTCGGCAAGTTGAGCATCCAGTTCTCGCCGCCGCTGGGAACACGGCCAACCGAGAAATCGCGCGCCTGCACGCCATAGAAAAGCAGGTCGATCAGCGAGCCGCCGTTGGCCAAATTGTCAAACAGAAACACGCCCCCGCCGCTTGCTTTGAGCCCGAATCCCGTATTGGTGGCCGAAATCGGCTCATCCGGTTCGAAGCGAATAACGTAATAGCCTTGCGCCGGAATCGTGCCCGCGCCTGGCGGAAACACGAAACGGCGCGAGTCGCCGAGATCGTCGCTGAGGCTCATGTCGGCCAGATTGATCGGGCTGGCAGTCGGGTTAAATAATTCCACCCAATCTGGTGTGCTGCCGTCGGTTTCCGCGCGCGTCACATTGTCCGCGAGCACCTCGTTGATCACCAGAGTGGTTCCGGGCGTAATGATCGCAGGATTGGGCGCACCGGGAGTGGGTGTGTCGAAGAAAGCCAGAGTATCTGCCCCGTTCGGACGGCGGCCCATGGAGATGTCCGTTTGCTGTGGACCGTAAACCACACAGTCGATGAGCGAAAGGTCCGCATGGTACAGGCCAATGCTTCCGCCTTCGGCGGCCAATTGGAAATCCAAATGGTCCGCCCCGGCGTCCTGGTTTCCATCCGCGATAAACAGTGCGAAGCCACCACCGGCAACAAAGCTCAGCGGCGTGATTTGATGGCGGTCGAGCGTGCCTGCAATCGTGTCCGTGAGAAACAGGCCACCGAGCGCCACCGGCAACGGATCAGGATTGAACAACTCGATGAAGTCATCAGGGTAAGGCGTGACGCCATCGGCGAGCCACTCGTTGATCTTGAGAGTGTCCTGATCGCCAGTGCGCGCCGCGCGATTGGCAGTACCGAGAGTTGGCACTGTGAGCGCCCATTGGCGATTGGCCAGGCGGCCAATCGAGTAATTATCGATCTGCAAACCGAAGACGATCGAATCGATCAGCCGTCCCGTTGGGTCCGTGAGATAGATGTCATCACCTTCGCCCTTGAGCGCGAACCCAAGCTGCACGTCAGTCAGGACCAGATGCTGGCCGGCGCCAATCGAAGCGCTGATGGAGAACCGGAACTTGAACGGATTGTCTGCTTCGTCCGTAATCCCCCACCCTGCCAAATTCACGGAGCTGGACCCCGGATTGTAGAGCTCGATGCGGTCGCCGCGAGCGAGCACTTCGTTGATGACCACGGCGGGGAAGCCGCTGCGCACCACCCAGATGCGCGAGCGCACCGGCGCATTGGAAACGCCTGCCGAATTCTTGCCGATCACCGAAACGAAGTTTGGACCATTGGGCAGGCTGCTTAGGCTGATTGGCGTTGTGATCGGCGTTTGCGCGCTATAAGCGCCCCCATTCAAACTGTACCAATAATGAGTAATCCCAGGGCCGTAAAGGTTGAGCGTGGCTGAAGTCAGGCCGGTCGGTGAGGCGGGTTCACCGGTAATCGAAACGCCCTCAGGCACGTAAGCGCCCATGTCCAGCCCAAGCGGCCCTGTGCCGATGGCAGGCGAGCCCGGCAGCAGATGCGGATCTGCCGCGCTCACAAACATCGGATCATCGCTGATATTGCCCGTGCCCGGATGATTCGTTCCCGCCAGCAAACTGTAATTTACTGTCAGAATCACGCCCTGCGTCCGATTAAGAAAATGGCGATTCGCATCCACATCCCAGAAAATGTTGCCTTCGAGCACTGCGCCGCCTCCATTGGTAACTCCGGGCCGATCAGGCTCGTTGAAATTAATAACCGCGGCAATCGCACTCGAGCCGGAGTTGGTGTGAATCCCCACGACCGTATTGTTCTGCACAATCGCGGTCGCGCCATTCTTGAGCAGCAGCATATGGTCGTTGTTGATGAAAACGTTCCGGACGATGGTGACCTCAGACTGATTGTCGGTCGCAATCGCGTTTCCAGTGCTATCGCGGAAAGCGTCCTGGTGAATGTTCATGAACAGGTTCCCTTCGATGTGCGCATCGGTGCCGTCGAGGTCCAAAGCATCGTCGCTGCCTCCATTAAAGGTATTGTTCAGCACTTGAAGGATCGGGCCAGGCCGCTGACCGCCGGTGAAATCGATGATGTCGCTATAACCGGTCGTGCCGCCAAAGTAATTGCCTTCGACAATCACGTAGCCATTCGCCGGCATTCCCGTACCGTGAATGGTTTCGTTGTCGACGATCGTGGGAAACACCGAATTGCGAATCAACGCGGAGGAATTGTTCAGGTCAATAATCGTGCGTGTCGTGCCTGTGAACACGACGTTGTCCACGAGGATCGTGGAATTGGCAGCCGCAATCGGGTCAGCCGTGCTGGCGAAATCAATGTCCGCATACGTAATCCGATTGTCCAAAGTCGTATTATTGAACCGAATGCCGCCCCAGGTGTTGGCAGTGCCCGGCTGGCGCGTAAAACGAATCCGGCGCGCTTCGGTCCCTTCCGCGACGAGCCGACCATTCACGGTCAGGCTCGCCCCTTGCGCAAAATAAATCGTCGCGCCCGGCTCGATCGTCAAAGTAACACCAGCGGGCACTGTGACATTGCCACTCACGACGAATGGTCCCGCCGCTGCATTCCAGGTCGTGCTCGAGGCAATGCTGCCCGAGACGTTTTGGACCGTGCCGTCGTTGTACCAAATAACTACCGCGGAGCGTTGAAGTTCCACCCCGCTGGCGTCAAACGTTTCCACCGTAACAGTATTCAGGCCAGGATTCAGCGGCACGCCACTGATGCTCCATGTGCTCTGCCAGGGCACCCACGAAGCAAAGGTGCCATTCACTTTGACACTGTAGGTTTCGATGACATTGGCCTGGCCATCGAGATTAACTGTCGGAGAAGTTGTTTGGTAAAAGCCGCTGACCACCGGCAGGCCAACGTTGATCGTGAGGTTTAGCGGGATTTGCGAGAGCACGTAGTTGCGGCGCTGAACATTGAAAGCCTTCATTTCATCGATCGTGGTGGTGGCCACATAGTCGCCCAGCAAGCGATCCAGCAGAGGATCGAGTTCGGAAGGATGAAACACCGTGTCCGCAAGATGCTTCAAATGGCGGAAATACGATTGAGTGAATTCCGGGTGCGTCATGAAACGTCGGACGGCTGGCAAGGGATTCATCACGAAGAGATTCTCACTTGGATTCCCGTTGCCTTCTCCCTGGTCCAGGATCGTGTCAAAATCGTGCGGCATGAGCACGAAGCGCGGGTCGTTGATGCCGCGATACAGCGAGTAATCATCCCCCGCGCCATTGCAAATCGCGGTCTCGGAGTATTCCGTGAGTCCGCAGACAGCAAAGTACAACATCCAGTTGTCCACGTTGACCATGCGGCGCACATCGCGCGCGTAAGTGCTGTCCGGAGCGTTATTGAGGGTGAAGGTAAGATTGACCAAATCAGACCAATCGTTCTCGGTTGTATTGGATTCCTTGGAGTAACCGGTACTGATGTAGGGGCCAGGGCTGGTTCCGAGATAAGCCAGATCAGTGTTGGGACGGCTCGCGCGATAGGCGTTGCCGTTGTCGTCATCTGGAAACACGCGTGCAGACCAATCATCGTTCATCACTTCCTGCAGCGCGTAAGAGCCGAACGTTTCATTGAAACCAAAGCTCGAAAAAGGATTGCCACCACCCGGCACGGCCCAATTGATCCCATTCACGCGAAGTTGAGCGGGACGAACATGCGCCGCGGCCAGGCCTGCCTTTTCCGAGATAGCCGCGCCTGTCGCCTGAGCGTAACCATACTGGCTGTTAAGATTATATTCGGAAGCGTCCTTCCAGGGACGATCTTTCGGAATGTTGATGCGGAATGTGGGTGGATCCTGGCCGAAGGAACCGGCGCCGCGAAACCGCATGCCGAGATTGTGCCGCACCGCGATATCACCGCCTTCGACGGCAATGAGGGTCATATTGAATTCGCGAGTACGGTCGCGGCCCCGCGTAACCAGGGCCTCATGTTCAGTCGCAGTCATCACCAACCGCACCAAAGGCTGCGTACCCGCGTAGACTTCATCGCTCACCTGCAAATGCGCATTGCACGTTTGCTCAAAGGTGGAACCTGACTGGCGAGCGGCGGCTGGCCACGTCCGGACACGCCCCCCACTGTCCGTAGCCTGGACATAGTACTCGATGATAGTGCCGTCGGCCTGCGGTGGAAGGATCGCCCCGTAAATACCGTCACCGGGGGCGCCATCGCCATTCGCGCCGTCGTCGAGCATTGGAGTGCTGCTGAAAGCGCCCGGCGAAGTAGCTGAGTGATCACGATAACGGAGGGCGACCGCGAGGCCGACAAGCTGCTCATCGCGGATCTCTACGATGAAAAAGATCCCGTCCGTAGAACGCGGCACCGGAGGTGAATGCTGAACATCCGAGATCAGCGGAGCGATGTTATTCGTGTTATGCGAATTGCGTACGCCGGGTGAGCCGTTCGCGCCAGTGCTGGGCTGCCAGTTTTGGCCGTTGTTCCCGGGCATGGCGGGATTGCACAACTCCAGAGATTTGCCGCTGCCGTCGGCCTCAGCCAGCCAGGCCCAGCCAACATCGGGGTCGGTCCGAGTGCGTACGCGTAGAGCCCAATCACCTTCATCGGAGTATTCGACGCTATCCACGTTGTTGCCGTTGGCGTCCTCAAGCTCGATCTCTTCGCCGCCATTGCTAAGGATGTTCTGCCAGCCGCCGATCACGTTGTTGATCCCGGGGTACTTCGCCTGGAAGGCGGGCACATTGGCGGCCACCACCAGGTAAGCACCGGACGCAAGCGTTGTCCCCGCCGGGAATGTGAAATCCACGCCACGGCTGAAGCGCCAGCCAGTAAGATTCACGGCAGTGGCGCCGCGATTGTACAGCTCGATGTATTCAGCGGTTGTGCTGACCGGCTGCGGGTTGAACATGATCTCATTGATGACGATGTTGGTTGTGGGGGCGGTGGGATCCAGCGTATAGGTCCACGAACTCGCAACGAAGGCATTCTGAGCTGCAGCAAAATCGCGGATACCATGATTGTTCGTCCAGGACACCTGGATCGCGCCCGCCGGAGGTTGCGCAAAAGTGAAACGGTACGGGCCGGAGCCAAGGCCGTTCAGGGCAGTCGCCGGAACACCGTTAAGGAGCAGGTCTGTCGCGTGAACGTTTGCGACCGCTTCGCTAAAAGTGACTTCTACCTCTGTCAGCGACTGCAGCGTAGCTCCAGGCGAAGGCTCTCTGAGCACCATGGTCGGAGCGACATTGTCCACCAGGTTGTACTGCCACGTGGCTTCCGGCGCACTGGCATCGAACGCCTTTGGAGGTGATTCGCGGTCGACAATTCCGGGATTTGGCGCAAATTCGACCCGAACCGGTCCTTCCAATGGCTGCGGAAAGCTGAAAGTGTACAGCGCGTTCGAGCCCACGACCCCGGCGGCGGGGATGCCGTTGATAAGCAAATCCGACGCATTCACGCCGTCTACAGGCTCACTGAACTCAACCGAGATTTGAGTCAAGCCGTTCAGCGTGCCCGGAGCGGGCGTGCGGTTTATCAGTGTTGGAGCCGTTGAAGGAGTTACAAATACCCGCACGACTGCGGAGGTGCTGGAAAAACCTAGATCGTCCATCGCAGTGGCCGCAAGATTGTAGGTTCCCACTCCGACACCGCCCCAAACGAAGTTGAAGGGCGCGGCGGTGTCCTGGCCAATCCTCGTTCCGTTGGCGAAGAATTCAACGCGGGTGACCGTTCCATCGGAATCCGAAGCCGCGGCAACGAAGCTCACGTTGGCGGGCTCGGTGTAAGTCGAATCGTTGCTCGGGCTCGTGAGCGCGACCGCGGGCGGATTGTTCACGATCGCGCCGGTATCGCCGATGAGTTCAAGATCGAAGCTGACGTCGGTGCTGCCCGTGCTGTTTTGGTGCACTTCAACGGCGATGATGTTCGCTCCGGGATTAAGGAAGCTTGAAGCGACCGTGCTGGTGAAGATGGTATTGCCATCGTCGCCGGCATTGTTAGCGAGCGTGAGATAATCGATCGTTCCGGGGAAAAAGTTGCTTCGAAAAACTTCCGTGCCGTTAATATACACCACTGCGCCATCGTCCCGTCGCAGTCGTATCAGCAAGCCGGCGTACGCACCGGGGTTTGAGACATTGATCTGACGGCGGAAGTAATAGGTGATAATCGTGGAGTTGTCCCCGCGGGTGCGGCGCATGACGCCATTGGGATTTTCATCCCCATCGCCAAAGCCAAGCTGGGCCACGCCGTTGCTCCAGCCGCTGTCATCAAAAGCCAAAGCGCGCCAACCGATCCCCTGGTCGCTGCCATCATCGAGATATTTCCAGCCGCTGCTCATCGCGATCAGTGTCGTGGGCGCGGCACTGGTAAAAGTGATGCTCACCGGCGCGGAAGTGCCCCGAGCGGTGCTATTATCGACCGCAACGGCAGTTAACTGGAAGGTTCCCACCAGCCGATTGCTCCACGCGAAGTTAAAGGGCGCCGTGGTGCTTTGGCCGACCAGAAAACCGTTGCGATAGAATTCGACACGCGTGACAAGCCCATCGTTGTCATTAGCGGAAACTTGCACGCCAAGGTTGACCGGCGCGGTGAAAGTGGAATTGTTGGCTGGCGACGTAATGCTGACGGTTGGCGGCTGGTTGGCGGCGCCGGTCACGGTGATGTTCACGGCCGAAGAGGTCGTGCGCGCTCCGGAGTCATCAATGGCGACCGCCGTCAGGGAATAGGAGCCAGCACTGGTATTCCAAGTGATGCCATAGGGGCTGCTCGCATCCTCGCCGACCTTAAACCCATCGACATAGAATTCAACATTCGTAACGCTGCCGTCGCTGTCTCCGGCTGAGGCTTCGATCGCGACGGGTGCCGGAATAGACGCGCCATTGGACGGATTGGTAATCGAAACAGCCGGCGGCGAGTTGGTTGAAGACGTTCCCGTGCCGGTAAGTTCCAAATCAAAGCTCACGTCGGTGCTGGTATTTATATTTTGGTGAATTTCAACCGCTAACACATTGATGCCGGCCACCAGCAACCCGGGGTTAACCGGAAATGTGAAAAACGCGGACTCATCCGTGCCACTGACCGGATTCGAGGCCAGCGTTTGAAAACCGATCGCGCCGCCTGGCATGTTGTCCCTGAAGGCCTCGGTGCCGTTCAGATACACCACCGCACCGTCATCGCGCATCAGTTGAACCGTCAAATCCTGAAAGGAAGAAGGCGAACTGACATTGAAGGAGCGCCGGAAATAAGTAGTGATATGCTTATTATTGGGATCGGACCCGAAACGGACCACGGTGGATTCATCCCCGTCGCCATAGCCAAGCTGGGCCACACCGTTGCTCCAGCCGCTGTCATTGAAGCCGAGACCACGCCACGCGGTACCCTGATTGGAGCCATCGTCCAGATACTTCCAGTTGGCGCCTGTTGGAATCAACGTCTGCAAACCAATTTGATTAGTGACGGTGATGTTTATCACACTCGACGTGGTGGACAGGCCGCCGGTATCAGTCGCCACCGCTCGCAAAGCGTACGTGCCGGCAGCAACGCCGTTCCAGGCAAACGAGAATGGCACAGCGTTGTCCACGCCCAGGCTGTTGCCGTTCTGAAAAAATTGGACCTGCGACACTGGCCCGTCCGGGTCGGTGGCATTGGCGGTGATGGTGATGTCAGCCGGCGCCATGAAGCTCGCATTGTTTGCAGGAGCAGTAATTCCCACCGTCGGCGGGCCATTCGGGCCGGCGCGCGTGCCGACAAACCGCAGGCCAAAACTCACGTCGGTGCTGGTCGTGTTGGCCTGATGAATTTCAACGGCCACAACATTCTCGCCTTCTACGAGAAAGCTGGCGGCGACCGTGTTCGTAAAGAAACTATTCTCAACCGTGTTGTTAACATTAAATGCGCCGGTTTCGAAATTAATCGTCCCGGCAGGCATGTTCTGGCGGAAGGCCTCGATGCCATTGATATACACCACACCGCCATCGTCGCGCACCAGGCCGATGTGAAGATCTGATAATTCCGAAACGTTGTTTACTGTAAAACGGTGGCGGAAGTACGTGGTGATGATTCGAGTGCCGTTGCTCTCGCGATCCGCCCGGATGGGTGTCGTTTCGTCCCCATCCCCATAACCCAATTGAGGAATGCCATTGGACCACGAGCTATCGTCGAAAGCCGACGCGCGCCAGCCCGTACCTTGATCGGAGCCATCGTCCAGGTATTTCCAGACGGCGTTTGTGGGCACCAAAGTGACGGTCGCAGCCTGGCTGAACAAAACGGATAAAACCAGGATACCAAGACTCAAATATAGTCGCATAAGAGGTTAAAAGAGGGACTGAAGGGGCCGTAGAAACACTGTCGTTATCTGCCACGAACGATGCATGGGTTTCTGTCAGAATGTACACGTTTCCGCCTCGTAATCAAGCTGTAACAAAGGCTACGCTGACAGCACCAGCAAACGCTCCCCGGCATTTAATTCCCGCCAGCAGCCGTCTTTCAGCCCGCCCAGGTCAAACTGTCCAATCTTTACCCGAATGAGGCGCAACGTTGGGTGTCCCACGGCTGCAGTCATCCGCCGAACCTGGCGATTTTTGCCTTCGGTGAGTTCCAGCCCGATCCAGCAGGTTGGCACAGTCTTCCGGAAGCGAATGGGTGGATTTCGTGGCGAAATCTCAGGTTGAGGTTCGAGAACCCATGCGCGTGCCGGAAGAGTCTTGCGCCCTTGAGTCGAGACCCCGCGCTCCAACTCTTTCAAGCTGGTCACCGAAGGAATTCGTTCCACCTGCGCCCAATAAGTGCGTCGGTGCCCATGACGTGGATGGAGCAACCGCTCGTTCAGCTCAGGTTCATCGCTCAGCAACAGCAGTCCTTCCGAGTCCGCGTCCAGTCGGCCAATCGGATAAAATTTCAGCGGAAATCCAAATTCTGACAGCGGCCGATTCGGTGACCCATCCCGCGTAAATTGCGACAACACGCCGTACGGCTTATTGAAGGCCAGCAACATCGCGATGAAACTGCCTCACGGATGGGAGGCAATGCAACTCCTCTACCCTTCCCTGAAGCCAAGCTTCATGACTACCCAGGTGAGGCCAAAGCCAATACTTCCGCAAATAGGGATGGTCATAATCCATGCCCACAGCATCCGCTCGGCAATCGACCATTTCACGGCATTGAGCCTCTTGGTAGCACCCACGCCCATAACCGAACCGGAAACTACATGCGTGGTGGAAAGCGGGATGCCAATCGAAGTTGCCGCCTCGATTACCATGGAGGCGGTCGTTTGGGCGGCAAACCCATGGACGGGCTCCAGTTTTACCATGTTTTTGCCCAGAGTCTTAATAATCCTCCAGCCGCCCATCGAAACGCCTGCAGCCATGGTGATAGCACATACAACCTTTACCCAATCGGCGATGTCGAATTGAGGTGTTCGCAGAAAGTGAAGCCACGAGGGTAGGTCATTGAAGGCCGTCGTCTTGGAGGTCGCGAGGAATAAAGTGAGCGCAATGATGCCCATGGATTTCTGCGCGTCGTTGCGGCCATGTTCGAAGGCCATCCAAGCCGAGCTGACCAGTTGCAGGCCGCGGAACCCGCGGTTCGCGTGCCGAGTGCGTATTTCCGGTTTGCGATTAATGCGCCCGAGAATGAAGTACAGGACACTCGTAATGAAAAATCCTAGAAGCAACCCAACGATCGGCGCCGCGAACATGGGCACGAGCACCTTGGGCAGCAAGCCGGCAGATTTAAAGAACGCAACGATGTCGCCAAAGAAACCACGAAACCCAAATTCCGGAGACGGCTTGAACCATATAATTCCGGCAACGCCTCCCGCGCTGGCGATAGCCGCCCCGCACAACCCGCCCATGAGCGCATGGCTCGAACTGCTGGGCAAACCATAATACCAGGTCACCAAATTCCAGAAGATGCCGCCGATCAAGGCGCACACAATCGGCGTGAGATTGATGAGATTGGTATCCACGAGACCCGCGCCGACAGTCTTCGCCACTGCCGTGCCGCTCAATGCGCCAAGGAGGTCGAGCGTGGCGGCCAGAATGATCGCTTGTCCAGCGGACAAAGCGCGCGTCCCGACGCTCGTAGCAATGGCGTTGGCGCAATCATGAAAGCCGTTGATGAACTCGAAGACGAGCGCGATGAGAATGACGAACAAAACCAGCGTCATGCCTATCAACCCGTTTTCGCGACGACCCGGGCGATCACGCCACTGGCATCTCGGCAACGGTCGACCACTTTCTCGTTCAACTCGATGAGATCCTTCAGAATGATAGGACGCACGTCCCGACCCCTGAACTTGTAGATTTTTGCGAGGAACGTGATGATCACGTCGTCGGCCTCGTTTTCCAACCGTTGAATCCGCGAGTCTAGGCGTTTGATTTCGGCGATCCCCGCGTTCGCGCGGAACGCCTGCACAATCTCAAGGACACTTTTTACAGCCTCCTCCATCAGAACAATCTGACGGGTGAAATCAAATTCCCTGACAAGATGATAGCTAATGAGGTACCGCTCAGCGAATTTCTCAACCGTCTTCGGCACTTTGTAAAGCGCTTCAGCAACAGTTTCAATGTCCTGGCGATCGAATGACGTCACTAGTGCGCTGACCAGCAACTCAGCGATTTGCGCGGTGATTATCTTGTCCTCACGGCGAGCCTCAATGAACCTGTTCAGTGATGGAGGAGAGGACGTATCGAGCAAGACTTGCTTGAGAGTCTCAACACTATACACAGCTTCCTGGGCGCTGGCTTCGAGCAGCGCACAAAACTCGTCGTCGCGGCCAAGGAGCCTTTGGACGGAAAACATGCAAACTCAAGCGTGCTTGATCACGATGTGGGTCACCGCATTGCCTGCATCGCGGCAACGGTCCACCACCTTTTCCAGGAGCTCGTACAGGTCCTTGAGAGCAAGGACTTTTGTCGGATCTTCATTGCTCGTGTAAAGCTTCGCCAGCACGTCGAGGATCAATTGATCGGCTTCGCCCTCAACACGCTGCAGCACATCGTTCATCTGCTTGATCTGTTCGACGCCCGGGCGTTTACGGATTTGCTTCACCATCTCGACTACTTGTTTTGTGGCTACCTGCAGCAGCTCGGTATGCCGCGAGAAGTTAGTATCCTTGACCATCACGGAGCTGACGATGAAGCGCTCGGCAATCTTCTCTACAGTCTTGGGAATCTTGTAGAGCACCGAGCTTAACAACTCGATGTCTTCGCGATCAATGTCGGTGACTGAATCGTTAATCACCGCGCGGTTGATCTGGTCTGTAATCTGTTTGTCAGCTTCTTTGGAACGGTGAAACTCATCCAGGCTGGGAAGCTGGTTCGGAGTCAACAGGACCCGATTAAGCGCTTGAATGCTTTTGTTGGCCTCCTCGGCTGACGACTCCAACAAGGAGAACAGTTTATCGTCTTTGCTCAGTATTTTTTGGATCGAAAACATAAGAAATGCATCGCTGCCGGGTCATAATGTTCGCACAACAAATCGTTTGGGCGTGGGCTGCCTGATGGAGCGAAGCATAGGTTAGTGGCGAGCATCGTGTCTTGAACCTGAAAGGATTTTAATGTTTCATTAATCCAGCTTTAATGTATGATCCGGTGCCAAGATGAACACCCGGTCCCTCAAATTTCGCCTCATTGCGTGGTACGTGGGATGGCTGACCCTCCTTTTCGTTGTTTTTGGTTTCTTCGTCTACGCCAGCCTCAACCACTACCTGAGGCAGGCACTACGCGAGGCCTTGGCGCGTCGCACGCATCAGGTGGCTGACGTTGTTCAGCGATCCACCCTCGATTGGGAAGCCCTGGGAAAGGAAATCCAGAGCCACTTTTCGCCGGAGATCAACAACCGCTTTACTAGGGTGCTGGCGAACGGCCGGATTACCTATGTTTCAGGCGCACCCGCGGATCACAGCTTCGATCCCAGGCTCCTCCCATTACCCCCATCGAATGCAACAGAGGAGCGCTTCGTGCGCAGAACATGCTCCGACGGAACATCTCTCCTCGTGGTCATGCTCCCGCGTAATGCAGGAACGAATCGTTTCATTATCGAGGAAGGCTCATTGGAATCACGCATCACGGCCCCTCTCCACGCATGGCTTGCGGCGCTGATCTTTGGTCTCGCCATTCTGGTTCTATTGGCCGTCCTGGGAGGCTACCTGCTCGTTCAACGTTCGCTCAACCCGGTACTCCGCATCATTCACAGCGCTGAACGCATCAGCTCTCATAACCTGAGTGAACGATTGCCTGTGCCGGACACCCGAGATGAACTGGAGCAGTTATCCACAGCCCTTAACGGAATGATTCGGCGGTTGGACGGCAGCTTCCGCCACACACAACGCTTTCTCGCGGACGCCTCGCATGAACTGCGCACGCCCCTTACCATTCTGCAATCGGCCCTGGAGAACATGTCCGACCGCACGGACAGCACAGGCGAGATCCACGCCTTGGCGCACACAGCCCTCGAAGAGATAGAACGTCTCCGGAGAATCGTCGAAGCCCTCTTTGCGCTCAGCCGACTGGACGCCGGCGAGGCTATGGAAGAAACTCGCATATTCGACCTCGCCGAGTTGGCCACCACCACGGCGGATCAGATGTGTCTGCTCGCCGAGGACAAGAACATCTCCGTTCGATGCCGCGTCGGTGAGCCTGTAATGGTCCACGGCGATCCCGGCCGATTGAAGCAAGTGATAGTGAATCTTCTGGACAATGCCATCAAGTACACCCCTGCGGGCGGCGCCGTCGAGGTTTGTGTTTCTCAACAAGATAGTAACGCCTTTCTTCAGGTAATTGATAATGGCATCGGGATTCCCACAGCCTCGGTCCCTCACGTTTTCGAACGGTTCTTCCGGGTCGATAAAGCGCGCACACGCGAGCTGGGAGGGGCAGGTCTTGGCCTCTCGATTGTCAAATCCATTTGCGATGCGCATGACGGGCACGTGGAAGTGCACAGTCGCGAAGGCAAAGGAACCCGTTTCGTTGTTGCACTGCCATTGGCGCCTGTCGCACGGCGCGAAGCGTTGGTGATAGTGTCCGATCGGCCTTTCGCCGGGACAACCGTCTAATTTCTGACCTCGGCGGGCAGGTCGGCAACATCAATCACTTGCTTCCAGGCGTCGCCGAATTGTTTGAAGCG
>Ga0209382_10007076_pt1 | contig 14353 bp, 12 predicted proteins | sample SoiMetdeltSBSDD5_FD_187599 | JGI IMG/M metagenome (GOLD analysis project Ga0209382, IMG submission 187599) | Bulk soil microbial communities from a Populus tree surrounding site in Tennessee, USA - Soil MetaG P. deltoides SBSDD5 (SPAdes) (version 2) | ecosystem: Environmental > Terrestrial >... | reverse complement strand
TCGAAGGACTTGTTGATGTCGGCGAGCGGCATCGTGTGCGTGATCAGGTCGTCGATGTTGATCTTGCCGTCCATGTACCAGTCGACGATCTTCGGCACGTCGGTGCGGCCACGCGCACCGCCGAACGCAGTGCCCTTCCACACGCGACCGGTGACGAGCTGGAACGGGCGCGTCTTGATCTCCTGACCCGCACCCGCGACACCGATGATCACCGAGACGCCCCAGCCGCGATGGCAACATTCGAGCGCCTGGCGCATGAGATCGACGTTGCCGACGCACTCGAAACTGTAGTCGGCGCCACCGTCGGTCATCGCAATCAAGTGCTGCACGAGATCGCCGCCGACTTCCTTCGGATTCACGAAGTCCGTCATGCCGAACTTCTCGGCGAGCGCACGCCGCCGTGGATTGAGGTCGACGCCGATGATGCGGTTCGCCCCGACCAGCTTCGCACCCTGCACGACGTTCAAGCCGATGCCGCCGAGGCCGAACACCACGACGTTCGCGCCCGGCTCGACCTTCGCGGTGTTCATGACCGCGCCGATGCCGGTCGTGACGCCGCAGCCGATGTAGCAGACCTTGTCGAACGGCGCGTCCGCGCGGATCTTCGCCAGTGCGATCTCCGGCAGCACCGTGTGATTCGAGAACGTCGAGCAGCCCATGTAGTGATGGATCTTGTCCTTGCCGATCGAAAAGCGGCTGCTGCCATCCGGCATCACGCCCTTGCCCTGCGTCGCGCGAATCGCCGTGCACAGATTGGTTTTGCGTGAAAGGCACGCCTTGCACTGCCGGCATTCCGGCGTGTACAGCGGAATGACGTGATCGCCCGCCTTCAGCGTCGTCACGCCGCGGCCGACATCGACGACGATGCCGGCGCCCTCGTGTCCGAAGATCACCGGAAACAGGCCTTCGGGATCAGCGCCGGAGCGCGTGAACTCGTCCGTGTGACACACGCCGCTCGCCTTGATCTCGACCAGCACCTCGCCGTCACGCGGTCCCTCCAGATCGACCGTGGTGACTTCGAGCGGTTTACCGGCGGCGTAGGCAACGGCGGCACGAGTTTTCATGGGACGGGCCTCGAAGAGGGGATCCAAAGGGGAGCGCGCATTCTGCGCTCATCGCCAGCGCGTGCGCCACTGCACGATAGCTCCGCCGGGTGTGGTCGCAACGGTCAGCGAGGCAGTCTCGGTATCCAAGCCGAGGAAGGCGTCGTTGACGAACGAAGCAATGAAGTTGCCCAGTGCCATGCTGAACATCGTATCGGCGGGGAAGTGCCAGCCTGCCTCGATGCGGGACCATGAGGTGCCGATCGTCAGTGCATACAGGCCGACGTCGAGCGTGCGGCGCGCGCCGGCCGACATGTCGATCGAGCGCAGGTTGCGGGAAGCGAGCCGTGTGTGGACGGCCGAGCTCGCAGTGTGGCCGGACGGGAAGCTCTCGTCGTCCTCGCCATTCGGCCGCTCGCGACCGACTGCCTTCTTGAGTGAGCGCGTGATGGCAGTGGTCGCGCTGACGGCCGCTATGTCCACCAGCGTGCCTTTGGCCTTGTTGGCGAGCCATTCGCCGAACTCGTCACCGCTCGGCGTCGCGATGATCGTGGCGTAGTGCGCGAGCACCGAGGCGGTGCGCAGATCGTCACTCCACTCTTCAGCGCTGCGTTGGGAGCCGAATATCGGCGTGTGCTCGCGTGCCCAGTCGGCAGTGCGCTCGTCGAGGTTGTCGATCTGCATGACGGCAGCGCCGGCGAGAGGCGCCCAGACCCAGGGATCGCGCGCCGCATTGACGGCCGAAGTGCCGATCCGCTCCCAACCCGGGCGCCACGTCGCATCCTCGCCCCAGCCGCTCCCGGAAGGCAGCGTGCCGCAGCCGGCGAGTGCCAGGGCCAGCAATGGCAGGAATCTATTCGTGGCGCAACGCCTCGATGGGATCGAGCTGTGCCGCGCGGCGGGCGGGGAAGTAACCGAACACGATGCCGACCGCGGCGGAGAATGCGAACGACAGGATCACGATGCCGGGATTGAACACGAACGGCACTTTGAACGCGCTCGTTGCGAGCAACGCGGTACTCAAGCCAAGCGCGATGCCGATGATGCCGCCGAACGCAGCGAGCGTGACTGCTTCGACGAGGAACTGCAGAAGAACATCGCGCGCCATCGCGCCGACCGCGAGGCGCGTGCCGATTTCGCGCGTCCGCTCGGTCACCGACACGAGCATGATGTTCATGATCCCGACGCCGCCGACGATCAAGCTCACCGCAGCCACCGCGCCGAGCAGTGCAGTGAGCACGCGCGAAGAGCTCGTGAACGCGCTGGTGACCTCCTTGAGGTCGCGCACATTGAAGTCGTCCTCGGCGCCGTCGCGAATCTTGCGGCGTTCCCGCAGCAGCCGCTCCAGATCAGCCTGCACCTTCTCCGTCGACACGCCGTCGCGCGCCGACACCATGATGTTGTTGACGTCGGAGTTGCCTGCCATGCGCCGCTGCAGCGTACGCAACGGCACGACGACGATGTCGTCCTGGTTCTGGCCGAAGCCCGACTGCCCCTTCACCGACAGCAAGCCGATCACCTGGCACGACAGCTTGCCGAGCCGGATCGACAGGCCGATCGGATCCTGATCGGCGAACAGCTCCTGCTTGACCGTGTCGCCGAGCAGGCAGACCGCCGCACCGGCGCGCAGCTCGCTCTCGGAGAAATTGCGCCCCGACGCCAACGGCCAGTCGCGTACCTCCAGATACTTGTCGCTGGTGCCGGTGACCTGCGTCGACCAATTGGAGTTGCCGTAGATCGCCTGCGTCCCGGTATTCGAGGCAGGGGCGACGGCGCGCACTCCGGAGATGTCGTTCTCGATTGCGCGCACGTCTTCCATCGTGAAGGGCGGCGACGAGGAGCGTGAGCCGCCGCCCGGGCCGAAGCCCTGGCCGCGGAACACCTGCAGCAAGTTCGTGCCGAGCTTCTGGATGTCCGCCTGCACCTGCGCCGTCGCGCCCTGACCGATCGTCACCATGGTGATGACGGCTGCAACGCCGATGACGATGCCGAGGATCGTGAGCGACGAGCGCAGCACGTTGCGGCGGATCTCGCGCAGAGCCAGCAGCATCGCATTCCAGAACATCAGGCGATCCCTCGCACGGGCGTGTTCGCCTCGTCGCTCTCGATCACGCCGTCGCGGAAGCGCACGATGCGCCGCGTCCATCCCGCGATGTCAGGCTCGTGCGTCACCATGACGATCGTCATGCCGCGCTGCTCGTTGAGAGCCGTGAGCACCTTCATGATCTCGGCGCTGGTTGCGGTGTCGAGATTACCGGTCGGCTCGTCGGCGAATACCACCTGCGGCTGCGCGACGATTGCGCGTGCAATAGCAACGCGCTGCTGCTGGCCGCCCGACAGCTGGCTCGGGACGTGCGACTCACGCCCGTTCAGTCCTACCTCATGCAGCGCCTTGCGCGCCCGTGTGTGACGTTCGTCCGCGGGCAAGTGGCGATAGATCAGCGGCAGCTCGACGTTCTCGAGCGCAGTCGTGCGGCTCAGCAGATTGAAACCCTGAAACACGAAGCCGAGATGATTCCGGCGCAGCAACGCACGCTGGTCCGCCGTCATCGAGCCGACCGGCACGCCCAGGAAGCGGTACGTGCCGGAGGTCGGCGTGTCGAGGCAGCCGAGAACGTTCATGCAGGTCGATTTGCCGGAGCCGCTCGGGCCCATGACGGCAACGAACTCTCCCGGCGCGATTGCGAGGTCGATGCCGCGTAGCGCCCGCACCTCACCTTCGCCCTCGCCGTACACCTTCGTGACCTGCGACAGCTCGATCACGTGGCGCGGAGGTGTCGGCATGCCGGTCATTTCTTCGGCGCTTCTTCGTCGACGATGACCTTCACGCCGGGCTCGATCTTGCGCTCGAGCGCCTTCTTGAAGTTCTCGTCGTTCGCCATCGCTGCCATGCGCCCGCCGGTCGGCATCGGGCCAAGCGGCAGCACCTGGGTGAAACGTCCATCGGTTGCACCGGGCTTGAACATCGCCAACGCGGGCTTGCCGTCTTCGAGCACCCAGATGCGGCCCATGCGTCCGCCGCCGCGTTGCTGCGTGCCGAAGAAGCGCCGCGGCATCGACGGCATCAGCGCCGACAGTGCACCCCGCGACTGCTGCGCGTTCGGCGCCGTACCGGGCACGTCGACGCCAGTGGGAGTGAAACGCAACGCCGCGTTCGGTACGAGCGTTGCGCCCTCGATATTCGTGGTCACGATCTCGGCAGTCGCGGTCATACCCGGACGCAGCAGCAGATCGGAGTTATCGACTTCGAGTACGGTCTCATACGTCACCACGCCCGTCGAAGTCGCACTGGCCTGCGAGCCCTGCCCGCTGCTGCTGCTGGTCGAGCTCTTCTGCGTGTTGTTCGAAGCGAAATCGACGCGCGTGATCTTGGCGTGGAACTGGCGATTCGGAAATGCGTCGACGGTGAACGACGCCTCCTGGCCGACTTGCACGGAGCCGATGTCCGCCTCGTCGACGGCCACGTGCAGCTCCATCTTCTTGAGATCTTCGGCGAGCGTGAACAGCACCGGCGCCTGCAACGACGAGGCAACCGTCTGCCCCGGCTCGACCGAGCGCACCAGCACGATGCCGTTGATCGGCGACTTGATGTCGGTCTTGCTGAGATCGGTCTTGACCGCGTCGAGATTAGCTTTCGCCTGCGCGACCGAGGCACGGGCCGCAGCCTCTTCGCCTTCGCCCTGCGCGACGGTCGACTCGGCAACGTCCATGTCCTGCTGCGAGGGCAGCTTGTTGCCGCTCAGCTCGCGCACCTTCAGCAGTCGTGCGAGGTTCGCGCGCGCTTCCTTCAGTCCCGCAACGCTCTGTAGGACCCGCGCCTCGGCCGAGGCAAGCGAGCTCTGTGCCTGCAGCACTTGTGCTTCCAGGCGCGTGGTGTCGAGCCTCGTCAACACCTGCCCCGCTTTGACCTGGTCGTTGACGTCGACCGTGACGGTGCGGATCGTGCCGGACAGCTCGCTGCCGATGTCGACCTGGTTGCGCGGCTCGAGATTGCCGGTCGCGGTCACGGTGACCGTCAGCCCGCCACGCGTCACTTCCTGGGTTACGTACTTGGTGTCGCCGCCACCGCCGCGGCCCAAGATGAAGAAGCCGACGACGATCACGACCAGCGCGATGACGCCCCAGCGCACCCAGCGTTTCCACGGCGCCGGCGCAGCCGGCCCGTAGTCGGGCGCCGAGACCTGCGGCGTGGTCGAGGGATTCGTTTCAGTGTCCACGGTTATTCCTTGGGCTCATTCTTTCGGGAAGGTGCTCCAACCGCCGCCCAGCGCCTTGTAGAGGCGCACCAGGTTGGCGGTGACCTCGCCGTCACTCACGGCGAGCGAGTCCTCGAGCGTGATGAGCTGGCGGTCGGCGTCGAGCACGGTCTGGAAATCCACGAGTCCGGAGTTGTATTGCGTGAGCGCGAGCTCGGATGCGCGACGCGCACTCTCGACACCGAGCTGCAGAGCATCGTGTCGCAGATGCTCGTTGGTCGAGGCCGTCAGCGCATTCTCGACTTCCTGGTAAGCGGCGAGCACGGTCGCTTCATACGCCGCGAGCGCCTGGGCAACCAGCGCGTTCTGCACATTGACGTTCTGTCGCAATGCGCCGCCGCGGAAGATCGGCAGGTTCAGCGACAAGCCGAGGCGATCGGTGCGAAAGCCATCCGGCACGTCGCTCACCGTGAGCGCCTGCAGCGTGATCGAGCCGCTCAACGACAGGCTTGGATAGAGCGCAGCCGTCGCGACGCCCACTTCGGCAGTCTGCGCCGCGAGGCGGCGCTCGGCGCTGCGAATGTCGGGACGACGGCGCAACACGTCGGCCGGTACGCCGACGGCGATCTCCATGCTCGCCACCGGGATCGGCTTGCGCTCCGCCAGCACCGGTTCGAGAGATCCCGGCGTATCGCCAGTCAGCACCGCGAGCGCGTTCATCGCTTGCACCAGGTTCGACTGCAACGACGGAATCGCCGCGCGTATCTGCTGGTAGGCGCTCTGCGCCTGCTCCACGTCGAGCGCGCTCGCGAGGCCTGCAGCTGCGCGCCAGCCTGTAATGTCGAGCGTGCTTCGTTGTGCTTCGAGATTCTTCTCGGCGAACGTCAGGCGGGACTGCGCGGTGCGCACGTCGACGTAAGTCAGCGCGACGTCCCCCAGCAGTGTCACGAGCACGTCGCGCAGATCTGCTTCGCTCGCAGCGAGCTGAGCGCTGGCTGATTCGTATGCGCGGCGCTTGCCGCCGAACAGGTCGAGCTCCCAGATGGAGTCCAGGCCCGCGTCGTAGATCTCGTCGCTGCCGCCGGACAGGCCGACATCGGGATCGCTCTCGCGCGCCTCAGAGTTCGTTCGGCTGCCGCCGGCCGAAGCGTTCAGCGTCGGCCAGAAGTCTGCTGCGGCAATGCCGCGCCTGGCGCGGGCTGCGACGACGGTTGCATACGCCTGCTTCGCCGTCTTGTTACTGGCGAGCGCCTGCTCGATGAGCCGGTCGAGAATCGGGTCGTCGAGCGTCTTCCACCAGTCAGCAAGCGCGGCCGGCTCGCCGCCCGAGGCCGCTGCCGCCGACTGTGCGTGCCACTCATCCGGCGTTGCCGGCTGCGGGGCCCGATAGTTCGGACCGACCGAGCAACCGGCCAGCGCGACGAGAACGACCAAGGACAGACAACTGCGCTCCATAGGGCCTATTAGACTGAAGTTCGCGCCGGGGTTGCGGCAAAGAAGTGTAATCCAATGTAACTTTATGTATCTGAAATCCCTTTAATTTCCGCACTCCGTGCCGGCGCTGGCGCTTATGCTCGGACTGCGCCGGCGCCGCTCAAGGCGGCATATGCGCACGAGGCTGCCCTGCCGCACAATCCGCTCCCATCAAACCGCGCTGGAACCCTTTTGCGACCTACCGGCTTTCGACCGACAACGATGACCCGACTCACGCACCTGCAACGCCTCGAAGCCGAGAGCATCCACATCCTGCGCGAGGTCGTCGCCGAGTGCGAACGGCCGGTCATGCTGTATTCCATCGGCAAGGACAGCTCGGTGCTGCTGCACCTGGCGATGAAGGCGTTCCATCCGGCCAAGCCGCCGTTTCCGCTGCTGCACGTCGATACGACCTGGAAATTTCGCGAAATGATCGCGTTTCGCGACGCCACGGCGGCGCGGCTCGGGGTGCAGCTGATCGTGCACATCAACAAGGACGGGCTGGCGCGCGGCATCGGCCCGTTCACGCACGGCTCGGCCGTGCACACCGACGTGATGAAGACGCAGGCGCTCAAGCAGGCGCTCGATCAGTACGGCTTCGACGCGGCGTTCGGCGGCGCCCGGCGCGACGAAGAGAAGTCGCGCGCCAAGGAGCGGGTCGTATCGTTCCGCTCGGCGCAGCATCGCTGGGATCCGAAGCGGCAGCGTCCGGAGCTCTGGCATCTGTACAACACTCGCAAGAGCAAGGGCGAGAGCCTGCGCGTCTTCCCGCTGTCGAACTGGACCGAGCTCGACATCTGGCAATACATCTACATGGAGAACATCCCGATCGTGCCGCTGTATTTCTCCCAGCAGCGCCCGATCGTCGAGCGCGACGGCGCGCTGATCATGGTGGACGACGAGCGCATGCCGCTGCACGACGGCGAGCGCCCCGCAATGCGCTGGGTGCGGTTCCGCACGCTTGGCTGCTATCCGCTGACCGGCGCGGTCGAAAGCCGCGCGGACACGCTGCCGGCGATCATCCAGGAGATGCTGCTCACCACCAGCTCGGAGCGGCAGGGCCGGGTGATCGACCACGACAGTGCAGCGTCGATGGAGAAGAAGAAGCAGGAAGGGTACTTCTGACCGATGGCCCACAAATCGGACCTGATCGCGAAAGACATTCACGCCTACCTCGAGTCGCACGAGCACAAGGGGCTGCTGCGATTCATTACGTGCGGCAGCGTGGATGACGGCAAGTCGACCCTGATCGGCCGGCTGCTGTACGAGTCGAAGCTGATCTTCGAGGATCAGCTCGCTGCCCTCGAAGCGGATTCGAAGAAAGTCGGCACGCAAGGCGGCGAGCTCGACTTCGCGTTGCTGGTCGATGGCCTGGCCGCGGAGCGCGAGCAGGGCATCACGATCGACGTCGCGTACCGGTTCTTCTCGACCGACCGCCGCAAATTCATCGTCGCGGATACACCGGGACACGAGCAGTACACGCGCAACATGGTCACGGGTGCGTCGACCGCGGATGTCGCCGTAATCCTCGTCGATGCGCGCAAAGGTGTGCTCACCCAGACGCGCCGCCACAGTTACATCGTCTCGCTGCTCGGCATCCGTCACATCGTGCTCGCGATCAACAAGATGGATCTGGTGGACTACTCGCAGAAGACGTTCGACGACATCGTCGCCGCCTATCGCGAGTTCGCGCAGCAGATCGGGCTCACGAACATCGTCGCCGTACCGCTCTCGGCGCTACGTGGCGACAACATCCTCGAGCGCAGCACGCGCACGCCGTGGTACGAGGGCCCGACGCTGATGGGCTATCTCGAATCGGTGGAGATCGAGGACGACTTGCAAACGAAGCCGTTCCGCTTGTCGGTGCAATGGGTGAATCGGCCGAACCAGGATTTTCGTGGCTTCGCCGGCACGATCGCGAGCGGCAAGGTCCGGCGCGGCGACACCGTGCGCGTGTTGCCGTCCGGCCGGCAGAGTCGCGTCACGCGCATCGTTGACTACGAAGGGGACTTGGAAACAGCGGTCGCCGGTCAGTCGATCACGCTGACGCTCGCAGATGAGGTCGATGTGAGCCGTGGCGACATGCTCGCTGCGGCCGATGCACCGCCGGCCGTGTCCGATCAATTCCAGGCGACGATCATCTGGATGCACGACGAGCCGATGCTGCGCGGTCGCCCGTACATCATCAAACTGGGTACGCGCACGCTCACCGGCAGCATCACGACGCCGCGGCACAAGGTAAACGTGAACACGCTGGAGCGGCTCGCGGCGAAGCAGCTGGAGCTGAACGAGATCGGCGTGTGCAACCTGAGCTTCGACCGGGCGGTTCCGTTCGATCCGTACGCCGAGAACCGCGAGACCGGCGGCTTCATCCTGATCGACAAGCTCTCGAACGATACCGTCGGCGCGGGCCTGCTGAACTTCGCGCTGCGCCGCGCGGAAAACATTCACTGGCAGGCGCTCGACGTCAACAAGACCGCGCGCTCGTCGCTCAAGGGACAGCGCGCTTGCGTGCTGTGGTTCACGGGACTTTCCGGCGCCGGTAAGTCGACCGTCGCGAACCTGGTAGAGAAGCGGCTGCATGCGCTCGGCCGGCACACGTACACGCTCGACGGCGACAACGTGCGTCACGGGCTCAACAAGGATCTCGGCTTCACCGATGCCGACCGCGTGGAGAACATCCGGCGCGTCGCCGAAGTGTCGAGGCTGATGGTCGATGCGGGACTGATCGTGCTGGTGTCGTTCATCTCGCCGTTCCGCTCCGAGCGGCGCCTGGCGCGCGAGCTGATGCAGCCCGGCGAGTTTCTCGAAGTGTTCGTCGATACGCCGCTGGCCGAGGCCGAGAAGCGCGACGTGAAGGGTCTCTACAAGAAGGCGCGCCGCGGCGAGCTGAAGAACTTCACCGGCATCGACTCGCCGTATGAGCCGCCCGAGCATCCCGAGATTCATCTGCGCACGGTGCTGCAGTCGCCGGAGGAGGCGGCGGAGCAGATCCTGAAGACGCTGCGCGACGGGGGTATGCTGTACCCGGCGGACGAGTTGTCCGGGTTGTAACCATCGTGCACGTCGATGCGAAGCTGCTTCCCGACGTCGTCGCGCTCGCGCGGCGCGCAGGCGACGCGATCCTCGGCGTCTACAGTCAGCAGTTCGAAGTGACGAACAAAGCTGACGAGTCGCCGCTCACTCTCGCCGATACCCAGTCGCACGACATCATCGTGCAGGGTCTGCACGCGCTCACGCCGGACGTGCCGGTGCTCTCCGAAGAAGCCAGCGACATCCCTTACAGCGAGCGTCGCCAGTGGCGACGCTATTGGCTCGTCGATCCGCTCGATGGCACAAAGGAATTCGTCTCGCGCAATGGCGAGTTCACGGTGAACATCGCATTCATCGATGGACACGACGCAGTACTAGGCGTCGTGCACGTGCCGGTCACCGATACGACCTACACGGGCGTGCACAACGTCGGCGCGGCGCGGCAGACCGGCCGCGAAGCGCCGGTGCCGATTCACACATCCAGGATTGCGGCGACGCCGCTGCGAATCGTCGGCAGCCGCTCGCATCGAGATGCCGTGCTCGATCGCTACCTGCCGCAGCTGGAGCCCTATCAGCTCGTCGCAGTCGGCAGCTCGATCAAGTTCTGCCTGGTCGCCGAAGGCAGCGCGGATTTCTATCCGCGCTTCGGCCCGACCAGCGAATGGGACACGGCCGCTGCCCAAGCCGTCGTGGAGGCAGCGGGGGGACGCGTGATCCAGACGGATGGGCAGCGGCTGCGCTACAACGCCAAAGCGGAAGTGCTGAACCCGCACTTCCTCGTGTCCGGCGATCCGAGCCGCGATTGGCTCGGTGAGCTGTCGTTACGCTAGTTTTCTGCTCGAAAGCGGCCAAGGCCCTTTCGACGACGCCGTCAAAAGGCGCGGCTTTTGCCGGCTAACGCACCAGCAAGAACGGCGCGATCATCACGACGGTGGTTGCGACCAGCAGCGCGCCTTCGAAGGCGCCAGTCAAACGCTTTAGAAATTTCATGAGTAGTGCTCCAGAGTTGCGGTAATCGTGCAGACCGAGCACACCAGATTGCCGCGACACCCTCGAGCATGACTCCGATGGATCTGAGCTCCTGTTGCTGTCTGCTTGTCATGGTGGCTACTTTGCCGGGCACCCGTGACAAGGAAGTGATTGGCGCTGTGAAAAGCGCGTGAAATCAGGAAGCGCGCAGGAAGATTTGGGCGCCGCGCAGTGAACCGTCGGCTGCGGGCAGCTTGCTGGTGAAGCGGATGGGGTATTCGCCCGGGCCCGCGGGACGCATGCAAAGGTCGCCACCCGGTCGCGTGAGTTGCAGCTGCAGCTTTTGGTCGGCGCGAATCTCAATCGTCAGCGGCGCGCCGGCGAGTCCGCGGCCGTCGGGCCCGAACGCACGCACCTGAAGGGTGCTGATGCAGACCTGCTTGCCCACCGCGATCGGCAAGAGCGTGGGCTCGACGTCGACTCGCACCACTTTGGAGCTGCGCTGGACCGGCACGGTGTCCTTGCCTGCCGAAACGACTTCGCCGGCCGCAGTCCATTGGACCTTGAAGTCCTGGCCGAAGCTCGCCGCGACGGCCGCCAGGCAGCAAACGGCGACTGGAACGATGGCGATTCGACTCATCCTGCGTTTCATTCTCTTGCCTTGCGTCGAGCCCTGCTGCTAGATTCGGCCCATGCGTACGAATCAGCAACAGTCCGCGCTGCCCCTCCGAGGCAGTGAGCTGCTGCGTACGCGCCTGCACCTGCGTCGCTGAGACGCAAACCCTCCGATCGCTCGCCAGGGACTGGCGCAAAAAATCTGCTCGAATCCGCTTGCTCCACCGGCCGCCCCGTGGCCGCCCTCAGCACAGGAATGCCGACCATGTTGCAGGATCCAACGAAGAAGTACCGCCCGTTCGCCCCGATCGACCTCAGCGCCCGGACCTGGCCCGACAAGGTGCTCACCACGCCGCCGTTGTGGTGCAGCGTCGACCTGCGCGACGGCAACCAGGCGCTGATCGAGCCGATGGACGCCGCGCGCAAGCGCCGCATGTTCGACATGCTGGTGCGCACCGGCTTCAAGGAGATCGAGGTCGGTTTCCCGGCCGCCTCGCAGACGGACTTCGATTTCGTGCGCGAGCTGATCGAGCGCAGCCTCATCCCGGATGACGTCGTCATTCAGGTGCTGACGCAGGCACGGCCCGAGTTGATCGAGCGCACGTACGAGTCGCTGCGCGGCGCCAGGCGCGCGATCGTGCATTTGTACAACTCTACGTCCACTCTGCAGCGGCGAGTCGTGTTCGGACTGGATCGCCCCGGCATCGTCAACATCGCGGTGCAAGCCGCACGCTGCGTGCGCGATCTCGCCGCGCAACAGCCCGACACAGACTGGTACTTCGAGTACAGCCCGGAGAGCTTCACCGGCACCGAGCTCGACTTCGCAGTGGAGATCTGCGACGCCGTGAACGAGGTCTGGCAGCCGACGCCCGAGCGCAAGGTGATCCTCAACCTGCCGGCGACGGTCGAGATGGCTACGCCGAACATCTACGCGGACCAGATCGAATGGTTCGGCCGTCACATCGCGAAGCGCGACTCGATCGTGCTGTCGGTGCATCCACACAACGACCGCGGCACCGCGATCGCGGCCGCGGAGCTCGCCGTGATGGCAGGCGCGGAACGGGTCGAAGGCACATTGTTCGGCAACGGCGAGCGCACCGGCAACGTCGACATCGTGACGCTGGCACTCAATCTCTATAGCCAGGGCGTCCACCCGGGACTGGACTTCTCCAACATCAACGAAGCGGCGCGCTGCGCGGAGTACTGCAACCAGCTGCCGATTCATCCGCGTCATCCGTACGTCGGCGACCTGGTGTTCACATCGTTCTCCGGCTCGCACCAGGACGCGATCAAGAAGGGCTTTGCAGCGCGCCGCGACGGCGACATCTGGGAAATGCCGTACCTGCCGGTCGATCCGCGCGACCTCGGGCGCACCTATGAATCCGTCATTCGCGTCAACAGTCAGTCGGGCAAGGGCGGCATCGCCTACCTTCTGGAACGCGACTACGGCCTGACGATGCCGCGACGGCTGCAGATCGAGTTCAGCCAGGTCGTGCAGGCGGTGACGGACGCGACGGGCAAAGAGTTGTCGTCGGAGCAGATCTGGTCGCTATTCGAGCGCGAGTATCTCGGCGAGAACGGTGCGTACGCTTACGGCGGCCATCAGTTGTCGCCGGTGCGCGAGCACCAGAGCGTCGAGCGGCTGACGCTGAAGCTGAAGTGCAACGGCCAGGGCGCGCTGCTGCATGGCGAAGGCAACGGCCCGATCGACGCGATCGTCGACGCGCTGGGCCTGCGGTTCGACGTGCTGTCGTACGAGGAGCACTCGATGGGCTCGGGCAGCGATGCGCGTGCGGTGGCTTTCGTCGAAATCACGACGCCAGCGCGCGCCACGCTGTTCGGCGTGGGACTGCACGAGAACATCGTGACGGCATCGCTGATGGCGATCCTGAGCGCGGTGAATCGCGCGCTCCAGCGCGGGCTGCTGGACGATTCGATGCCGGCTGCGACAGCGGGCTAACCCGCGATATAGCGCTCCAGCTGAGTGATCGTCTGCTGCTGCTCATCGATGACGGCCTTCACCAGGTCGCCGATCGAGATGATGCCGATCAGCTTGCCCTGCTCGATGACCGGCAGGTGGCGGATGCGTTTCTCGGTCATGATCTCCATGCACCGATGCACCGCCTCGTCGGGCGACACGGTCACGACCTCGGACGTCATGATCTGCCACACCGGCGTGTCGGAGCTGGACCGGCCGAGCAGGATCACTTTGCGCGCGTAGTCACGCTCGGACACGATGCCGACGAGCTCCTCGTCGCGCACCACGGGCAGCGCGCCGATGTGCTTGTCGGCCATGACCTGGATTGCCTCGAGCACCGGCTCTTCCGGGCCGATGGTCCAGACGCTCTTGGGCTTGAAGGCCAGCAGGTATCTGACGCGTAACATCGCCGTACCCTCCTACCGCCAACGTCAACGCAAATCGTCGGCTAGTGCAATGCGGAGTTCTTCTAGTCTATCTGTCGAAAGCGGCCGAGGCCCTTTCGACAACGTCCGGCAAAAGGCGCGGCTTTTGCCGGACTAGTGGTCGTGGGCCCCGCCCGGCCCGTGGACGTGGCCGTGCGCCAGCTCTTCCTCGGTCGCGGCGCGCACCTCGGCCACCTCGACTTCGAAATTCAGGTTCTGGCCCGCGAGCGGGTGATTGCCGTCGATCGTCACCATGTCGCCGGCGATCTGCGTGACAGTCACGGCGCGCACGCCGTGCGGCGATTGGGTGTGCAACTGCATGCCCACGTGCAGGTTGCCGACGCCCTTGAGCGCACGCCGCGGGACGCGCTGGACCAGCGACTTGTCGTACTCGCCGTAGGCATCGGCCGCGGCGATTTTCACGCTCAGCTTGTCACCTGCCGATTTGCCTTCGAGCTCGCGCTCCAGGCCCGGGATCAGGTTGCCGTTGCCGTGCAGGTACGCGAGCGGCGTGCCGTCGGAGCTGTCGAGCTTCTTGCCGGCATCGTCGGTCAGCGTGTAGTGAATGGATACGACGGCGTCTTGGGCGATTTGCATGGTGGAGTGACGAGAGGGTGTCCA
>Ga0209382_10007075_pt1 | contig 14354 bp, 17 predicted proteins | sample SoiMetdeltSBSDD5_FD_187599 | JGI IMG/M metagenome (GOLD analysis project Ga0209382, IMG submission 187599) | Bulk soil microbial communities from a Populus tree surrounding site in Tennessee, USA - Soil MetaG P. deltoides SBSDD5 (SPAdes) (version 2) | ecosystem: Environmental > Terrestrial >... | reverse complement strand
AGGTCGAATACCTGATCGTCGGGGGTGTCGAGGACGGTGCTGATCTCCTCGAGCACGACCTTCCGCTCAAGTTGGAGATCGGTATCGCGCAGCACCGGACGCCGCACCAAGTCGGTGAGGACGTCCGCGGCACGCGGCAGGTCCGCGTCGAGCACGCGGGCATGGTAGGCGGTGGAATCGCGGGAGGTGTAGGCGTCGAGCGAGCCGCCCCGCGCCTCGAGGGCGAGGGCGATCTCCTGGGCGGAGCGCCGCTCGGTCCCCTTGAACACCATGTGCTCCAGGAGGTGCGACACGCCCATCTTGGGCCGGGGCTCGTGGGCGCTGGCCGTCCGCACCCACACCCCGACCGCCGCCGAGCGAACCGACGCCACGCGCTCCGAGAGCACCGTGACGCCGTTTGGGGCCGTGGTCCGATGGATCTCCCGGTCGAGCCGCACGGTTTCCATCGGCGGCTAGTTCTTCTCGATCAGTGCCTTCCGGGACAACTTCATGCGGCCACGCTCATCCACCTCGAGCAACTTGACCCGCACGTGGTCGCCCCGTTTGACCACATCTTCGGTCTTCTCGGTCCGTCCGTGTTGCAGCTCGGAGATGTGGAGCAGGCCCTCGACGCCCGGCGTGATCTCGACGAACGCGCCGAACGCGGTGGTGCTCTTCACGACGCCTTCGTAGATCTTGCCCACTTCGGGTTCCTGAATCAGGCCGGCGATCATGTCGCGGGCCCGCTCGCCGCCCTCGCCGACCGCCGAGATGGTGACGAGACCGGTGTCGTCCACGTTGATCTCCGCGCCCGTCTGCTCCTGGATCCCGCGGATCGTCTTGCCCTTGGGGCCAATCAGATCGCCGATCTTGTCGGGGCGGATCTGCATCGTGATGATGCGCGGCGCGTACTTGGACAGCTGCGACCGCGCCGTCGGGATCGTCTGCTGCATGATATCGAGGATGTGGAGCCGGGCCTTCTTGGCCTTCTCCAGCGCCTCGCTGATGATCTTGAAGTCGAGCCCTTCGATCTTGATGTCCATCTGGATCGAGGTGACCCCTTCGCGCGTCCCGGCGACCTTGAAGTCCATATCGCCGAGGTGGTCCTCGCTACCCAGAATGTCGGTCAGGACCGCGACGCGCTTCCCTTCCTTGATGAGTCCCATCGCGACGCCCGCACACGCGGACTTCACCGGCACGCCGGCATCCATCAGCGCGAGCGAGCCGCCGCACACGGTGGCCATGGACGACGAGCCGTTCGACTCGAGAATGTCCGACACGATGCGCAGGGTGTAGGGGAACTCTTCATACGGCGGCAGGATGGCCTGAATGGCGCGCTCGGCCAGGGCCCCGTGTCCGATTTCGCGCCGCGACGTCCCGCGGATCATCTTCACTTCGCCCGTCGAAAACGGCGGGAAGTTGTAGTGCAGCATGAACGACTTGGTCGTCTCCTGCGCCACGTCGATCGAGTCGATGCGCTGCTCGTCTCGCGTCGTGCCGAGGGTGACCGACACCAGCGCCTGCGTCTGGCCACGCGTGAACAACGCGGAGCCGTGCGTGCGCGGCAGCCAACCCACCTCGCAGCTGATCGGCCGGACCGTATCGAGGTCGCGCCCGTCCACCCGCTCGCCCGCGCTCAGCACCTGCTCGCGCATGGTGTGGTACTCGATGTCCTCGATCACCCGCCCGACATCTTTCCCGTTCTCGGGGAACTCTTCGGCCAACTGCTCCTGAATCGTCGCCTTGAGGGCGCCCAGCGCCTGGGCGCGTTCGGACTTCTCCGGCAGATTGAGCGCTTCGGAGATGCGCGGCTCGGCCAGGGCCTTCACGCGCGCGACGAGATCCGCGGGCGGCTCGACCTTGGTCCACTCCATCTTCGGCTGGCGCATCTCGGCGGTCAGCTCGTCGGCTGCCTCGATCAACTCCTGGATGCCCTTGTGGGCGACGTCGAGGGCCTTGATGATCTCGGCCTCGGTCAATTCCAGGGCCCCGCCCTCGACCATCACGATCGAGTCCTTGGAGCCCGACACGATCATGTCGACGTCGGAGAACTCGAGCTGTTGGAACGTGGGGTTCAAGATCCAAGCGCCTTCGACCCGGCCGACGCGCACCGCGGCGACGGGACCGCTCCAGGGCACCTTGGACATCGAAAGCGCCGCCGAGGCCGCCGTCACGCCGAGGACGTCAGCGTCGTTCTCTTGATCGGCCGAGAGGACATAGATGAAGACCTGCACTTCGTTCTTGAAGCCTTCGGGGAAGAGCGGCCGGATGGTGCGGTCGGTCACCCGCGCCGAGAGGATTTCCTCGTCGGAGGGCCGGCCTTCACGCTTCAGGAAGCCGCCGGGAATCTTCCCCGCGGCGTAGGCCTTCTCTCGGTATTCGACGGTGAGGGGGAAATAGGGCAGGTTCGCGATGTTGTCGGACACCGTCACCGCCGCGAGCACCACCGTCTCACCGTACTGTATGAGGCAGGACCCCGCTGCTTGCTTGGCCAGCCGACCCGCTTCGAGTCTCAGCTTCCGGCCCGCGAATTCACGCTCGACGTGCTTCACCAGATTCTCGTTGTCTAGAGCACAGGAAAAAACGCCGAGCGCCCCGGTGCTCTTCCCGGGGCGCCCTGCGCAACGCCGATCTGACTAATGGCGGAGGCCCAGCTCGTCGATGAGCTGCCGATACTTCGCGAGGTCGCTGCGCTTCAGGTACTCCAGCAGGCGGCGGCGGCGGCTGACCATTCGAAGCAGGCCGCGCTGCCCGTGGAAATCCTTGGCGTGCGCCCGGAAGTGCTCGGTGAGGCTGTTGATCCGCTCGGTGAGCAGCGCCACCTGAACTTTGGTGGACCCGGTATCGCGGTCGTGCTGCCCGTATTTCCTGACCGGCGTCGTCTTGTCGTACATCAGAGCTAGTTCCCTAATCGTTGTTAGCTGCGTAAGTTACCCGGCTCTTGACCCGTTGTAAAGTGCGCCCGTGACGAACGCTGCGACCGACCTCGTCGGCCGGACCCTCGGCCCCTACGACCTCGAAAAGCTCCTCGGCCAGGGGGGCTTCGCCTGGGTCTTCGTCGGCCGCGAGGTGGACGGGACGCCCGTCGCCGTGAAGGTCCTGAAGCCCCGCTACGCCGGCGACATCCAGTTCGAGTCCCGCTTCCGCAACGAGAGCGAGATCGCGGCGAAGCTCGAGCACCCCAACATCATCCGTATCCGAACCGTGGCCAAGGCCGGCGACCACGTCTACTTCGGGATGGACCTCTGTGCCGACAGCCTCGGCGCGCGCATCGCCCGCGAGGGACCCCTCTCCGAGGAAGACATCGTGCGGCTGGCGCGCGACATCATCGCCGCGCTGGACTTCGCCCACGGCCAGGGCGTGATCCACCGGGACCTGAAGCCCGACAACGTCCTCATCCGGTCCGACGGCACCGCGGTGCTCACTGACTTCGGGATCGCGCGCGCCGTCTCGGGCTATGTGGCATCGACGGGCGTCAACATGACGATCGGGACGCCCCACTACCTCTCTCCCGAGCAAGCCCAGGGCCGGGCGCTGGACCAGCGCGCCGACTATTACGCGTTGGGCGTGACGCTCTACAAGGCCGCCACCGGCGACGTGCCGTTCAGCTCGACCGACTGGTTCGAGTTGGCCCGCATGCATGTCGAGGATCCGCCGCCGCCCCTGCGGAAGAAGCGCCCCGACCTGTCCAAGCGGTTCGAGCGCGTGGTGCTGAAGTGTCTGGCCAAGCACCCCGACGATCGGTACAAGAACGGCGCCGAGCTGCTGGGGGATCTGCAAGAGGTGCTCGAAAAGCGGCGGGCGACGATCGAGATCGGCGCCGCCCCCATCGGCACGAATCAACAGCTCGCCATCACCGGTCAGATGCTGCGACGCCAGCGAACGTCGTGGCTGGTAGTCGCGGGGGTGGGGGCCCTGCTGCTGGCATTGATTGCGCTCGTCGTCACGGTGATGCGGTAAAGAACCGCCGCACGGCCCGCACCGCACGCGCCCAAAAGCCGGGATGCGGGATGGGGGATGCGTGATGCGTGCCCAACGCCACTACCACCGCGTTCCGTAGGGCAACCTCCAGGCTCTTCGGAAAGGGACGTTCAGCGAGGCGCACCGAGAATCCTGGACCGTCCGACGTTCCCACCAACGCGACCACCCCGGGGTGGGCCCGCTCGATGATCTCAATCACCGGTCGTAACGCATCCCGCATCCCGCCTCCCGCATCTCGTGAGTAGTAGGCATCCGCCACCGCCTCCACGACACGCTCCGCCTTCACGCGTCCCGCGACGTACGACTCGAGCAGGGCCCTAACGGGGGAGGTTGCGGACGACATCGTTCACGATTGCCAGCGCCATGATGCCAAGGATGACGACGAATCCGACTTGCGTGAGCCGCAACCGCAGCTGCAGCGACAGCGGCCGGCGCAGAATCGCCTCGGCGATGAGGAAGACCGCCTGACCGCCATCCAGCACCGGGATGGGGAGCAGGTTCAAGACGGCGAGGCTCACCGAAAAGAAAGCGATGAATCGGAGGAATGCGTCGAACCCGAGCCGCACGATCTGGCCGGACATCTGCGCGATGAGAATCGGTCCTCCCACGTCGCGCGCCGGCAGTTGACCGAAGACAAGACGCTTCACGGTCGTGGCAATGCCCCCGACTTGAAACGCAACTTGCTCCGCTGCCCCGACGATCGCCCGGCCAAATCCCACCGGCACACGCACTGTCGGGAGTCGCGGATCGGGAGCCGCACCGATCACACCGATGGAGCGCTCCTTGCCGGCGCTGTCGGTGTCCGTCTGCGTTTCGGGCGTAACCGTCAGCTCGAGGATGGAGTCGCCGCGCTGCACCCCCAGCAACAAGGGTTTGCCGGGACTGCGTCGCACGGTGCGCACCATCTCGTCCCAGGAGCGCACGGTATCAGCCCCGGCGCGGACGATGATATCGCCGCCCCGGAGGCCCACACGCGAAGCGGGCTGACCGGGGTTCACGACGCCAATCCTGGCGGGAAGGAGCGGGCGCAGCGCCCGTACCGCCTTCGCCCTGGCATCTCGATTCTGCCCCGCCAGGTTCACAACGATCGGATCCGGCCGGTCCGCCACGTCCAAGCGCAGGGTATCGGGACCCTCGAGGAGACCCTCGACCAAATCCTCCCACGTCGTGACAGCGCCGCCGTTGATGCGAATAATACGGTCGCCATGTCGCAGCGTCGCGAGATCTTCGGTGCCAGGGGGCAGGCCGGCGGCATTGACCGAGTCGATCGGCACGAGGGCCAGCCTCGGCTCACCCCGGGTCGCGGTGAGGCCGGCGTAGATCAGGAAGGCAAAGATCAGGTTCATCGTGACCCCGGCCAGAATCACGGCCATCCGCGCCCACAGCGGCTTGCGGTCGAACGCGCGCGCGGGATCGACGGGGGCGCTGCTCTTGCCACCTTCCAGCTCCCCCGCCACACCCTCGTCCTCGAGCCCGGCCATCTTGACGTAGCCGCCGAGGGGGATCCACGAGATCCAGTACTCCGTCTCTCCCTTTTTCCACGACAGCAGGGGTCGGCCAAAACCCAGAGAGAACCGCAAGACCTGAATCCCGACCGCCTTCGCGACGAGGAAATGGCCCAGCTCGTGCACGAAGATCAACGGCCCGAGGACGATGGCCAGTGCGGCGAGGGTCAGGAGCACGCAGCCTCCCGGGCGATGCGGCGGGCCCGTGCGTCGGCCGCAAGCACCGCTTCGAGCGACTCGGCGTCGCCGGCATGGGAGTGGTGCCGCTCGAGCGTGGCGGCGATGACCTCGGCGATGCGGCCAAAGGCGATTTGCTCCCCCAGGAACAGCTCGACGGCTACCTCGTTCGCAGCATTGAATGCCGCGGGCGCCGTGCCGCCGGTGCGAGCAGCATCGCGTCCCAGCTGATACGCGGGGAACCGCTCGGGGCGCACCGGCTCGAACGTCAGATCCCCCGCCGCGATGGGATCGAAGCGACGGGCGCCGTCATCGGCAACCCGGTCAGGGTGTGTCAGGGCGTAGAGGATCGGAAGTTCCATCGTTGGGAATCCTACTTGGGCGAGCACCGATCCGTCTACGAACTCGGTGAAGGCGTGGATCACCGACTGGGGGTGGATGACGACGTCCACGTTGTCATACTCCACGTCAAACAGATAGTGCGCCTCGATGACCTCGAGGGCCTTGTTGACGAGCGTCGCCGAATCCACGGTGATCTTCTTCCCCATCTTCCACGTCGGGTGACGCAAGGCTTCGGTCACCGTCGCCCGCGCCGCGCGCGCGGGCTCCCAGGTACGGAACGGTCCCCCCGAGGCCGTGAGGATCAGCCGCGCCAGATCCGCCGGACGGCGCCCCGTGACGCACTGCAGCACGGCGCTGTGCTCTGAGTCGACCGGGACAATCTCGCCACCTCCCTCGCGCGCGGCGCGGGTCACGAGCTCACCGGCCATCACGAGGGTCTCTTTGTTGGCGAGGGCGACGCGTTTGCCGGCCCGCAGCGCGGCCAGGGTCGCCTCGAGCCCCGCAGCGCCGACGATCCCGTTCACAACGATCCGCACGTCGGGGTGCGTGGCCGCCTCCACGAGGCATTGCGCCCCTGCCCCATTCACCAGCCCGGAGAACGCAGGCTTCCACGTCGCCACCTGCTCCGCAAGCAAGGCGCTGTTCGTGTGCGCCGTCAACGCCACGACCTTGAAGCGCTCGCGCTGGCGCGCCAGGACCTGAAGCGTGGAGCAGCCGATCGAACCAGTCGAACCGAGGACCGCGACGCCGACGCTCAAATCACACCAAAGAGACGGAATAGCCCGGCGGCAGCGGGAACCACGAAGTACAGGGAGTCGAGCCGGTCGAGCACGCCACCGTGGCCCGGAATCAGGCTCGACGAATCCTTCACCCCCGCTTCGCGCTTGAACAACGACTCGGCGATGTCCCCCACCTGTGACACGATGCCGACGACGCCGCCCACCACGACCAGCTGCCACACGGCGAAGTTCCAGCCCACGCGATTCAGCACGAGCAGGCCCAACACCACGGCGGTAATCACGGCGCCCAAGAAGCCTCCGACCGCACCCGATCGCGTCTTGTTGGGCGACAATACGGGCGCGAGCTTCGGGCCTCCCACCTGAACGCCCACCGCCATGGCCGCCGTGTCGCCGATCCACGTGATGACCAGGGGAAACAACGTGAGACAGAGATAGGCGAACGGCTGGTTGGCGGCGTTGGTACCGTGCCGAATGGGAATCAGGAACGCCAGCAGCGCCGACGCGTACAGGCACCCGAACAGCGTGACCGACACCACCGCGAGGGGCCGGCCCGTCGGTCCACGCCGCGCCATCGCCACGACCAGCACAACCATCAGCCACAACGCGCCCAGGTACAGAGCCGGCTCCGCCCAGTGCGTTTCGGAGCCTTTAGCCCAGTAGGCGAGCAAGGGGATCGCGGCGGCCGCGAGCCACCCGGTCCGATCCAGTGCATCGATGCCCTGGCGCCGCGCGAGGTCGTAGACCTCGCGTGTGCCGAGCACGCCGAGCGCCGCGAGTACCACCGCGAAGGGCCAGCCACCCAACCACACCACGCCGACCGCCAAAGGAATGGCGACGCCCGCGAAGGCGATGCGCAGCGTCAGGTTGCTTGCCATTAGACCGTGACTTTGCCGAACCGGCGTTCACGCCGTTGGTAGTCGAGGATCGCCTCGAACAGGGTCTGGCGCGTGAAGTCGGGCCACAGGACGGGGGTCATGTACAGCTCGGTGTAGGCGAGCTGCCACAGCAGGAAGTTCGAGAGCCGCAACTCTCCGGATGTGCGGATCAACAAATCGGGGTCGCCCCAGGGCGCCGTGTACAGCTTCGCGCGGATGGCGTCCTCGTCGAGATCCTCGAGCTTTTTCGTGCCCTTGAGGACCTCCTCGGCAAGAAGGCGGGCCGCGCGCGCGATTTCGCCGCGCGACGAGTACGAGATACAGAGATTGAGGGAGAGCTTCGTGTTCGTCGCGGTTTCGCGTTCCACCCGTTCGACCGCCTCGCGGCCCGTCGGGATCAAGCGGCTGCGGTCGCCCAAGATGTGCACCGCGACGCCCTGCTGCTTCAGCTCCGACACTTCCCGCGCGATGTACTCCTCGAGCAGGTCCATCAACGCCGAGATCTCGGTGGGAGGTCGCTGCCAGTTCTCTTCCGAGAAGGCGAAGAGTGTGAGGACCTCGACGCCCGCCTCGATCGCCCCTTCGACGGTCTCGCGCACGGCCTTCATACCCGCACGGTGGCCGAAGGGCCGGGGCAAGCGGCGTTCGCTCGCCCAGCGCCCATTGCCATCCATGATGATCGCCACGTGGCGGGGAATCGGACCGGCGAGCATCAGACTTCCATCATCTCCGCTTCCTTGGCCTTCACCGCCGTGTCCACGAGCTTCAAGTGCTCGTCGTGGACCTTTTGGAGGTCCTTTTCAGCCTTTTTGATGTCGTCTTCCGACACGTGCTCGGTCTTCTTGATCTTCCCCATCGTCTCCGTGCGCGTGTGGCGAATGGCGACGCGCCCCTCCTCGGCGAGCTTGTGAATGACCTTCACCAGTTCCTTGCGCCGCTCCTCTGTGAGGGGCGGCACGGGGATGCGGATGATGTTGCCGTCGTTGGAGGGGGTCAGCCCTAAGTCCGAGGCGAGGATCGCCTTCTCGATCGCCTTGAGCAGCGTCTTGTCCCACGGCTGGATCGTGAGGAGTTTCGGCTCGGGCGCTGCGACGCTCGCCACCTGCGTCAGGGGCATGTCGTTCCCGTACGCCTCGACGCGGATGAGATCGAGGAGGGCCGTGCTGGCCTTGCCCGTCCGCACCGTGGAGAACTCGCGCTTCACCGCTTCGACCGTCTTGTCCATCAGCTGCTTCGCGTGTTTCAGCTGGTCGGCGAGGGTGGTCGTCATTGGACGATGGTGCCGACGCGCTCTCCGGCCAGCACTCTAGCCGTCGCGCCGGGCTGGTTGATGTTGAACACTACGATGGGGAGCTTGTTCTCCTTGCACAACCCGAAGGCGTTGGCGTCCATCACGGCGTAGCCCTTCACGATGGCGTCCTGGAAGGTCAGGGCCGGAATGAACTCGGCCTTGGGATCTTTCTTCGGATCCGCCGTGTACACGCCGTCGACGTTCGTCGCCTTGAGGATGACCTGCGCCTCGATCTCGAGGGCGCGCAGCACCGCCGCGGTGTCGGTCGAAAAGTATGGGTTTCCCGTGCCGCCCGCGAAGATCACCATCCGACCCTTCTCCAGGTGGCGCACGGCCCGGCGCCGGATGTAGGGCTCCGCCAGCTCTTCCATCCGGATCGCCGTCATCACGCGGGTGTCGACGCCCTTCTTCTCCAGGATGTCCTGCAGCGCCAGGGCGTTGATGACCGTCGCGAGCATGCCCATGTAGTCGGCCGAGACGCGATCCACGCCCTGTTGGCTGGCGGTGGTCCCGCGCAGGATGTTGCCGCCGCCCACCACCAGGCCCAGCTGCACACCGGTGGCCGCGACGCTCTTCAGCTCGTCCGAGACCCGGTCGATGACGCCGAAATCGATGCCGGCGCCGGCGCCACCGGCGAACGCCTCGCCCGAGACTTTGAGGAGGGCGCGCCGGTACGCCAGCTTGACCGCCACCTAGTTGCCTCCCAGCTCGAAGCGCACGAAGCGGCGGACCTCGACCTTTTCACCGGTCTTGCCCGAGAGCTCCTTGACGAGCTCGCCGACGGTCCGCTTGTCGTCCTTCACGAATTTCTGCTCGAGCAGGACGCGCTCCTCGTAGAACTTCCGCATCATGCCGTCCACGATCTTGGCGCGGATGTTCTCCGGCTTCTTCTGCTCCGCCACCTGGGACTCGTAGACCTTGCGCTCGCGCTCGACGACGTCTGCCGGCAGGTCCTCGACCCGCACGGCGAGTGGGCTCGTCGCGGCGATGTGCACCGCGATGTCCTTGGCGAGCAATTGGAAGTCGTCGGTGCGGGCCACGAAGTCGGTCTCGCAGTTCACCTCGACCAGCACGCCGACGGAGCCGTCGAAGTGAACGTAGGATCCGATCCACCCTTCGGACGCCTCACGCCCGGCTCGCTTATCGGCCTTGGCCGCCCCCTTCTTCCGGAGCAGGTCGATGGCCTTTTCGAGGTCGCCGCCGGTCTCTTCGAGGGCCTTCTTGCAATCCATCATGCCGGCGCCGGTGCGGGCGCGCAGCTCGGCCACGAGTTTTGCCGGAATCTCTTTCACAGTTGCCACTGTTTCTCACTCCTCGTAAAAACGCCGCCCTCACGCCGTTGGGACGGAGGGCGGCGGTCGGTAGATCATCCAACGGGTCCGGTTACGCCTCGCCCCCGCTGACGGGCTCAGCTGGAGGCGGCTCTTCCGTCCGCAGCCGGGCGGCGATCGCCTCCGGCTTGGGCCGCCGCTTACGCCGCGCCGGCCCCTTCTTCTTCCCACCTTCGGACTCCGCCTCGACGCCCGTCTCGGTCGAGTACGTCGTGCCTTCGCCCTCTTCGGCGGCCTCGCGCAGCGGCATCTGGTGTCGTGCTTCCCCGATCACGTCGGAGATGGCTCCGGTGATGAGCGAGACGGCGCGGATCGCGTCGTCGTTGCCCGGGATCGGGATGTTGATCAAGTCCGGGTCGGCGTTCGTGTCCACGATCGCCACCACCGGGATCCCCAGCTTGTTGGCCTCGGCGACGGCAATGCGCTCCTTCTTCGAGTCGACGATGAACAGCGCGCCCGGGAGTCGACCCATGTTCTTGATGCCCGCGAGATTCTTGTCGAGCTTGACGCGCTCGCGGTCGAAGAGCAGCTGCTCTTTCTTCGTGTAGTTCGTGAACTCGCCGTCCGCCGCACCCTGCTCCAGATCCTTCAGTCGCTTGATCTGCTTCTTGATCGTCTGGAAGTTCGTGAGCGTGCCGCCCAGCCAGCGCTCGGTGACGTAAAACGCCCCGCTGCGCTTGGCCTCAGCCTCGAGAATCCCCTTCAGCTGTTTCTTGGTGCAGACGAAGAGCACGCCTTCGCCCTTGAGCACGACCGCGCGAAGCAATTCCTGCGCCTCGTGCAGTTGGTGGAGGGTCTTCTGGAGATCGATGATGTAGATGCCGGAGCGCTCGGCGAAAATGAACCGGCGCATCTTCGGATTCCAGCGGCGTGTCTGGTGCCCGAAATGGACACCCGCTTCCAACAAATCTTGCAACTGAGGCTGAGCCATGCAATCCTTTCCTTGGGTTTTGTGCTCGTCCGCCGTCTTCATCTCCGCTGGCACCCTGCGTCGCAGGGACCCACCAACGGATCGGACGACGTGTGTGTTGAGCTGTCAGCCGTCAGCCGTCAGCAATCAAAGCTGAGGGCTGATGGCTGATGGCTCTGTATTACCGCTTCGAGAACTGGAACCGCTTCCGCGCGCCGGCGCGGCCCGGCTTCTTCCGCTCGACGGCTCGCGGATCGCGCGTCAGGAGACCCTGCTCGCGCAACTTCTTACGATGCCGGTCGTCGGCCAACACCAGCGCTCGGGCGATGCCCAGACGCAGGGCGCCTGCCTGTCCCGTCATGCCGCCGCCGTTTACACGCGCCTTCACATCGAACGCTCCGAGTGTGTCGGTCGCGACGAACGGCTGCTGAATGTGGCTCACGAGGGACGGGCGCGGGAAATAGTCGCCCAGCGTCCGGCCGTTGATGTGCCACTTTCCCGACCCCGGCGTCAAATACACGCGCGCGATGCCCAGTTTGCGGCGCCCGATGGCGTGCCAGCGCAGCTCCGGCTGAATCGCCGTCACTTGGCCTCCGCCGTCGCGAGCACGAGAGGCATCGGCTGCTGCGCGGCGTGCGGATGCGTCGGACCGGCGTAGACCTTCAGCATCTGCTTTACGTGCTGACGCGACAGGGTCGTCTTCGGCAACATCCCCCATACCGCCTTCTCGATCACGCGTTCCGGGTGCTTATTGATCACGTTTTGCACGGGCGTGAAGCGCTCGTGGCCCATGTATCCCGTGTGCCGGAAGTATCGTTTCTGCTCCATCTTGCGGCCCGTCAGCTTCACCTTCTCGGCGTTGATGACGATGACCGCGTCACCGCCGTTCACGTACGGGGTGAACGTCGGTTTATGCTTGCCGCGGAGGACCTGCGCGATACGACTGGCGAGCCGGCCGAGCGGCAGTCCAGCCGCGTCGACGATCCACCAGTCGTGCTTGATGTCCTCGGTCTTCAGCGTGTACGTTTTCATGCCCTTTTGTGCGCCCGGAATTTGACAGACGCGATATCTAACCGGGCCGTAAGGGGCTGTCAACCCGAGGGTTCCGCGTTTGGGAGGGGACCGAGTGTAATCAACGACGCGCCCTTGTCGACGGTCTGGCCGGCGGCCACATGGATCGTCTCCACCACGCCCGCCCGCTGCGCGCGGAGCTCGTTTTCCATCTTCATCGCCTCCACCACCACCAACCCGGCTCCAACCTCGACCTTCTGACCCACCACCACCTCCACTCGGACGACGAGTCCCGGCATGGGGGCTTTCACAACCCCTCCTCCGCCGACCGGTTTCGTGCGGCCCGTGAGAGCCTGGATCTGCCTCGTGCGATCGTCGACCGCTTCGACCTCGAAGCGCTCGCCGACAGCGCCGAGGGCCCAGCGCAGGGGGGCGGTCCCCTCCAGGGGTTGGGCCGCCACCGTCCAGGAGTTGCCCGCGAGAAGGAGATGGTAGAGGGGCGTCCCTGGCACCGCCGCCAGGTGCGCCTCGAACGGCTCACCGTCGACGGTCACGCGGCCCCCCCCGACGTCGATTTCGTAGGTGCGGGCGCGCAGCGTGACGAAGTACTTCATACGTGGTCGTCGGGTTTATCCGTGGGCTGAAGCCCCGGCTCGGCTGATACACGCGTCCTTAAGGACGCCGCGTTCTGGCCGAGCCGGCCCTTCAGGGCACGGATCGTCATGCGGCTGCCATCACAACTACGGTCTCCACGTGCGCCGTCTGCGGAAACAAGTCGAACGCCCGCACGGCGGCGACCTGATAATTCACGTTCAGGCGATGCAGGTCGCGCGCCAGGGTCGCGGGGTCGCACGACACGTACACCAGCCGGTTCACCGGCTCCGCCGTCAGTCGTAGCGTCACGTCCCAGTGCAGCCCCGCGCGCGGCGGGTTGACTACGCCCGCATAGGGGACCGGGAGGCTGGGCAGAACATCTTCGGCGCGACCCGCGATGAATCGTGCCGCCGCCTCCGTGGTGCGCGCGCGCGCCCAGCCGATCGCCGACTCGTCGGCATCCACGCTGACGACGTTGGCGCCGCGCTCGGCCAGCAAACCGGCGGTGTCGCCGATCCCGCCGTACAGATCCCACACCACGCGGCCGCGCACTTCGCCCAACTGCTCCACGGCCCAGCGACGCGCGAGGGTCCCCATCTCAGGGTTCACCTGCTCGAACGCCGTGGCGGGGAATCCGGTCGATGGCCCCGCCATCACCCGGGCGGCGCCATCCACGGGGCGCCACCAGCAGATCACGTGTTCGCTGTCGGGGAGCGCGCGGCGCAGGCGCTCGGCGTCGAGCCACGGCTCCCCCGTGGCCTCGGCAACAATGTGGCGCCGCCCCTCGCGGTCCAATCGTAACGTGAGTCGAGTTAGACCAGGGGGCAGGAGGTTGAGGCGCCCGCGCAGCTCGCGCCACAGCGCCATCAACCGAAAGTCCGCGATGTGACAGTCGGCGAGGGGGAACACGAAGTTAGGACGGTCGTGCGGGTGCAGCCCCGCCGTCCCGGCCTTCACCTCGAGCGAGATCTTCGAGCGGTAGCGCCACTCCTCCACCGCTTCGACGATTTCGGGATCGGCAACGTCGAGCTTGCCGATGCGGCGCAGCGCATCACCCACGATGGCGCGCTTGGCCGTGAGTTGGGCATCGTATTCCATGTGCTGGAGCTGACAACCGCCGCAGTGATCCTGCGTGTAGTGCGGGCATGGGGGAGCCACCCGCCCAGGCCCCGCGCCCGCCACTTCCCCAACGGCCGCGCGGCCGAAGTTGCGCGACAGTTTGAGGCTGCCGTCCTTGAGCTTGATGCGGTCGCCAGGAGCCGTCCGCGGGACGAAGACGGCGCGCCCGTCCGACAGCCGGCCCACGCCGTCGCCGCCGGCCGCGATCCCCGTGATCGTCACGAGATCACTCACGCAGGCCCTCCCGCAACCCCGCCTCCCCCCAAGCGCCCGGACGATCGGACGGCCGGACGGCCGGAGACGGCGCGGCCGCGCTCCGGCGTTCGTCAGCGAGCAACGCGGCGGTCACCGCCACCGCGCGCTCGAGGCCCGTGAGGGGCGGCGCCGCCAGCACGCGCGAGCCCACGCGCTCCAAGTACGTGATGTCCAGCTCGCCACGACGGAACTCGGGATCGTCCATCACACGCAAATGGAAGGGCTGCGCGGTCGGCAGGCCGAC
>Ga0209382_10007074_pt1 | contig 14355 bp, 14 predicted proteins | sample SoiMetdeltSBSDD5_FD_187599 | JGI IMG/M metagenome (GOLD analysis project Ga0209382, IMG submission 187599) | Bulk soil microbial communities from a Populus tree surrounding site in Tennessee, USA - Soil MetaG P. deltoides SBSDD5 (SPAdes) (version 2) | ecosystem: Environmental > Terrestrial >... | reverse complement strand
CTCGCGCTCGTCGCGCAGCCCGGTCGCTGGTGGCGGCCCTCCTGGAGATTCGCCGCTTCGAGCCCCGCGCGCCGACGCCGTGTCCAGGCCCGACCCGATGACCGGGCCGAGCGATTCAACAGGTTCCGCTACCACCTGGGGCGGGGCCGACGTGCGCGCGAAGTCGGCCGCTTTGAGCGTGGCGCCGCCGAGGCCCGACGCGCGCTCGCCCTCAACGGCGGCGACCCCTGGGCGCACGCCCTGCTCGGGCAGTGCCTGGAACGCCAGCGCGCGAGCGACCTGAGCGGCGCCCGTCGTGCATTTGAGCGCGCCTGCGCGCTCGATCCGACCAACGGCTACTTCGTCGGGCTGCTGCTCGGCGTCCTCAACACGCAGGGCGATGCCGAGGGCTCGCGCAACCTGCTCACCTGGGCCTGGTGGCAGGGCGCGCCCGTCGAGCGCTGGCTCCCGGACGGCCCGCCACTGCCCAGGCGCGGCGCGGAGCACGACGCGCCGGCCGGTGCCGAGACCCAAAGCGGGACATCGTCGGCTCGGCGGGCGAAGCACGGCCCCGGCAGCGGCGCGCTCGTGACCGGCGCCCGGCCGATGTTCGCGTGACGACGCAGGCGATCATGCGGACCTGCCTGATCGTCAACCCGAACGCCGGACGGAAGGCGGGCCTGACGACCAACGCTTTCGGCCCTGAGGATGCCCGCGCGCTGCTGGAGCGGCACGGCATCGACGCCGAGATCTGGGAGACCGAGCGGCCCGGCCACGCCACCGAACTGGCCCGCAAGGCCGCCCGCGAGCGGTACCGTCGGGTGATCGCGGCCGGTGGCGACGGCACCGTCGAAGAGGTCGCCGAGGGCCTGGTCGGCACCACCGTCGAGCTGGGCGTGCTCCCGCTCGGCAGCATCATGAACCTCGCCCGGATGCTCGGAATTCCCCGCGATCTCGACGCTGCCGCCCAGGTCATCAAGGAGCGCCGCGTTGCCCGGATCGACGTCGGCCGCGCCACCACCCAGGCGCGCAGCGACTACTTCATCGAGGCGGCCGGCGTCGGCATCGACGCCGGGCTGTTCGCCTATTTCAACCAGATCGACCGCGGGAACTGGCGCTCGCTGCGCCCGCTCGTCACCTTCATGTGGCGGTATCGCCCCCGCCGGCTCACCGTCGTCCTGGACGGTCGGCCGATGCGCTTCCGGGCGATGCTGGTCACGGTTGCCAACGGGCCGTACGTCGGCGCGGCGCTGGCCGTGGCCCCCGACGCCCGCCTGGACGACCACACGTTCGACGTGAAAGTCTACACGCGCTTCGGCAAGTTCGAGCTGCTCCGCCATTTCCTCTCGATCGCCGGCGGCCGGCGCGTCTACAACCCGAAGGTCAAGACGTTCCGCGCCTCGACCGTCGAGATCATCCCGGACGTGCCGATGATGGTCCACGGCGACTCCCGTCCCCTGGCGACGACCCCGGCCCGCTTCGAGATGCTACCGGCCGCCCTGGCGGTCATCGTCGGCGGCGAGCCAGGCTGCCTGCCGGCCCTGCACAACGTCCCGCCGGCCCAGGAGCCCGCCATCGCCGTGGCGGAGAGCCTGCCGGCGAGCGGGACGGTGCCGGACCCGGACGCCAGCGACGTTGAGGTCGCGGCCATCCTGGGCACCAAGCCGCCGTCCCCGGACTCGCCGGCCAACGAGCCGCCGGCCGTCACCCCGACTGTGGCGCCGCGCTAGCCGAGCCACCACTCGCGTTGACGCCTCGGAGGGGCGACCCTACAATACGGCCCATGTGGCACGGCCGGACGGTGTCCGTCATCCTCCCGACATATAACGAGCGTGATTCGATCCGGCAGAGCATCGAGGACATCCTGGCCCTTGACGTGGCCGACGAGGTCCTCGTCATCAACAACAACGCCGCGGCCGGCACTTCCGAGGAGGTCGCCAAGACGGCCGCTCGCGAGATCCACGAGCCGAAGCAGGGGTACGGCAACGCCATCCGACGGGGCTTCCGCGAGGCGACCGGCGAGCTCCTGATCGTCTCGGAGCCGGACGGCACGTTCCTCGGGCGGGACTTCTTGAAGCTGCTCGCCTACGCCGACGACTTCGACGTGGTCTACGGCAGCCGCACGGCCCGGATGCTCATCTGGCGGGGTGCCAACATGGGCCTGTTCCTGCGTTGGGGCAACTGGGCCGTGGCGAAGATGCTGGAATTCCTGTTCAACTCGACCAATCTGACGGACGTCGGCTGCACGATGCGGCTGATCCACCGCGAGGCCCTCCGCGAAATCGAGCCCGAGATCACCATCGGCGGGAGCTCGTTCGGCCCGGAGATGATGATCTTGACGCTGCTCCACGGGCAAAAGGTGATCCAGATCCCCGTAAACTACTTGCCGCGCGTCGGCGAGTCGTCGGTGACGGGCGACTTCTGGAAAGCGTTCTTTCTCGGCATGACGATGATCGGGCTGGTGTTGCGCTACCGACTGCGGAGCTGGCTCGGGCTGAAGCCGCGCCGTGCGCGCATTGGAGGTACGGCGTGACCGCCCCGACCCTTTCGACCCCGATCAGGCCGGCCTGCCCGCGCTGTCGGGCGGCGCTCGGCGAGGAGGGCGGCGAGCTTCGCTGCCCGGTCCGCGGCGAGCGGTACGGACGCCAGGACGGCGTGCCGGCCCTGCTGCTCTCCCGCGAGGCCGACGCCGTCACGGGGCGCCAGCAGGCGCTCTACGACCACGTTGCGCACGACTACGACGAGGTGTTCAAGCCGCACGTCGCCGAGCACTACTTGCGCAAACGTACGGCCGTGGTGCGCAGCCTGCTGCCGTTCGGCGGGACGGTGCTGGACGTGGGCTGCGGTACCGGCGCCCTGGCCGGCTGGATCCAGCGGGCCGGCTTCGACGTCGTGGGCGTGGACGCCTCGACCGGGATGCTGGCCGAGGCGCTGGAGAACGGCGTCGGCGCCGTCTACGCGGCCTATTCGACGGCGCTGCCGTTCGAGGCCGGCGTCTTCGATCTGTCGCTGAGCGTGGCGACGATGCACCATCTTGAGACGCCCGAGCGGGTCGCGGATACGGTCGCCGAGATGGGCCGAGTGGTGCGGCCCGGCGGGTACGTGCTGATCTGGGATCACAACCCGCTCAACCCGTACTGGCCGATCCTGATGAGGCGCGTGCCGCAGGACCACGGCGACGAGCGGCTGGTGAGCATCTGGGAGCTGCTGGACGCGACCAGGCTGGCCGGGCTGAAGCCGGTCAGCGCGGCTCGGACCGGACTGGTGCCGGACTTCATGCCGCGGTCGCTGATGCCGATCTGGACGCGCGTCGAGCGGATCGTCGAAGCCAGCTCCGTGCTCAGCCTGTTCGCGGCCCACAACGTCGTCGTCGCCCAGAAGCCGTGAGCACGTGACCGTTGGAGCGAGAGCCGTGAGGTCGGTCTCGGCGGCGCCCGAGGCGTGGTCGTCCTGGCTGGCACGGCACCGTTGGCTGCCGGGCATCGTGGTCGTGGCGCTGGCCGCACTGGCGTGCGCCGCCGTCCTGGCGATCCCGTCGCACTCGGCGTCCGACGTCGGCCACTACAAGTACTGGGCGAAGCAGATCGCCACGCACGGCGTGGCCGGCTCGTACTCGGGGACGTACCCGGAGACGGCGGCGATCTACCCGCCGGTGACGATGTACGGCTATCGAGTCGCCGGCTTCATCTACAAGTGGTTCTTCAACTTCCCGTTCGACATGCAGGTGGCGCTCGCAAGCCACGAGCTGTCGGTGTTAGTCAAGCTGGTCGCGGTCGTACCGCACCTGCTCGGCTCGCTGGTGATCTACGGCCTGCTCCTGCGACGGTTCGGGCAGCAGGCCGCGCTCTCGGCGACGGCGGCGTTCGCCTTGAACCCCGCCGCCATCTTCGACGCAGCGTACTGGGGCCAGCCGGACGCCGTCCATGCGATCTTCCTGCTGATCGCGATCTACCTGTTCGAGGAGGACCGTCCGCTGATCGCCTACGCATTCATCGGGCTGGCGGCGGCGACCAAGCCGCAGGCGTGGGCGCTCCTGCCGTTCCTGGCGTACCTGAGCCTGCGTCGATTCGGGCTGGTCCAGACCGTCCTGGGCGGGATCGTCGCCCTGATCGCCGTCTTAATCGTCTGCATCCCGTTCATCGTCTACGGGACGTTTCGCGAGACCTTCATCCTGCCGAAGCTGATCGCCGAGACGATGCCGGTCGTCTCGGCCAACGCCCATAACGTCTGGTGGCTGGTGACGCGCGGCAAGCCGGACTTCATCTACGACGCCGAGCCGTTGTTCGCCCCGGTGACGTATCGCCAGGCTGCCGTCGCGCTCTCGCTGCTGGTGATGGCGTACGGGCTCTGGCGCGCCGACGTATACGGTCGGAACGGCGCGCTCTCGGCGATGGCCGCGTATCTGGCCTTCGGCTGGTTCATGGTCACCACTCGGGCCCACGAGAACCACGCCTTCTTCGCCCTGCCGCTGCTGGTGATGGCGACGCCGACCTCGCGGTTTTACTGGTGGATGTTCTGGCTGCTTTCGCTGACGCTGTTCCTGAACATGGCGTACCACGACTTCGGGCTGGAGGCGTGGCGGCTGGCGCGGTTCTCGTTCGAAGACTGGCAGACACTGCAGCTCTGGAACGCCGGCCTCAACGTCCTCCTGTTCCTGGTCTGGAGCGCGTATCTCTGGCCGCGCCGGGCGCCGCCGAACCCGGAGCCGTGGTTCGCCCGCGCATCCTGACCGGACACCCTGCTCACTCGCCGGCGCTGGCGAGGCGGCCGTGCTCGCGGGCGTGGGCCAGGCTGGAGAGGTAGAAGGCCAGCGCGGCGGCGAGCGCCACCAGGCTGCCGCCGAACCCGATTAACAGCTCGGCCGGGTTCGGGGCGCCGGCCGAGGCGGCGCGGGCAGCCTCGAAGACGTGGGTCGGCGGCAGCAGGCCCGCCACCACTTGCAGGGCGGGATGGAGCACGTTGAGCGGGTAGACGGCGCAGACCAGGGGCTGGAACAACACCGCGAAGCTCCAGGCCAGCACGTCGACCTGGCGGCCGTAGCGCAGGATCATGCCGACGGTGAACAGTCCCATCGCCCAGCCGAAGGCGACGAGCGCGGGGATGGCGCCGAGCAGCGTCGGGCCGATCTGCCAGAGGCCGAAGCCGTAGAAGTGGAAGGCCAGCGTCGAGACGGCCAGCCCCGCCAGCAGCACCTTGACGGCCCCGACCAGCGCCGAGGCCAGGAAGTACTCCAGGGGATGGAGCGGCGAGGAGAAGACGTTGGGCAGGTTCTGCGACCAGCTCTCCTCCAGGAACGCGATGGCGAGGTCTTCCTGCGCCCGATGGAGCATCCCCCAGAGGACCATGCCGCCGATCAGGAGGCTGGGCGCGAACGTCCCGCCGGACTGAGAGAGCAGGTACTGCGTGACCAGCCCCCAGAGGACGACTTCGAGGATCGGCCAGTAGAAGACCTCGAAGAGTCGCGGGATCGAGTGGCGGAGCGTGAGCCACTGGCGCAACGCCACGCCGAGGATGCGTCGGGCGCTCAGGCTGGGCATCGGCTACCCCCAGCGGTCCCGGGCGAGGATCAGGAACAGGTCTTCGAGCGTCGGGTGGCGCAGCTCCAGGCCGTCGAGGCCGGCCGCGGTCTGGCTGGCGGCGATGAGCTCGGCGGCCTCAGCCTCGTCGGCGGCTTCGGCGCGCAGCCAGCCGTCGCCGGGCTCGGCCTCGAAGCGCGCGGCCAACAACTCCGGCAGACCGGCGCGGGGCCGGACCCGCACGAGCACCCGGCCGGCCTGGCGGGCCAGCTCGCGGGGCTCGCCGTCGAGGACGGCCTTGCCGTGGTTGATGAAGACGACGCGGGAGCAGTGCCGCTCAACCTCCGCCAGGTTATGGCTGGTCCAGAGGACAGTCCGACCGCCGGCGGCGTACTCGGCGAGATCCGAGCGGACGCGGTCGGCCGTCTCGGGGTCGAGGCTGGCGGTCGGCTCGTCCAGCAGGAGCAGGTCCGGGTCGGTCAGGAGCGCCTTCGCCAGCACGACCCGCGTGCGCTGACCGGCCGAGAGCGCCTGCACGCGCCGCGAGGCGAGAGCGCGGAGGTCGAGCCGATCGAGCATGGCGTCGATCTTGCGGCGAGACTCCTCGACCTCGTAGAGGTGGGCAAAAACGCGCAGGTTCTCCACGACGGTCAGGTCGCGCGGCAGGCCGACGTATGCCGAGGCGAAGTTGACCCGTCGCAGCACCCTGGTGCGCGCCGATGCCAGATCCTCGCCGAACAGCTCGATCCGTCCGGCGGTCGGCGTGAGCAGCCCGAGGATCAGATTGACGGTGGTCGTCTTGCCGGCCCCGTTCGGCCCGAGCAGCCCGACGACCTCGCCGCGCTGGACGGTCAGGTCGAGGTCGTTCACGGCCGTGACCGCGCCGAACTGCTTGCGCAGCCTGATGGCTCGGAGGACGGTCTCGCGCGTCGTGCCGGCGGCGGCGTGCACTAGGCGCGCGGGCGCGGCCCGACCTGGCGGAGGACCCAGGCCCGACCTTCCGGGTTCATCTCGTTCTTGACCTGCTCGCCGTTGCGGACGCCGGCGTACCAGGCCTGGTAGCCGGTGGCGGCCTTGCCCTCGATCTGCTCGGCCGTCAGCGGGTGGTTGGCGTCGCGCTCCAGCACCTGGATGATGTGGGTGCCGTTGGGCGAGGTGACCGGTTGGCCGATCTCGCCGATCGGCTGGGTGAACGCGGCGGCCTCGAAAGGCGCGTTCATCTGGCCTCGCGGGAACCAGCCGAGATCGCCTCCCTTGTCGCGCGAGCCGGGATCGGTCGAGTGTTCCTTCGCCACCTGGTCGAACGGGGCGCCCTCGGCCAGCTTCTGCTGCACCTGCTTGAGGCTGTCGTCGTTGTCCACGAGGATGTGGCGGGCGTGGACCATCTCCTCGGTCCGCTGGACGTTCTTGCCGATGTCGTCGCGGAGCTTGTCGCGGGCGATCTCGGCGCGCTTCAGCTCGCGGTACGCGGCGTCGGTGAGGTTGGCCCGTTCGAGGAAGCCCTGGTAGGCCGTGTCGAACGCGTCCGTTGCCAGCGTCGGGACCGCCGTCGACGTCGGGGTCGGGCCGGCCGTGGGGGTCATCGTCGGGCTGGGCGAGGCATCGGCGCCGGGCACGGCGGTGGGCGAGGGGGTCGGGTTCCGCATCGCCTGCTGCTCGGCGATCTCCTTGCGCACGCCATCGTCGACCTCGGCGTCCGAGACGGCGATGCCGCGATGAGCCAGCTCGGCGGCGACCAGCTTCTCCTCGATCATCGTGTCGAGCACCTGGTCCGGCAGTCCGGAGCGCTGGAGGGTGACCTGCGTGGCGGCCTGCGCCAGCCCCTGGGCCTGGTAGAACCGGGCCTGCTGGTCGAGCGCGGCGGCGCGCGGCTTGACGCGCTCGAGGACCTGGGCCAGCGTGAGCTTCTCGCCGTTCACCGTCGCGGCCGTCTCGTTGGCCCGCAGGACGTTCTCACGCAGGTAGCCAAACCCGAGGACGAGGGCGACGATCACGAAGACGCCGACGACGCCCCCGATCAGGAAGCGGTTGACGCGCTTCTCGCGGTTCCAGCGCCGAAGCTGGCGCCGGGACGGGTAGAGGGCAGCCAGCCGGACGGCCGCGCTCTTGCTGCGCGACAGTGAGCGGTGACGGACTGCTGGCATGCCGGTGGTGTCTCTCGGGGCGGTCGGCGGGGGCGCGGCTCAGATATCCATGAGTCGCGCCCCGCGCCGTCCGTCGGCCGAAGGCTACTCGCCGGTCGTGGTCGCGGCGGCCGGCTCGGGAGCCGGAGCCTCTGGCGCTTCCTCGGCCACGGGCTCTGCCGCGGCCTCGGGGGCAGCGCCCGACGCGGCCGGTGCAGCCGCGGGCGCCTCGGCGACCGCCACGGCGCCATCCGTCTGGGTGCCGTTCGTCGCCGCGGCGGCCTCCGGCGCGGCGCCGTCGCCACTGGCGACGGCGGCCGGCGCCTGCTCCGGCCGCTGGAAGCGGCCACGATCCGAGGGGCGCCGGTCGTCCGGCGAGCGGAGGACCATGCCGCTGATTCGGATGTGCTCGGCGGTGTACGGCAGCAGCGCGACGTGACGGGCACGCTTCAAGGCGACCGCCAGCGCGCGCTGATGGCGGGCGCAGGTGCCGGTCTTGCGCCGCGGCTCAATCTTGCCGCGCTCGGAGAGGTGGCGCCGAAGACGCGCGATGTCCTTGTAGTCGATGTAGGTGACCTTGTCGACGCAGAACGTACAGACTTTTCGACGCGGCGGATACTTGCGGGCGTACTCGCCTCGGCGACCGCCTCGGCCGCCACCGCTCCCACCGCCTGGCTTTCTGGCTGGCACTGACTGTTCTCCACGGTCGCGGCGGCTTGCACAGGAGGGGCAACCGCCGCGTGATGAGGTTCGGATGTGGGTTTAGAACGGGAGGTCTTCGAGGTCGGCGTCATCGCCCTGGTCCTGGCGGGACTGGGGCGCCTGACGGGGCGGGCTGCCGGCGCCCGAGCTCGACCGCTCGCGCGCGGGCGCGCCGCCGACGTCGTCGCCGCCCATGCCGCCAGCCCGGGCCTCATCTTCGGCCCGCGAACTCATGTGCACGACATCGCCGGCGGTGATCTCCAGTCCAGCTCGGACCTGACCTTGCTGGTCAGTCCAGGGCCTCGCTTCTAGTCGACCGTCCACGTAGACCCGGGTACCTTTATGGAGGTACTGGGAGAGCGATTCAGCCCGCTGCCCGAACACCGTGACGCGGACCCATTCGGTCCGTTCCTGCCACTCGCCCTCAGGGGTCCTGGTTCGGTAGTTCGAGGCCACGTTGAACCGCAAGAACGGCGATCCGCTCGCCGAGTACCGCATCTCCGGATCGCCGCCGAGATTCCCGATGATCGTCGCCTTGAGCATCGCCCCGCCCCCTCCGTGGACTTCCTGACTACTCCTCGTCCAGGCGGACGAGCAGGTGACGAATCACGGACTCGTTCAGCTTCAGCGAGCGCTCCAGCGGCACGGCATCTTCCGGCGCCATCTTCAGCTTCGAGACGGTATAGAAGCCGTCGCGATGCTTGGCGACCGGGTAGGCCAGCCGCCGCCGACCCCACTTCTGGACGTCGACGACCTCGCCGCCTCGGCCGCTGATCTGCGTCCCGAGCCGTTCGGTGGTCGCGTCGACCCCGGCCTCGTCGAGCTCGGGGCTGAGGACGACCATCAACTCGTAATCACGCACGAATGCACGCTCCTTTCTCTGGGCTTGCCCTCCGCCAGCAGCCCGGACCCGGTGCGCGGTCCAGCGACGCGAGAGCAGAAAGGTGGCGACTCACGAGGGAGCCGCGCGTGTCCGGCGACCGATCGTCGCGGACTGGGAGGAAGTATACAAGACGCCGGCGGTCGGGGCGCCTATTGCCAGTCGTAGCGCTCCTCGTTCCAGGGGTCGCCGCGCATGTGGTAGCCGTAGCTCTCCCAGAAGCCGGGCCGATCCTCGGCGACGAACTCGAAGCCGCGCAGCCACTTGGCGCTCTTCCAGAAGTAGAGATGCGGCACGAACAGGCGCAGCGGCCAGCCGTGGTCCGGCGAGATGTCCTCGCCGTTGCGCCGGAACGCCAGCAGGACGTCGTCGCGGTCCAGGTCCGTCAGCGGGACGTTCGCCGTGAAGTTGTTCTCGGCGTGAGCTATGACGTACTTCGCCTCCGGGCGCGGCCTGACCTGCGCCATGACGTCGCGGAACGGGACGCCCTCCCACTCGCTGTCGAACATGCTCCAGCGGGTGACGCAGTGAATGTCTCGCTTGACAACCTGCGTTGGGAGCGCCCGGAACTGGTCGTAGCTGAGGGTGATCGGATTCTCGACCAGTCCCCAGACCTTGAGATTCCACGTCGCGGGGTCGAACTTCGGGACCTTGCCGTAGTGCAGGACCGGCCACTTCTCGGTGACGTACTGGCCCGGCGGGAGGCGGTCGCCGTACGCCTTCGCCTTCTCGGCCCGGCCCCGATTGAAGAAGTTGAACGCCATCTCTCACTCCCAGCAGCGGCTCATCATGGCAGTGTCACGAGTGTAGCCGCCCCGCACGCCGCGTACCTCGAAAATCGGTCGGCGACGAGCCTGGCGATCGTCGTGCGTGCCTCGCCGAAGAGAACGCCAGGCAAGCGCGGTCTCTTCCATTCGACCTCAGACGAAGGCGGCGATGCCGGTCAGATCCTGGCCGAGCACGAGCGTGTGGATCTCGTGGGTGCCCTCGTAGGTGATGACCGTTTCGAGGTTGACCATGTGCCGGATGATCGGGTGCTCCAGGCTGATGCCGTTGCCGCCCAGGATCGTGCGGGCGGTGCGGGCGATCTCCAGGGCCGCCGCCGCGTTGGCGCGCTTGGCGAGGGAGACCTGCTGATGGCGCAGCGTGCCGCCGTCCTTGAGCTTGCCGAGCTGATAGGCGATCGCCTGCATCTGGGTGATCGAGGTGAGCATGTCGGCGAGCTTGGCCTGAGTGAGCTGGAACGCGGCGATCGGCTTGCCGAACTGGGGCCGGATCTTCGCGTACTCCAGGGCGCTCTCGAAGCAGGCCATCGCCGCGCCGACGACGCCCCAGGCGATGCCGAAACGGGCCTCGTTCAGGCAGCGGAGCGCCGATCCGATCCCCTTCGTGCCGGGCAGCAGCGCCGTGCCGGGCACCCGCAGGTCGTCGAAGTGCAGCTCGGAGGTGACCGAGGCGCGCAGCGAGAGCTTCTTCTCGACCTTGCGGGCGCTGAACCCCTTCGTGTCGGCGTCGACGACGAAGCCACGGATGCCGTCCGGCGTCTTCGCCCAGACGATCGCCAGGTCCGCCAGGCTGCCGTTCGTGATCCACATCTTCGAGCCGTTAATGACCCAGCCGTCGCCGTCCGGGACGGCCCGGGTCTCCATGCCGGACGGATCGGAGCCGTGATCGGGCTCGGTCAGGCCGAAGCAGCCGATCAGCTCGCCCTTCGCCATCTTCGGCAGGTACTTCTCCTTCTGCTCCTCGCTGCCGAAGGTGTAGATCGGGAACATGCAGAGGCTGCTCTGGACCGAGACGAAGCTGCGGAGGCCGCTGTCGCCGCGCTCCAGCTCCTGGCAGATCAGGCCGTAGCAGGAGTACGGCATGCCAGCGCCGTACGTCGGCATGCTGGCGCCGAACAGGCCCAGCTCGCCCATCTGCGGGATCAGGTGCTCTGGGAACGTCGCGGCTTCGAAGTGATCGGCGACGAGTGGGAGCACCTGGGCCTCGACCCACTCGCGGGTCGTCTGCTGGACCAGGCGCTCCTCGTCGGTGAATGGCAGGTCGAAGTAGTTCAACATGGCCGCTCCCTCTAGGGGAATGTTAGCGGCCGACCGCGGACGCCGCCCGTGCGAAGTCGCCGGTCGCGTTCGACATCGCCTGCTCCAGCGCCTTGGCCGAGATCAGCCTGCCGTAGCCACGACCGTCGCTGTCCACGGGGTCGTTGTAGAGGAAGTTGTTGCCGGAGAGGCCGACGATCACGATGTAGTGGTCGCCGCCGTACTGCGACTTGGATCGGCCGGGCAGGAACTGGTACTTCACCTGCGGGATGACGACCCGTTCCTGGCGGAGCTGCTGGCGGATCTCGTCCAGCGACCAGCGGTGGAACTTCTCCGGCTCGTCGCGCAGGCCGTAGGTCCTGGCGCCGCGCGCCTCGGCGACGCTGGCGAGGTGCTGGATGAAGGTGCCGCAGTCGTCGCAGCCGGCGCTGTCCTGGAGCTTGAGCGCGGCCGACCGCAAGCTCTCGAGCGAGTCGCGCTGGCCGATCGCGTCGAGCGCCATCGCGACGCTGGTCGGGCCGCAGTTCGCCTCGGCGTACGAGCTGCCGTCGAGCTGCGTGCGGTACGGGACTTTCAGCCAGAGCTCGGGCGACGACGCCATCAGCGTGGTCCGGGAGAGCATGTAGTTCGAGATCTCGGCCTGCTCGCCGCGCGGCAGCGTCAGATCGAGGCCGTCGACCCAGCCGACCGCCCACTCGCCGGGCCGATGGTCGAGCAGGAAGAACGCCTGCGCCCAGCGGCCCTGGTACTCGCCGGTCGTCTCGATGTAGTTGCCGCGCTGGAGGAGCAGCTTCTCCTCGCCGCCCAGGCCGGGCGCCGCTCGCAGGATGGTGTCGCGGCGGGCGCGCGCCCAGCGCGGCCAGGTCATGTCCTGAAGGTCGGCGCGGTCGATCCAGACCTCGCCGGCCTTGTGGCCCTTGTTGTCGCCGGGGAAGTAGACGTACGCCCGCGAGCTGCGGAGCTCCAGGACCTGGAGGGTCAGGCCCGAGGCGATCTTGGCGAACTCTTTGGCGTTGGTGTCCCAGCCAGACCAGATGCCGGCCTCGCGCTTCGTCTTCGCCCAGAACGCGGTCGGCTCGATTGAAGTCGCGGCCTCGGCGTTCTCGGCCGAGCCGACGGTCTGGACGGCGGGGGCTTCGGGCTGCGCCTGGGCGGCAGAGGTCGCAGGCTGTGCCAGGGCCACGACGGTCGAGTCGGACGGCTTCGAGGTGGGCTCGACGGCCGCAACGGTCGACACGACCGGGGCGACGGTCGCCTGGGGGAGCTCGGAGGCGACGGCCGAGGCGAGCGGCCTGGGCATCCCGGCGAAGGCGGAAGCGGCTACCAGCGCGACGGTCAGCGCGGAGAGGGCGCTTGTGCGAAGGGACGCGATCAGCGAGCAGCAGCGCAAGGTCTCAACTCCCTGACGGCGCCCGGAGGCGCGAGCGGTCGGATCCCATCCGTCGAGAGACGCGCATACGATACTCCGGGCCAGCGGTCACGCGTCAAACTCGGCACGATATCGGGACGGTTCTTAGACAGAACGTCTGAGTTTGCCGTTCGGGTACGCGCCGGTGGCCAGAATTTCCCGTTAACCGACATTTCGTGCCCCGCTGCCTGCCACGACGCTCCGCGCTGCCGAGGCCGATCAGTGGAAGAAGCGGCCGGCGTCGATCACCAGCGTCTGGCCGGTCGTGCTGTCGGTTCGCGCGAAGGTCACGACCTGTTCGGCGACGTCGTCGCGGTCGGCCGCCTTGCCGAGCAGCGCCGGAGAGGGCGTTCTGCACCTGGGTCTGCGAGAGGCGGGTCGTCATCCGCGTGCCCTCCATCAGGCCGGGCGCGACACCGTTGACCAGCACCTCGGGCGCGAGCGCGACGGCCATGCAGCGGGTCAGGTGGTTCACTGCCGACTTGGAGACGGCGTAGGCGATGCTGCTGCCGGTCGGGGTGAACCCCGCCACCGAGCTGATGTTGACGATCCGTCCGCCGCCCTGGCGCTTCATGATCGGGGCGACCTCCCTGATGCAGAGGAACGGGCCGGTCGCATTGGTGTGGAGGATCTGCTCCCACAGCTCGGGCGTCAGGCCGTCCAGGTCCTTGAAGGCGACCGACTGGTTGAACGCGGCGTTGTTCACCAGCACGTCGATCCGACCGAAGCGGGCCAGGACGCGGTCGTAGAGCGCCCGGATCTCCTCCTGGACCGTGACGTCGGCCAGGAAGACGTCGGCCTCGACGTCGAGTTGGCGCAGCTCCGAGGCGACGCCCTCGGCGTCTCCGCGCGACGTGCGGCGGACGACCGCGATGCTCGATCCGGCCTCGGCCAGGGCGCGACAGATCCACCGGCCGAGGCCGCCGTTCCCGCCCGTCACCAACGAGATTGACCCGGGTAGGTCCATCGCCCAGTCCCTCCTGCCATCCCAGCGCCGCCAGTATAGGGAACGACTGGACCCCTTGTTCCGTCGCGGGCAACAATTCTCGCGTGAACGAGACGAGCGGACCTCACTCTCCAGCCCCCTCTGCTGCGCGCCGAGGGGAGAGCATTGGGCTCGTGCCGGGACGCCCCCGAGACGGCCTCCAAGGTGGGGTTCGATGATTCGTGCCGAGGGGCTCGGCAAGCGGTACGGCGAGCGCTGGGCCGTCCGCGACCTCGACGTGGAGGTCAAGCAGGGGGAGATCTTCGGCTTCCTCGGACCGAACGGCGCCGGGAAGACCACGACCACCCGGATGCTGGCCGGGATGATCGCGCCGACGACCGGCAGGGCCTTGATCGGCGGCGTGGATCTGGCCGAGGACGCGAACGCGGTACGGTCGCGGATCGGGCTGCTGACCGAGTCACCGGGGTTGTACGAGCGGATGTCGGCCGCCGCCAACCTCGACTTTCACGCGCGGCTGCACGGGCTTCCCTCGCAGAAACGGCGCGAGCGGGTCCGGGCGTGTCTCGACCTGCTCGGCCTCGGGGAGCGCCGGAACGACCGGGTGGCGGGCTTCTCGAAGGGGATGAAGCAGAAGCTGGCGATTGCTCGCGCGGTGCTGCACGAGCCGGTCGCCGTGTTCCTGGACGAGCCGACCAGCGGCCTCGACCCGGAGTCGGCGCGCGACGTGCGGGCGTTCATCCGTGACCTGCGGGACGCGGG
>Ga0209382_10007073_pt1 | contig 14356 bp, 16 predicted proteins | sample SoiMetdeltSBSDD5_FD_187599 | JGI IMG/M metagenome (GOLD analysis project Ga0209382, IMG submission 187599) | Bulk soil microbial communities from a Populus tree surrounding site in Tennessee, USA - Soil MetaG P. deltoides SBSDD5 (SPAdes) (version 2) | ecosystem: Environmental > Terrestrial >... | reverse complement strand
ACATGACGTCGGCCGCAAGCACAGGTATGGCACCGACCCAATACGTCCGGCCGTTGCGATTGAGCCTCCGGCCGCGGGCCTACCGGCCCCGGGCGCTCGACGGCGGATGGTGGCCACACTCACTGAAGCCGGAGACCGAACTCCCTGGCCTCGTCACCGCACTCGCCAGCCGCGGCGCCGTCACCCGGATCACGCTCAACCCCGCGGGGTGGGCGTCGGCGCCGGCGTCGCTCGCCGTCGACGGCCACACCGTCAGCCTGGACTGGGTCCCGACGCAGGATGAGCATCTGGTCGTCGTCACGGTGCCCGACGGCACGATCGAGCTTCTCGTCGTCCCGCCCCGGACGAGCATGACCCAAGCGGCCTCGGCGCTGGCGGCCGCGTCCCACCCCACCAACTCCCTGACCGCGTCGCAGATCATCGAGGCTGCTTCCACCGTCCGAAGTGGACCGGCTATCGCTGGACGCTCCAGTTGAGCACGGTGATCTCCCGCTTGCCCATCGTCGCCAGGCCATTCGGGTCGCCGATTGCCACCTTGGCCCGCAGCTTCACCGCACCCGCGCCACATGCCCCGCCGTCCGGGCACAGCCGCACCGTCAGGTAGACCACCGTCCGCGTCGGCTGCGGCGAGCGCGTGGGCACGTCGATGGCCGGCGTGGTCGGATCGGAGTTGCCGGGGCCCGACGCCCGGAAGTAGTTGGCCACGACCCCGTATCGGAAGTACGTGGTCGCCTCCTTCTTGAACTCCAGGTCCAATCCGGCGTAGGGCAGGTAGGTTGTGCCCTGGATGTAGAACGGCAGGTCGGAGTTCTTGTCGGTGTGCAGCACCGAGCAGCTCGTGATGACCGGTCCGCACTTCGGCTGCGCGGCCACCTCGTCGGTGCCCGAGCCCATCTTCTCCTTCAGGCCGTAGATCGCGATCGGCGGCCCGGAGCTGTCGGCGGTCGCGGTCCGGCCGCAGATCTCGATCCCGGCGCCGTTGCGGACATCGAGTCGGGCCGAACCACCGAAGACGAACTGGACGCCGGGCGGCTCGGCCCAGGTCGCCGGCGTGGGGTCGGGCGGGATAGGACTCTTGCACGCGTTCGGCACCGAGATCGTGCCGGTCGACGGGATCGACGTGGTCGGCGTACCGGCGATGAGCGTGCCCTTGTTGATGATCCACGTGCCGGAATAGTTGAAGTAGTACACGCCGGGCGTGAAGTGGAAGATCGTGCAGTTGCCGAGGTTGGTCTTGCTGTTGAGGACTGCCACGTCCGAGTAGCGCCCCGGCGTGAACGTGACCTTCTTGTTGCTGCTCGGGCTGCTGGCGCACGAGGACGGCGTCGGGTCGACGGCCTTGGTGGTCGGATACGTGGTGATGTCCGGAACCTTGTAGTCCGGGTCGGCCACCGTCGCCGCCGTGGTGCACGCCGGCTGGACTGCCGGGTAGGCGGTGCAGCCGGAGACGGAGCTGGTGGAGCCCGCCTTCAGGACGCCCTTGAACACCCGGATGTTGGAGTTCGAGTGGACCTTGCCGCTGACGAGGTAGACCTTGTCGCCGCCGGAGCCGTTGATGTCGAGGTAGATGCCGTCGGCCGCGCCGCCCAGCGTGAGCAGTGAGCGGCCGGGCGCGTTGGAAACCTCGTCGAAGAAGCTCTTGGCGTCGTCGTCCTGGCAGGTCACCGTGGCGGTCATCGGCGACGTGGCCCCGGCGAATCCGCTCAGGTTCAACGTGTTGGACGCGCCTACGCCGCTGCCGAAGCAGGCGCCGCTCTGCCCGTTGTAGGTGCCGTGACGCAACGCGTCGATGGCGAGCTGCGCGGCGCCGTCGGCCGCGGCGCCCTGCGCGGCCTGCTCGCGCATCGCCACCGTCGCGCGGAAGTTGGTGTCGGCGATGGACAACACGGCGCCGATTACGAGCGCGACGACGGTGACGAAGAGGAGCGCGATCACCAGCGAGGCACCGCTGTCGTCACCCAGGCGAACGCGGGCCTTGCGGGTCATGTCTGCCTCCGCTGTCCAAAGAGGACAACTGTGTAGGGGTCGAGTTTGCCGGGTGGCTGGCTCTGTACCGTGAGCGTGAGCGTGACCGACTGCGGCAGGTTCGTCCCGGTGCAGTCCACAACCGGGGCGCACGCGACCACGGGGTCGGTGGCCGCGACGTTGTGGGCGAGCACCACGTCGACGCTGGGCGTGTTCGAGTCGACGCACACGAGCCGGTGCAGCTGCCTCTCGCCGCTCACCGTCTTGACCACATAGGCGACCCGGACAATCCGGGGTGTGCTGGTCGCGTCGGTCGGGTCATCCCAGCCGAACCGGACCAAGGGGTTGGGGTCTCCGGGGTAGCGGCACGGGTAGTCGCCGGTGTCCGCCGCCGGCATCCATTCGACCGATGGCTTCATCTTGTACGGCGGGTTGACCCAGTCGCGGACACCTATGCTCTGCACGTCCTGGGCGAAGTACGCCGCCGCGAGTTGGGCATCGTGCGACTCGCTCATCCGTCGGGTGGTGTCGTCGCTGTGCTTGAAGAACGTGATGAGGGCGTTGCCCAGGGGCACCGCGATAACGCCGAGCAGCACGATCGCGATCAGCATCTCGGGGAGGGTGAAACCACGGTCGTCGCGCTTCACACGCATTCGGCGTCCACCTCCCCCGGCCGGCACGGTCGGCGGATGATGATGTCGAGCGTCTCCGACACCTGGCTGTTGGTCGCGGTGACGGTCAGCGTCAACCTCTGGACGCCCTTGTCGGTGGTGCAGGTCCCGGGCCCGGTGAACGCGGAGACCCCGTCCCAGTAGGCGACGATCACTTCCTTCTGGTACGGCGCTGGCACCGGATAGAGCCCCAAGTAGGTGTTCGCGTCGGCGCACGACTGGTAGCCCGTCGTCGGGCTCGCGGCCACCGCCGCCTCGATCTTCTCCGCGAACGCCTTGACGTGGGCGCCTGCGGTGGCTTGCTTGCGGTGGATGTCGGACATCCGGACCGCCGTCGCGAGGCCGGCGACGAGCGCCACGACGGCGGTACCGAGCACCACCACGGTGACGAGCAGCTCGATCAGCGTCTCGCCCCGGTCGCGACGCGCGGTCATTATGGCGTGCCCATGGTGTCGAAGACGCCGTACATCGCCCGGACGAGCGCGATGGCCACGAAGCCCACCACGAGGCCCATCACGATGATGACGGCCGGCTCGAACATCGCGGTCAGCTTCTTCAGCTTGTAGTCGAGCTCGCCCTCGTAGTACTTGGCGGTCGTCTCGAGCTGGTGGTCGAGCGTGCCGGTGTCCTCGCCAACGCGGATCATCCGAGCGGCCGTGCCGGGAAACAGCTTCGTCGCGGCGAGCGGGCCGGCGAGCCCCTCACCGTGCAGCATCGACTCGGAGACCTTGGCCAGAGCCCGCGTGAAGACGCGGTTGCGCAAGGACGCCGTGGCGACGCGGAGCGCCTCCGGCAGCGCCACGCCGGCCGTTGCCATCGAGGAGAGGATCCGGCAGAACCGCTCGACGAGCGCGAAGCGGACGGCGTCACCGATCACCGGCAGACCGAGGATCATCCGGTCCCGCGCGTACCGTCCACCCTCGGTCTTCACCACCAGGTAGCAGATGAGGCCGAGGACGATCGCCCCGCCGAGCACCGCCCACCACCATTCGGTGAAGAAGTCGGTGATCGCGATGAGGATCCGCGTTGGCAGCGGCAGCTCGGCGTTCAGGCTCTTGAAGAAGACCTTGAACCGGGGCAGCACGACCGTTGCCAGGATGGCGATCGTTCCCAAGGCCATGGCGGCGATGATCGCCGGGTAGATCAACGCGGCATTGATCTTGCGCCGGGCCTCCAGGTCGCGCTCGAGGTAGCGAGCGAGCTGGTCCAGCACGGTGTCGAGCTGGCCGGTGAGCTCGGCCGAGCGCAGGATGCCGCGGTAGAACTCCGGGAAGATTCTCGGGTGGCGCTCGAGGCAGTCGGAGAGGCGCTCACCGCGACGCAGGCCGTCCTCGACGTCGCGCATCACGCGACGCAGCGTCGCGTTCGTGGCCTCCTCGCCAAGGGTGTGCACCGCATCGATGAGCGGGAGCCCGGCGCGGACGAACGCACCGAGCTGCCGGGACAGGTGCATGATCTCCTCACGCTTGACGCGCGAGGAGCGCAGCTCCAGACCGAGGAAGGTCTTCCGGGCCGCCGGGGCGACCGTGCTCGGCACCCCCGGCGCGGCCGTGAATTGAACAGACTTGGACAACGTCAGCCCCCAACGACATAGATAGAACGCAGAACCTCGGCAAGGGTGGTCACGCCCGACTCGACGAGGCGCGCGGCCTCCTCCTGGAGCGTCCGCATGCCCTCTTTGCGGGCGACCGTGCGTATCTCTTCGTGCGAGGCCCGGGCGAGTACCAGGTCGCGGACGGCGTCGGAGACCGGCATCATCTCGTAGACTCCGGTGCGCTCGAGATAACCCGTGTGCGCGCAGAAGTTGCAGCCATGGCCCCGGACGAAGCCGCCCAGCGGAGCCCGGCCGCCGATGGCCTGCAGCAAGGCCAGCTCCTCCGGCGTCGGCTGGTAGCCCTCGCGGCAGTGATGGCACGTCCGCCGCACGAGGCGCTGCGAGATCACCGCCGAGACCGACGAGGCGACGAGGAAGCCCTCGATGCCCATGTCCAGCAGACGGTGCAAGGCCGTCGGCGCATCGGTGGCGTGCAAAGAGGACAGTACAAAGTGGCCAGTCAACGCTGACTGCACGGCGATGCGGGCCGTCTCCACGTCGCGGATCTCGCCGACCAGGATCACGTCGGGGTCCTGGCGCAGGATCGACCGGAGCCCGCTGGCGAACGTGATGCCGGCCTGCTCGTTGATCTGGATCTGGTTGATCGACGGGATCCGGTACTCGACCGGGTCCTCGATCGTCATGACGTTGCGGTCCGGACTGTTGATCTCGGTGAGCGAACCGTAGAGCGTCGTGGTCTTGCCGCTGCCCGTCGGTCCGGCGCAGATGACCATCCCGTACGGGGAGCGCAGCAGCGCCGAGTATCGCCGCGCCATGTCCTCCGGCATGCCCAGCTGCTCGAGCCGGTAGAGCGGGCGGCTCTTGTCCAGCAGCCGCAGGACGACCTTCTCGCCCTCGATGACGCCGGTCGTGGAGACGCGGATGTCGACGGCGTGCCCCTCGACCTCCAGGCTGATCTGGCCGTCCTGCGGGCGCCGCCGCTCGACGATGTTCATGCCCGCCATGATCTTGATGCGGCTGGCGACGGCCGGGCCCATGGAGACGGGCAGCTCCAACACATCGTGCAGCGCACCGTCGATCCGGTACCGCACGCGGACCAGGTCCTCGTGCGGTTCCATGTGGACGTCCGAAGCCCGGTCACGCAGCGCCTGGGTGATGATGAGCTGCACCACCTGCACCACGGGCGCCTCGTCGTCGCCCGTCCCAGCCTCGATGCGGACGGGGTCGCGACGCTCGGAGTGCTGGGCTTCGAACACCCGCACCTGCGTGGAGATCCCGGTCAGCGCGCGGTAGCTGTTGCCGATGGCCCGCACGATGTCCGACGGCGCGGCCACGCGTACGGTCACCGGCCGCCCTCCGACCGCCGCGGCGAGCGCGCGAACGTTGGCCTCGTGTGGGAAGGCGACCGCGATCACGACACCGTCGTCGGCCACCGACAGCGGGATCGCGACGAGCCGTCGGGCCGTCGCCTCATCGAGCAGGCGGATCGCGGCCGGGTCGGGCGTCGTCTCGCGCAGGTCGACCAACTTCACGCGGTGCTGCCACGCCACAGCGCTGGCGAGGTCGCGCTCGTCGATAGCGCCCATCTCCACCAGGCGCTGCCCGAGGAACATGGCCGGCCCGCGCTGGGCCTGCGTGAGCGCGGAGACGACGACCTCACGGCTGACGAGATTCGCGGCGATCAGCAGTTCGCCCAGGCGCGTCCCGTTGGTTCGCACAGTGACGTCGGTCGGCCGGACCGGCTCGAACCGCGGCGTCGCCGCGGCCCGTGCCGCGGCGGACGGCTCGGACTTGGAACGGTTGCGTAGCTTCATGCGGCACCCGCAAAGAGCCTCGGCGTCGCCTCGACCTCCTTGGGATAAAGGCTGCGCGCCACCGCGTCCTGGTAGGACACGAGACCCTGGCGGATGAGGGCCGACAGGGACTGCTCGAACGTGACCATGCCCTCCTGCTGGCCGGTCAACAGCACGTTGCGCAGCTGGTGGGTCTTGCCCTCCTTGATGAGGTTGCGCACGGCGACGTTGGCGACGAGCACCTCGTGGGCGCTGATGAGACCGCCACCCGTGCGGGGCAGCAGCCGCTGGTACACGATGCCGGTCAGGGCGGCGGAGAGCTGCGTGCGCACCTGTGCCTGCTGCTCGGCCGGGAAGACGTCGATGATGCGGGCGAGCGCCTGCGACGTGTCGTTGGTGTGCAGCGAGGCGAGCACGAGGTGACCGGTCTCGGCGATCGTCAGCGCGAAGCGGATCGACTCGAGGTCGCGCATCTCGCCGACGAGCAGCACGTCGGGGTCGGCCCGCAGGCTCGCGCGGAGCGCGTCGGCGAACGATGCGGTGTCGGTGCCGACCTCGCGCTGGTTGACCATCGAGCGCTTGTGGTCGTGGACGTACTCGATCGGGTCCTCGATCGTGATGATGTGGCACGCCCGGTCGCGGTTGATCTGGTCGACCATGGACGCGAGCGTGGTCGACTTGCCCGAGCCCGTTGGTCCGGTCACGAGGACGAGGCCCTGGTGTGACTTCACGAAGTCGGTCATGACGGGTGGCAGGCGCAGCTCGTCCATGCTGGGGATGCGGCGCGGGATCATCCGCAGCGCGATCGCGGTCTGGCCGCGCTGGCTGAACGCGTTCGCCCGGATGCGGGCCTGGTTGCGCCAGCCGAAGGAGAAGTCGTACTCCCCCATGACGTCCCACTGGTCCGCCTGCTTTGGGCTGAGCAGCTCCGCCAGCAGCGCGTCCGTGTCGTGGCCGCTCAGCATGTCGTGACCGGGCGCCGGCACCAGGTCGCCGTGCACCCGGATCAGTGGCCGGGCCCCCTCGGTCAGCAGGAGGTCGGTGCCACCGGCATGCCACAGCAGTTCGAGTAGATCGTCCATGCGGCTGCCGATCGCGGCGTGCTCGTACATGTCCTGCCTTCCGTTCAAATCCCCGTTGGTTGGTGCTCGACCGCCGGAAGGGGAGGACCGCTCGGCGCGGCCCTCCCCCGTCCGATGGGGAACTAGCAGGCGATGGTGGGCTGGCCCTTGAGGTGGCCGACGACCGTGACGGAAGCCGGCGGGCCGGCGTTCGGCGTGTAGACGACCCAGTACTCACCGACGGCCGGGTCGGTGTTCGGCGTGTCGTGCAGCCACTGCGGCTTCAGGCCCGCCAGCGCCGGGTACGAACCGGTCTGGGCGAACGCGGCCTCGGCGGCGACCTGGACTGCCTTCACGTCAGCCTTGCAGGCGGAGGCGTTGCCGCGGTCGGTGACACCACCGACGGCGAAGACCACGATGCCAGCGAGGACGCCGAGGATGATGATGACAATGAGAAGCTCGATGAGCGTGAAGCCCTTGTCGTTCTTGCGCAGCTCGCGCAGGCGCTGAAGCACAGATGTCTCCCTCAGTGGTGAGCGGTCGGCCAGACCGCGGGTTGGTGTTCGAGCAGGAACCCGGGTGGCCGGAGGCGACCAATTCGGATCTGTTCGAGATTCCCGATTAAGGCGACGTTTGCTGATAACGCCGAATCGCCGGGGGGCGGGCAAGGGGAAACTACCTCAGCTTTTCGAGGATGAACCAGTGATCTCGTCCGAACAGCGGACGAGATCGTCCACTCGGTCGTCACGCACAAACGGTTAGCTGTGCTGTCAAGGGCTCAACGTTTGCCCTGGTGAGCGACGTGACCGAGATTCATCGGACAATACTGTCTGTGAAATCACACCGCACGTCAAGCCGTGTGATTCGAGAGGATGGGCTCGGTTGACGGTATATACCGGTAGCCGTTATATTTCGCCGCGTGAAACGGCTCCTGGTGCTTGTTCTCGTCCTCTCGGCCGCCGCGTGTGGTTCGCCGGCCGGCCCGTCGTTCTCCCAGCCGATGACGCCGCCGCCGCAGATCGGACCTCCTGCCCGGCCAGCCGAGGCCCTGCCCGCGGGCCCGGTCGGCTACGGCACGGTGCTCTACCGCGGCTACGAATCGGCGGCGACGCTGGTCGTCGCGGACGGTCGTCGGTTCGAGCTGCCGGCGCCACCGGCCGGCGAGGGGCGGCAGGGCAGCCTGCTCGCGACCCTGTCACCCGACGGGCGCTGGCTCGGCCTGCGGACGGCGCGGTACCCGCGCGACCCCGGCTACCAGGTGCGCGACCTGGTCGGCGGCGGTGCGACGCGGATCGACGGCGAGCCGGTGCGCTGGTCGACGGACAGCCGGTTTCTGCTCGTACGGTCGGGCCTGCACCTGACCCTGGTGGAGCCGGGCACCGGCGAGGCCCATCCCGTCACGATCCCGGCCGACCTCGCCCATCTCGTCGCCGGCGTGTTCCCCGACGGCCGCCTGCTCACCGCGGCCGTGCGGTCGGGCGAGGCGGAGTTCGGCGTGGTGTCGGGCGACGGCGTGCGGCGGGTCCGGCACGTCTTCTCCTCCTCGGAGCAGGACGAGTGCTGGTGTCCGGAGACCGGGCGGCCGGCGCTGTCGGTCGATCGCGAACATGTCTACCTGCCGATCGCGTACCGCCCCGGTGTGGCGAAGGCAACGCCTGAGAAGACCACCGCCATCGCGGTCATCGACCTCGCGACCGGCGCCGTCGACCGGCGCATCGACGCGCCCGCGGGCGAGCTGGTCGGTGACATCGCCGCGGGTCTGGTCATGGTGGTGCGCGGAGCCGACCGAACGGAGGTGGTGCTGATCAACGCGGCGATCGGGGGCGGCCGGACGCTCACGACCGTGCCGGCGACGATCACGATCGCCGTACCGGGTCAGGTCCTTGGTCCCGTCGAGTGAGTCCAGTCGAGAACGGCCTTGCCGTGCAGGCGCCGGCCAAGCATGGCCTGGGCGGCGGCGACGATCCGCGCGACGGGACCACGCCAGGAGATGTCGACGCGTAGGATCCCCTGTTCCAGCAGCCGGACGAGGCTCGCCAGATCGGACCCGACCGGTGCGGAGATTCCGAAGGAGCTGAGTGACTTGGCCGGCCCCACCGTCGCGTAGGGCGCAAAGGTGGCCGGCTCGCCGGAGCTCCAGCCGATGCACTGCACGTTGCCGCCGGGGGCGAGCAGATCCCAGGCCGCGACGAGCTGCCGGCCACCGACCGTATCGAGCACGATCTCGACCGGCTCGTCGATCGCGGCGAGGTCGGTCACGACCTGGTCCGCGCCCCTGATGTCGTCCGGACGGCTGGTCGCCGCGATGACGTGCGCCCCGGCGTAGGCCGCGAGCTGCACCGCGAACCGGCCCACGCCTCCCGATGCTCCGGTGATGAGAACCCGCGCGCCCTTCACCGGCGCCTCCAGGGCGCCGGCGCGCAGGGCCTGCATGGCGGCGAGGCCGGCGACCGGCAGCGCGGCCGCCTCGGCCAGGTCGACCCCGTCGGGCACCTCGGCCAGGGCGTCGACGTCGACCGCCACCCGGCGGGCGAAGGCACCGTGCGTCAACGCCACGACGCGGGCGCCGACCGGCGGACCCTCCCCGTCGGTGGACGCCCGGACCACGACGCCGGCGACGTCGGACCCGAGCACCGCGCCCTTCGGCACGCGCCCCGACCGGGCATCGTTGAGGTCGCCCCGGTTAAGGGAGGCGTGACGCGCCTCGACGACGACCTGCCGCGGCCCAGGCGAGGGGTCGGCGACCTTCGCGAGGCGGACCCCGCCCGCGGCCTCGGGATCGACAACCACCGCCGCCACCGACATGCGACCAGCCTTCCACACGACCGCGGCGAACAACCCGACGCGCCGTTCGCGGGTGTTAGCTATGAGGACGCCGGAGGGAGCACGGGGTGGCCGAGGACGAGGGGTTCGAGGACTTCTACCACGGCACCCGACAACGGGTGGTGACCTTCCTGTACGCGCTGAGTGGCGACCTCGTGGACGCTCAGGACGCCGCGCAGGAGGCGTACGTGCGCGCCTGGCAACGATGGTCGACGATCTCGCACTACGACGACCCCGAGGCGTGGGTGCGAAAGGTGGGCTACCGCATCTGTCTGAACCGCTGGCGCAAGGCCCGGAACCGGATCCTCGCGTACCAGCGACATGGTGTGGTCTCGATCGTCGAGCCGCCCGGCGAGGACACGGTGACGCTGGTCGCGGCGCTGCGAGCGCTGCCCGTCGCGGAGCGGCTGGCGATCACCCTGCACCATCTGCTCGACCTGCCGGTCATCGACGTGGCGGCGCAGACGGGCGTGCCGGTCAACACGGTCAAGACCCAGCTGGTCCGTGGTCGACGGACACTGGCCGACCTGCTCGGGCGGGAACCCTCGGGGGAGTACGAACATGCCTGATCCGCTGTTCCAGCCGCTGTTCGAGGCGACCGATGCCGTCGCCTGGGCTCCGACCGATGTGGTCCGGGACCGGGCGCGTCTGCGCACTCGACGGAGCCGGGTCGCAGCGGTGGCCGCGACCGCCGTAACGGTCTGCCTCATCGTCGGTGGCGTGGCGGCGACGCGACAGCCGCGGGCGAACCCGGTGACCCCGCCGCCGGCAACGTCGACCCCGCCTCCCGCCACCTCGGCCCCGCCTCCTGCCACCTCGGCCCCGCCGCCGCCAACGTCGGCCCCGGTGCCCGCGCCCACAGTGATTACCGACGCGATGTTCCTCCAGCCCGAGGACGTCGGCCCTGGTTATCAAGGGGCTCCCGATGATGACAGCTCGGGCGACTGGACCTTCGATTTCACGACCTCGGCGCTGGGCTGCCCGCCACCGGGACTGTTCACCGCACCGACCGCGCGCCGGGACTGGAGGCTGAGGCGGGACACGCCGGGGTCCGAGGACTTCGTGACGCAGTACGTGGCCGCATTCTCACCCGGAGATGCGGCGCGGTACCTCGACGAGATCCGGGCCCGGGTCGCCGCCTGCCGCGCTCCCGAACGTGGAGGCTCGATCGCGATCCGGGCGGAGCGGTTTGCCGGAGAGGATTCGCTGCTGATCGAGGCTGACTTCGGCGGCGGGTCCATGACGAAGCTGGTGCTGGTGCGGCAGGGCGACCTGTTCACCGAGTTCTTCGGCCGGCCGGAGCGCGACCGCGCGGAGGCCGAGGCGTTGGGGCGCAAGGCCGCACTCCGGCTGCGTTAAGACGCCTCCTCGGCGCCGAGCCGGGGGAAGGGCTCGGTGGAGAAGACGACCTCGACGGCGACCTCGAAGTACTCGGCGATGCGCAGGGCCAAGTAGAGGCTCGGGCGGAACTCGCCGCGTTCGAGGTAACCGATCGTCTGGTAGTGCACGCCCAGCGCGTCGGCGAGCTGGCGGCGGGAGATGCCGCGCTCGGCCCGCAGCATCGCGATGCGGTTGAAGATCACCTCGCTCATGGCGCGCGCCTCATGTCACCCGTTGCAAGGCCTTCTCGCGGCGAGCGGCCACATTGGACCCCGACTCGCGACGGGCCATCCGGCGCAGCACGATCGGCGCCAGCACGAGGCCGAGCACGGCCCACGCGCCGAGCACTCCGACCGTCTCCAGGTGCCGCCACGACCCTCCTATCTCGACGGTGGCGAGTTCGGGTGGCAGCAGGGCGGACCGCATGCCGAGCCCGAGCCAGTAGATCGGAAAGACCTGGGCGAGACCCTGCAGCCACGCTGGGAAGTTCGTGATCGGGTAGAAGATGCCGGACGCCGCGACCAGCCCCATCGTCGGCAGCATGACGATGCCCATGTTGCGGGGGTTGGAGAACAGCGATCCGATGACGGCGCCGAGCGGCAGCGTCGCCACGAGACCCAGTGCCACGACCCAGGTGAGCGTGAGCCACGAGCCCAGGGAAAGGTCGAAGCCGTCGAAGAGGAACAGCGCGGGCAGTACCTGGACCGCCAGGCCGATCACCGTCATGCCGGAGACGAGCACGATCTTGCCAACGAGGTAGCCGACCATCCCGTTCGGCGTCGCCTTGGCCCGCAGCAGGGTCCCGTCCTCTCGCTCGACGATGAGCGTCGAGGCGAGCGTGACGAGCCCTCCGAAGGCCACCGACATGCCCAGCGCACTCGGCAGGGTGCGGGCGCTGAGGGAGAAGCCCGTGCCGGGCACGGTCGCGTGGCGCATGAACATCATCACGACCAGAATCAGCAGCGCCGGGAAGAGATACGTCCACAGATCCTGTGCGGTCGTGAACGTCTGGCGCAGCTCGATCCGGCCGCGCGCGAACCCTGCGCGTACTCCTGAAAACCACGGATTCATCGGACGACCTCCACGCTCGAGCCTGATGATCGGCTCACACGTTCGCCGAAGGCCTTGACCGCGGTACTCGCCTGGCCCGACTCGTGCCCATGGACCAGCGCCATGTAGGTGTCCTCCAGGCTCGCCCGCCGCACCTCCAGGTCGGCGATCGCGTCCCCGTGCTCCTGGAAGAGATCGCGGACGAAGCGGGTCGCGTCGGCGGTGGCGTGCACGAACCGGCCGTCGCCCTGACTCCACCGAACTTCGGCCTCTGTGGACACTCGCCGCGCCAGCTCGTCGGGTGAACCGTCGGCGATGATGCGGCCGGCCGCGAGGATAAGGATGCGGTCGGCCAGCTTCTCGGCTTCGTCAAGGTCGTGCGTGGTCAGCAGGATCGTTGTGTCGTCGAGGTCGGACAGGCGGTGCACCAGATCGTGGAACTCGCGCCGGGCCGCGGGGTCAAAGCCCGCGGTCGGCTCGTCGAGGAACAGAACCTCGGGCCGGCCGACGATGCCGACCGCGACGTCGAGTCGCCGCCGTTGGCCGCCGGACAGGCGCGAGATGCGCTTGTCAGCATGGTCGGTGAGTCCCACAGCCTCGATGAGCTCGTCGACGTTCCACGGGCGCTGGGTGTGTGGTGTGGAGTAGGGCGCGTAGTACGAGCCGAGATGCGCCAACAGCTCGCGGACCCGCCACTTGCCATGGTCGCGCCACGACTGAAGGACGACGCCGACCCTCGCCCGCCAACGTTCGTCGCCGTGCGCGGGGTCGGCATCCAGAACCCTTACCTCACCGGCCGAACGCACCCGGAAGCCCTCGAGCACCTCGATCGTGGTCGTCTTGCCCGCTCCGTTGGGCCCGAGCAGCGCCACGACCTCCCCCCGCCCGGCGGTGAACGAGACGCCGGCCAGCACGTCGGTCGAGCCGTAGCGCATCCGCAGGCCGCGCACATCGAGCACGGCTGTCATACGTCTTCCCCCCTCCGTCTAACCTCTGCGACGGACGATAGCATATGTACTACACACCCGGTGCCCCCGCCGGATGGCAAGCTGGCGGGTATGAAGGCTCAGGGCATCACGCCGATCCTCAACGTCTCGGACCTGCCCGCCAGCCTCGCGTGGTTCGACCACCTCGGCTGGCGCACATTGTGGTCGTACGGTGAGCCGCCCACGTTCGGCGCGGTCGGGTCGGGCGCCTGCGAGATCTTTCTCTGCCTCGACGGTCAAGGTGGGCGCGGCGAGGGGCTCGGCGCCTGGATGTCCATCTGGGTCACCGACGTCGACGAGGTGCACCGGCGGTGCCAGGAACAGGGTCTCGAGGTCACCTGGCCGCCGACCGATGAGCCGTGGGGCGTACGCGAGATGCACGTACGCCACCCCGACGGGCATGTCCTGCGGATCAGCCACGGCCTGGAGTCCGACCACGACCACCCGCACCCGCACTGACCCGACCGGCCCATGATCTGGGTGGATCGCGGGGGCAATGGCCACCAGGATCCACCCAGATCATGGCGGGCGTTCCACACAACAATGGTTCCGGGCCAACCGCGGGGCGTGGGCACCTCCGCCTTCCAATCGGCTTGCCCTGACGTCAGCGACAAGGTTTAGCGTTGCAAGCATGCGGATCGGCGAGTTGGCGCGGCGAGCCGGCGCCACGACGCGGGCGTTGCGCTACTACGAGTCGCGCGGACTCGTGCGGGCCCGGCGGGGCTCCAACGGTTACCGGGCCTACGACGAGACGGAGCTGCGGGTCGTACGCGAGATCCGTTCCCTGCAGGAGGTCGGCTTCGGCCTGGACGACATCAGGCCGTTCGTGGCCTGCCTGCGCGCCGGGAACTCCAGCGGCGACGTGTGCCCCGACTCCGTGGCCGTGCTGCACCGCAAGCTGGCCGAGGTCGACGGGTGCCTGACCCGACTCACCGCCATCCGGTCGCGGCTGCGCGAGCAGCTCGACCACGCATTGAGGGACGAGACATGCCCGACTCAGACGTGCTCCTGACCGTTGAGGACGCCACCTTCGACGACCTCGTGCTCTCGTCGGACCTGCCGGTGCTGGTCG
>Ga0209382_10007072_pt1 | contig 14360 bp, 28 predicted proteins | sample SoiMetdeltSBSDD5_FD_187599 | JGI IMG/M metagenome (GOLD analysis project Ga0209382, IMG submission 187599) | Bulk soil microbial communities from a Populus tree surrounding site in Tennessee, USA - Soil MetaG P. deltoides SBSDD5 (SPAdes) (version 2) | ecosystem: Environmental > Terrestrial >... | reverse complement strand
AGATCGTCATTGGAACGTCTGCCGACGCTCAAGGTTACCGCATGCCTGTGCGAAGAAGCGGCAGCTCGGCAACGGCTACAGAGGCCATCGTGGATCTTGACCCCCGCGTCCGTGTTCTTCTCGACGTAACGCCGTTGCGACCTTTCACAGAGCTAATGGCACACCAATGAAAAAGACCAGCTCGCGTGCCTTGCCGGCAGTCTCAGTGATGGCCTGGTGCGTCCGAGCGTGGTTGGCGGGAATGGTCCTGCTCGGCGCACTTGACACGGCCGCAGCCGAGCCTAAGCGGGTAATGGTCCTTCATTCTTTTGGTCGGGATTTTAAGCCGTGGAGTGACTACGCCAGAGCCATCCGCACTGAATTGGACCGGCAATCGCCGTGGCCGCTGGACATCACTGACCATTCGCTTGTGACGGCCCGTTCCAGCGATGACGACCCTGACGCTGCTTTCGTCGAGTACCTTCGCGCCCTCTTCGCGAAGCGTCCGCTCGACCTGATCGTGAGCATCGGTGCTCCCGCAACCGCCTTCGTCCAACGACACCGCTCACGGTTCTTCGCCAACACGCCCATGGTCTTCACGGCAGTGGACGAGCGTCGCATTCGGTTTACTGCCCTTTCCGAGAATGATGCCGTTGTCGCGGTCCGGATCAATTATCTCGCCGCCTTCGAGAACATCTTGCGCGTGTTGCCGGAGACGAAACATGTGATGGTTGTGGTCGGCACCTCTCCGATTGAGCGGTTTTGGATGGAGGAGATCGGCAAAGAGGTGAAACCCCTCACAAACCGGATTTCGGTTACATGGACGAATGGATTTTCCTTCGAAGATTTACTCAAACACGCTGCGGCACTCCCACGGCACTCCGCGATCTTCTGGGAGCTGATGATCGTCGATGCAGCAGGTGTTGTACACGAGGGAAACACGGCGTTGGGGAGGCTTCATGCAGTCGCTAATGCGCCAATTTATTCTTATGACGAAGCCTTCTTCGGCCACGGGATAGTGGGCGGTCCGCTGCTCGCGGTGCTCGACAGCAGCCGGCAGGCTGCTGAAGTGGCGGTTCGCATCCTAGGGGGCGAGAAAGCTGGTGACATCAAAATACCACCCGTCACCTTTTCAACGCCGAAGTTCGACTGGCGGGAAATGCAGCGCTGGGACATCAGCGAGAGCCGGATTGCCGCCGGGGAGCGAAATCCATTTTCGCGAACCAACGGCCTGGGAACGCTACCGATGGCAGCTGACCGCAATCTTTGCTGGCCTGCTGTTGCAAGCGGCGATGATCATGGCGCTTCTGGTGGAGCGACACCGTCGCCAGAAAGCTGAACTAGAGACCCGCGCCCGAATGTTGGAAGTGATGCACCTCAACGATCCGCGGCACTGGGAGCGATGTCCGCATCCTTTGCGCACGAACTCAGTCAGCCACTATCGACCGTTGCCATCAACGCCGAGACCGCCTTGCAGCTGTCTGAGAAAGGTCCGCAGGACGGGAGCAAGTTGAAAGAAACGCTTTCCGACATTCAGCAGGCCAATCAGCACGCCCTAGACATTATGCGACATATGCGCCGGCTGCTGAAGCGTAGAAGCGAGGTCCCGGTCCAGGAGTTCGATCTCAATGAGGTGATCGCGGAAGTATTGGGCATCCTTTCGCCTGAAGCACACAAGCGGAATGTCATTTTGACCACAAGCAGTCCTGAGCGTCGATTGCCCGTACGTGCCGATCCAGTGCATCTCCAGCAGGTCATCCTGAACCTGGCAATTAACGGCATGGATGCCATGGACAACACCGATGAAGGTGCCCGCAAAATGAACATCGAAACGACACTTGACGGAGACTCGATAAAGGTCTCCGTGAGTGACAACGGGACAGGGATACCAGAAGGGCAGCTCAGCAAGATCTTCGACACCTTCTACACCACCAAGCCGGAAGGGACCGGGCTCGGTCTGTCCATCGCCCGTGACATCGTTGAGAGATACGGCGGAAAGATTTGGGCGGAACACAGACCCGGAGGGGGGACCATCCTTGTGTTTAGCTTACCTCTGGCGCGACCCGCGTGATCAGCGACAAGGCGTTGCGTTGTCCGCCGACGCGCGGGGCCGAACGGATTGGGTCGCGCCAGCGCATTCGCTGAGCAGCCGCATGGATTACGTGAGCCCTGCACCCTCCGCTTCCCCACAATCTCTCACGGTCCTATAGTTGCTCGGGGTTCATCGAGGGAAGCGCGCCATGGTGCGGGTCGCCATCGTAATCCTCATATTGGTTCTGTTGACCGGTGCAGCGCTGGCGCAACCGTGTGGCACTCTGGCGGGTGCGCCACGTTCCCCACCTGACGTGTGCGTGTGCCCCTCTGGAAAGTACAATGACGGAACAGGTTGGTGCCATCCGATCCCCCAGTGTCCACCCGGCTCGTCTTGGGGCCCCTTTCATGTCGTGCCGGCGCTTCGATGGTGCCAGCTCGCAGAGAAGAGCGTGGACACCAGCGCCGTCGGGATCGCACGCCGAGCTGAAGAGCGGACGGCGGATATCTGGGAGTGCAGCAATAGAGGTCCCGCGGAATATCTTGTATGGCTCGCTACCAGCGTGGCCGCGAAGTATGACAAACCGCTTGCTTGGCTGGCCATTGCCGGCATGTTGATAGCAGGCCATCTTCGCAGGCCCGGCTGGTGGGTTGTCCCGTTCTGGGCGCTCTCGGTGACTGCAATCCATGTGGCGATGCTATGGTCGTGGTGGGCCCAGATCGATCAGCTTCATGGTATGCACACTCCGCCCGACATCCGGTCCACCATTGGTGGTTGGGAGCGTCGATCCATTGAGGCCGTCTGGCCGTTTCTGGTGATCTCGGCAGTTGCCTATGGGGTCGGCCGCCTCACTGCACGCCGCGATCCGAAGCCCGCCCCGAAGGTGAAGCCACTGGCCGCAGTTCGGGGCTACCTCGATAAGCTCTCGACGGAGATGCGTCTTTGGCTGGCTTTCTCTGTTGTCTGGTTGTTTGTCGTCGGCGCTGTCACACTGATCTTTGAACCGTTCGGCTATGCGCCGAACTCCCTGTGGGTGGAATACCGCCGGGGCAAATTCTTGGCTGTCCTCATTGGGCCCGTGCTTGTGAGCCTCCTTGCGTTACGCTTGGTGCTGTGGGCTACCCGCAATCGGCATTGAGCGACAGGCGCACACGGCGTGTCGCGTTCCAATAGGCTGATCGCTGGGTGGACCCTCAACGATCCGGAAATTCTGCACCGTTGCGGGTCGGGTGGCTGTAGCCCAGCAGCTCATTCGGCGACACCCTCAGCGTTTCGCAGATCCTGCGAATGAGGGTGAGTTTCGGCTCGACCTCGGCGCGCTCGTACCGGGTGTAGCGGTTCTCCTTGATGTCCAGGACGCTGGCGAAGTCGCGAGCGCGGACAAACCCTCGCGCTGTCCTCCACCACCGGAGGCGTTTCGCGAACTCCAAACGCACCTCTGGCGCCGTAGGATGTCTGGTCACCATGCCCTCCGTTGACGGTATAGCGGCTTGCCCGCTGGCGGGCGGAGCGCAGCCTATCAACAGGCCCTTGGTCCCATCAACTAGTCAGGCCTACATTGCAAAGTCAGCCCTCAGCGCCAGCCCCGGCACCCCTCACTCCGCTTCCCCACACATCTCCCTAAGACGTACCCAGAGGAGCCACGTTAGGTAATGTAGATTACCGACAGCTGGTTTCCGACCACTCATAGCTAGAGCGTCGCTGCACGTGTGGCGCGGCGAGGTGCGGACCATTTCACCAGGAGGTTCTGATGAAAGCCCGCATTATGCTCGACAACGCGCCCTTTGGTCCGGACGATCTTGAGGTTGCGCGGCAGGCATTCGATAGCTCCTGGGAGCAGATTGCAGCTCGGTACGACGATAGCGCTGTGGAAGTGGCTCGCGAACGTCTGGCCACGATTGTTCTGTCGCTTGTTCCAGACACCAAAGACCCGGCAGAGATAATCGCCATTGCCGTACAGGAGATGACGAAGGGCGATTAGCGCCTCCCCGTGTCAGAAGGACGATTGCACCTGTGCGCGCTGAAGCCGCTGGCACTAATTTCCGCGTCGGGTGCGGCTTTCGTTGCGGGGGTGTCAGGGCCATGAAAGGCCACAAGCTGATTGATGGCGCGGCGTTTGGGCCTGAAGCCTTGAAGTCCATGGGCCAGGCATTTGACCAGGCATGGCAAGAGATTGCCGGAAACTTCGGCAACGATCCATTCGACATCGAAAGGGCGCGGCTCCGGCTCGCCAATGCGATCTTGTCCATCGCAGACGAAGACAGCCGGGACGTTGACGTGTTGAAGCGTGCCGCGTTGCAAAGGATGGCGCTCGACTATCGACGCCGCAACGATGTCGGGTTCGCTGGCGAGAAGGCGCCAGACGCCAAGATGCCGAGAGTGAAGACCTGACGATCCACGGAGCGACCGCTTCATATCTTCCGGAAGGTGACCCGCCACTCTACCGGCGCGCCGTCGACAGTTTCGACAACGCGGTCCAGTTTGAGCACGTTGGCTCCGGCCGTTACCCCGAGATGCATAGCGACGCCCCTGGAAGCCGGCACGATGTCGACGCGTTCGGACGCACGTCCAAGCGACAAGCCATAACACTGGGCAAGCTCCGTGATGTCTGAAACGTCAGCGGTCAAATTAGGAAAACGATCAAGCGGCAACACCACTTCTTCACGCGCGATAGGGCAACCAGTGGTGTCGTACCGGATGCGCATCAATCTTAGCACGCGCGCGTGCGGCACAGTCAGTGCGAGCTTCATACGCTCGACCGCGTTCGCCGTGTCGACGTTGTGCGCGATCAGTGCAATATTTGCCATGGCCAACTTCCCTGATGGCCGAGCTACCTCTCATCCCCCTTTTAGGTGATCGTCGCACAAATAGTGGTGGCCGCAAAATTCACAAGCGCGTCAGTTGCATCAGGCCTATGTTGCGCGGCCGTGCGGATAGGGCCTAGCCGCGTCGCGGAGGGGCTGATGCATTGTCCTGTCTGCCAGTTGGAGCTTGGCGTTGAACGCCGAGCTGGTGAACTCGTGGTCACCTACAGCGTCAGAGATTGGGAGCAGCGCTGCCGCTGTCGCCAGCGAGGCGATCCGGTTGTGTGCGACAACTTCCTGCCGACCATTCTGAAGCTGCTGGCAGACAACAAGGGCGGTGAGCCGTGCAAGCGCCGCACTGGTTGATGCTCGCAATGGTCCCCACTACCTCAACGGCAAGACCAAACATCTTCTGTCTACCTCCATACAGGTTTTGTTAGGCGTGAGTTTTCTGCCCAGAGGCTGCCTGGCTGGTGCGGTGTGTCGCGTGAGTGGTGGAGAGCAGGCGGGCGACCCTCAACGATCCGGAAATTCCGCACCGTTGCGGGCCGGGTGGCTGTACCCTAGCAGCTCATTCGGCGACACCCTCAGGGTCTCGCAGATCCTGCGGATGAGGGTGAGGTTCGGTTCGACCTCGGCGCGCTCGTAACGGGTGTAGCGGTTCTCCTCGATACCGAGTGCCCTCGCAAGCTGGCGAGCAAGAGGAAAACCATTCTCAATCCTCAGCTGGCGCAGACGTTCTGCGAACAGCCGGCGCGCGTCGGGCGCCAACTGATTGAGCGCCGGGGATGGTCGCCTATTCATCGCAATGCCAAGTCCTGTACTTGGGTGCCACCTTTCGTAGCTCCACGAGGCGTCGGCGGCAAGGCTGCGCTCCCACGGAAAGGTGCGACGGTGGCGCGTCTGATGACCTCCCGCAAGCGCCTTACAGATTTGTTTAGGGCGTGAGCTGTTCTGCAGAGATCCTGTCTGACCAGTGGTGAGGTGTGTCGAGCAGGAGATGAGCAGCTGAGCGGCTGGGTGGCGTGAGGGTGATGCTCTGTCCACGGCTGACATCACGATAAATCGCATACGGATATTCCACAGTTACCCGAGCCATCAGCGCGAGACAGAGCGCGCGCTATTCGCGCCCCCGCCCCCGGCTCGCGCGCAGATCGCGCAAGTTGTGGATGCACGTTCGAGTTCCGCCATCAGGAATACTGCGAGCCGGTCGCCCACCACGGCATGGGGTGCCAGGATTGCGGCTCAACGCTGAGATCGCTTCAGCGCTGGCCTGGTGCGCGTCGAGCTGGAGACCGATTGCAAGCCACGGGCCGCTTCGCCTCGTGCACGACGCTAGCGAGCGCAAGCCTTGGATCGCGCTCCAGCCTGCCTGCCGCAACGCTACAGCAGCGTCGCGCACTGCGGACGGGCAATGGGCCGCTGCACTCACAGCGCTCACCAGCGGCCTCCGGCTGAGTTGCAGCGACGGCTCCGGCGAGCGAGACGCGGATCGCGCTCGCAACGGTGCTCACCAGGGAGGCGCTCCAGCAATGGCGATTGAAAGGTCCACCCCGCACGTGGAGATAGCCTAGCAAAAAAAGAAGGCCCCAGAGCGGACCCGGAAGAGGCAGCCCTGAGATGAGGGCCACGACCTCACCTGCCAGCTGAAAGGCCATGATGGTAATGAGATCTGTGAGCATGGATCTACGAGACCTGCGGGGCGAGGGAGCGGATCGTGTTCAAGGCCTGCGGCTCTACGCTCTCGCCATGTGCATTCGAGACAACAAGGTACCGCGTCAGCGCCTTGTAGCGGGTCGCAAAAGCGAGCTCACACCACGCGCGCGTCGCTTGTTGGTAATTGCCGAAGGGTCCCAGCACTTCGCAGGTCCCGGCGACAAGGCGGCTGAAATCGATGCTGTCGTATTCCCCGCCGATCACCCAGTACTGCGCCTGCATCCTCTCTCTCCATTTGACCTGATGGTTGACTGCGCACTCGATAGGAACGAGGCTGCTTCGGGCTAATACGCAGCAGTGTCGTAGAACTGCGCCGTTTCTGTCGAGCCTGCCATAGCCGTGGTCGATGCGGTGCCAGACGAGATAGCCATGGCTACCGCATCGAAGTAGCTGGTGCCGACCTCTCGCTGATGGCGAACGGCCGTGAAGCCTCTCGACTGTTCGGCTAACTCGCGCTCCTGCATCTCGGCATAAGCTGCCATACCACGTCGCGCGTAGCCGCTGGCGAGTTCGAACATCGACAAGGCGAGGCAGTGGAACCCAGCTAGTGTGACGAACTGGAACTTGTAACCCATCGTCGCCAGTTCTTCCTGGAGGCGTCGATCTGCCTCGGCTCGAGCCTGGCGCGCCAGTTGAACGACGGCGAGCAGTTGTAGGCCAGCAACTTGTCAGGATGCTTGCCGCGTACCTCTCGCGCGAACTCACGCCCCCTCGCAGCCTGAGCTTTGACCAGTTCACGCTTGATGTGCTGCGCTGCGTCCTGCGTCGGGGCGCTTCGAAGGTTCCCCTGCGGCGACAATCGTTCGAGATTCTGCGGTATCTTGCGGAACACGCGGGCAAACTTGTCTCGAGCGATGAGCTCATCGAAGCCCTCTGGTCCGCAAAACCGGCAGACCACAACGCATCGGTTGGGCAGTGCATCAAGGAAATACGGCGGGCAATCGGTGATGACGCTCGCTGGCTTGTCAAGACGGTCTCAGGCCGAGGCTACGTGTTCATGGCCGAGGTTTCGGCATGTCCGCCGAGAACGACGCTTCGTCGCTCAGATCCAAAGGTTAAACCGAACCCCGATTGGCACCCCGGGTGCGACCCGTTCAGGCGGCGGACATCCTGAGGCGAGCTTCCCTTGAGCAATCGTTGAGCGGGAAGCCGGCATACCTACTTGGAGTGCGCTCGATATGCCGGCGCAGCGCGTCAGCGAGCAATCAGCGCACTCTCGCGCATAACCGGATAGTGTCGTGCGTTTCAGGCTTGTTCCGACGGGAACATGCAAATGCGGCATGGTGGTGTAGCGTATCAAGCTTGAGACGGCACCGGAGAAGCGACCATGCCATATCGATATGCTGGTTTTCTTTTGTTTCTCGCGCTGACCACGATCGCGCCCGCTGCCAATGCGCAGCAGATCGCTATGACAACCGTGACGCTGGTGGGCGGCGACAGAGGAATAGTCGACTCGAGAGTGATGGCCACAAAGGATGTCGTAGAGTACGTCACCTCGCAGCGCGAGGCCCGAACGGCGATGCACATAGTAACAATCCAATCGTGCCCGGGGGTTCCAGCTGCAACGATCCAAGACAAGAAGAAAGAGTTGGAGAACAGAAAGTTTATGATCGCAATAGACTTTAATGATGCTCCCTCGCGGCTTTGCGAACGTGGCCCGCAGGGCCGAGACTACAGGCTCGGCTCGTGATGTCTGGTCAGGGTCATTGTGTACTGCCACTATATACATCGGTCTATGGCCGCAAAGCGGCGTGCGTAAACATGTGGCTGATCGAGGTAAGCTGATCGAGGTAACATGGATGGTCCACTTTTAGAAGAGGGGCAATGGTGACCGCCCCCGCTATATCGCTTCTGCGTCGTAGGTACTTTCCGAGCCTTGGCAGCAACAGTCATCTGATGCGTTGATGCTCGTGGGCAGGATGAGATCTGTTTAGCGTACTCATGGCCCAATCTACGGTGCAATCTACCGCAGCTGGGCAGCTGCAGCGGCTTGTTAGCTGAACATCACACGAGGATCATCCAGTGACTTCGAAACGCGAACTCATAGAGCCTCATAAAGGCGACAAACGGTATGTTCGTCGGAACCCCCAAGGGGAATTCAAGGAGAGCGACGACGTCGGCCCTTCGCTTGCCGCCGACCGGCGCACGAAGGCCAAGAATGTCGTCAAATCCGGACAGGGCGACAAAGGCGATCGTCGACGCTAAAGCGCCAATGCGTGCGTTCGTCGCAAGCCTGGGGAGCAACCGTACGTCCACCATGCGCGAGCCATAACGAGGCTGCGGACCCAGACCTCTGAGCAACAATGATTACAATGATTACGCCCTTCTCAATGCCGCTCCGCGTATTCGTATTCGTCGGCGTTCACGTTGGCGCGCTGGTGGGCGTGCTGGCTCTTCTTTGACTTAGACCGTATGCAAATTGGTCATGCAATCGATCTTCGAAACGCGCGATCTCGACGAATTCGTCGACTGCGCCTACTCCTCCTCAGGAACGCTGAAGCTCGAGCCGCGTTGACGTGAGAGCCAAAGGAGCCAGGTACCATGAACCGCCAAGCTGAATATGGATACGAAAAGACGCGACCGCATGATGATTCCCTTGCCGACCAAGTCGCGGACACCGCGAAGGATTACGCCAAGAAAGCGCGTGAGGTCGGAGAGGACGCCATTGAGGTCGCAGACGGATACCTAAGGCCAATCGGCCTCTCGCTCAGAGAGAAGCCGATGACGACGCTGGCCGTCTTCGGTGGAATAGCTTTTGTGGCAGGCGCCGCCTTCTGGATGCTGCGCCACTCCCAGCGGCAATCTCGCCTGGACGGTTTGCTGGCCCAGCTGCCCGACCTCTCCCGTGGTTCGCGCTCGTGGTGGTAGAGCGGAGCCGAAGGCGACAAGAAGACTTTTCCCCCTCGGAACCCTTTGGAGCGCCACCCGTTGTTCCCAAGCTCAAGCGCAGGTGGACGACATGGCCAACGATCTCCTCGACAAGATCCCTGACTGGTTGAAATCGCTCTGGCACATGGAGAACGAGTTGAGGAATGCCGCGCGCACCGGCTCATCGCAAGGATGAAGCCTCTGCCCACCTCGCCGAGGCGCGACGGCATCTCGAGGAGGCCATGAACGAGGCGAAGGGCATTGAGCCAGCCAACGGACCGCAGACGCCCCTGCGCAAGGAAGGCGAGGTCTAGTCCGACGCTCAATTTGCTTGAGCCGAATTGGAGAGGTCGTCATGCCTGGCATCATCTGGATCGCGGTAATCGGCCTTCTCGCCGGCCTCATCGCTCGCTTTCTGCTCCCGGGTCCGAACAATCCCCCCGGCTTCTTAGTGACAATGGTGCTAGGGATCGCCGGCGCCTTCGTCGCGACGTTCATTGGCCAAAGCATTGGATGGTATCGCCTTGATCAGGGCGCAGGACTGATCGGTGCGACGCTGGGTTCGATCATTGTGCTTTTTATCTGGCACCGACTCGTGGTCCAGCGCGCTGTCAACGATCCAGGCGTCACTCGTGCAAACTGGCCTCCGCCGCGCGCATAGTCATCCAAGGAGCTGAGTATGGGACTTCTCGATGTTCTGAATGGTATGCAAAACGGTCCGCGTGGCCAACCGCAACCTGCGGCTCCCGGCAGCGGCGGCATGTCCAAGACCACTATGGCTCTGCTCGCGTTTCTTGCGTACAAGGCCTACAAAGGCTTGAATCAACCGCAACCCGCGCAAGCGGGTGCGCCTTCACCCAACCCGGGGGGCGAGCCGCAGGAGCCCGGCGGTCTGGCTGGTGTGCTTCGCACCATCTTTGGTGGCGGATCAGTGCCTGGCCCCGTCTTGAGCCGCGGCGTCGGCAACACGGTCCAGGATATCGAGCGGAGCGGACATGGCGAGATAGCACGCTCCTGGGTCGGGCGTGGGCAGAATCGTCCGATCGCGCCAGAGAAGTTAGAGGCCGCTCTCGGCGAGGACGGGATCAGAGATCTCATGCAGCAGACAGGCATGGAGCGCGATGAGTTGCTTGCCACCTTGAGTGAGCATCTACCTCGCGTAATCGATCATCTGACGCCCGAGGGGCGGCTCCCAACCGAGCAGGAAGCCTCCCGGTTGGCGTGATGCCGGCAGGGTGGGTTGTGGAGGCGTCGCGCTGCGCAGTCCCGGCAGCGCATCGATCCTTCCAGCACTAATCGCATGCAGCGGTCCGCGGGCCCTTGTCTAGCGTCAACCGAACCGCTCAAAGACGCTCTAATTCGATTGAGTAAGCACTGAACACTCAATAAGGCGGTAGACACCGAAACGAACCATAGAGGAGGAACTCATGGCAATCCTGAAGAAAGGTCTCTCAGGGGAACCTGTTCGGCGGTTGCAGGCAAAGCTCGGCATTGAGGCCGACGGAGAGTTCGGGCCAAATACCGAGAAGGCGCTCAAAGACTGGCAGACCAAGAACGGTCTTAGTGCCGACGGCATCGCGGGCCCCGATACCTTCATGGCGATGGGTCTCTATGAACTGGTGCTGCTCAAACAGGGGACGCACGGCAATGCGGTCAAGAAACTACAGGAAAAGCTAGCCATCAGCGCCGACGGGCAGTTTGGCTCGGCCACTGAGAAGGCCGTGCGTGACTATCAGCAGAAGAACGGGCTCGTCGCCGATGGGATGGCCGGACCAGTGACGCTCGCGCACATGAAGCTTTTCAAGGAGATCACCGCCGATACTGGAGCCGCGCTGCGTAGCATCTGGGACACCATCAAAAGCGTGTTCAAGTAAGGTGCCAGGCGCATATTCTGACCCGGCGAACTAGGCGTGAAACTCGTAAACGGACGCCCCCATCGGTGGCTGTCACGCTGCGCTATGCCGAACGAGCGCTAGAGCTCTCCGCACGTTCCTCTTGCTACACTCCAGCAACTCATGCTGGGGGGCACGACATGACACTCAAAAAAACTCTTCACTACCGGCGAGCGCGCGATCTACTCCATCGCTCAGGAACTTGCCGCGCCGCATCTCCGCACAGTCGAGCGGCAAGGTTTGTTGCCGGCCCTACCGCACCATAGTCAAGGCGGTGCTCAAAACCGATTGTCCCTAGCGGACGCCGAGCGCGCGCTGAAGGAGGCCTTGTCGCTGCACGAGAAAGCACGCCGAATCCGCAATCACATACGGCGCACGTGCTCTCGTTGCTGCAGCTGATGCGGCTATACATGCTCCCGGACCGTGACGAGCAAGCCTCGCAAGCCTCGCCGTTGGGCGAGCGCACGCTTGCCATACTGGAGAAGGTGCTGGGGCCCGATCATCCAAGCATCGCCGGCCAGCTGGAGGTCGTGGCAACCACCTATGAAAAACGAGGCCGTGACGCCGAGGCCGAGGTGCTGCGCAAGCGTGTCATCGCAACGGGCCTCCAGAGCGTCGAGTTCGTCCAGCTGAGTCTGGGCCGAGGCGGCAGGCAGCTGGACACAGTCGCAAATAGGAGCGCGAACGCGAGAGACAAGGCAGTGCGCAATCCATGCAGCATGGTTAGCCCCTCCACGAAGAGTAGACTAACTCCACGACATTTCCGCGCCGCCTTCCTTGACTGTCATGGGGGTTCGAGTGCGTATGACGGCAGGCGACCTTCCTGAAATGCCTTCAACAGGTAGGCGCGGTGAAGGAAACGCCGCTGCTCGACGCTGTGATCCAGCGCCAAGGCCCGAGGAATACCGAGGCACCCTGGTCTGGTGGACCCGCCATCTTGGGGTTAGCGGGCCGCTATGACAACGGCCGGCGCCCGGGTGGGCAGGACGCGCCTTTGCGTTCGGGTACTACCGAGGGGCAGGAGTTGGTAATTGTTCGCCCTCGCAATGCCCGGGTCCCCAAACGCGCCTACTTGCAAGCCTGCGCGCGAACCTTGCACTCGTAGGACACGGTCTTCCACTCGCACTTCTTGCTGACCTTGCCGATCTTCGCGGTATCGCCTAGACGAGCCTTCGCTGAGTTCTTCATCGCGGCCTCCGCCATGTACGACGCGAAGCCCTCCATCAGACCCATACCAACGCCACCGACCTGCATGCATTGGGCGGCTGAAGCCGAGCCTGTTTGAGCTTGCAGCAGAGCGATGGCGAAGCCTGCAATTATAGCTGTGCGCATGAGCTTCTTCATTGGTCCCTCCATGTGGTGGCGGCATCGTGGACCCGAAGGCCAGCCGCAGGAAATTGCTGTCGGCATTCGTCATTCAGCACGAACACGGTGCCCCTCGATTTGTGGAGAGAAAGTGTTGGTGGGGCACATGAGGGTCGAATTGATGCCGATGCGCCACACATTAGGTTCGCAATAAAATGCGCGGTGGCCCACATTTTTGCCGCGAATCTGGTCGAACATTTACGTGGTGCGCTTTCGGGGAAAGCATGGTCATCTCAAAGCTGAATCGGAGTCTTGCCAAGCAAGACCCGGAGGGAACATTTGAGAACCCGCTCCTCATCTTGGAGGACGCGATGTTCACCCGCGGTGAGAAGATGGGGACGCTCGACCGGTGGCGTCAGTCCATCTTGGCCGAGCTAACAGCGGTGGGTGAAGTGAAGAGAGCCCGGCTGCTCGGTGAAATCGACGAAGCGCGGAATCGGCTTCGCCGATAAGCGGAAATCTCAACCGTCCCGGTTGGTTCGTGGTCTGCGAATGCAGCACCGCTCTGTTGTCATGAACAGACGCGGGGCATGGAGAACGAAAGCCACACGATGCAAGCCCGCCAAACTTTCTTGCTCAGGACAAAGCTTCGGCAGGTGAATATGGAGTACAGCGCGTTAGTCCGCGATCGGGCGGGCGAAAGGCGGTTCGTGCGGATGGATGAACTGAGGACCGAGCGCCGGACGCTCATGAGCCTTTTGTTCGGTGGCGCCAACACCCGCCCCCATGTTTCCCAGCCTGATGCGGCCCCGCAGCGGGCGGCAGACTGAAAGCGGACCGTAGAGTGTCAATGCTTTGGCCTACCGAACAGTGAGCAGATCGTACGCGTCGGAATGACTCCACTGTGGCCATGCGCTGCTGATGGGTCGCGGATTAGGCGGACCGATTTCTACGCCCCTTGATCGCACATTGTTGTTTCTTGACGCCCAGTTCGCTTTCGCGCCAACTCCAGGGTATGCCTGCCGCAAAGCAAGGAGGCAGCAATGGACGTCCGCTACGCGATCTATCCTCCGCCACGCCCTGAGTTTCCACATCTCGTCGTGATGGTGGTCGGCGCCCACACAACGCTCGTTGGGGCTGTCGCAACCAAAGCAGAGGCCACCACGCTCTATGAGGCCGCCATTCTGCGGCGAGAGCGATTTGATGCCGCGAGAAAGCGGCGGCTGGCGAAACCGCGCAAGTCAAAACAGGCGGCCCCGGTTTCCCAAAGCCGCTCTAAGACGCGATAAGTTGGAAGCCTTGTCGCCGTCACACCGATAAGAGGGGGAAATACTCTGTCCTCGCCGCGCCGAGCTTGGCTACTTCTGCTGTTCGGCACTGCTGCCGCTTGCGTTGGCTGCAGCATGTCTCCGCGCCTGGATGCGCTCCTGCCCGGTACGGGCGCTGTGTCCTTCGTTCAGATCCAGAACGCTCGGTTTGACGGTGATGACGGCGAATCGCTGAAGCGAGAAATTTGGCAGTCTTTGACGCGCGAATGGCCGCGGCTGTCGAACACCATGCTTGCCATTTCCGGTGGCCAGGAGGACGGCGCGTTCGGCGCCGGGCTCCTGGTCGGCTGGAGCGAGCACGGCAGCCGCCCCCAGTTCAAGATCGTGACCGGCACCAGCACGGGCGCGCTGGCGGCACCCTTTGCCTTCCTCGGCAGCGAGTACGACTGGGCGCTCAAGAAGATCTACACCGAGACCAAGCCGGGCGAGGTCATCG
>Ga0209382_10007071_pt1 | contig 14361 bp, 13 predicted proteins | sample SoiMetdeltSBSDD5_FD_187599 | JGI IMG/M metagenome (GOLD analysis project Ga0209382, IMG submission 187599) | Bulk soil microbial communities from a Populus tree surrounding site in Tennessee, USA - Soil MetaG P. deltoides SBSDD5 (SPAdes) (version 2) | ecosystem: Environmental > Terrestrial >... | reverse complement strand
CTATGTGCCTGAGCTTGCCGGCACTGAGTACGGACGCACGTCGCTCCGTCACCTCCTGCAGATGTCCTCCGGCGTGCGCTTCAGCGAGGAGTACACGGGAGGCGATGACATCGCTCGACTCGCAGCGACCACGTATCTCCTGCGTGGCCGCGGCGGCTCGACGGCTGTGAGGCCATTCAACGACCGCGCGGCGGAAGCCGGGACCAGGGTTTCTTACGCGTCGGCTGAGACTCAGGTGCTGGGGTTAGTGCTGCGTGGGGCAACCGATCGCCCGGTCGCCGAGTACCTTCAATCGAAGGTCTGGCAGGAGATCGGCACAGAGGCAGACGCCTCCTGGCTGATCGACAACTCGGGCCAGGAGGCGACCTTCATGGGGCTCAACGCTGTGCTGCGCGACTACGGAGCGCCTCGGGCTGTTGCTGGCTCACGACGGCAACTGGGAGGGCCGTCAAATCATCCCCGCGGCGTGGGTCATGGACGCGACCACGGTACGCGGAGACCAACCGCATCTCCGCCCAGGCACAGCGACGCCGGTCTTCGGCTACGGCTACCAGATCTGGATCCTTCGGGGCGAACGCCGGATGTTCATGCTCTGGGGCATACGCGGGCAGCGGATCTTCGTGGATCCTCAGAGCAAGCTTGTCATGGTGAACACCGCTGTGCATAAGCTGCCCGTCGATCTTCCCCCGTTAGTCGAATCGGGCGCGCTCTGGTACGCGCTCGTACGTCAGCTCGGCGAGTAATCGACTTGCACCTTGCTGACGTCGCTGCTCCGGCCTACCATCCCGCCAGCCATGAACCGCCGCGCCTTCGTCGCTGGCCTTGGAGCCGTGCTCGCTGGACCGCTGGGCGTCGGGGCGCAGCAGCGAGCGAAGATCTATCGGGTCGGCGTGCTCTCACCGTTCCCGTCCTCATTTGGTCCGGGCCCGTCATTCGAGGCGTTCCGGCGCACGCTCCGCGAGCTGGGTTACGTCGAAGGACGTGATGTTGCGCTTGACTATCGCTGGGCCGACGGACGGTCTGATCGCCTAGCCGAGCTTGCCGCCGAACTGGTGCGGCTCCAGCCGGACGTCATTCTTTCGGCATGGGGCACGCCCAGCGCTCTAGCTATCAAGAAGGTGACGAGTACGATCCCCATTGTCTTCGCCGGGGTGGGCAACGCCGTAGGGAACGGACTGATCGACAGCCTCGCCCGGCCCGGTGGCAACCTCACCGGTTCGACGTTCATCACGGAGGAGACGACCGGTAAGCAGCTCGAGTTACTCAAGGCCGTGATCCCGAAAATCGCTCGAGTCGGAATGGTTGTGAATCCGAGCAATCCCGTCTATGGCCCGGTATTGCGAGCCAGCGAGGCACCTGCCCGGGCCCTGGGCCTGCAGCTCAGCGTGGTCAATGTCCAGGGCGCCGACGATTTCGAGAGCGCCTTGCGAGTCGCGGTCCAGGAACGCGTCGCTGGGCTCGTGGTGGCGCGAGATACGGTGCTTACTATCAATAAGTCGCGGCTTCTGACCCTGGTAGCATCGAGTCGGCTCCCGGCGATCTATGGATTGCGCGAGTTCGTGGACGATGGGGGCCTCATGTCGTATGGTCCCGATCTCGTTGAGATGTACAAGTGGGCCGCGTATCTGACGGACAAGATTCTGCGAGGCGCGAAGCCGGCGAATCTTCCGGTCGAGCAGATCACCAAGTTCGACTTCGTCATCAACGTCAAGACCGCCAAGGCGCTCGGCCTCACGATCCCGCCGTCGCTGCTGCTGCGGGCGGATCAAGTCATCGAATAGTGGATCGGCCTTTCTGACCGACCAGCTCGCCCGCCGGAAGTCTGCGCGGATCGTGAGGTCGCTACGATGAGTACGTCGCATTTGAGCCGCTGTTACGCGGGTGCCCAACCACAGCAAGTCGAGCGACACGGATACCGCATGTGACGCACGGTAACGATTGCTGACATCGAAGTAGCCCGAAAGTAGCCCGCCACCCCCTACCACCGGCCGACCCCACTCCCCTTGGCCGGCGCGACGGGAAAAGGGTGCTCCATTCCGAAATGATTCTTTCGGCTCCTCGCCGGTCTCCGTATTTGACGCCGTCAAGCCGTCGGGCTACTGTCGCCTGCTGTAGAACCGGCCCCGTTTCGAGGAGGCTCGGCATGAAGTGTCCCCGGTGCCAGCACGAGACTCCCGCAGGTCAGAGGTTCTGCGGGAACTGTGGTACACCGCTCCAGCCTTCCTCCGGGACCGCCCACCCAGCGAACTCGTACGCGGACGTGCAGCGCTCCCTGGCCGAGGCGTTGGCGCGCGAAAGTGCGACGGGTGAGATTCTGAGGGTGATCAGATCGTCCCCGACCGACGTCCAGCCCGTCTTCGACGCAGTCGCGGAGAGCGCCGCCAGGTTAGGCAGCGGTCGAACGGCTCGTAACGAACGCAGCAGAAGTATCCCGAAAGTAGCCCGCCAGCGTATGCTCTGTGCTCCTCGTTCGCCTGATGTACTGTAAGTAGCGGTTGCTTCAGGACACGGAGGGCTAGCCTCAACTGGCAAGGCAGCGGACTTGAAATCCGCCTGGGCGCAAGCCCTTTGGGGGTTCGAATCCCTCGCCCTCCGCCAACTTACGACGCAGTCCGGCGCCGACCGAGGGGCCGACTGTCCCCGTTTTGTGCCCATCTCCGTTACGAGTCGTCCGAGCTTGCTGACCGCCTCATGAAATCAGCTTCGCTGACGATCGCCTAGCGACGATAGACCGCTTCCGTCTTATGACCGGTCAACTTCATCGCGACTGAACGCGAGACGCCGGCGCGCTCAAGGTTTCTAACCGCGGTTCGCCGAAAGTCATGCGGGATGCGACCGGGGACGCCAGCGGCCCTACAGGCCGTCCGCCAGGCGCCATAGATCGACTTAATGGAGCGGCCGTGGCGAGGGGGAACACCCACGGCACGATTCGGCCCGTACGCCGCTGTAGGTCAGGAGTGGCAGCCCACTGCGCTTCGAGGACGGCGCGGAGCTCACGGGTAAACGGAAAGACTCGGCCCTCGCGGTTCTTAGTCGTGCCCGGCTCACCGGCGGGCGCGCCAGTCATCGTGGATCTGTCACCTCATTCCAGAGGGAGCCCCGCGCACACTTATTTCCTCCTCATAAATCCGAGAGGACAGAGTTGACGTTTTGTTTGATGGGTCATGTCTGTCGCGGGCACCCGTGCGGAGAGGACAACAACCAAGACCACGCTTGGTGGTCTCCCGGCTCCATTCAACGATGCCCCAGTCCTTGGTATCGGCAAGGGCACCCCCTGTCAGGGGTGCGGCGAGCCAATCGCTCCCCAAGAGAAGTCATGCACCGTCGACCTGCTCGGGGCGCTTACGTTGGACTTCCACACTGAGTGTTACGAAAGTTGGAAGACCTTCAAAAGACCAAGACCTATGACAGATCCGAGAGATGCGGCTCGGCCTGAAGGCCGGTCAGCGCGTGCCGGATCACCTAACTCGGACCCCTGAGGTAACATGATCCTCAACGACGAGAGCACCCTACGCGAGAAAGCCCGCGAAGTGATCCAAACGGGGAAGTTACCGAACCGCCGTCCGGACCGCACATGGGGAGGGCTCGGCGCCGGCGCTGATTGCATCATTTGTAATGCGCCTCTGAAGCCTGACGAGGTTGAATTCGAGATCGAGTTCGCCCGAAACGGCAATAATCCCGGCCTGGACCAGTATCACGTCCACCTCCGCTGCTTCGCGGCATGGGAACTAGAACGCGACAACCTCGATCTTTCAAGGAGGGGGTCCTCTACCGATCCTTGACAGGAACGATCCACGACCGCAATATTTTGCGACCGTGGCTGCAGAACAACGCCCACACGGGGACCGGCGCGAATGCGAGGCCAGAACCCTCGGCGATTTGCTCTATGCCAATAAGGGGAAGGCGCGCGTATCAGAGAAAGAATGGGTCCGGCTCGTCCGGTCCATCGCCGGAGGCGACCAGCTTGCGCTGCATGAGCTCTACACGCATACGCATCGAATTGTCTTCACCTTGATCGTGCGTATCACCCGCAATAGGGAAACGGCTGAGGAATTGACGCTCGACGTGTTTCACGATGTGTGGCGAAGAGCGGCCACGTATGATCCGGCGAACGGTACCGTTGTCGGATGGATCATGAATCAGGCGCGGTCCAGAGCGATAGACCGGTTGCGGTTCGAACAGCGGAAAAAACGTGTCAACACGCAAGCCGACAGTCCGACGGCAGCGACTGCTGCGAGTGACCCACAAGAGATACTTGACCTCAGAGAGCAGGGGCGCCTCCTGCGACATGCCTTGCAGGTGCTCACGCCGGATGAGCGACAGATCATCGAAACCGCATTTTTCTCGGAGCTGACGTATCGTGAGGTGGCGGCAAAATTGAGTCAACCGCTTGGAACGGTGAAGACACGAATCCGTTCCGGATTGGGGAAACTCCGAGAGGCGCTCGCCGGAACATTGAAAGACGTATGAGTTCAGGAACCGGACACGATGAGGCTCACCAGGACTTGCTATTCCTGTACGTCCTGCAGGCCCTTCCCTTAAGCGAAGTCCCCGTCGCACTGGCTCAGATCTCCGCCTGTGATGAATGCCGACAGGGAATGGAAGCGCTTCGGCCGATCATCGGCGCCTTCGTCGCGTGGCCGACCGATGTGGTGCGCCCGCCCGCGTCTCTGTGGGATCGCCTTGCGCGGCGAATCGCCGTTGAGACGGGCGAGGAGCCGGTGGTGCCGCCGCCACAACGATGGGTGGAACCGGAATGGGAAGAAGCGGCGCCTGGGATCTCCGTTAAACTGCTCGCGACTGATACGGAGAAGGACCGGGTCAGCATGCTGGTTCGGCTCGCGCCGGGAGCCGCCTATCCGCCTCATCGCCACGCCGGCGTCGAAGAGTTGTATCTGCTAGACGGCGAGTTGATGATCGACGAAAAGAAACTCTATCCCGGGGATTACAATCGGGCCGAAGCCGGTGGCGCCGATCAGCGTGTCTGGAGCGAGACCGGCTGTACGTGCGTTCTCATCACCTCCGTCGAAGACATAATCTTGTAGTCTCGCCGCGGTATCGTCACTGAGCAATCTCGCTCTGGGCGGTTCGCTGATGGTCTGGCAGGAGGCCGGTTGAGCGAACGGACAATCGTGAACGAGGGTTCGTTCGGTGCTATGCTTCATAAGCCTCCTCTGCTGCCTCCCGGTCTGACGCGAACTGGCGTCAAGACACCAGTGGCTATGGCTTTGGATTCCCCCGCAACCTTGGAGACCAGCCATGGCCACTATGCGCACCGCCTGTTTGACGTGCGGCAAACTCGTTCCCCAGAATCAAGGCGTCGCTTTTCGAGATGGGAGAATCATCGACCTCGTCTGTTACGTCGACGGCCTCGCAGCGGCGCACGCGTCCCGCCCTCCCCTTGTGCCGGCCAATCAAAAGCTGCTGGGCGTGCACGTCATGGTCATGGACGACAGAGAGACGACCTTAGAACTCTTGCGTGTGGCTCTGGAGTACTCGGGTGCGTTTGTCACGACCGTGACCGATGTGACCGAGGGGAAAGCGATGCTTCGAGAGATACATCCTCACGTGCTCGTGACCGACATCGCGATGCCGCACGATGGGTTGGAGATGGTGCGTGAAGTCATCGCGTTCGCGGCCGAGACGGGGCTTGTCATTCCGGCAGTGGCAATCTCGGCAGGCGCGGACGGACGTGAGCACCTTCGTGAGGCGGGCTTCGCCGCCTTCCTTCCGAAGCCGCTCGACCCATTCGTGCTCGCCGACGTGGTGGCCAAGCTCCATCAGGAACGGCGCAGGCAGTAGGCTTTCAATCGAGGTATGTTTACGAATACCGCTGCGTTGCGCCGGCTGGTATAGTTTCCACAAATCCGGACGTACCGATTTGACGTTCTATTGGTTAGGGGGCGTCTCACATCTGGCTTACCACTCCTCGAACCCGCAGCCCTTGAGCGTCCACCACACCAACCACGAGTACCTCTACTCAAATGGATGATCCGACGCACGCCCGACGCGATCAGGCGCACGGCCGGATGGCCGCGGCACTGGCCAAGGTCGCGGCCACGCTTGTCCAGGTGCGGGACACGCCGACGCTCTCGCAGCGCATCGTCGATGAACTCCGATCGATGTTCCAGACCCTGGGCGTCATGTTCTGTCGCGTGGAGGCGGAGACGCAAAGCCTCCGCGCCGTCGCGGTGTCCGGCGAGATAGGGCCGGAGTACGACACCCATGTAGTGTTCGCGGCCGGTATGGGAACGCCCGGACTTGCGGTGGCTGAGCCACGGCCGGTCGTCCTCCCGGACGTGTTGGCTGACGCCCGCGTGCTACTGACGCCAGAGATGCGCGACCTCATCAGCCGCGCCCCATTTCGGGCCGTCCTCGCCGTTCCGGTCATTCTTCACAATCGGATCATCGGCACGCTGTGTCTTCTGGATCGCAAAGGTCGGCTGTTCACCGACGACGAAGCGTGGTTTCTCCAGGCGGTAGCGCACCAGGCGGCCTTGGCCCTTGAAAATGCCCGGTTGTACGAGGAGGCCGAGCGGCTCCGAGCGGAAGCAGTCGCGGCAAACCAAGCGAAGGATGTGTTCATTGCGACGCTGTCCCACGAACTTCGCACGCTCTTGAACGGAGCCTTCGGGTGGGCACGGGTCCTGCGTACTGGGCAGATGGACAAGACCGCGATAGAGCACGGCCTTGAAGCCATCGAGCGGAACTGTATGTTGCAGGGGCGCCTCATCGACGACGTGTTGGATGTATCGCGCATCATCACCGGCAAACTGAAACTTTCGATAGAGGCCGTTGAACTATCGGCGATCGTGGCTCAAAGCATTGAGCAGCTACAACGAGCGGCCGATGAGAAAGGCGTCAGCCTCACGGCGCGGATCGACCCGAATACCGGCAGTGTGGAAGGCGATTCTCTGCGGCTTCATCAGGTTGTTACGAACCTCGTGTCGAATGCGATCAAGTTCACACCTCAGGGCGGGCGCGTTGAAGTGACGCTTGAGCGCGTCGGCGCGATGACCCGACTAACTGTTAGTGACACTGGCGCGGGAATCGCGCCTGAGCTGCTCCCCCACGTGTTCGAGCGTTTCCGGCAGCAAGAGGTGGAGCCAGGCGGGACGGGCGGTTTGGGCCTTGGACTCGGAATCGTGGAGCATCTCGTAGAACTGCACGGGGGGGCCGCGATTGCGGAGAGTCGCGGCGTGGGCCTCGGAGCCACGTTCACCGTAGTCCTGCCCGCGATAGGCGCGTAGTACAGACTGACCCATTGGCGCGCGACGTCCTTCATCGCGATGATGCGCCAGCCGTCATAGTTCGACCCACGACCGCGCCGGTAGAGACGCGTCGTGCCTCTCTCTTGTGCCCACACCAGGCACGGTGAGTCGCATTTGTCTACGCCGTTCGCCAGTGGCGCGGCAAATTCGAGCGAGGTTGTGGAACGGGCCTGGCTTTTGCTGTGCGCTAAGCTTTTATCCATGCTACGGAGCCTTAAGCAGAGCCTGGATCGTGTGGGACTCGCCCCGACATCCGAGTGGCGGCGAGCAGCGATCGTTGCGCTCTTGGCCCTCGGCGTCGCACTGAGGCTTCGTTCGTACCTGGCCAACCGATCGCTCTGGTTCGACGAGTCGCTTCTCGCGCTCAACGTGATCGATCGCGACTTCGCCGGGCTCGCGCGTCCCCTGGACCACGTCCAGGCGGCGCCGCTCGGGTTCTTGTGGGCCGAGCGCCTGTTCGTCAACCTGTTCGGCAGCAGCGAGTACGCGCTACGAGCACTTCCGCTCCTTGCTGCAATCTGCGCACTCGTCGTTTTCTGGTGGCTCGCCTCCAGGGTATTGCCCACTCCCGGCACGATCCTGGGCATCGCCATGTTTTCAATCTCGGAGCCGCTCATCCGCTACGCCGCTGAGGTCAAGCAGTACAGTGTCGACGTCGCGATCGCGGCAATCCTGTGGGCGACCTTCACGAAGGTGAAAAGGCGCCTCGACAATGACGACCTGGGTGCGTGGACGCTGGTCACGCTCCTCGGTGCAGCGACAGTCTGGGTGTCGCATCCTGCCATCTTCATCCTCGGTGGGATCTCGATACATTGGTTGTGGGTACGCCTCCGCCGGCACGCATGGAAAGCGCTGCTGGTGCCGGCAACCTCGAGCCTCATCTGGGCCGGCAGCTTTCTCGCTCTCTTCGTCATCTCGCTTCGCTTCGTCAGCCCGCAATTACAAGCAGCCTGGCGTGGCGCAGAAGCGCCGCTCGTTCCTCTGGCCGCGCACGACCTCCACCGATTCGTCAGCGTCGTCTGGACCCTGAGCTTCCTACCGCTGGGCCAGCACGTATTGCAGCTCGTGACGCTTGGCGCCGCCGTCGGCGTCGTGGCGCTATGGCGCCGTGGTCACGCACAACTCTGGTGGTTCGCGGGAACGTTGGCTCTCGTTTGGCTCGCTTCGAGCCTGGGGAAATATCCTGTCGTGTCGAGGCTCTGGCTTTTTTTCGCCCCGGCCATGATTCTTCTCGTCGCGGCTGGCGTCGACGAGGTGTGGCGTCATACGCGGCGGACGTTCCCGATGCTCGCACCGATTGTCATGTGCCTGATCCTCGCATACCCCGCGTTCACCGCCGCCAACGCCGCGCTTCGGCCACGTGGGTATGAGGAAGTTCGTCCGTTGCTCCAGAAGATACGCACGGACTACCGCGACGGAGACCGTCTGTACGTCTACAGCCCGGCGTCGAATACCGCGCTGTACTACGCGAAGCGCGGGATCATCGTCCCCGGCAACATCGTCATTGGGATGGACAGCGCCGACCGCTACCAGGGTGAGGCGGACCTGCAGATGTTGCGGGGCGGTGGACGGGTCTGGGTACTGTTCTCGCACGTCGGCGAACGGACCGACGGCCTCGACGACGAGAAACTTTTCGTACACCTTCTCGACCAGGTTGGTGTCCGGCTGGACGTCACGCGGCAGACAGGCGCGTCGCTTTATCTCTACGATCTTTCACCGGGATCATGAGCCGCCAGGCTGAGCAGAAGCCATCGCCGCATTGATTTGACAGACCTGGCCAGCAAACGTAGAGTCTGCGGCCTCATGCCAGTCGACATGCCGCCCGGTCTGCTGATCGTCTCGGTGTACCGGCCCGATATCTACGAGAACGCACTGCGCTCGATCGGCATCGCGCGCGACCTCATCATCGTCCTCGATCGCCGCGTCGGCGAGCGTCGAAAACGCCGCCGCTCGACGGCGGCGCACGCGGCCCCGAGCGATCGCCGGCGTATCGATATCGACGACCAGTTGCGAACGTCGGGTTGGGCGTTCGTCTCGGCGAAGGAGCGCGATGCGCTCAGCGCCGCGACCGGGCGGCGCTCTCAGTAGTCCTTCGGGTCGAGCAGGTCTCTCAGCCCGTCCCCGGCCAGATTGAACGACAGCGTCAGCGCGAAGATCGCCAGCCCCGGCCACCACGCCATCCACGGCGCCGAGTCGAGGAACTGCTGCGCGGCGTTGAGCATCGTACCCCAGCTCGGGGTCGGCGGCTGCACGCCGAGGCCGAGGAAGGAGAGCACGGCTTCCGCGATGATCGCGATCGGGATCGAGACCGTGGCCTGCACGAGCAGCGAGCTGAAGATGTTCGGAAGGATGTGCCGCGCCATGAGCCGTCCGTCGCCGGCGCCGAGGGCGCGCGCGCTCTGCACGTAATCCTCGGCGGCGGTCGCGAGCACGAGGGCGCGCGTGAGACGGATGTACGTCGGGGTCGCCCCCAGTCCGATCGCGACCGTGGCGTTGGTCAGCGACGGCCCCATGATGGTCACCAGTCCGATGGCCAGGATCAGGAACGGAAAGGCGAGCCAGGCGTCGGTGAGCCGCATGATCACCTGGTCGAGCGCGCCACGGTAGTAGCCGGCGACGAGGCCGAGCGGCACGCCGACGCTGATCGCGAGCACGATCGAGAAAACGCCCGCCTGCATCGAGACACGGCTGCCCCAGACGACGCGCGCGAAGTTGTCGCGCCCCAAGTCGTCCGTGCCGAACGGATGCGCCATGCTGGGCGCCTTACGGATCTGGCTCCAGTCGGTGGCGGCGGGGTCCACACGCGCGATCCACGGCGCGGCGAGGGCCATCGCGACAAACGCGAGAACGACCGCGCCACCCAGCACCGATGCCGGCCGACGCAGCACGCGCCGCCAGCCGCGGGGCAGCAGCCCGGCCGGCTCGGCGACCGGCGTCGCCGGCAGCGCGTCCAGCGTCGCGCTCACGGCGTGCCGCCGATACGGATGCGCGGATCGAGCAGCGAGTAGGAGACGTCGACGAGCAGGTTGATGAGCACGTACGAGCTGGCGGTGATCAGCACGACGCCCTGCACCAGCGGGTAGTCGCGCGTGAAGACCGATTCGACGATCAATCTCCCGAATCCCGGAACGACGAAGATCTGCTCGGTGACGACGGCGCCGCTCATGAGCGCGCCGGCCTGCAGGCCGAGAATGGTGACGACGGGGATCAGGCTGTTGCGAATCGCGTGGCGGAAAATCACCGCGCGTCCGGCCAGTCCCTTGCTGTACGCCGTCCGGATGTAGTCGGCACCGAGCACATTGATCATGCTGTTCCGCGTCTGGCGCATGAGCACGGCGGCCAGCGCCGCGCCGAGCACGAACGCCGGCATCACCATCCGCTGCAGATTCGCGATCGGGCTCTCCCACCAGGGCACGAAGCCGGACGCCGGCAACCAGCCGAGCCGCACCGCGAAGAGCAGGATCAGCATGATCCCCAGCCAGAAGTTCGGCACCGACACGCCGCAGAGCGACGCGCCGCTGGCGAGGACGTCCCACGCGGTATTTCGGCGCACGGCCGCGAGCACGCCGGCGGGAATGGCGATGGCGAGCGCGATGAGCACGGCCAGACACGCGAGCTCGATGGTGATCGGCAGCTTCTTCGCCACAGTTGTCACCACCGGATCGCGCGTGCGGATCGAGCGGCCGAGATCGCCGTGCAGCGCCAGCGCCGCCCAGCGCAGGTACTGCACGGGGATCGGATCGTTCAGGCCGTATTTCGCGCGAATCTCCTCGAGTCCCGCGGCGTCGGCGTCGGTGCCGGCCATCACGCGCGCGGGGTCGCCGGGGATCATGCGCACGCCGATGAAGACGATCACGCTGATCACGATCAGCGTCACGATCGAGATCGCGACCCGACGGACCAGGAACTCGACCACGGTCGGCGGCTAGTCGATCAGTTCCACGACGTGCCCTTCACGCGGATGAGGCCGTCGGGCACGCCTCGGTAGCCCTTGAAGCTCTTCGGGAACGCGACGATATAGCTGCCGTAGTAGAGATAGATGATGTTGCGGCGCGCGGTGAACATGTCGATCGCTTCGCGATAGAGCGCCCGCCGCTGGTCCACGTCGCTGATCTCGCGCGCGCGATTCAGCAGCGCGTCGATCTTTTCGTCGCAGGCCAGCGTGGCGTTCAGGCTGCCCTTGCACGTCTGATTCATGTGGATGTTGCCGTCGGGATCCACGCGTCCGCTCCAGCCGATTTGAAACGCCTGCAGCTTGCCGTCGTCGTCGTCCTTCAACGCCGAAGCGAACTCCTGCGGCCGCAGCGAGATGTTGAAGCCCGCCTCGCGGGCCATCTGCTGAATGACCTCGCCCACACGTCGCTCGGCGGGGTTGTTGATGACGGTCAGCTCGAACGCATAGCCGCCGGAAAGCCCGGCGTCGGCGAGCAGCTTCTTGGCCCTCGCGACGTCGCGCCCTGGGCATTTCCGCGTCTTGTCGGCGAAGGCGCTGATCGGTGGAATCGGTGTGCAGCCGGGCGTGTAGAGGCCGTCCCAGACGACCTGGTTGAGCGCGTCGCGGTCGATCGAGAGCTCGAGCGCTTCCCTCACGCGCGGGTCGTTCGCCAGCGGCGTGCCGAGATCGGCCGGCGGGTTCTGCTTGCCCGTCTTGTTGTGCAGGTTGACGTTGACGGCCGAGTACCCGAGGCCGGTGACGTTGGACAGCTCGAAGCGTCCTTCGCGCTTGATCGCGGTCGCGTCGCTCGGTCGCACCATGTGCATGACGTCGATGTCGCCCGACCGGAGGTTGGCCAGCCGAACGTTGTCGTCCGGGATGATGCGGAAGATCACCTTGTCGAACTTCGCCTGCGAGGAATCGAAGTAATAGGACGACTTCTCCACGACGATGCGATCTTGCGCCACGCGCTCGGCGAACTGCCAGGGGCCGACACAGACCGGCGCGGTGCCGAAGTTGTCGCCCAGCTTCTTCACGGCTGCCGGCGAGACCGGCATGCCCGCCCGGTCGGTGAGCTGCGCCAGCAGCGGCGAGAACGGCGCCTTGAGCCGCATCCGCACGGTGAGCGGGTCGACCACCTCGACGGCGTCGACCGGCGCCAGCTCGCTCGCCCGATTGGATCCCTTCAGCGTTCGGTGGCGGTCGAGCGAGAACTTCACCGCTTCTGCGTCCATCGGCGTGCCGTCGTTGAACTTCACGCCGCCACGCAGCTTGATGGTGACCGTCCGGCCGCCGTCGGCGATGACGGGCAGGGCGGCGGCCAGCTGCGGCGAGATGCGCAGTCCCTCGTCGATCTCGTAGAGCTTCTCGCAGATGTGGGCGAAGACGATGCGACCGACGTACGTGCGCGCCAGGGTCGGGTCCAGAATGTCGGGATCCTGATTGAGGGCGACCACCAGCGTCTTCTTCTGCGCGTGCGCCGTGCCGGCGAGAAGCCCCAGTCCGACGAGCGTGAAGATAAGGAGGGTGAGCGCCTGCCTGATTGCACGCATGGGTGAGTCCTCCGAGTCATTCGGTGTGCGCGATGGCGCGCATGATAACTCACGCGCTGCGGCCATGCGCGCCCGCGCGGGGCGTCGTCTGCGGTGTATACTACGAAAGCTTTTTCGTTGGAGAGGTGGCCGAGTCGGCCGAAGGCAGCCGCCTGCTAAGCGGTTACAGGGCCAAAAGCTCTGTCCAGGGTTCGAATCCCTGCCTCTCCGCCATGGGGCCCTTAGCTCAGGTGGACAGAGCGTCGGACTACGAATCCGAAGGCCAGAGGTTCGAATCCTCTAGGGCCCACCACTCACCAGTAAATCCCGCGTTTTATACCGTGTGCGCCTCAAATCTGGGGCACGAACTGGGGCACACACCGCTATGGTCATCAGGATGGTCGGCATCGTAAAGCGCGGAGGGCAGATCAGGAAGACATTCGGCACCTCTGACCTCGCTGTCGCTCACCTACGATGCTGGCCGCAACGAGTACACGAGCCGCCCATCGAAGACGCTGATCGTCATGCGCGACGGACGCGAGCGATGCGGGTCCGCGCAGTGCGACGGTTCCTGCAACGACTCCAGCGAACGCAAGAGCTACGGCGCGGAGGAGTGGTTGCGTCGTCAGAGAGGCCGCGAGTAAACGCGACGCTGTTGTGAAGTAGCCCGACTCGCCGTCGCTCCTTCCGTTCTCACCCTCAAGTCCCACCTTGTAGCCGCCCTTGGTCCGTCTGCGGATGGACCTCGCGACGACAACTGCAAGACGTCCTGAGGGCGAGCGCGGGAGGAGCGGCGGCGTTCGTTAAGGACTGGACATGAACGGAGGGCCAGCAGCATCGGCCCTCTCTTTTTGTCGTGACGCCCTATCTCGTCCGCTTCGGTGAGAAGACCGGCCCTGCTTCCGCGCACGTCACGCAGCGGCCCTCCTCGACGCGAACCGAGAGAGCATCAAGCTCACGCACCACATCGCTCGCACGCGCGCTCGTGTGCTTCACGAGGCACTCCAGACACCATGCGCCGGGACGCTCCAGTGCATCGCGGACGGTTGTTGTAAACACAATCAGAAAATACCGCCCCTACGGCCGGGTGCTACTGGACCTTGGCCTAGGGCCTCCTGAATGTATCTTGCAACTTCTTCAACGCCTCGCAGGACAGGAAGACGATGGCGGGGCGGCGAGGTTGTCTTTTGTCGAACCCTCGCACGACGTCAGAATCGGGTCGGCCGGCTATGTTCAGGTTCATCAAACTCCTCCTTGGTTTGCCGGGCGACATCCCGACATGGCGCATCTCGACATGGCGCACCGTCGTCTATGTCGCGATGGTGCTCATCGGCGTCGTGCTCATGCCGTGGCGTGGGGAGTGGTGGGAAAACGGAGCGACGCCTTGACGTTGGCGCACACACCAGGGCACACTCGCTTCCTGACGTGTCCTGAGTCGTACATAGGGGCGCGAGGTTACGTGACGAGCGAGGCCCACGACCAGCCGTCCTCTAGGTCCCACCACTCTCTCGACGAGGCCTTCATGCGCGAGGCGCTCGACGAGGCGCGGCACGGTCTGGCCGAGGGAGAAGTGCCCATCGGGGCCGTCGTCGTCCTCGATGGAGCAATCGTCGGACGCGCGCAC